>Ga0335075_10000239_pt1 | contig 104531 bp, 91 predicted proteins | sample Lox_Sample_24_FD_206723 | JGI IMG/M metagenome (GOLD analysis project Ga0335075, IMG submission 206723) | Soil microbial communities from Loxahatchee National Wildlife Refuge, Florida, United States - Lox_Sample_2.4 | ecosystem: Environmental > Terrestrial > Soil > Wetlands | place: USA... | reverse complement strand
GTCGGATGGTCGGTCAGCCAACGCTTGAACTCGTCGTCCCGTTTGAAAAGCAGCTTGAGTGCTTCGCTGACGACGTAGGACGCATTTGCGCCGATGAATTCGGCATATCGGTCCAGGTTGTGTCTGACTTCTTCCTCCAGACGAACTTGGAGGGTTGTAGTCTTTGGTTGTTTGGATGGTGCCTTCAGTAGTGACAATTGTTGTGCTCCTTTCTTCTTTCGCTGTGTAGTGCGACTCGCATTACAAGCTCTTTGCTCCGATCTCTGCACGCGGACAAAACACGGCACCGAGCAATTCGGTGCGGGCGGGAGCGACCCCACGAACGTGTGGGCGGCTGCAAGCCGCACAAAACGGGGTCGCTCCCGCCCTTCCTTGTGTTTTGTCCGCGTGCAGATGTCACCCGTTGCATTTACGTATCCGCTCTTCTTTCAAGCACCTGTGATTGAGCTGGTCTTGATTTAGGAACTGAAGCCGTACCGGAAGTACCGCACACTTGCCAGCCGTCACCCCATCTCTTGCTGCTGTCGCCAAATACGGCTTCTTGGCCCGGCACGGTGACAGCTCGGAACAGGACTTTTTGTGTGGGCTTGCTAATCGTTTCTGGGTCCGCCCGGAAGTCCTTCGGCGATTGATGTCTTCTCCAAAGACGGAAGAGGGAGTCGAATATCTCGCCCTTGAAACGGTTCGCGACTTGGTTTCGGAAGATCAGATCGTTCTCCGTAACGAGGCTGTATTTCTTGCTGTTCCATTTCGCCTCGATATCGAAGTAGCGGGCTAAATCCGAGAGGCCCTTGCCTTCCACAAGGAACGAGAAAAGCTCTTGCGCTTCCTGCTGGAGGCCCTTTGCCGTGGAAATGTAGATGAACTGAAACCCCGGTAGCTGCCGGAACAGAGGCCGGTAAGTACGCAAGTGTCGGATGTAGCGGTCGAGGTTGCGATGCTCGGGATCAACGTAGGTGAACGTCACCACAGGCATGTAATCAGGAGCGGGAAAGGCTACGCAGACGGGAAATCCCTCGAAAAACGTGATGGCCTTGCCATTGCCGTTGGAAGGCAAGAATAGGCTCTCGCTGAGTTTGAATCGTTCGATCAGGTAGCGCCGTTTTTCTTCCGGCGTCTCGAAATAGCGGTCCTCCGGGTTGGCAAGAATGAAATCCAGCCCGAGGAGCCGCGTCTTGATGTAATCGAGTTCGTGCTCTCGGCGGTTGCGGAGATGGGCCTTGCCAATCGCTTCATAAATTCGGCGGGAGCACAGGTGATATATGAGACTTCTGCGCGTATATCTCTGGGCCGTGGCATGGCTTGAACGAAACAGCTTTTCTATGAAACGGGCGTTCCGTTTGCCGCTCTTAGCATGTGCAAAATCGAGGAACTGCCGCACCGTGAAGTAGCCGGAATGCACTGCCACAAGGTAGAGAAAACGAGACTCGGCTTCGGTATAACCGAAAGCGCGGAGACCGACGAGTTGGGATTCCTGGATGCTCATGGGTTATAGGGTGAAGATTGCCGCGCTTAACTCCCGGTCGTCTCGAATACGGCGTAATCGGTAGGTATCACCGCGCCGCGCATAGATTTGGAAGCCCGCACGAGCCTTCTGCGCGAGTCCGCGCGGACGGTAATGGTCGGTGGCCAGTTCCAGATCGCGCCGCTGGATTTCATGCTCGTTCTGGCGCACATATTCAATCCGCAAATCAGGAATCGGAATTTCGCCGGAGACGACTTTGAGGTGATACTGGTTGGCGATTTTCTCCTTCAGGTCGTCCTCTAACTGCCCACTCTCGTCTGAATAGCGAGCAATGCGGGAGTACAGCTCCCGCTTAATCTCGTAGTCGAGTTTGACGCGAAGTACCTTGCCGCCGCGTTCTTCGATCTTATCGGCAACCTTGTGATAGAGCCGGTAGAGTTCCGCATCGTGGATGGCTTCTTTGGGCTTTTTCAATCCGTAGTAAGTGACTTGGTCTGGGCGAAGAATCTTCCCGCGAGACAAAAACTGCTGGCCTTCCTTCGTCAGCGTGACCACCTGCATGGGATTGTGTTCGCTATCCGGGATGCTCGCGACTTCCACGAGGCCCTGACGGGCCAAGTTTTCGATATCGTTCTCCATCCGGTTACGGTCACCGTTGTAAGCCAAGTCGGCGAGGTCCTTCGCGGCTGTGACGCGGAACTTGCCAATTTCCGAAAGCGTATGAATCTCTGAATCGCGAAGGGAGTAGTCTTTGTCCCGGTCTGTGTATTTGGTTCGTGTGCGTTGGCTGAGGATCGCCTGGACGCGTTCTTCGCGAGCCATCGGCGAGCGCTCCTCCTTCGAATGCTGCCGTCCTTCTCGCTCCCGCCGGTCGGCCCTGTCTTCCTCTCGATGGATGTAGTAAAGACTTTTTGGGTCGTTCCACGAGGAAGATGAACCTCGGCCTACATCCCGCCCAGAGTTGAAGTCAGAATCGCGAAAATCGTCGATTTCGAATCCGTCAAAGCCTCGGGCCATGGCAAAGCTCCATTGCGCTGAATGCAACAGAAACAGAATTCGACTGTCGAGGAATATGGGAAGGTCGAAAATGCGAACGGCTGGACATCCGTGCTGCTTACCTCAAAACTCACTCAAGAAGAGGGCGAGGCTTGCTCCCCTGAATAGATAAAAACTTCCTCGATGTTCTTGCCGAATACGCGGGCAATCTTGAACGCCAGATCGAGGCCAGGCTCGTACTTGCCAGTTTCAATCGCGTTGATGCACTGACGGGTCACGCCGACCGACTCGGCGAGTTCGGCCTGCGACCATTCCTTCTCCGCTCTCAACACACGAAGCCGGGTCTTCATTGGTACCGCCAGGAAGCGAGAATGAGGCCGAGGCTCCAAAACGCGATCATCAATGCCGGAACTAGGAGAGAGACACCGGACAGGAATCCGAACCGCTGGAGGAGACCGACAGCCAGCGTGAGAAGCAGGGAGGCAACAAAGGCAAAGCTCGTCGCTTCGTGGTTGATAAGTCTCTGATGTGAATCCGCAGCTCGGAGGAAGCGAAGAAAGCTCCAGAGCGCACCGCCTGCGAGGAGCATCCCAATTGCCGTCAGTGCGCCTCGGGAATCGCTTGTGCGGTCTTCCAGGGTGAAAGCGGCAATCGCAGCGACTACAAAACCGTAAAACACGCGCAGAGCCGTTCTGCGCCGTTTACCAAGGGACTGAACGTCTGACGAAGCTGCCATAGCGTGACTCCTTTTGAGAATTAAAGTACTCTATTGAGGTCTATATGTCAACTATATATTACCTATAGACTGCTTAAGAGGTCTTATCTGGCGGTCTTCGTCGGCCGGCATGGCTGGTTTTCTTGACAAGCATCCGATTACAGTCTAATGTTTAGATGTTAATTGGAGGGAACATGCCAAGGCAGGGGCTAAAGTTAAAGCAGGCCAGCGCGGTCCTTCAGATAGAGCCGAAGGAATTGCAGAATCTGGTCCAATTCGGCGTCGTAAAGCCTCGACGGTTAGAGGGGACATATTTCTTCGACACGAGCACCCTCATGGTGGCTAAAGTCGCCTGTTATCTGAAGGAGTCCTTGGGCACGCGGACGAGCGTACTTTCCAAACTCATGGAAGCATTTTCGGCGTCTGAGGGAGAATTCAAATCAGAGAATCCCGAGTACATCACCTTCAACTGCCGGCTCGCGGCAGACGAGGAACCAATCAAGCTAGGAGTACCATTTCGAGCTTTTGGGGAACAAATTGAGGAGCGAATGGATCGGGCTGACCTTTACAAGGATATGCCGCCTGGGAGAAAGCGGCGGGGCTGGAAAAAGGAATTCCTGGAATCGCTAACCGAGGCGGCAAAGGACATCGGAGAAGTATCCGAAGAAGACATCTTGCGCACGGTTCGCAGGTATCGTAAAGAGAGACGTGCGCCAGAGATCACCGTTGCCGCCGAAAAATAAGAGCCGCAAGCCGCGTGTGGTCGTTGACACAAGCGTGCTTGTGGCGGGCATCTCCGGTTTCCGAGGACCTTTCGTTCATGGGCGAAATGCAAGCGCCGATGTCCTCTACAGGTGGGGAGAGAAAAACCACTTCGTTTGGCTTATCACTGAGGACATTCTGGACGAATACAAGGAAGTTTTGAAGCGCCTTCGTGTCCGGTCAAATCTGATCGGGCGAGTCGTTAACCTAATTCGAGAACGGGCCGAAGAGGTGAAGGTGCATGCCTCGGCTCAAATTTCTCCTGATCCCAAGGACGACGCGTTTTGCCTCTGTGCTGAATCCGGCAAAGCAGATTTTGTGATTACCCTTAACTCGAAAGACTTCCCGCAAGCACGCATGAAAGCAAAAATCCTTCTTGCTAGTGAATTCGGGAACTTATTCAAGTATGTCTGAAGAAGCCTTGAATCAATAAGACCTGACACTGATATTAAACCAAACCACAACATAAGTGGCGTTCTTAGCCACGACTCAAATTACTACTGCGGTAAACAAAGCCGGGAGCTGTTTTACCGTTACAAGATTTCGCGGATTCCATTGGTCATGTCTGCAACAGATGCGTCATAGTCGAATATGAGACGAGTTCTCCCTTCGGAGTCCAATGCATATACCTCGGTGCTGTGCGCAACACTGTAGGTTTCCTCTGGCGGCTTCGCACCCGGAATCGGCGTGATCTCGTACTCCGCGCCAAATAGCGCCGTTACCTTGTTGATCTGAGTCACGGAGCCTGTAAGCCCGATGGCGTCGACGCCCTTGAAATTGGTCAGGTACTCCTTGAGAACGGAAGGCGTGTCCCGCTGGGTGTCCACAGAAATGAACAAGGTTTTCAGGCGAGATGCCTCCGGACCAAGCGCTCGATATACCGAGGCAATTTTCGACATCGTTGTCGGACAGATATCGGGGCAAGTCGTATATCCAAAGAAGATCAGAACAGCCTTTCCTTGCAACGAAGACAGTTGGAATGGCATTCCGTCTTGATCCGTGAGTGTGAAATTTCCCCCGATATTCAAGACACCCGGCTTGTGAGAACTACAACTCGCGATTCCGAGAATGGCAACGATTAGCAGGCAAAGGAGCGAACTGCGGTAGCGTTCGAGCTTCACGGTCGGTCTCCCGGCATAGGCGATCCATGGCTGTCCATGGAAGAATCGCCGCCAGAGCTTTCCTGGGCAGGCCTGACGGTAACCGCGACCGGAATCTTGTTCCCATCGTCCAGTGTCAGCACCATGCTTACGGCGTCGCCGGATTTAAGCGACTTTTTTATACCAAAGCACATAATGTGAAAGCTACCGGGCTTCAGCTCTACGCTTCCGTTTGCAGGCACCTGGAGTGTTTTGATGGGCGTCATTTTCATCATCTTCCCTTCCATGTGCACCTCGTGAAGCTCGGCCTTGCGCGCGTCTGGCGTGCTCACGGAAACGACGGACCTGGCCGTGGGACCCGCATTGCTGATGGTCATAAACACGGCGATATTGTTCTGAGGCGGCAGAGGGGGGCGAGTCCACGCGTCTTTGACCACGAGTTCCGGTGCTTGTGCGTGCGCAACAAAAAGGAAAACAACAAAAATAGCAAGGCACAGTCTCCAAAGCGATCGCACAAACCTCACTTCCAACTCACGGTTGCTCATTGTTCTTCTCCTCCTTTGGCGGACTAGCCCGTAAAGACATGACGAATACTGCCAGCAGCTCCCGTTCTTTTGCGGTCAGGTGGTCGTACGGAGGCATCGACCGGTCCCCTTGCGTCAAACCGGTGCCGATGGTGTAGGCGATCTGCCCGACGCTGTAACCATTGACGAAGGAACGCGGATAGCGGAAGTCTGTCGGGTAGTTATGGATCGTCTTTGCTACGGGACCGTCTCCGTGGCCCAATGCACCATGACACAGAGCGCATCCATTAGCTTCATAAAGCTCACGGCCTTCCGCCACCTGTCGTTCGTAACTGTCGCTTGGACCCCCGAGCCACGAACAGCCCGCGCAAACGCAAAGAGAGAAAAAAATGACCGCGAAAACGCCGGAGGCGGAGCGCGACATTCGTTTACGGCGTCTTATTGAGGCTTTGTCCTGTAGCGGCAATTTGCCAGAATTACGACTCCGTCCCATTTTCTGCGCCTCGAAGCTGGCTCATACTGTTCGCAGCGCATTCTGAAATCGTTGATTCGCAAAATCCCACGAAATGACCTTGCAGAACGCATCAATATAATCCGCACGGACGTTCTGATATTTCAGGTAATACGCGTGCTCCCACACGTCGATACCTAAGATCGGCATCCTACCTGCCATAAATGGGCTGTCCTGATTTGGTGTAGTCTCAATCGCAAGCTCTTTTTTATCGTCTAAGGTAATCCAGGCCCAACCGCTGCCGAACACACTCAGAGCGGCCTTCGTAAATTGCGCCTTGAACTCTGAAAAACCTCCGAACTTGCCGTCAATTGCTTTACCCAGGTCTGTTTTGGGGTCAAAGAAACTGCTTTTCTGCATCATTTGCCAGAATAGCGAGTGATTCGAATGTCCACCGCCGTTGTTCCGAACCGTTATCCGAATCGACTCAGGGACCGTTTCGAGACGCTGAATGAGTTGGTCCACTGGCAATTTGCCAAGATCGGGATACGCCGCGACCGCAGCATTCAGATTTTTGACGTAGGCCGCGTGGTGCTTGTCGTGGTGCAAATGCATCGTTCGAGCATCAATGTACGGCTCTAACGCGTCGTACGAATAAGGCAGTGGCGGCAGAGAATACGGACCAACAGGGTCCGCCTCTTGCGCTGGCTGCTCACTTGCACTTGCCGTTTGCCACTGGCAAATGCTGGCGATTGCCGCTGCTCCAAAAGCTTTCAGGACTCCCCGCCGGGCTATCATTGCTCCCTCCTCCTAGTTCCATGTAAACAGCAACCGGTACGCCTCAGTTCGTGGCGCGCCACCAGTGAACGAACAAAGGGGTTCACAATCGCCACGAACTTGCACTTCTATAGTGGCAGATGCCGTGGTCAGTAATGGCGGCAAACCCTGAAAACGACGGGTTCGTGCTCGACGATAAACGGAAGATATGCTTTTGCACATTGGGCAAATTGTCGCAGCTCATAGGCACCTGCCGCGTCAATTTGCCGCAGGCCGAACCAAAGTGCGCGTCTTGCGGTAGCATATGCGGATAGGTTTTATGAAAAGTTCTCGCCGGCCGGAATTCGCTTCTCAGATAGCTCTACCGTGGATCGTTCGGCTGCGGTACGGGATGGTGATTGCCCAAATCGCTACCGCTCTCATCGCGCAGTATGTGTTGAAAATAAATCTGCCGATTTTCTGGATTCTGCTGGTGCCGTTGCTTGTCTTCGGCAGCAACCTGTGGCTCGCGCACCAAAGCTTTTCGACGGATGTGCTGGATCGAGATCGTACTTCCTCCGTCGTTATGAGAATTTTCATATTCGATATCTCTTGTCTCACAGTCCTACTGATGTTGAGCGGAGGAGCAGCGAACCCGTTCAGTGTTCTATACCTCGTTCACATCACGCTGGCAGCGATTATTCTGAAAAATCACCAAACGTGGTTGTTGGCCGGCCTTTCGATTCTTTGCTTTGGCCTCCTGTTTGTGCTCTATCGCCCTGTCGTCGAACTCGAGGTACATGTCCACGGGAACGGTAGCGAGAACTTTCATCTACTTGGCATGTGGGTCAGCTTCGCTGCGGCGGTGCTTCTTGTAGCCCTGTTTTCAGCAAAGATCGCTAAACTATTGAGGGAACGCGAGTCTTCACTTTTACTCATGCAGGAAGAGTTGGCGAGGAGAGACCGTCTCGCGTCCCTAGTTACCCTCGCTGCCGGAGCCGCTCATGAACTTGCCACGCCCCTCGGCACAATCGCCGTCGTCGCTAAAGAACTTGAGCTCTATGCAACTAGGGCAACCTCTAATGGCGCGATTATTGACGATAGCCGCCTAATTCGCTCCGAGGTGGAGCGGTGCCGTACGATTTTGAGCCGGATGAGTGTTCGCGGTGCCGAGCCCATTGGCGAAACTGTTGAATCTGTGTCGATTCACAGTCTGGCGGAAGCGCTTAAGGACGAGTTTCCAGGCATGGCGGGTTTTGAAATTGAAATCCCCGAACCAATGGAAACGGCTCTGCTAAAGATTCCACGAGATGCCGTAGTTCAGGCCCTGGCTGCCTTGGTTAAGAATGCTCTCGAATCCAACGAATCAGGGCCGCCGGTTCGACTTGAGGTGGAACTGGCTAACGAGCTTGCCCGCTTTGTTGTGAGAGATCGTGGCCGTGGAATGTCGCCGGAAATATTGCGGCGTGTTGGAGAGCCGTTCTTCACTACGAAAGAACCGGGCAAGGGAATGGGATTGGGAGTTTTTCTCGTGCGGACACTTGCTGAACGTATGGGCGGGCGTCTGACGTTCGAGTCGTCAGAAGGGATGGGTACCAGCGCTTTTCTGGAAATTCCAGTAATTCCAAGAGTCGAATTGGCGTCTGACTGAGGTCGATGATGGAGCGAGAGCGTGTTTTGATTGTAGATGATGACGAAATCTATCGGAATCGTTTGCGCCGTGCGTTTGCTGATCGCGGGTGGAAGGCGGTCGCCGTGGCCACGGGCGAAGATGCTATCGAATTCGCAGAGAAATCAAGCGCCGAGTTGGCTATCGTGGATCTTCGTCTTCCCGGAATGAGTGGTTTGGAAATCGTTCGCGAGTTGCACTCTATCGACGAAGAGATGCGCATTATTGTTCTAACGGGATACGGGAGCATCGCCACCGCCTTATCTGCCACAAAGCTCGGTGCCAGCCACTACATGGGCAAGCCTGTCGATGTCGATCAAATTCTTGCTGCCTATAACAAGTTTGACGATGAGGAGGTCAGCTCTGCCGACGAATCCGCTTCCTATCCCGTGCCGAGCCTCGCTCGCGTCGAGTGGGAACATATTCAGAGAGTACTCACCGATTGCGACGGAAACATATCGCAAACGGCAAAGCTTCTAGGCGTACATAGACGCTCTCTGCAAAGGAAACTTGCGAAGTACCCGCCGCGATCTTGATTGCCACAAGGCACTAGGGAATTTAGGCCAGCATTGATGCTGCTCCAAACCCCTCAGACTTAAAATACTTTTCGGATTTATGAAGCGGTTAGAGCATTCTGTAAAGGTTCCCCCTTCCCCTAAAATGCAATCTCACTGAGGTGCGACAACGTGCCACATTGTCTCCAGAAGCGTTTTTTGCGAGCCTCCCACCGTACCTTAAGGCAACAGATCGCCCCATGAAGCACCGTGGGAGTTCATGTTGCGCAATTCACGTCGATTAGCGCAGTCGGTCGGAACGGCGGTCTCCAGACAAAAGCGCGGCGTTCGACGATCCACTCTCTAGGAGGTTGCGTGCTTGTTCGTTCATTTTTTGGAAAGTTCAAGACTGTTTTGTTGCTGTTGATGGCTGTGTCAGGGATAGCGCTATTCGCACGAGCTCAGGAAACGGTCAACTATGGAAGCATCAGTGGCCAAGTGACTGATCCCAGTGAGGCTGTTGTCTCGGGTGCTTCCGTGTCTGCCCGTGAAACGGAAACGAACGTAACCAGCACTGTGACTACCGACGCGGAGGGGCGTTTTCGGTTCCCATACTTGCGCGTGGGTCCCTACGAGATCACTGTGCGGCAAGAAGGCTTTGCGGACGCGACACGCTCCGTAACAATCACAGTTGGGGGTGCCTTTGATTTGCCCTTTACTCTCTCGCTGAGTTCGGCAAGTGAAAAAGTCACGGTCAACAGTGAGTCCGCCATAATTGAAACGGCTCGCACACAGGTTGCCGGAACCATCACACAAAATGAAGTAGATGGTTTGCCTCTCAACGGTCGTAATTTTCTCGATCTCACGCTTCTTGTTCCCGGAGTTTCTCCCACGAATACAGCCAGCACCCAACTCTTTGCGGAAACGTCGGCGGTTCCGGGCCAAGGTATCTCCATCAGCAGCCAGCGCAATTTCTCGAACAGCTTCATTGTCGACGGCCTTTCTGCGAACGATGATGCCGCCGGGCTCGTACTTACCACCTTCGGATTAGATGTGGTGCAGGAATTTCAAGTGGTCACTTCCGGTGGGCAAGCTGAGTTTGGACGCGCTCTGGGCGGCTACGTCAATATGGTGACCAAGAGCGGCACGAATGACCTGCATGGCGACGTTTATGGATATTTCCGGAATCAGGCACTCGACGCCTCAAACCCTCTGACCCATGCCACGCTCCCGATTACACAGTCCCAATATGGCGCAAGCCTAGGTGGTCCGATCGCCAAGAACAAAACCTTTTACTTCGCAAACTTCGAGCAACGCATATTGAACCAGGCTGGCAGCCCCGTAATAACAATTTCCCCCGCCAATGCTGCCACGATCAATGCTCATCTCTCGGCGGTGAATTTTCCAGGTCCTCTCATTTCTACGGGAGAGTACCCTAATCCGGTCCACAGCACGAATTTCTTCGCCAAGCTGGATCAGAGTTTTAGCTCTAAGGACCAATTTAGCGCACGTTATAGCCTCTACCATGTAGACGCTACAAATTCGCGAGGAGTTGGCGGCCTGAGCGCGGTGAGTGCGGCGGCGGGTCTAAGCGATCTCGATCAGACAATCGCTGTCAGCAACGTTTATTCCTTGTCGTCACGAACGGTGAATGAGACGCGCGGACAATTTACGAACAGCAATTTGTTGGCACCCCCGAACGATCCGATTGGGCCTGCTGTGAGCATTTCAGGGGTTGCAAGTTTCGGCCGGCTCTCTGCTTCTCCAACCGGTCGGCTTGATCGGCTGTTCGAGGTCGTGGATAACCTGTCTCATCAGACCGGCTCCCACGCACTCCGAGCAGGCGCGGATTTCCTTTACAACGATCTCACGATCACGTTCCCCCAGACGATTCGCGGCAGCTACGCCTTTTCGAGCCTCGCGAATTTTCTCAATGGAACATACACGACTTTCACGCAGTCGTTCGGCAACCCAGTTATTCCCCAGAAGAATCCTAATATTGGTTTCTATGGGCAGGACGAATGGGCCGTACGACGCGGTCTCACGATAAATGCCGGATTTCGGTACGACTTGGAATTCCTGAAAACGATTTCCACCGATACCAACAACTTTTCTCCTCGCCTGGGATTTGCCTGGTCGCCCTTCGGCCTGAGCCGGACAGTTGTCCGCGGCAGCTTTGGTCTCTTCTATGACCGCGTTGCGCTCCGCCCTCTGGCCAACGCCCTGCTCTCTGGCGACAACACCACGAATTACGATCAGATTCAACTCCTCAATACCACGCTCAATTTCGGACAAACCGGCGCTCCGGTATTTCCAAACACTCTCTCGGCGGCGCCCTCCGGCTTGCCGGTGAGTTTTTCGACGATGGACCGGAGCCTGCCCAACGCTTCTTCGATCCAGACCAGCCTTGAGATCGAACAACAGATCACTCCGCAGCAGACCATCTCCATCAGCTATCAGCACTTGCGTGGAGAGCACCTGATCGTCGACGTAAATCTCAACACGCCCACTTGTACAGCCGCCGTCGATCCTGTCAATCTGTGCCGTCCAAATCCGGCATATCAAAACAACAAGCAGTATTTCCCCGGTGCCGATTCGCAATACGACGGACTCTCCGTTTCCTACGTCCAGCGACCCGTCCGCTGGGGCAGTTTCCGCGTTTCTTACACCTACTCGAAGGCCCTGGACGACGTAAGCGAGTTCTTCTTCAGCTCGCCCATCAACAACTACAATGTTCATCAGGATTGGGCTCGTTCTGACGACGATCAGAGGCATCGAGTGGTCTTCGACACGGAGCTCCATTCCTCGATGGGGCCAGCCAGCAACCTTTGGGAGCGCATCAGCCACGGATTTGAGGTGAGCGGGATTCTTACTTACTACTCGGCACTGCCTTTCAACATCACTTCCGGTTCCAACACAATCCAGACCACCAGCGGTCGCCCTTGCCCAGGACTGGCCGGGAACTCGCCAGCATGTACGGGGAATATCGCGTTGATGATCGGGCGCAATGCCGGGATGGGTTTCGATTTTTTCAATCTCAACACCCGCCTGAGCCGGACATTCGCCCTCGGCGAACGTGTCCGCCTGCAGGCCATGGCCGAGCTGTTTAATACCCTCAACCACCCGAATTACGAAGTGCCGAATGCCACGTTTGGGAGTGGAACCTATCCCACCAACCCATCGCCTACTTTCGGGACCCCGACGGCAGTGGCTGACCCGAGAGAGGCCCAATTTGCGCTACGCTTTTCCTTCTAAACGGGATCGAGCCGCGCAATAAGGCCGTGGACCTACCACAGACACCTCGCAAGACTGCCAGGAGGGTCTTGATGAAAGCCCTCCTCGTGGCTTTCTGCCTGTGCTGTTTATCTGCGGATGCTCAGGCGCATGCAACGCTTCTGCAAACTGATCCGATACCAGGAAGTAACCTCGCGAGTGCGCCTACCCAAGTTCGCCTGACCTTTAACGAACGCGTCGAGCCTTTGTTCAATTCTCTCTCTGTGATGAGTCTCTCGGGCTATCGCGTGGACGACGGCGACGCCCATCTGGCCGGTGACGGCGACACGCTCGTAGTGACCCTCTCGCCGATTGTTCCAGGCGCGTATGTGGTTCTCTGGCGAGTGAATTCGGCTGACGGCCATCAGGTTCAGGGGCAGTTCGGATTTGGTTTTCGCTCCGCTGCTCCAGATGCGGCCGCCCTGCAACGGTTCACGATGCCGACGCAAAGCTTTTCGTGGCAAACGTTTGCCGTTTTCATGAAATGGGTTTCGCTCACGGCGGTCGTTGTATGGCTCGGCGGAATCTTTTTCTTGCTGCGAATCGCTCCGGTCTCCGCCACTCGCGAGGAAAACCCAGCATACGATGTGCTCCAAAAGGTCGAACGGCGCTCGATCTGGCTACTCCGAACTGCTGCGTGGACCTTTCTAATCTCGGAGATAGTTGACCTTACTGCGCAGACAACCACTTTCACCGGTCTGGCCCCGACAAGAGCACTCACGTTCTCAAACTTGGCTGCGGTGCTCTCTCATACGAATTACGGAGAATGGTGGCTCGTTCGTGTCGCAGCGGCGATTCCGCTCATTGTGCTCTTCGCCATACGGTCTTCCCCTTCAGTTTCGCGCGCGCAAAGTTTCTGGCGAGCGCCTGTCTGTATGTTGCTCGGGGCGTTGGTGCTCCTGACTTGGCCGCTAAGCGGCCACGCAAACGCAGTCGCAAGATTCACTTGGCTTGCGGTCGGAATGGATTGGTTGCATCTCGCGGCCACGTCGGTGTGGATCGGCGGGCTTATTCATTTTGTGGCCGTGGCCGGAGCCCTGCGAGGCGATAATTCTGCGCCTATCGAGCTTCTCGGCCAGGTGACGAGGCGATTCTCTCGCGTCGCAAAGGCGAGCGTCGCCGTCCTCTTGGGTAGCGGAATCTATAATGCTTGGCTGCACCTGCCGAGTTGGGCGGCATTCGTTACAACCTCATACGGTCGCGTTCTTCTTGCCAAATTGATTGTAGCGGTCTTGATTTTGAGCGTCGCCTTCGTAAATTTGCGGCGTGTCTTGCCGGCCCTGCTCTCTTTTCGCGTGCGTATCGATGCCGCCCGCGTTTGGGCCGGGCGTTTCGCGCAGCTACTTCGGGGGGAAGCAGCTCTCGGAATCGCAATTCTCGCACTTGTGGCGGTGCTCACAAGCCTCCCGCCTGCGTCAGCGGTATCCACTGGACCAGTGAATCTCATGAGACGGGTTTCGGGTGACGCGATAACGGTGAGCCTCGCGCCAAACCGCGTCGGACCTAACACAGTCACCATTTCTCTCCTGGATTCTTCCCACCGGAAGATCACGGACACAAAGCGGGTGACTGCTTACCTCCGAATGCGTGATATGGACATGGGGCTCACAACAGTTGCCGCACAGCCCGCTGAAGACGGCACGTATCGCGCGGTTGTGGACCTATCGATGGCGGGACGTTGGTCGCTTAGCGTCGAAGTGTCTCCGGCGAATGGAGACGACTTCGTGGCTGCTTTCGACTTTTCATGTGGCTTCTGACTCTACGTAGCTAGCCGAGAACAAGTGCAGCGCGAGACACTGCAAAGCACAGCTCGTTTGGAGGATAAACCATGAAACTGTCGATCTTCCCATTCCGCAAGCAATTGATCTTGTTCATGCTTGGCATCGCCTTCTTGACACAAAGCGTTGCCGCACACGTAACGTTTCAATCCGACCGGCCCATCTACCCGCATGGTTATGCGCGTATCGATGTCGTCGTCCCCAATGAATCAGACACTGACACGATTGAAGTCAGCATCACCGTTCCCGATGCGTTCATCGCTGCCGGCGGACGCCTCACTCGCGTCGATTTTCCTGTCGGCTGGCAAGTGAGATTCGACAAGGAAAATCCGGCACCCGGCGCACAAGCAGTTGGCGAGCCTGAACACGAAAAGAGCGGCGCAGTTGCCAGGCAGATCATCAAACAGGTCACCTTTTCGGGAGGTGCAATCCCTGCAGACGGGTTCAAGGTCTTCTACATTCAGCTCCAGGTGCCCGATCAGCCCGGCCAATTTCGGTTTCCAGCCGTTCAGACTTACGCTGGTGGGAAGGTTGTCTCCTGGTCCGAACTGGTGGCCGGAGCGGCCCACCCAGCTCCCACGCTGACAATAGAAAGGCGGCCTAGCTCCCTCTGGACCGTAACGAATCTAGCTTTACTATTATCTGCCGTTGCGATCATTCTGTCCTTTGCTCAGAGCCTGTGGCGACGGCGCAGCTAGATCGCCCCAAGAACTTGGGTCCAACTTGGGTCCAAGTGCTGCCGAATTAGGTTTAAAATCGAGTATGACGACACAGAACAAAGCCAAACGAACCAATCAGATAGATTTTCTTTCTCGTCTTTGCAAGCAGGGGGTCGCCGGTTCGATCCCGGCCACGTCCACCAACCATCTGCCTGCAATTTCAATCACTTGCTAATTCGGCCTTCCTGCGATTTCCTCAATTTGGGTCCATTTGGGTACAACCAAAAGCTTCTCCACTTCCTCGACCGCACGGCGTTGTTCCTCCGGAATCGCGTGCAGATAGATTTGCCTCGTGATCTCCGGCGAAGCGTGGCCCAGAAGCGCCTGGACCGTTCCTAGCGGTGCTCCTACAGCGTCCAGCAACGTCGCGTGACAGTGACGCAGACCGTGCCACGTAATTCGCGGCAGGCCAAGCTTCTCGCACGTCGGTCGCAAATAACGCTGTAAGAGATTTCGCCGGCACAGTGGCTTGCCCGAGTGGGTTGCAAAAACTAACTGCTCGGGTTCACATGGGACGAGCTGCTTGAGGCAGTGCAATGGGCTGCGCGCTTCATGGCTCACATGGGAGATAGAGCAATTCCTGAGAGTCTCTTGAACATAATGGTTGCCGGAAAGGAGAAGGCCCCACAAGAGGAGGGCTTGGAAAGCGACCTGAAGCGAGTTGGTGGTGCCCTCGGAAAGCTAGGGGATAAGTTCGCAAGCGGCTTTCCGGCGATGAACCGCGTTCCCCTCGGTGAGGTGGATTTCATCGGAATGCTGTTACGTCTGCGCGAGATGTTGCAAGAGATTGAGGCTCTTAGAGATTGGGTAGACTTCAAGGCGTTAGGTGGCAGTTTCCAAGATTCAGAACTTGGCGGATTCTTTGAAAACCTGACTTCCAAAGGGTTGTTCGTTCGCGCCGACGATCTTCCCAATGTGCTGCGCAAATCTTTGCTCCAGGCATGGTTGAACCGTGTATTCGCGGATGATGTGTGCCTTGGGGGATTCCGAGGCGAGAATCACGAAAGACTCATCTCGGAGTTTCGCGACCTGGACAGGAAACACTGGGAACAAGGGGTGCACAGCATCATCCGGGAAATCAATCGGTATAGGCCAACAGCAAGCGTAATTATTCCTGGTGGTGAGCTTGGCATTCTACTGAGAGAGGCGAACAAACAAAGACGCCACCTCCCGCTGCGGAAACTCTTTGGCCTTATCCCGAATCTTCTCACACAGCTGAAGCCCTGCCTGCTTATGAGCCCCATATCGGTCAGCCAATTCCTCGATCCAGACAAGATGAAATTTGATCTCGTAATTTTCGACGAGGCTTCCCAACTGAGGTCTGACCCCTCCAATCCAGGTAGGTTTATCCTCGGCATCGAATGCGATGGCGCTACGTATCATTCCTCCGCGACAGCAAGAGACAGAGATCGAATTCGGCAACAGATTCTTGAGAGGCTTGGTTGGAGAATTCATCGAATTTGGTCTCCAGATTGGGTTACACGCCACGGCTATGAAGCGAGTCGGTTGAAGGGCGCTATCGACGCTGCCCTGAGAGACCGAAAGGACAATTCTCGTCCCTCGACGCCTGGCAATTCGAATAGGCTAGTCGTCAACGACGGGCCAATTGTCGTCGAAAAAGAAATGCCCGACATTGACGACAAATTTGTGCTTCCAAAATGGGTGGAACCGTACAAGGTGTGCAGGCTGCGACCTCCGCGAAGGAATTGGCATTTCCACGACCCGGACGCTCAGCCAGAGATGAAGGGCATGTTGTCTCAGATAATCGACACGGAAGGGCCGGTCCATAAGGATGTCGCGGCCACCCGCCTAGCACGAGCTTGGGAATTGGAACGCATCGGAGAGCGAATGGTGAATGCAGTGAAATCAGCTTGGCGCTCGCTGAGCCATGAAAAGATGCTGCGAATTCAGGGGGAGTTCCTATGGCCTAGTGCCGAGTCCGTCGAAGTGACGGTTAGACATCCGACCGCTGGTGACGATCAGTCACATCGTTCGATTGAGGAAATTCCGTCAGAGGAAATTGCTCTCGCCATGAAAAAACTCACACGCGATAGCTTAAGTATTGAACGTGACAAGCTTTTGGTCTATGTGGCTCGGATATTTGGGTTCGAACGAAGCGGAAATCACATTCAGCGGTCTCTCGGAAACGTTCTTGAAGATTTGCTAGAATCGCGACAACTTGTTCTTCTGGAAGGTCGTGTGTCGCTTCCAAACTAGCCGTTCACGGGCACTGAGTTGCCGGGCACCCGGAAGCTACTCCGCGCAGAATCGAATCGCTCGATGCATTACTCGGAGGGACCAGTTCCGTCATTTTCTTCTGCTTCTTCCTCTTCCACGTCAAGCATCGCGGGACCGAGAAGGATTTCTGCGGTGGCCTCTGGTAATGTTTCAACGTCTCGCAATTTGCGATTCATGGTACGCGTCCGAATACCCAAACTTTCAACTGATTTCGCCGCAGTGTTCAACTGTTTCGACAATTTGTCCACGACTTCGTTGTACTTGACGAATTCACCTCGCACGGCTCCAAGAATCTGCCACACCTCACTTGAGCGTTTCTCAATCGCAAGAGACCTGAAGCCCATCTGTAACGCATTCAAAAGGGCCGTGAATGTTGTAGGTCCCGTTAGAGTAATGTGATGGTCGCGCTGCAATTGCTCGAATAAGCCCGGACGGCGGAGAACTTCAGCGTAGAGACCCTCGGTCGGCAGATACAATATGGCAAAGTCCGTCGTTCGCGGTGGGGCGATGTATTTGTCCCGTATCGTCTTGGCGCATTGCTTGATTCGGTTCTCTAGTTCTCTGGCTGCCGCTGTGACTGCTTCTCCATCGCCTAACTCTGCGGCTGCCAGGAGCCTTTCGTAATCGTCCTGGGGAAACTTGGCGTCGACAGGCAGGAGCACCTCGCCTTGAGAATCGCGGCCTGGAAACTTTATCGCAAACTCAACGCGCTCCTGACTGGCATCTTTGACTTGTGCGTTCTTAACGTATTGCTCAGGGGAGAGGAATTGTTCCAAGAGCATCTCAAGTTGTACTTCGCCAAATGTGCCTCGGACCCGGACGTTGGATAGCACTCGCTTTAGATCACCGACACCGGCGGCCAGAGTTTGCATCTCGCCGATGCCCTTATGCACTCGCTCAAGTTGTTCTACCACGCGAGTAAAGGATTCGCCCAGTCTGGTTTCCAAAGTAGATTGGAGTTTTTCATCAACCGTCCGTCGCATTTCTTCAAGTTTGGTCGCGCTCTCATTCCTGATTGCATCAAGCCTTCCCTCAACTGCTTGCCTCAATGCTTCTTGCGCGCGCTCCTGCTTCTCCGATAACGCAGAAAGAGCGGCTGTTACTTGTTCCAACCTGTCCTTCTGTTGCTCGCCAAGTTGAGTCAGTGTGTCAGAAACCGTCTGTCCAAGCCTTTGAAAACTACTCGTCATTTCTTCCCGGAGGTCTTTCGCAGCCCCACTTTGTTTCTCTGCTGCACTATCGAGTTTGGCTTCAATAGTCTGTCTCAGGGTGTCGCGGTTCCTAGTAGCCTCCTCGCCCATTCGTGCGATCTCTTGGTCTAGTTTTGAGCCGATCCCTTCGGCGCGCTCGTCGATGGTCTTTATGCCTTTGTCTAAACGGTTTCCGAATTCGTTTACGTCCGCCTTTAGTGAATCACCAAGTTCCCGATATACTTTCAGGGTCGTCTCCTGAAAGCCTCTCAGGTTATCCGCGATCTCCTGTCTCAACGCTCGCGATTGCTCATCGCCAGCTTGCCTCGCCCTGTCTGATTCGTTTCGAAGCAGTTGTGATATCTGCTCCGAAGTGATTTCGTTGCTGGGCCTCACTCTTCCCGCGCGAATAAATGCGAGAATCGCGAACACCGCCGCAATACCAGCCAGCACGGCACCTAACACTGGAATCCATAAACTCATGGCAATGCCCCTCAACCCACCGAATCAAGCCATGTAGGTTAAACCGCGCGGATATTAACACATGCGGGACTACTGGGATTGAATACGAGGACATAAGCGATATAGAGGCCGATTACAAGTTCAGACGATTCCCAGAATCCAACCTTCGATTGCCGCGACTTTGCGTTCTTGCTCGGTCAGGCTGGGACTGAAAAACCGCGTAAGGCTGCCGTCCTGGTCGCTCTGGCGAAGCCATTCGGCGGTGGCGTAGGCGTCTTGCTGATGAGAGTCGCGACCACCGCGTGGGAAGCTGTGGCTCCACAGCGCGGGATAAATTTCAACGACTGCTGACTTGCCTGGCGGCATAGTCCAGCCATCGAACGGCCAGAAATGTACACGATCTCCCGCGCGCATGCGAAGAAAGCGCAACCACGGGATGCCCGCGTGCGTGAGGCGTCGGTCGCGGTTGAGAATAATCTCTACAGCGGTGGAGGCCATAGCGATAGATGCCAGAAATCGTCTCTGCTGAAAGCAATGCGTGGCTTCCCTCGTATATGAAAACACGTCTATCGGGTACCTGTCAGGATAGCTCCTGCCCAACCCCCAATTGCTGCTCATCCGAGGCTTTTTCTCGTCTAGAGCGCCGCTGTCGCTCATTATGTCTGCCCTCCGTCGCGCAGAAGAATTCGAAGCAACGATATCGCATTTTGGAATCTTGCGAGTTGCGCAAGCCGCGCGCTTACGCCGCATCAGAACCGTGATTGATATGGCGCACGCCTATCGCTCAGAATATGGCATAATATGAGCGATAGGAACACTGGCTATCGCTCATGACCTGGAACTGGCAAAAACCGGATTGGCCCAATTTCCGTTGGGATCGGGCACGGCTGGAGGCTGCCGAAAAGCAGTTTCTCGTCGGCGGAGGTATGTTCGTCGGGACCGTTCGGCACTTGGGAAAAGACGAACGCGACCAGCTCACCATCGAGGCAATGAGCACGGAAGCGGTCACGACTTCCGAAATCGAGGGCGAAATTCTGGATCGGGCGAGCGTGCAATCCTCGCTCCGCAAACAACTAGGCATTGCCACAGGTGAGCGGCGCGTTCGGCCTGCGGAGCGAGGCATCGCGGAAATGATGGTTGACCTCTATCGGTCTTTTGCCGAGCCGCTCTCCGATGAAACGCTGTTTCGCTGGCACCGCATGGTGATGAGCGGCAGCCGGAATCTGAAGGATGTCGGACGCTACCGAACGGGCGCGGAGCCGATGCAAGTTGTATCGGGCTCCGTTCACGAACCAAAAGTTCATTTCGAAGCGCCGCCGTCGTCGCGCGTGCCATCGGAAATGAAACGATTCATCGCCTGGTTTGTTCAAACTGCCCCGGGTGGCGAAAAGGCTTTGCTTGTGCTCGCGCGAGCCGGGATCGCTCATTTATATTTTGAGAGCATCCACCCGTTTGAGGACGGCAACGGGCGCATCGGACGCGCCATCGCGGAAAAGGCATTGGCGCAGAGCCTCGGCCAGCCGACGCTCACGGCTCTGGCGGCAACGATTCTTGCGCGCCGCAAGAGCTATTACGAAGCGCTCGAAGCGGCGAACAAAGGAAATGAGATCACGAGCTGGCTGATGTGGTTCGCTGGCGTCGCCATCGAAGCGCAGCGCCGAACCATCGCGCTCGTCGAATTTCTGATCGACAAAACGAAGCTGCTGGATCGGCTGAAGGGCCAACTCAACCCTCGACAAGAAAAAGCGCTACTGCGCATGTTCCGCGAAGGGCCGGATGGCTTCAAAGGCGGTCTCTCGGCCGGAAAGTACAGCACGATCACCGGAGCCTCGCCAGCGACTACCACACGCGACCTCGCAGATTTGGTCGAGAATGGCGCATTGGTTCGCGAAGGCGAGCGCCGCTACGCCCGCTATCGCTTAAGTGTTCCCACGCGCCCGGTCCGACACGTGGTTCTCACTGACCATGGCGAGTTGGCGGAACAATGAGTCGGCTATAGGCGGGGATCGACCGGTTCGCTTTCAAGGGCGAGCACGCCGAAGACACACTCGTGCACGCGGCGAAGCGGTTCTTGCCGGACGAATCGCTCCATCCCTTCGATGCCTAGAGCGAACTCTCTCAGGGCTAGTGACCGTTTTGTCGAAACAGACCGGTTGCGGAGACGCTCCAAATTCTCTGGCAGTAAGTATTCGGGGCCATAGATGATCCTGAGATACTCTGGCCCCCTGCACTTGACTGCAGGCTGCGTCAGGCCGCGCCGACCCCGCACAATAAATTCCAGCGGCTTAAGCACCATTCCCTCGCCGCCTCGACTCGTGAGGTCTTCCCACCAACGAGTGGCCTGCTCAACGCTCTCAGTGTTCGTTACATCGACCTGCTTGTAAGGGGTGTCAAGCAGGAGCCCATCGCCGGCACGACACAGCTCGGCGAGCTTTTCCATGTGCCACACGTGATCCCGTTGAACATGCACCTGCCCTTCCGTCGCGAGCAAATGAAAAGGCGCAAGCTTCAGGTCGTTCACCGACTCAACTTGCCAGCAGTAGCGGCGATACGAGTCTACGTAACGATTCGCGGCTTCGAGGCGTTGCCGGTATCTTTCGACGAGAGGCAGCGCGTCGCCATTCTTGGATGCAAGTCCATCTAGCACAGCGACAGTTTCCGATAATGACGCCTGAGCGGCTGCCCCTACAGCGGCATATTGCTGCCGCAACAATTCTTGCGCCTTGGCAGACCACGGCATCAACTCTGCATCGAGGCAAATCCAATCGCTTTTGAATTGTTCCCAGAATCCCGCCGCACCGACAGCGCCGTGCACCTTTTGGAGGAACGCCTTCTCAATTGTCGGGTCGTCGAAAAATCGTCGGCCCGTTCGCGTATAGCAGATGCCGATGCTCTCCCCGACCACACCGAAACGTCTCCGCGCAGCGTCTTCATCGCGACATACAATGACGACGGCCCGCGAGCCCATGTGCTTTTCTTCGCACACTACGCGCGGCACTCCCTCCCGGCGGAAATACCCGAAAGCTTCTGCTGGATGTTCGAGGAGTCCCGGCTGTGAGGTCGTTTCCGTGGGCGACATCGTAGGCGGAAGATAGATGAGCCATTTCGGATTCGCAGCGAATCGGCTCATGACCTCCAGCGCCGCCAACGCGTTCTCTTCTCTCACCGTCACATTGTGGTGGAGACCCGTCGTGACAATGCGTTTCCCGATTACGTCGTCGATATCCAGCAAGTCGTCGTGAATCTGCTGAGAAGTGAGCGCCGGAGCAGGTTCTGTCGATGCGGCAAGGGGTCGGGCCGGCTGAGCATACGTAGCCCGCGCTGGCACGGATACGAGTTCCTTCTCCGGGTAACGCAATGCAGTCAGACTTCCGCCGAACACACAACCTGTATCGATGTTAATCGTTCGATTTAACCAATCCGGTTGTGGCACTGGAGTATGACCATAGACAACCATTGCCCTGCCGCGATACTCAGCCGCCCAGTTATAGCGGACTGGTAGACCAAATTCGTCTGTCTCACCCGTGGTTTCGCCGTACAGAGCAAACTCTCGCACTTTGCCCGAACCACGGCCCTGCATCTCTTCTCTCATTCCGGCGTGGGCAACGACCAGTTTTCCGTCATCCAGAACGTAGTGGCTAACGAGATCGTCCATGAATTCCACCACGTTGGCACGGAATTCTGGCGATTCCTTTTCGAGCTGCCCTAGTGAATCAGCAAGACCGTGCGTGATTTGCACGTCCTTCCCGCGTAATTTCCGCATCAGCTTGATATCGTGATTGCCCGGAACGCACAGCGCCGTGCCTGCCTCGACCATGTTCATTACCAGGCGGAGCACGTCAGGTATCTTCGGGCCACGATCCACGAAGTCGCCGAGGAAAACTGCTTTGCGGCCTTCTGGCGGCTTGACCGAATACTTTGGCGATGTGTCGCCGTTAGCCTGCGCCTCGACGGAATAGCCAAGCTGCTTGAGCAGGTCGACAAGTTCATCGAAGCAGCCGTGTACATCGCCGATGATGTCAAAAGGCCCACGTTCGTGTTTCAGGTTGTTCCAAAGCGGCTCGCGGACGATCTCTGCAGCATCAATCTCCTCGGGCGACCGCAGGATATGCACGTGCCTGAAGCCTTCTCGTTCAAGCAAGCGAAGTGCGTTACGCAACTGGCGGCTCTGTTGCCGAATGACGTGCGGCCCAAAATCGCGGTCAGGCCGATCGCGATTCCGCTCTTGGCATAGCTTCTCCGGGAGATCGAAGACAATCGCGGCTGGAATGCAGTGGAACTGCCGCGCCAGAGCAACGATTGGCTTCCGTGCTTCTGGCTGAACGTTCGTCGCGTCGATTACGACCAGCTTCCCGGCCGCAAGCCGCTTGGCCGCGATGAAGTGAAGAACTTCAAACGCGTCATTTGTCGCCGCTTGGCTATTTTCGTCGTCCGACACAAGTCCACGGCAGAAGTCAGAAGATAGTATTTCCGTTGCCCGAAAATGCTTTCGCGCAAAAGTCGACTTGCCCGACCCCGAAGGGCCCACAAGAGCGACAACTGCGAGTTCTGGAATCGTCAGTTTCATTGACGAACAAAAATCCCCATCTGTGTAGGAGTGCCCAGCGTCGGGTCTTCAGGTCCGATTGGCAAGAAACGAACGGAATAGCCAAATCGGTCAGCTATGCTGCCTGCCCACGATTGAAATTCATTTCGCGTCCACTCGAAACGATGATCCTTGTGCCGCATCTTGCCAGCCGATAAGGTTTCAAACTTGACGTTGTACTCGACATTTGGCGTCGTCACGATGACTGTCTGAGGACGGGCGAATTCAAAGAGAACACGCTCGAACGCCGCGAGGCGCGGCGGGTCTTGGTGCTCGATGACTTCGACGACGGTTGCAGCGTCGTAACCGGCAAGGCGTTTGTCCCGGTAGGTCAGCGATCCATGAATCAGGCGGATACGCTCTTTCTGCATTCTCGGCAAATCCTCAAGACGCAGTTTCTGTGATGCAATCTCCAACGCGCGGTGCGACACATCCATGCCGACGATTTCCGCAAAGGCTTTGTCCCTCAAAAGCTCTCGCAGAAGCCGACCTTCGCCGCAACCAAGGTCGAGAACACGCGTCGCAGCGCCGCTGCGAAGCGCTGCCATTACTGCTCCCATACGCTGTTCGGCCAGACTGATTGGCTTCTCAATAGCCTCTTCTTCCCGTGCATGAGTTTCGGCCACTTCGTCCGCTGCAGGCTCTTCGTCTCCAATAAGGCGGCTTAGTGCCTCGCGGGCCAAGCGCTTTTGGTGCTTCAAGTACCGATTGGCAATCAACTCACGCTCGGGATGCTCTCGAAGCCAGCCCTCGCCGTGGCGCAGGAGCTTTTCTACCTCCGCGTCCCCAACCCAGTAATGCTTGTCGTCATCCAAGACGGGAATCAGGACGTAGAGATGCGTTAGCAAGTCACTTAACCGAACTCGGGCCTTGAGCGTGACTGTGAAATACGGGCTTTCTCCCCATTCAGGGAATTTCTCGTCGAGTGGGTGATGCTTTGCGGTGACTTCGTAGCCCAACGGCTCGAACAATCGGCGCAACAAGACTTCTCCGCCGCGACAAGGCAACACGGAAATCAGTACTTCCAGCGGCAGCGGTGTCTCAGCCAGTTCCTGCCGCTCCTTGCTCCTTCCAGTCATCGCTGTCCCAAAGGTGCGTGCGATGGCGACACTTAGAAAAGATGACGCGGCATAGGGTCGGTCATTTACGTACTCTTCTAGGGCGTGCGCCTCGCCGCTCGGCCCACGTCGGTGCCGCACGAGTCCGATGGAATCAATCTCCAGTAGCAGGGCGGCAGTGCAGCGGTCAGGCGTGGTCTCGGGATAGAAAACGTGAGCTTTACCGAAAACCTGTTCGAACGAATGGACGCGAAACGGACTCTTATGGAGCAAATAGCCGAGGTCCGTCGCGGGTTTGTGCGTCGTCGTTATGCTTAACAGCATAGGAGAAGTGCCTATTCTCGCAAACTTGCGACTGATTGACCGCGATTAATTCGGCGAGCCGAGTTTTTGTAATCGGCCCAGGTAGGGAGTCAACGGATGCGGTTGCAAATTCGATTTGAGTCCAACTTGGGTCCAAGTTTTTTGAGTCCAAGTTGGGTCCGATAGGTGCCGAATTAAGTGAAAAACCGGGTACTAGGACACAGAACAAAGCCAAGCGAACCAATTAGATAGATTTTCTTATGTCGCTTTGCAAGCAGGGGGTCGCCGGTTCGATCCCGGCCACGTCCACCAAATCTCTTCGTGTTACGGTTGGGGAATCCCTTCGGCTGCTACCTCCTTGCATGTCCACAGCGGTAATCTCCCGCGGACACTCCAATCCACGGCGGCGCCCCTTAGGGCGACTCGCGCGTTGCGCCCCGACAAGAACGGACGAGTCCGCACCCCGCTAGATACCAAGGTATTGCCAATACCATCGTCTGGTTGTTTCGGCTGGCTGCTTCTGTTGTTATCCGCTTCGGCCGTTCCTGGCGGAGGGCTAATCGGGAAAAGTTTTCGGGCGTGCCCCCGCGAAATTGCGACGTCGAAACGACTCGCGACGGGCCGGTCCGCCGCGCTCGGATAGCGGTCGCCCGCAACCATGGGGGCCCGCTCGATCAAGTAAACGGATTGCTCAGCATTTTTTTGGCCATTTCGGGAGAGGTCCGTGAACGTCCCAAAATCTCGGAAGATATCAGTCGTTGCGCGGACTTTGTTTCCACTCGCGCTGCTTTGTGCCCCGTTGTTTGGCGGAACAGTCACATTCGCGCAATACAATCCGCTTCCCAGCCCCATCGCCGAGCAGGAAGTTGCGGGCCCGGCGCAGGCGGCCGTGCGAGCCGGGCCGAATGATTTGGTAACTCTCTCCCAGAGTCCCTATTTCGGCGGGGTTCCTGCCGGAGAACCGAGCGCAACACCTATCTCCCTCACTCTCGACGACGCCGTCGCACGCGGCCTGAAGCAAAACCTCGGCGGCGTCTTGGCTTCCGATTCAGTGACGGATGCTCGTGGACAGAGATGGCAAGCTCTGAGTGAGCTGCTTCCGAACCTAAACACCGGTACCGGATTTGGTGTCCATCAGATCGACTTGAAGGCCCAGATTGGTTTGAACATACCCGGAGTGCCCAAAATCATTGGCCCTTTCGGCTATTTCGATTCGCGAGCCTATCTGCAGCAGACCATTTTTGACTGGGAATCTATCGAGCGCGAACGCTCTTCACAGGCACAGCTGCGATCGGCCGAGTACAACTACAAGAACGCGCGCGAGCTGGTCGTGACTGTCGTCGTTTCCAATTACCTGCTCGTCATTGCGGACCAGTCCGAAGTCGAGTCGGCCCTTTCGGAAAGAGATACCGCCCGCGCGCTGTCCCAACAGGCCTCGGATCAGAAAACCGCGGGCCTGGCCGCGGCCGTGGATGTGCTGCGGTCGCAGGTCGAGCTGCAATCGCGCACACAGAAACTGATCGTCGCGCAAAACAATCTGGAAAAGCAGAAGTTGGTTCTGGCGCGAGCGATCGGTCTCCCCCCGGGACAAACGTTCGAAATAGCCACCAAAGTCGCCTACCACGACCTTTCCTTACCTCCCCTCGACGAAGCGATACGAAGCGCCTACAAGGCTCGCGCCGATTATCAGAGCGAGATGAACCAGGTCCAGTCAGCCGAGCTTGAGCGAAAAGCCAGTCTGGCGGAGCGCTATCCGTCCCTGGCGCAGGTAGCCGACTACGGAATCACCGGAGTCAATCCGGCTTCCACGCACGGCACGGTCGATGCGGCCGTGACTCTTCGGGTCCCCATTTTTCAGGGCGGGAGAGTGCACGGCGACGTTCTCCGCGCGGACGCGTCGCTCCAAAGAGCGAAGCAGGCGCTCGAGGACCTGCGCGCACAAATCGATCAGGAGGTTCGCGACGCTTACCTCGATCTGGAGGCTGCCGCGCAGGAAGTCTCCGTCGAGAAAAATACTGTGACGCTGGCCACCGAGACACTGGAGCAATCTCGCGATAGGTTTAGTTCCGGCGTTACGGACAACATCGAAGTCGTTCAGGCTCAAGACGCGCTCGCGACCGCCAATGACGCGTATATCGCCAGCCTGTACAGCTACAACCTCGCGAAAATGTCTCTTGCAAGGGCGACCGGCGTCGCCGAATCCCGCTTTTCCGACTATCTGAAAGGAGAGTGAGCATGGCTGAACAAAATCAAGCTGCGGGTTCACCGCAGACTCCCCCGTCCGCGCCCTCCTCGCCGGAGCGCGACACCGGCACAGCGCAAGCGTCGATTCCGGCCTACCCAAGGAGGCATTCGCACAAGCGCTTGATCATTCTTGCCTCCCTCCTTGTTCTCGTTGTCGGCGGCATCTTCCTTTGGCGGTACCTGTCCGGCTTCGAGTCCACCGACGACGCCCAAGTGGACGTCCATCTCTACCCGGTGAGCGCTCGCATTTCCGGATACGTGCAAGCGGTCAATGTCGACGACAACCAATGGGTGCAAGAGGGCTCCACGCTCGTGGAGATCGACCCGAAAGACAATGAAGTGGCGCTCGCCAAAGCCCAGGCAGCACTGGACAACGCGGATGCCGCCGCTGAAAGTCTGAATATCGACGTGCCCGTCTCATCGGTCGATGCTTCGAGTCAACTGAAGTTCACCTCGTCAAACATTCAGAACGCCCAGGCAGCCATCGAGGCGGCCGAAAAAGAAGCTGCGGCAGCCCATGCCCGCGTTGTGGAAGCTCAGGCGGAAAACGTGAAGGCGCAGGACGATGTCACTCGTTATCGCCTTCTGCTCACGAAAGAGGAGATACCCAAGCAGGTCTACGACCATGCCTACGCCTCCGCCGCGAGCGATGTCGCCGCCGTTGCCGCGGCAGTGGCGAGCGAGGCCGCCGCTCTGCAAACCGTTCAGGAAGCTCACAGCCGCCTGATCGAGGCCGAGGCAAGCTACGAGGACGCTCAAGCGGGACCGCAGCGCGTTGCCGCGACTCGCGCGAAAGCCCTTGCCGCGGTTGCCGACATACGCCAAAAGAGAGCCGCCCTTGAACAGGCCCAGTTGAATTTGGGCTACACAAAAATTTCCGCCCCTGTCTCCGGTGAGGTGACGAAAAAAGTCGTCGTCGGATTAAACGTAGCGCCTGGCGAGCAACTCCTCACCGTGGTGCCCTTGGATCAGGTCTGGATCACCGCGAACTTCAAAGAGACGCAGCTCAAGCACATGCGCGTAGGTCAGAAGGTAACCGTCCATCTCGACTCCAACGGTCGCGACTATCGGGGACACGTCGACAGCATCGCTGGAGCCACAGGACCTCTCTTCAGTTTGCTGCCTCCGGAAAACGCCACGGGCAACTACGTAAAAATCGTTCAGCGCGTGCCGGTAAAGATCGTCCTTGAGCCCGGCGAAAACCGCGACCATCAGCTTCGGCCCGGAATGAACGTCGAAGCGACCGTGTACTTGCGATGAGTGCTGACGCACTAGCTTTGCCATCCGAGCAGGTCTGGCGCCCCAAGGTGAATCCCTGGGCGATCGGCGCCACCGTCTCGATGGCCGCATTTGTCGAAGTTTTGGACACCAGTGTTGCCAACGTCGCTTTGCCATACATCGCGGGAGGGTTGGGAGCGAGTTACGACGACAGCACGTGGGTGCTCACTTCGTATCTCGCGGCAAACGCCATCGTTCTGCCCATCAGCGGGTGGCTCGCGGAAATCATCGGCCGCAAAAGATACTTCATGCTCTCCCTTCTCATCTTCACGGTGAGCTCTTTGCTCTGCGGGCTTGCGCCGAGCCTGCCCATCCTGCTGTTCTTCCGCGCGATGCAAGGCATCGGCGGCGGTGGTTTGCAGCCCATGGCCCAAGCGATCCTCAACGATGCCTTCCCTCCCGAGAAGCGCGGCGTCGCGTTCGCCCTCTACGGCATCTCGGCGGTTCTCGCCCCGACCGTCGGACCGATGCTCGGAGGATGGATCACAGACAGCTATTCCTGGCGCTGGATCTTTTTCATCACCTTGCCTGTCGTTTTGATCGCTCTCTACTTCACCTACACCTTGGTCGAAGATCCGCCGTTCCTGCCTCGCCTCAAAAGAGGAGGCATCCGCGTGGACTACATCGGAATATCCATGCTGGCGCTCGGGGTCGGCTCCCTCCAGGTGCTGCTCGACAAGGGGCAAGAGGACGATTGGCTGGGCTCACACTTCATTATCACTCTGGCGATAACCGCTACCGTTTGTCTGGTGACACTCGTCCTGTGGGAGTGGTTCCGTAAGGAGCCGATCATCGATGTCCGCATGTTCAAGAGCTTCAACTTCGCCGCCGCCAATCTGATGATGTTCATGATGGGCTTCATGCTTTTCAGCACGCTCGTCTTGATTCCCGAATTCCTCCAAACATTGATGGGCTACACCGCCGAACTCGCGGGCTTGGTTTTATCGGGCGGAGGGCTCGTCCTGTTGACCATGATGCCCATCACCGGCCGCCTTACGTCGAAAATCCAGGCCAGATACCTGATTGCGGCCGGCTGGCTCTCTCTCGCCGTAGGATTATTCTATTCGGCTCACAAGATCGATTTATCCATCAGCTTCCCTTTTGCGACCTGGCTGCGCATAACCCAAGTGATCGGGATCGGATTTCTCTTCGTCCCCATCACGGCGGCAGGCTACATCGGAGTTCCTCCGGAGAAAGGCAACAGCATCTCGGGAATCATCAATTTCATGCGCAACATCGGGGGCAGCATTGGAACTTCGCTGGTGACCACCCTAATTGCGCGGCGGTCTCAGTATCACCAGCAAATCCTCGTCGGCCACATCACTCCCGACGACCCCGCATTTCGCTCCGCCCTCCATGGGCTGAGCTCGGATATCGCCTCCTCCGGACTTCGAGCCACGGACGCACACAACCAGGCGATCGCGAGGTTCTACGGCCTCGTAAACCAGCAAGCCCATGTGCTCTCCTATATGGACACCTTTTGGATTCTTGGCGCTTTCTGCTCGCTCATGTTCGTTCTCGCCTTCTTCTTGAAAAAGAACGATCCCGGAGCGGGAGGCCAGGTTGCCGCCGGTTAGGAATTGTCATGATCATTCGAGCGCTAACGATCGAGCGTGAATTCGGCTGCGGCGGTTCCGAAATCGCTGCAAAGTCGGCGGAGCTTCTCGGTTGGAAATTGTGGGACCACGATCTAACCCAGGAAATCGCCCGTTTGACGAAAAGTTCTTCGGAAACGGTCGAGAAGATGGAATGGAGAAGGGATCCCGCCGCTTACCGCGTCTTCCTTTCCTTTCTTCGCGGGGCGTTCGAGGGCGGCCTGCCCCCTACGAACCGCCTGTCTCTTCTCGACTCCCGGCGGATCGCCACAGCTTCGGAAACCGCCGTCAGTCATGCGCTCGCCGAGGGCCCGTGCGTTATCGTGGGCCGAGGATCGCAGTATTTTCTGCGCGACCGCAAGGATGTCTTCCGGACCTTCTTGTACGCCTCGCGCGATTACAAAATCCATAGATTGGTGTGCGGAGGCGTGCCCGAGCGTGATGCGATCGAACAGGTCGACACCACCGATCGCGATCGCGCCGCGTTCGTCAAGAAATACCTCAACCTGAACTGGCCGGAGCGTCACCTGTATAACGCGATGTTCAACACAGAAATGGGCGACCCTTACGTCTCCCAAGTGCTCGTCCACTGTGTCCAACAGGTCGCACCACGAACTTGAGCCGGTTCTCAAAAGCGCCGGAAGGCGCCGCGCAACGCCTGGTCTGTAACTGGCACGGGGCGGTGGGTTGACGCCGCCCGGCCGCGTGCGGCGTGTCGCCAGCGCCCAAGTCACCTCGGCAAGTACACTCCGGAACTGCGCACACCGAACGGCGGTGATCCCAGGAAATCTCTGCCGGCGAACGCCTGCGCCAATCCGAAGCCTTGTCTCACCAAGAGCGTCAGAACCCGCTCTCCGAAGCAAGGGGGGCGGGCTTAGGCCACTGATGTGGAGGCGAAACAATCAGACGGTGTTACGGGCGGTCTTTTCGCATCGGGTGGTCCAACAAGCGAACGCCGAAAACCCGGAGCTGTGTCGGCAGTATCCTGTGCGTGCGAATCCGGGGTTTGATCCACCGATTGGAATTCGCGCTGCCTCGTCTCTCGGGCTATCGCGCTTCCGTAGCGATTCTTGAGCTTCTTGCGAAGTGCTCTTCGTCCGCGGCATACGCGCGATTTAACCGCGCTTACCGACACTCCCAGAATTCGGGCCGTGTCGACCGCGGATCGCTGCTCGAGCTCGCGCATTTGCAACGCCATCCGTATCCCTGGCTTCAGCTCGTTCATTGCCGATAGCAGAAGCCGCCGTCGCTCCCGCTGGGAACAGGAATGTTCCGGGTTCGGCCGCGAATCAGGTATTTCCAGCGCCGGCGCCACATCCTCCGCGGCGCTCGAGTCATCGATCGATACGTGCCGGAAACGCCGTTTGCTGCGCCTCAACATCAGCACTTCGTTGAGCGCGATCCGCGTCAGCCACGTGGAAAACGACGATCGGCCCTCAAAACTCCGAAGATGGACGAAGGCCTTGTGAAAGCTTTGCTGAATCACATCTTCGGCGTCCTCGTAGCTGCGTGCCGCCGTGTGCGCCATACGGAAAATTCTTGTCCGGTAGCATTCGACGAGCTTTTCGAACGCCGCATGGGATCCACTTTTTGCTTCCGCAACGAGCTGTTCTTCGTTGCGGTCGACGGCGGTGTTGTCGCTGGAAGATATCGCTGGACGTATGGAGCTCGCTCGCATCAGGCCCTCCTCTAGAACCCATGCTGTGGTTGTCGCGCGATCGGATTGAAACTTGATTACTGGGTCATCACACCAGAAGCTAAAAGACGAAACAATAAGACGATAGTCTTGTCAGCACTTTGGTATGGTCGTCGCGACGAGCGAGTGGGTACGTACGCGAGCGTACGATTCATCTACGGTGTCTCGCGTTCTCTCGAGAAATCTTCACGGACGCCGGCACCAGGAAAGTACTAGAATGGCGGCCGGGCCAGTACCGGGGAAAAGGCCTCGACGGGGAGAGCTGGGCGCTTCTAGACAGCTGGAACGACTCGTGGCGCGGCGCGTTTCATCCTCGCAACAACCAATCAAAACGCCAACACATCTGAACGTTCTCTGCAACGCTGACGTCGATCAGGCTGTGATCGGAAACTCCACCGATTGAGCCTCAGAAGTCGCACTTCTACGACAACCACTCGGAGATCTCCAGGAGAACGATTGATGAAGAAGACGGCCCCGATTCCGTTTGCAGGCTCCCAGCTCGCCGAAACGCGGCACGTTTGCGCGTTCTTCAACAGCGAAGAGGAAGAGTACCGCGTGTTGCTTCCGTTCATCCGCGATGGCTTCGGCCGCGGCGAGAGAGCAGTCCACGTCGTAAATCCCGGGCAGCAGCAGGACCATCTCAAGAGGCTGGCCTCGGCCGGTATCGATGCCGCGACCGCCCGGCAAAAAGGGCAATTCGAGCTTCGAACCAACACGGAAGCGTACATCCGCGACGGCCGCTTCGATCAGGATCGCATGCTCGAGGTCTTCGAGCAGCTGGCGAACGCCAATGCCGCGAGCGGTTTTCCCCTCAGCCGCATCGTCTGCCGGATGGACTGGGTGGTGGAGCAGGGTTCCTATGTCGACGATGTTGTTGAATTCGAGTCCCGGGTCAATCACGTTTGGAGCCATCACGAAGATGCGGTCATTTGCACCTATCATCTTGGGAAATTCGGCGGCGATACTGTGATCGACATCATGCGAACGCATCCAATGGTCATCATCGGCGGCCTCCTGCAGCACAATCCGTTCTACACGCCTCCCGAGGAGTTTCTCAGCGAGGTGCGCGAACGCCGGGCCAGGCGAAAAAAGTCAGCCACAACGGTCGTGTAGTATGGCAGCACATCTCGAGGAGCCCTCCGAAGAAATAAGGCGGCTGCGACACTGCCTGAACGATCTGGTCGGCCTCGTCGCCCTCCCGGCGATGTGGGCGGGCGCCGACTCGTTGCAGATCGTTCGCACACTTCTCGACGCGCTCCTCAGAATGCTTCGTCTGGATTTCGTCTACGCTCGCTGGCGGGATCCAGCCAGCGCAGAACCCGTCGAAATCGCTCGCGTCGCCGAGTCATGGCAACCGATCTCGCAGCCCCAGGATATCGGCCGGATGCTTTTCCGTGAGTTGGGCGACGATCCACAGAAATGGGCCCCCCTGACGCGCGGCTCTTCGGGCGGCGCCGGCGTTTCGATCGTGCCTCTGCGCTTGGGCATGTACGGCGAACTCGGTTTGATCGTAGCCGGATCCGAGCGCGTCGGCTTTCCAGAACAGGCTGAGACGCTCGTGCTGAACGTGGCCGCAAACCAGGCGTCCATCGGCCTTCAAGAAACCCGGCTGCTGGGCGAACAGAAGCGCCTCACCAACGAACTCGACCGCCGGATCGCGCAGCGGACCGCCGAGTTGGCAGCCACCAACGAAGAGCTGAGAAGAGAAATCTCCGAACGCATGCGCGTGGAAGAAGCGCTGCGCCATAGTGAGGCGTTCCTCGCCGAAGGCCAGCGGCTCAGCCGCGTCGGCAGTTTTTCTTGGCGGACGCCTACCGACGAGATCATTTGCTCAGAGCAGATGTACCGCATCTTCGAGCTTGAGGCGCTGATGGCCGTCACCATTCGCTTGATGTCCGCACGAATCCATCCCGAGGATCAATCCTCCTTTGCTGCCGTGGTCGAGCGGGCCCGGGCCGCCGCCACCGATGTGGAACACGAGTTCCGCCTGCTGATGTCGGATGGATCGGTCAAACACCTCTATTTGATAGCGCACGGAGGCCGGGACAAAAATGACCAGTTGGAGTATATCGGCGCCATTCAAGATGTCACGGAACGCCGCCTCGCTGAAGAAGCGCTGGCCGAACTTCAGTCGGAACTCGCTCGTGTCGCCCGGATCACGTCTCTCGGAATTTTGACGGCTTCCATGGCGCATGAAGTGAACCAGCCGCTTTCCGGAATCATCACCAATGCCAGCACCTGCCTGCGGATGCTGTCTGCCGACCCACCGAACGTGGATGGCGCGCTGGAAACCGCTCGGCGCACCATCCGCGACGGTACCCGCGCGTCGGAGGTCGTCACACGGTTGCGGACGCTATACAGCAAAAAGGAACTCTCGCCTGAGTCGATGGATCTCAATGACGCCGCACGGGAAGTGATTTCGCTCTCTCTGAGTGAACTGCAAAGAAATCGGATAGTTCTGCGGCAAGAACTCGCCGAGAGTCTCCCGCCGGTCATCGGAGATCGCGTCCAGCTTCAGCAGGTCATGCTGAATCTGGTGCGCAACGCCTCCGACGCGATGAGCACCGTCGAAGGTCGGCCCCGCGAGCTGCTCATCGCCACCGAGCACGAGGACGATAGCCGGGTGTGCCTGCGTGTGAAGGACTCGGGAGTTGGTTTCGAACCGAAATCCGTCAACCGGCTGTTTGAGGCATTTTACACGACAAAAAATGATGGTATGGGGATCGGACTTTCGATGAGCCGCTCGATCATCGAAGCCCATCAAGGCCGGCTTTGGGCCACACAGAATCAAGGTCCCGGCGCAACCTTTTCATTTTCTATCCCTTGCGGGGCCAATACCAAGGTCTAATGGACCTTCCCGGCGCGTCGTCGCATCTTCCCTCCATGGAGGTTCCCCGGAAGATGCGCCCCACCAGGGGACCGCTAGTCGCTGTGATAGATGATGACGAATCTGTGCGCGAATCCCTTCCCGATCTCATTCGGGAGTTCGGCTACGCCGCCCAGTCGTTTTCCTCGGCAGAAGAGTTTCTCGCCTCCGACGGGCTCAGTCGGGCCGGTTGCCTCATCCTCGACGTAGTCATGCCGGGAATGACGGGTCTTGAGCTCCAGAAGGAATTGAATGTCCGCGGGCAAAGGACTCCCGTTATCTTCATCACTGCGCAGAAGGACGATGGTCTCCGAGCGCGGGTTCTCGAGGGAGGAGCCGTGGAACTCCTGACCAAGCCGTTCAGCGACACTGCTTTATTGGCGGCGCTTCGTGCCGCGTTTCCGGGCGGTTAGCAAATACTTTGCGCGCTGGAGGCATATACTATGACTTCATTGCACCTAGCCCGATCTGAACCGGGGGCATCGATGGTCCCGCATCTTCCCGTCGTCCTTGTGGTGGACGACGACATCTCCGTTCGCGAATCGCTCGAACTGCTGGTTTCGTCTGCCGGCTGGAGCGTCGAGACATTTGCCTCCGCCGAGGATTTTCTTGCACGCTCGCGCAAGCTCGTCCCAAGCTGTCTCCTGCTCGATATTTCCATGCCGGGCCTCAATGGCCTCGAACTCCAGAAGCGTGTCGCCGTCGAATGCCCGGAGATGCCCATCATTTTCATCACCGGACACGGTGATGTGCCGAAAACCGTGCAGGCCATGAAAGGAGGCGCCGTCGAATTTCTCACCAAGCCCTTCGACGATACAGTGCTCATCGACGCCGTCCAGCAAGCCCTCAAATACAGCGGCGTTTGTCTTGGCCGGCAGGCGGAATTGCGTGAGCTCCAGGATCGTTACTCCTCCCTCTCTCGCCGCGAACGCGAGGTCATGGCGTTGGTCGTCTCCGGCCTATTGAACAAGCAGGTCGCCGGTGAGCTGGGCATCAGCGAGATCACGGTGAAGGCTCATCGAGGCAGGGTCATGCAAAAGATGAGGGCGGATTCTCTCCCCGATCTGGTGAAGATGGCGGGCAAGCTCACTCCCGCCACGGCAAAACTCTGACAAGCAGGTCGGCCACTTGGCTCGTCTCGGCCGTCGTCACGGGATCTGTCGCGCGCAGTCGCCTAAAATTTCACTTCCATCCCTTCGATCGATTTAGGAAACTCATTGTTTGATTTCGTGGCGAAACCGCTCTGCAAGAGTGATTATTTTCACTGGTAGTCAGGCCGTGATGCGTCATCTCCACTTCCCCCGCCCGAACGCGTCCTGACCACCGGGATCGCTCTTGCCTTGGCGGCAAAAGCGCCGCCCTCGGCATCCAAGAAAGTCTGCGGACATTCTTAGGGTGTGGCAGCGAGCGCGAATAACGATCGGCCTGCGTCGCGGCCGCTCGTGAACCCAATCCCAATCACAGGATGAATTCATGCAAGTGCACGGCGTCAATCATAAGACTCTCAGCAGGGCACTCCTTCTCGGCTGCATTCTTTTCCTCGGGCTCTTGGTCGCCGGCGCGGTCCGCGCCGCGTCCCCCGAATTCGACCTGGTCGGTCCTCCGATCCAGATGACGGTCACCCGCGGCGCGAAGACGTTGCCGATTTCGAGCGTGCCCACACTTCAGGCGGGCGACCGTCTGTGGATTCATCCCGATTTTCCCGACAATCAGTCTGTTCACTATCTGCTGGTCGTCGCCTTCCTGCAGGGCCCCACGAATCCGCCGCCCGAGAACTGGTTCATCCGGCTGGACACCTGGACCCGCAAAGCGCGCGAAGAAGGAACCGTTGTGACCGTTCCCAAAGGAGCGGAACAGGCCCTCCTGTTCCTCGCGCCCGAGACCGGCGGCGACTTCAGCACTCTCCGCTCCACGGTGCGCTCCCGGCCCGGTGTTTTTGTCCGAGCCTCGCTCGATCTCGAGCAGGCCAGTCTCGATCGGACGCGCATCGACAAGTATCTGGACGATATCCGCCAAGCCTCCGCCTCCGATCCCGCCGCGCTCCACCAGCGCGCCACCTTGCTGGCTCAAACGCTTCACATCAAGGTCAACCAGGACTGCTTCGACCGGCCCTCGGACCAGCAGGCATCCTGCCTCACGCAGAACACCGACCAGCTTCTTCTCGATGATGGCCACAATCAGTCCGCCGTAGCGGCTCTCGTCTCCGGACCATCCTCTGACTTGATCGGCGCCCTCAGTTCCACTCCGGCGGCCGGCGGCGGCTATTACAGCGCCTACGTGGGGGCCGTCGTGGACATGGCGCGCATCCTCGATAATCTCCACACTGCCGAATTTCAATACATTCCCGCCCTCGTCCTGCCCAAAAAAGACCAGCTGAACCTGCGCCTGAATTCGCCCCCGTCGTTCCACAATCCGAAGTCTGTCCTGGTCGTAGGACTCCCCGAGGTGGCGACGGCGCAGTTGCCGGCTCTTCGCGCAGTCGATCCCAAGCAGGTTTTCTGCCTGCAGAAAACTCCGCTGGTGCTTCCCGTCGAAGGCGCTCCGCTGGCATTCTCCACATCGATCGCCCATGATTTCGCGCTGCGCCTGCAGACCAAATCCGGCAAAACCGTGGACCTCCCCGCGACCGCCGATGCTTCTAGCGGCGGATTTACCATCGACACCCACGGGCTCGACCCTGCCGAAATCAACCTCGATACGACCGGCGAGCTCCTCGGTCTGTGGGGTTTTGACGCCTATAAAGGTCCCGCCTTCCAGCTTCGAGACGCACATTCCACCGCATGGAAGGTTCCGTCCTCCGACACGAGTGCTCTCATCATAGGCCGTGACGATACGCTCCACCTGCAGTCGGGCTGCGCTCCTTGCGTCGAAAAAGTCTCGGTAGAGGACGTTGAGGGTAAGGACCTCAAAACCACCTGGAAGGCTCTCGATTCCGACAAAATCGAACTTCAGGTCCCTCTGAAGACCGAACACGACGGCTCGATAAAGCTCGCCGTCAAGCAGTTCGGTCTATCGCAGCCCGACCAACTCACGCTGCACGCCTATTCCGAGTCTGCGCGCCTCGATCATTTCTCGCTCAATCTCGGCGACCGCGAAGGCGTCCTCACCGGGGCCAGGCTCGACGAAGTGGACGGCTTCGAGCTCAAGGGTATTCACTTTTCGCCCGCAAAGCTGACGCGCGCAAATCAGGAGGACATGCTCAAGCTGGTCGCTCCGAACGGCGCCACCACCGCGCTGCAACCCGAAGAGCCGCTTACCGCGCAAGTCGCGCTCAAGGACGGTCGCGTTTTGCAGTTGCAGACCACCGTTGAGCCGCCGCGGCCCAAAGTCACTCTGGTCAGCAAAAGCGCCCAGCCCGGTTCCGCCTCCTCGTCTATTCACTTTGGGAATCAGGACGAACTTCCGCAGGACGGGCGCCTCTCTTTTTTCCTGAAGACGGATGTTCCGGAAAAGTTTCCGTCTACGGAAAAAATCGAGGTTTCGACGACCGACGGCTCGTTCGATGCGACGCTGGGCGTCGCGGCGGGCAGTCTGGTTCTGCAGGACTCAACGAGCGCGCTCGCGATTCTCGATCCTCTTAAGAGCTTTGGCCCCTCGGCCTTCGGTCCCGTTCAGTTTCGCGCCGTCAGCGCCGCTGGCGAAAAAGGCGACTGGCAGCCGCTTGCCGATTTGGTGCGCATCCCATCTCTCAAAGAAGTGCACTGCCCGGATGATCCCACGCAGCAGTGCTCGCTCAGCGGCTCGAATCTCTTTCTCCTGGATTCGGTCGCCTCGGACGCGCAATTCAAGAACATGGTTGCAGTGCCGCTCGGCTACGTCGATGGCACGCTCGCCGTGCCGCGCCCGGTCGGCACCCTGCTCTATATCAAGCTGCGCGACGACCCCGCGACCGTCGACACCGTCGCCTTGCCGGTTCTTCCCGGCGTGCACTGATCGCCGCCGGCTCCATCGGACGCGATGCTGCCGGCTTCACGTCGATCGCCCAGCGCGCGGCTTGTAAATCCGGATGATGTTGTGTCTCACGTCCATTTCGCGTCCCGGATATTCGCGCGCGATCCGCTGCCGCAATTCCTCGATGGTTGGATACCCGCCTTGCCCGTTGAACCAGTTCGCGTCATCGATCAGGATCACGTGCTCCTGCGATGAATCGCGAAAGAGCGCCGCGAGTTCGAGCTGTACCGGCGTCGAGAGATCGAAATCGTGCCCGTCGAGCCAAAAAAGGCACCGATCCTTCAGTCCGGGAAGAAGCCTTGGCAGTACGGCTCCGCTGTCTCCTTCGAGAATGTGAATCCGCGGGTCGTCCGCGAATTTTCGCCGCGCGCTTTCAGCTTTGTGCGCGTCGAGCTCGATCGAATAGATCTCCCGAAAATGTTTGCGCTGGACGTGGATCATATGCGCGTAGTTCGTCCCCGTCTCGACGAGCACCGGAAGATCGTACGCGCGCGCGTATTCCTGGATCACCCGCTGCTTCAGCAGGTGCGGCATCTTCGGACCGGGCGCCCCTCGCAGCTTCCACAACCGGAATTCGACCGGCGCTGCGATGTTCTTATACCAGTGGAAAAGCGCGCTATCGCGGAAGGCGGTTCTCAGCGTCGAGGCCACTCTACTAGAGGTTGTCGATCTTCGCGGCGAGGATGAAATCGCTCTCGGTCAGCCCGTTGATCTTATGCGTCCACGTCGTGATCTCGGCCTTGCCCCACGCCAGCAGGATATCCGGATGATGTCCCTGCTGTTCGGCCAGGTCCCCCACCTTGTTCACAAACGCTAGCGCTTGCCTGAAATCGGGAAACGCAAATGTGCGCACCAGGTGGTGGCCGCCCACAACCTTCCAGCCCGGCACCTGCTTCTCGAGCCTGTCGAGCTCTTCACCGGCGAGCGGCGGAACGCCTCCCCGGCATGGGACGCAGTTCTTGGCGGCAAGTTCGGACATGAGCTTCACCCTCCGTTCGCGGGCGGGCAACCCTGCGCGATGATTGTACTGGAATCCTTTCGCTCGGCGGTAGCGGCTTGGTGTTCCCGCCCGTGATTCTGGTATTCTCCTGCGAGCGATTTGCCGCCTCGGGGGGAACAACCAAATGCCGGAAGAGCTTCAGGAACTGCACGAGCAGGCCGAAGAAGGCGCGCACCACTCGGGCCTGGCCCCGGTCACGGTCACCATGGCCATTCTGGCGGTTCTGGTCGCCGCCGTCTCGCTCCTCGGCCATCGCGCGCACACCGAAGAGCTGCTGCTGCAGACCAAGGCGACCGATCAGTGGGCCTACTATCAAGCGAAGGACATTCGCCGCCACGCCTACGAGCTGTTTCTCGACGAAGCTTCCATCTTCGCCGTGCAGGATTCCGCTCAAGCGGAAAAAGTGAAAGCCAAATACCAGAAGGAAGTCGACCGCTACGGCAGCGAGCAAAAAGACATCGAAACCGAAGCCAACCAGGCGGAAGCCGAGGTGAAAGTCGAACAACGGCGCGCCGACCGTTTCGATCTCGGCGAAGTAATGCTCGAAGCGGCGCTTGTGATCTGCTCGATTACCCTGCTCACTCGCAAGCGCGCTTTCTGGGTTCTAGGAACCGCCCTCGGAATTTGCGGCTTGGCCATTGGCGCAGCCGGCCTTTTGATCCACTAGAAAACCGCTACCGCCTCGCCGCCGTAGCCGATCGAGCTTCCACATACTCCCGAATGTACGTCTCAAACACCTTCTCAAGCCCGGGCACCACCGGCTTCGGCCCCGACGCAATCCGATGCCCCGCAATTTCGCTCACCGTGACCACGTTCCGGTTCGTCGACGAAATGAATATCTCATCGGCCGAATACAAATCCTCCGGATAAAGCGTGCGCTCTTCAACGGCAATCCCTGCCTTCGGCCCCAGCTCAAGAACGAATCCTCGGGTCACTCCCTCGAGGCACCCGGACGACAGCGGAGGAGTCACCACGCGCCCGTCCTCCACGCAAAAGATGTTCGCCGCCGTGCATTCCGACACTTCTCCGCGTTCGTTCAGTAACACGACTTCATCGAAGCCACCCTGTTGCGCCTCGTAAAGATTCCACACGTTATTGAGCCAGGAGGTCGTTTTCACGCCCGCGAGCGGCGAAGCCGCGTGGCGCCCATGCTCGCGCAAACCCAGGCGCACCGGGTCCCGGTGCGGCGGCAAATCGGATGAGTACATCACCAGATCGGCGATCGGGAAATTTTCGTCGCTGCGCCAGAATCCCGCCTGGTTGTAGATCACGTAGATGCGCGCGCATCCTTCCCGCACCTGATTGGCGCCCAGGACTTCTCCCATCTGCGCCAGCGCCCGCTCGACTTCGAATGGAAACGGGCAGTGAATTCGCTCGGCGTCGCGCGCCAGCCGATTCCAATGCCTCTCGAAAGCAAACGGAATCCCGTCGACCACGCGGATCGTCGTAAACAATCCCCAGCCGCTCATTAATCCGGACTGCCCGGGCGAGAGTCTTACCTCTTCGATGGGTTGCACACGGCCATTATGAAAAACGTAGCGATGAATCATTCCAACCCTCCCACGAGCTAATTGTAGCGCGGAAAGCCGTGCGTCGCAGGTTCTGGCCGCGCGCGCGTACGCAATTACTATCAAACATCAGCCGGCCCGGCGCCACAGCTCGCTCCCAGCTCCAAAACTCGCCGCTCCAGATCGCGAGCGATTTCCTCGGCGGCTTCCCCTTCCCTATATCGAACCGGCGCGCCAATCCACACCTTGATTCGCCCCGGCGGCGCCCAATGTTTCCCCGCCTCTCGCGCTTCCGCCACTCCGTCGAAACGCATCGGCACCACTGGAACTCCCAGCCGGGTCGCCAGCAATCCGATACCCGCGCGAAACGGATTCACGCGCGTAGTCCGCGTTCTTTCGCCCTCGGGAAACACCAGCACGTTCCATCCGCGCCCCATGAGATCCCCCGCAAACGCAAAGCTCTTGCGAAAGCCTGCGCGTCGCGGCAGTGGAAACACGTTGTAGACAGAAACCACCAGAAGGTAGGTGACGCGGTCCACCAGCCCCTTGAAAAATCCCGTGCCCGGCGGAGGCGTCCGCATCGATTCCAGAAGTTCGCCATCCATCGCCACCGCGAGCCGCTTGCGGAATCGCTCCGGCAAACCCTCGAGAATGTAAGCGGGATCGAAAAACGTCACGTGGTTCGCCACCACCAGCACGGGCCCCTTCGTCTCGTGCAAATGCTCGCGGCCGCTCACCGCCGGCCAACCCAGAATCAGCATTGCCGGCCGCGCGAGCAGGTTGAACGCCACGGCGCGAATCATGCGCACCGGCCAGCTCTGCGGCCATCGCGGATACTGAAAATCGGCTGTGCGTTGCGGTGGCTGCTCCACCAGCCTTTCGAGAGCCTCCACCGTATCGGCCGAGGCATATTCCGTCTCGCTCAGATCCACCTGATAGCGATCCTCGAGCGCCCCCATCAACTCGACCCGCTCGATCGAGCTCAAATTGAGTTGCTCGCCCTTGCCGGGCGCCGGCCTGCCGTGCGACACACGCGCCAGTAATTCGCCTAGTGGCCCGCTCGTTGTCGACGCCTTCCCGTCCGTCCCGCCCTTGGCCTCTACAACCTCCGTGATGCGCCTCAGAATCGGTTTCTGCGTCGGCGTGCGCGGAAAGTCCTGGTCCGGCCACACGAACCATCTCCGCATCTGTTGAAACGGGGCAAGCCGCTCGTTCGCGCGCCGCACGGCGGCCTCTGCTGCCGCATTCGCATCCCCGTCGGTCGCCGCAACCCACTTCAACAGCAGCACCGCGCAAGGTTCCGCATTGCCGTCGCGCGCAGCGCCCACCACAACGCAGTCCCGGACCTCCGGCTCCTTCCGCAGCTCCGCCTCGAGATCGCCCGGATAGACGTTCAATCCTTCGGGCGTCACGATCACATTCTTCTGCCGCCCTTTGAAATACAGATTCCCCTTTTCGTCTCGCTCACCCAGGTCCCCCGTGTGAAACCATCCGTCGGCATCGAGCACCGGCGCGACTCCCTCATTCTTCCAGTAGCCCGACGCCACATTCTCGCCACGCACTAGAATTTCGCCTTCCTCCGACAGCTTCACCTCAAGTCCCGGCAGCGCCTTTCCGATCGATCCGCGTCCCAGCCGGAACGGATGATTCAAGCTCACCAGAGACGTCGTTTCCGTCAGCCCGTAACCTTGGATCACCGCGTAGCCCAGCCGCGTCCAGAATTCCTCCGCCGCCGCAGGCAGCGCCGCCCCGCCCGAAATCACCGACCAGAATTTCCACCCGAATCTCCGGCGGATCGCCCGGAAACGCCACCAGCGTTTCAGGAAATGTTCGTGTTCGGCCGCGCGATAATCCCTCCGGAATTTTTCGATTTTGCCGCGCGCGGCGAGGTCTCGCTCGATCTGATCGCGCAGCGATTCGACCAGCCTCGGCACGGTCACCAGCAGCGACACCCGCTCGTCCCGAATCACCCGGGCCACTTCCGCCGGATTGAGCGTGTCCAGAAAGACCGATGTCCCTCCGACAATCTGCGGCAGGAAAATCCCCAGCAGTTGTCCGAACACGTGGCTCAGCGGCAGCAGATCGAGAAATCGCAGCGGGTGTACGAACCTCTCGTAGCGGCGATACCGCCCGATTTCCTTCTCGATCGGCCCCAGATTGGCCAGCAGGTTCCGGTGCGTCAACACCACGCCGCGCGGCTCGGCCGTCGTCCCCGACGTAAACACGATCTCGATCGGGTCCTCGCCGCCCGCTGCGGTGGGTAAAGGATCGCGTGTCTGCGCGCTTCCGGCCAACTTGCCCAGATCTTCCAGCCGCAACGTGCGCGCGTCTTCCAGCGGCGACGAGAGCCCTTGCCCGACAATCGCCAGCCTCACGCCCGCCTGATCGGCCACGCGCTTCGCGAAGCTTTTCTCCGCAATCGCATCCATCGGCACCACGATCGCGCCCACCAGCAAGCATCCCAGGAACGCCGCGATCCATTCGCCCGAATTCTCTCCCCACAGCAGCACGCGCTCGCCCTTTCCCGCCCCGCGCGCCACCAACGTCTCCGCCGCCCCGGTCGCAGTCCCCAGCAGTTCCGCGTACGACCACCGGACCATTCGATAGCCGCGCCGCCACACCACCGCAATCTCTTTGCCCGGCCGCGAATCCGGCCGGAAATATTCGAGCACGGACTGTCGGAGCATGGCCTGAGTCTCGCTCATTCGCCTCTCGCTTGGAATATCTTTATGTCCTCGCGCGGGTTACAATCGTTCGCGCTCGGGAGCTCGAATCAGAACCATTCACACGGTCCCCTATCTTTGTCTCGATCCATATCTGCGCTCTTCCAGCCCTTCACTCTCAACGGAGTCACTCTGGCCAATCGCATCGTCATGGCGCCGATGACCCGCAATCATTCGCCCGAAGGCGTACCCGGCCAAGATGTCGCCGCTTACTATCGACGCCGCGCCGAGGGTGGTGTCGGCCTCATCCTCACCGAGGGCACCGCCCCCCACCATCCCCAAGCCAAGAACATGCCCCACGTGCCCCAGATTTACGGCGAGGCGGCGCTGGCCGGCTGGAGCCGCGTCGTGTCCGAGGTCCACGCCGCGGGCGGGAAGATTTTCCTGCAGATTTGGCATGTGGGCGCGGTCCAGGGACCCGGCGGTCCGCCCAATCTTCCCGACCGCCCCATCAGTCCCTCCGGCTTGCTCCAACCCGATACCAAGGTCGGCGACCCGATGACGCAATCGGACATCGACGCGATCATCGAGGCCCTGGCGCAAGGAGCCCAAGCCGCCCAGCGAGCCGGCTTCGACGGCGTCGAAATTCACGGCGCGCACGGCTACCTCATCGACGAATTCTTCTGGCACGCCACCAACCGCCGCACCGACCGATACGGCGGCGATCTCCGCGCCCGCACCCGCTTCGCGGTCGAGATCATCCGCGAATGTCGCTCCCGCGTGGGACCCAACTTCCCCCTCCTGCTGCGCTTCTCTCAGTGGAAGGGCCAGGACTACGACGCCCGTTTGGCCTCCACGCCCGAGGAATTGGCTGCATTCCTCGAGCCTTTGGCCGCCGCCGGACTCGATGCCTTCCACTGTTCCTCCCGCCGCTTCTGGGCACCCGAATTCGACGGTAGCGACTTGAATCTCGCCGGCTGGACGAAAAAGATCACCGGCAAGCCCACTATTACCGTAGGTTCAGTGTCGCTCAACGTCGACTTCCTGGCATCTTTCCGCGGCGTCCCCGATCCGAGTTCCCAGCCGGGCGCCGCCGCGGCACGCGCCGCTCACATCGACCGCCTGCTCGAGATGCTCGCACGCGGCGACTTCGATCTCGTCGCCGTCGGCAGGGCGCTCCTGGCAGACGCCGCCTGGGCCGTCAAGGTCCGCGATGGCCATTTTGGCGATTTGCGCCCTTTTACCCCGGACGCACTGAAAACACTCGACTAGTGGCCAGCGGCACTTCCCACTCCCCGTTACTATTCCGCAACTCTCCCCTGCGACGTTTCCTCGAAACGGTGCATCCTATTCCCGATGAACCATACTCCGAATTCATTCGCAGCCAGTCCTAGCATTACGCCTCGAGAGATCCTCGCCGCATGGGGCAGGATTCTCACCGGCAACGTTCCCATGCTTTCGATCGAAATCACCCGCGAGTGTCCCCTCAGCTGTCCGGGCTGTTACGCATATGGCGACGCGCATCTCGGCGGCACGGTCACGCTCGAAAAGCTCAGCGACTATCGCGGCGACTCCCTCGTTTCGGGCGTCCTCGATCTCGTTCGCAAGCACAAACCGCTCCACGTATCGCTCGTCGGCGGAGAACCCCTGGTTCGCCATCGCGAGCTCAGCCGCATTCTCCCCGAACTCAGTGCAATGAACGTCTTCGCGCTCGTTGTCACCAGCGGCGTAATTCCGGTTCCCTTGGAGTGGATGAATCTTCCCCGCGTCCGCGTCGCAATCTCCGTCGACGGTTTGCCAGAGCATCACGACATTCGCCGCAAGCCCGCGACCTATGACCGTCTCCTCAAGAATATCGAGGGCCGCGAAGTCAACATTCATTGGACGATCACGCGTCCCATGTTCGAGCGCGAATCTTATTTGGAGGAGTACGTTGCCTTCTGGAACGCCCGGCCTGAGGTAAATCGCATCTGGGTCAGCGTCTACACTCCGCAGATCGGAGAGCAAACGCCGGAAATGCTCTCTCCGGAAAACCGCGCCGCTCTTGCTCGCCGTCTTCCGGCTCTCTCTTCGCGATATCCGAAACTGCTCTTCAATAAGGGCATCGCCGAGGCCTTGCTTCACCCGCCCAAGAACCCCGCCGACTGCGTTTTTTCCAAAATGTCGGCCAACTATTCAGCCGACCTCGAAACACGTGTCGAGCCTTGCGTTTTCGGCGGCGCCCCGGATTGCTCGCAGTGCGGTTGCGCGGCAAGCAGCGGCTTGCATTGGATTCGAGGAGCCCGCGTCGTCGGTCCCCTGAAGGTGGGCCACTTCATTGAGAGTTCCGTCCGCATCGGGCTCCTCTCGAATCGGCTCAGGGCGCGCGAAGAAGCTCGCCCGCCGCGCTGGGATTCGGAGCTTCATCCCGCGCCCGAGAACGACCTGGTGCAGATCCAATCGGGCGACTGAGCCTCATCCTTTCTTGTGCTTGAAGAACTCCACCTGGCGGAGCCTCTTTTCGGCCGCCGCCTTGCTCTTGTACGGTCCGCCGAGATTCTTCCCCTTCTCGGACAGGACCTTGTATCCGCCTGCCACTTTCTTGATCATCGCTTTACCCTCCTGGGCACAGCTTACTCAAGTACGCTTGAAAGTCTGTGCCTCCCATCACATCTCCTCACTCAGATGTGCGGCAAATAGCTCTCGAATTCAATACGGCTTTTGCGGTACAAGAAGGTTCGGCCGGTTCCGCGCCGCAAAACATGGGATATTTCGCGCTCCTCTACGAAGTCGTCGACGATTACCTCGTGCGCCGCGCCGTCTATCGCGACGATCATCTCCGCCATGCTCGCCAGGCCTACGATCGCGGTGAACTCCTTCTCGCCGGTGCCTTTGCCGAACCCGCCGATAAAGCCTTGCTCGTCTTCCGCACCGAGGACGCCTCCGTCGTCGAGTCTTTCGCTCGCAACGATCCCTACGTCCTGAACGGCCTGGTAAAAAGCTGGGAAGTTCGCCCATGGACCGTCGTCATCGGCCACACCACCGACTCGCCCGCCTGAGCCGTCCACTTGCCCGCGTCCAGCCGTTCCGCCTTTCTCAACTGACTCCGAACAACCATTTGCGGCTGCGTCTCCCTTCTGGTAGCTTGCTCGCGACGCAATCCTCCGGAAAGGCCCGGTCCATGATCGCTAGTCGACGATTTCCGCTCGGCTCGCTGCGCGCCATCGTGTTCGCCGCCATCGTCTGCACCGTTCCCGTCGCGGCTCGCGCGCAAGCCAACCAGATGTCGCGCGACATGAACAAGCCGGTCGCTCCGTTCCACATGATCGGCAATATCTACTACGTCGGCGCATCGGACATCACCTCCTACCTCATCGTCACTCCGTCGGGCGACATCCTTCTCGACGGCGGCTTCGCCGAAACCGCCCCGCAAATCGAAGCCAACATTCGCGCGCTCGGATTCAAGCTTGCCGACGTGAAGATTCTCCTGAATAGCCACGGGCACCTCGACCACGCCGGCGGCATCGCGGAACTCAAGCGCCTTACCGGCGCGCAATTCGCCGCGATGGCCGAAGAAGTTCCCACGCTGGAAAGTGGAGCGGCCTTTCCCGCCGTCACCCCCGATCGGATCATCCACGACGGCGATACCGTTGAACTCGGTGGCGTCACCCTCACCGCACATCTCACTGCGGGCCACACGCGCGGTTGCACCACCTGGACGATGGTCACCACCGACGCCGGAAAGCCTTACCACGTCGTCTTCGTCGGCAGCGCCTCCGTCCTGCCCAATTACAAGCTCGTTGACCGTCCCGGTTCGCCCGCCACCTACCTAGGCATCGAAGCGGACTACGAGAAAACGTTCGCGCTCCTGAAATCGCTCCCGTGCGACGTCTTTCTCGGAGCGCACGGCTCCTTCTATTCGCTCGTCCAAAAGCGTGAGGCCCTGTCGAAACACCCGGCCCAAAACCCGTTCATCGATCCGGCCGGCTATCGGGCGTACGTCGCGCACGCCCAAGCCGTCTTTGAAGCGGAGTTGCAGCGGCAACGTTCGGGATAACTAACTGCGAAGGAGAACACCATGATCTGTTCCTCGTGCGGAGCGACGGTCGCGGACGGCACTGCGTTCTGTGGCTCGTGCGGCCGTCCCATCGTCGGTTACAACGTCGGCCAGGCCGCTCCTGCGGCGCCCGCCATGGCTGCTGCGGCCCCCGCCTATGGCGCTCCCGTGGCGGCGGCTAACTCTTACGCCGGCTTCTGGCTCCGTGTTGTGGCTGCGATCGTCGACGGTATCATCCTGGGCATTCCGCTCGGGATGATCGGATTCGCGCTCATCATCAGCGCCGTGCCGTTCATCGCGCATACCCAGGATCCGATGGCGGTCGTCGCGACCATCTTGCCCCGCATCTTTTTCCTCCTCGTAATTTACCTGGTGGCCATGTGGCTCTATTGGGCCCTGATGGAGAGCTCTTCGTGGCAGGCTACCCTCGGCAAGAAAGCTCTCGGCCTCCGTGTCACCGACCTCGCCGGCGCCCGCCCCACCTTCGGCCGCGCCAGCGGGCGCTTTTTCGCCGGCCGCGGCATCGGCTGCGTTCCCTCCATCGGCGGCCTGTACTTCCTGATAGACTGCATCATGGCGGGCTTCACTGAGAAAAAGCAGGCCTTGCACGACATTATCGCAAGCTGCCTCGTCATTCGCAGCGCATAGCCGGATAGCCGAAACATAAACCAGCTCGAAGGACGATCCCATTGAATTGCCCCACGTGTGGGGAGCCGCTTCCCGACGGCGCCGAGACCTGCCCATCCTGCGGAAAGCCGGTGAAGGGCTCTTCAAGCGGCGCCCCATCCCCCGAATCCGGACTGCCCCCAATCGCCACTCCCGCGATCCGGCGCTCCGCCATCTTCGGTGGTTTCTGGATTCGCGGGCTCGCCTACCTGCTCGATTGGCTCCTGGTTGCGATCTTGTCCGTGGTCCTGATTTTTGCTCCGCTCGTGGCCCTCGGAGCCGTTCCTGCGGACGCCTCCTACTCCTGGTTCGTGGCCTTCAACCGCCAGACGATCGCCATCCGTCTGCTCGTCTTCATGCTGAGTTGGCTTTACTTCGCGACGCTCGAAAGTTCGCCGTGGCAGGCCACGCTCGCCAAGCGGGTCTTCGGCCTCATCGTGACAGACCTCCAGGGACGCCGGATCACTTTCACCCAGGCTTCCTGGCGCTATCTGGCGAAGCTTGTGTTTGGAACGATTTTTTACTTCGGCTTTCTGTTTGCCGCATTCACGCTAAGAAAACAGGCCCTGCACGACCTTCTCGGGAAGACCCTCGTCCTCAAGCGCCCGCGGCAGAGTTGAAAGATTTCTCGGCTTGGCCTACGCTCCGCTGCCCGCGTGCCGCACTGGCGCCTCGCGTAACTCGCCGCGCAACTTCGCGGTGAATTCGGAGCCCCGCACCACTTTGCCGCCCGGTTCGACAATGTCCGCCGTTCGATAGCCCTGCTCGAGCACGCGATCCACAGCAGCCTCGATCCATTGCGACTCCGCGTTCAATCCAAACGACTCGCGAAGCATCAGTGTCGCCGAGAAGATCGCACCCAGCGGACACGCCACGTCTTTCCCCGCAAGCGTAGGAGCCGAGCCATGAATCGGCTCGTAAAGCGCCGGCTCGCCCTTCCGCCCGCGGCTCAGCGACGGGATCAGCCCGATCGATCCGGCCAGCGCCGCCGCCTCGTCGCTCAGGATGTCGCCGAACATATTGCCCGTGAGAATCACGTCGAACTGCGTCGGCCGCAGCAGAATCTGCATCGCCGCGTTGTCCACGTAAAGATGATCGACCTTCACGCCCGGATATTCGCGCGCCAACTTCGTGACCGTGTCGCGCCACAGCGTCGAGCTCGCGAGCACGTTGGCTTTGTCCACGCTCGTCAGGTGTCCCGTGCGCGCCGCCGCCCGCTCGAAAGCGTACCGGCCCACGCGCTCGATCTCGGAAACCGAGTATTCCGCGAGGTCGCTCGCTTTCTCGCTCGTGATCTTGTGTTCGCCGAAGTAGATGTCGCCCGCCAGCTCCCGCACGATTTCGAAATCGCATTCGCCCAGCCTCTCGGGACGCAGCGGCGAAATATCGCGCAGCGCGGGCCGCAGCCGGATCGGCCGCAGATTGATATACAACCCCAGCTCTTTCCGGATGCCCAGCAGCCCCGCTTCCGGCCGCGTTCCGAACGGCAAGCCCTCCCACTTCGGCCCGCCGATTGCCCCTAGTAGGATCGCGTCCGATGCCTTGCACTCGGCGAGTGTCGCGGCCGGCAGCGGCGCGCCCGTCAGGTCGATGGCATTCCCGCCAAACGCCAGCTCGCGAAACTCAAACTCATGCCCGAAGGCCGCGGCGCAGTCCCGCAGAATTTCCACCGCCGCGTTCGTCACTTCGGGGCCGATGCCGTCGCCCGGCAATAGTGCGATTTTTTTTCGCAATTTGGTCATCGCTTGGTTGGATCCCGCTTCCTGTTTACGCGGCCGGCCCGGCGTTTACGGGCGCTCGGCCCCGCCGCACTTGGTGAATGATCGTGATCAGGTCGCGGTCGCTGATCTCCTTCTCGGCGTCCGCCCGCGCGATCGCCAGAGCGTAGCACTCCGCGATCTCCGTATCCGAGGTCTCGTAGCCCAGCTCCGCGAATCGCGAACGAAACGCGTTCCGTCCCGAGTGCTTCCCGAGCACCAGCCGCCGCGCCGGCACTCCCACCTTCTCGGGAACGATGATTTCGTACGTCAGCGGATTCTTCAAAATGCCGTCCTGGTGGATTCCCGCCTCGTGCGCGAAAGCGTTCGCACCCACCACGGCTTTGTTGGGTGGTACGGATACTCCGGTGATCGTGGTGAGCATACGGCTGGTGGGATAGAGCTTTTCGAGCTTGAGGTGCGTTTCTACCTGGTAGTGGTTCTGCCGTACATGCAGCGCTACCGCCAGCTCCTCGAGCGACGCGTTCCCGGCTCGCTCGCCGATCCCGTTGATCGTACATTCCACCTGGCGCACGCCCGCCTCGATCGCCGCGAGCGAATTGGCCAGCGCCAATCCGAGATCGTCGTGGCAGTGCGCGCTCAGAATCACTTCCGGATGCGCAGCCAGCCGCCCCCTCACCTGCCGGAACATCTCGGCGTATTCATCCGGCGTCGAGTAGCCCACCGTGTCCGGCAAATTGATCACGCTCGCTCCGCACTCCACCGCCGCCAGCACCACCTGGCACAGATAGTCGATATCCGTCCGGCTGGCGTCTTCCGCCGAAAACTCGATCTCAGCACAATGCTGTCGCGCGAAGCGGATCATCTTCGTGATCTGATCGAGCGCCTGTTCGCGCGTGCTGCGAAGCTTGTGCTTCAGGTGCAAGTCGGAAGTCGCCAGGAACATGTGCAGCCGCGGCCTCGCCGCCGGCTCCAGGCCGCGCAGCGCCGCGTCGACGTCGTCCTGGCGCGCCCGCGCCAGCGCCGCAACCTTGCACCGCTTGATTTCGGCCGCCACCGCCCGCGTCGCTTCCAGGTCCCCCGGCGACGCGATCGGAAAGCCCGCCTCGAGCACGTCCACGCCAAGCTCTTCGATCTCGCGCGCCAGCCGCAGCTTCTCCTCCCGGTTCATCGAGAATCCGGGCGACTGTTCCCCATCGCGCAGCGTCGTGTCGAAAATTTGTACCGTGTCCATCGCGGCTCCTTCTCTCCTACGATTACCAGTGAACCGCCCCAGCGTCAAGGAGTCCAATTTATATTTGTTGCACGCGGAATAAATCCCCCTTATGTATAATTCGAATGACAGGAGCCGCCTTGGACCTCGCTTCCCTGCAGGTGTTTCAGACCGTCGCGCGCGAGCACAGTTTTTCCCGCGCCGCGGAAAAACTGTACCGCACCCAGCCCGCCGTCAGCATCTCCATTCGCAAGCTCGAGGAGTGGGTGGGCCAGCCGCTTTTCGTCCGCGGTTCCGGCGCCCGCATGCTCACCGACGCGGGCGTCCTCCTCCTCGAATACGCCGACCGCATGCTCAATCTCCGTGAGGAGATCCGCAAGGGCATGAACGACCTCCGCGGTCTCGAGCGCGGCCAGCTTTCGCTCGGCGTCAACGAAAGCTCCATCCATGCCCTCCTCCCCGCGCTCGACCGCTTCCGCCAGCTCCATCCGCGCATTCACGTCAAGGTGCATCGCGTCTTCTCTCGCGACGTCCCGCGCGAGGTGCTCAACCATCATCTCGATATTGGCGTCATTTCCTATCTTCCCGAGGACCGCGATCTCGCCGCCGTCGAATTCCATCGCGACTCTCTCGTCCTCGTTGTCTGGCCCGGCCATCGCCTCGCCAGGCGCAAGGATGTCGACATCAAGGAACTCGGCGAGGAAACCTTCGTCGCGCACATCGTCGAGTCGCCCTACCGTCAGCGCGTGATCCAGATGTTCGCGCGCCATCGCGTTCCGCTGCAGATGGACGTCGAGATGCCCACCCTCGAAAGCATCAAGATGTTGGTGGAAATGAAAAAGGGAGTGGCGATCGTCCCGCGCATGTGCGTCGAGAGCGAAGTCGCCCGCGGCGGCCTTTGCGCCCTTCGGATTCGTCAGATGCGCGTCGTCCGCCGGCTTTACCTCGTCTACCGGCGCGACCGCCCGCTCACCGCCGCTGCCCAGGAGCTGATCGAAATCATCCGCAGGAAGCGGAAGCCGGCGAAGGACGCCTAGCTCGAGCGAAGCTCCATCTCTAGAAGCTCGTCGTAAGCCGCAGCGCGAAGCTCCTCGACGGCCCGATCGCATTTCCCGAAAACAGCCCGCCGAAGTCGATCACCCACAGCGTGTTGGTCAGATTCTCACCGTCGGCCTGCAGTTGCACTTTGAAGCGATCCGACTTGTACAGGTCGGCCCCGGCCGAGGCGTTCACTTGAAACGTGGGGTAGATTCGGCCGCGGTTGAAATTGATCCGGCTGATCACTTTCGAACCGTATTGTCCGGTCACGCCGGCAATACACTGGTCCTGCGTCTCGTCGTCGGGACACTGGAAATCAAAAGGAAGCCCCGTATCGTACTGAATTCCGCCGGCGATCCACAGACGAGGCGAAACCTGGTACATCAGGCGGCCGCGCACCGTATTGCGTTGATCCTGCGAATCGGGGAAATGACCCGACGTAGGATTGTCCGCATCGTCACCGAGGAATAATCCGCCTGTCACGGGAAACCAGGCGTTGCCCACTTCGTACGAATAGCTGAGGAACCCCGAGAATCTGTGCGTCGGCTGCAAATCGAGCTTCGTCTCGGCGCCGTAAATAACTGCCTTCTGAAACGCGATTGGAAAGCTGATCGTCGTGTTGTCGATCTGGTCGTCGTCCGCGTAGTTGCTCACCAGCCTGCGAAAATAATTTGCGTCGAGCCTCAGCCTGTTCGAGAAAGCCTTGGTTAGTCCGACCTCGTAGTAGTCCCCTTCCGAGGGCTCTACCGGCAGCCGAAGAAACGATTCGGGATCGATGGATTCCACGGCCGTCGAGCTCGAAAGCAAGATGTTTTCGAAAGAGGGAGTCTGGAACACGCGGTCGTAGGAGAAATGCAGCACCAGATCGGCGGACGGGAAGTAGCGCGAAATCGCGAACCGCGGGCTCACCGCCTGCCGGTTCAGCAGCAGTTGATAGTGATCCCAGCGCAAGCCCGCGTTGATCGTCCAATTCCCGAACCTCATCAGGTCCTGCGCGAACGCCGATTGCTCGAGATCGGGACGATTGCCCAGGAAACTGAAGGTGCAACCAGGGCCCGTTTCGCCTCCTTCGCCATTGGGGGCGCACACGTCAGGATCGAATTGCGTGGCGTCCGTGATGATGTAGTTCGTGTTTTCATGCAGGAAAGCATTGTCGGACTCGGTCCCGAACTTCCACTCGTTGTGACCATGGTCGATCGTCACGGTCCCCTTGAAGTATCCGTCGGTGAAGTGATTGTGCTGAAAGACTTCGACCGGGGTCGAGTTCGCATTCGAGTTGAAGTCGTTGGCGTTGTCGCGCACCATTCCGTGGAAGTCGGCTACGGCGTTCGAAGAAAACACGTGCTGGTAGGAAACGATCCCCATCGTCTCCAGGTTGTCAGCCGTCTGGCGCTGGCCTGCGGCTTGCTGCACGAACTCGTTTGGCAAATCGTAACGCGCCACTTCGTGCCGCACGCTGAGCGTCAACCGGTCGTGGCTGGTGATGTCGCGCTGGTAATGGATCGAAAAATCCCCCAGCGTTCCCGTGTTCGAGAAATTTTCCGGAACTACGGGATTCAGATAATGATCGGTCATGCTGCCGCTCGCGCTGCCGCCGAGCGTGTTTTTTCCCCAGACGTACTGTCCCTCTGCGAACGTTCCTGCCGAATCAAAGCTGCCGCCTGAAAGGACGACTTGGCCGTGGAAACCAGGTTGCGAATCCTCCACGGTGTTCACTTCGACCACTCCGCCCATCTTGCGTCCGTACTCGGCCGGGATTCCCGCCGTGTAGACACTCATGGACTGCACGTCGTCCGCTTCGATTTCGGGCCCGAAACTCGGCGAGCGATTATCCGTCAAGGGAATGCCGTCGATCACGAACTGGGTCTGATACTCCGACCCGCGCGGGTGCAGCACGGCGTTGCCTTCATAGAGCCATCCCGGTTGCGAATTGATGAGATCCTGAATCGACCGCCCCGGAAGCGAGCCCACGCGATCCTCGATGAATCCTCTTCCGATCTGGCTCACCGAGCCTGCCTGATCGGGATTGATCAGCGTATTTTGCGCCGTCACCGTCACCGATTGCGTGACCGTGGAAAGTTCAAGGCGGATGGCCCGTTCCTCCGGAACCGACGAGCGAATGTCGATTGTCTGCGAGGCCGTCGCGAACCCGCTCCGCGTCACCTCGACTTCATACTTGCCGAAGGGCAGATGCTGCAAATCGAGACTGCCCTGAGCGTTTGTCGTCAGCGTGTTCTTGTACTGATTGGCCTCGCTCATCACCTGAACGGTCGCCTTGATCCCGGCTCCAGAGGGATCGGAGACTTGGAGTTTCAGCTCTCCGCTGTTTGCCTGTGCGAACGCGATCGTCACAACCAGAAAGAACAACCCCAGCACTCTTTTCACGTGGTTTGGCCCCTGTAATTTCGCCGACGAAGAGCTGTCGAGCCTTCGCTTTAGGTATTCCGAGAGGAGGCGTTCTGTTCAGGCTATATTTTGCCGCGGTCAACCGCCCGAACGTTAGATGCTTTCAATTGAGCCGCAGCGTTGTAGAATCCCTGCTGGAAAACGGTATTCCGAGTCCATGTCCAGCCCAACCCGAGAATCGATCGTCCATCTCGCGCTCTTCGATTCTGCAGCCGCGCTTCTGAACGGGAACTCCTCGGCGCCCGATGTCCATCCCGAGGTGATGCGGCTCTTCGACGAGTATCGCGGCAAGCTTCTGCGCTACGCCGTTTCCTTCGGAATCCACGTCGAGGACGGCGAGGACGTGATTCAAGAAGTCTTCCTCGCGCTTTTTCGGCACCTGCGCGCCGGCAGATCGCGAGAACACCTCCCGGGCTGGATTTTTCGTGTCACGCACAATCTCGCTTTGAAGCAGCGCAGCGCGAGATCGAGGCAGCGCTCCCGCAACTCCTCCGACCATTCAGTAATCGAGGCCCAGTTGGATTCCGCCTCGAATCCCGAGGAACAGCTCGACGAGCTGCAGCGACGAAAGCGGCTGCTTCTGATCTTCAACGCGCTGCCGGAGCGCGATCGCTGTTGCTTGTCTCTGCGCGCGGAGGGACTCCGGTATCGCGAGATCGCCGGCGTGCTGGGGATGTCGCTCGGCGCAGTGTCCAATTCCCTCGCGCGCTCGCTCGCCCGGCTTGCGCGCGCGGACGAACTCTGAGAAACGAACGGTAAAGAACGATGCACCACGCAAACGATCACATCAGCGACGAAGAGCTGCTTCTATCCATCGATGGCGAGCTCTCCGCGCGGTCCGCCGAGGAAGTTCTCACGCATCTCGCAGCCTGCCCGGCCTGCCGCGCGCGCATGGAAACGCTCGAAGCGGCGGGAGCCAATTTCAATCGCGCCTATCGCGCCGTTCAGGTCCCGGGACCGGACTCCTCCGCGTCAGCTCGCGCCAATCTTCAGCGGCGCATCGCGGCGTCGGGCGCCTCGCGGCCGGCGTCCCGCCCTCCCCGGTGGGCGAATCCTTTCTCGCTGCATCGATGGGCTTATGTTTTCGCCGCGGCGCTCTTGCTCGCCGCGTTGACGACGGGATGGCTGCACCGCTCGGCCTCCCAGCGGCTGGCCGGCACTCTTGCTCCGTCCGTCGCGGATGGGCCCCTCCTGCCGGACACTCACCTCACGCCCGGCGCGACGCGCCCCGTCACCGCGAATCAAATCTGCATGGGAAGCGGCCCTGCTGAGGACAAGCCGCCGCTTCGCATGCAGCGCGCCGTCTTTCACGAATATGGGATGGACGGCGCTCCGGCCCGAGCCTATGAAGTCGATCACCTGATCACGCCCGCGCTCGGCGGCACAGACGACATCCGCAATCTCTGGCCCGAGCCTTACGCCACAACCCAGTGGAACGCGCACGTCAAAGACGACCTGGAGGACCATCTGCACGATCTGGTCTGCGGCGGACAACTCGATCTCGCCACCGCTCAGCACGACATGGCGAGCAATTGGATTCAAGCCTACAAGAAATACTTCCACGCCGATCAGCCGCTTCCCCACGCCTCGGAACTGATCGACAACCGGCGTCGCTCGCCCAGCAGCTAGTCCGGCCCTCAGCGGAACCGCGCGGTCTGGCGACGCTGTTCGGCCGCCGCCTCGAGGAATCTCTCGGCGTCGGGGCGGTCGCTCGCTGGAATAGACCACCGCTCGCCCAGCCGGTCGGCGATCTGCCGGGCCATCGCGCTCCGCACGTGCGGCTCGAGGCTGCCGCGCCGGTCGAGAAACGCCTCCACGAGCTGCAACTCTTCGAGGCTGAGCCGAGGCGCCGGAGCGGCCGCAAGCGGTTGCGCCGGCGCCGCCGACTGCTGCCAAATCGAGCCGACGCCGAGCAGCGGCTTCTCGTGGATCACAACCGTGCCGGCCGCGTAATCGCCGATCCGCTTATTCTCGCGGCTGATCAGCATGGTCACGAGCCCCGCCGCGTACATCGTAGGGAGCGCATCGACAATCCGGAGCAAGTTCCTGAGGATCGCGTCGTACGCGCTGATCGGCCGGCCGGAATCCTTGATCACGCGCAGGTGCGTCCAGCGCTTGCCGGGAGTCTGCCCGTTCCACAACGACTCGAAAAGCGCGAAGTATCCGAATTGCAGGCTGAAAACGACGAAAATCAGGATCGCGATCGTCCATAGTCCCGCTTGCTTCGAGTACAAGCTGAACGACGCGGCGGATATCGCGAACACGATCAGCAATACCGTCGATCCGGCCGTCAGCAGGAGGAAGTCGAGCGCCAACGCGAGGAACCGGCTGCCGATTCCGGCAAGAGGAAACTCGAGCGCCGTCTGCTCCGGAGTTTCGATGGTAAGCTTGTCGAACGAGGACATCGTGATCTCCACCAGCTGGCTGCAGAAGCGGCGTCCCTACTGGGCGCGCATCGACGAGCTCATCACGCGCTCCGGCCGCACCGGCATTCGCGCCCTCTCTCACGCGGAACTCCAGGAATTGGCATTATTATATCGTCAAACCGCGTCTGACCTGGCGACGATCCGCGAAGACGCTTCCAGCCGCAACCTGACGCATTATCTGAATCAGCTCCTCGGCCGCGCCCATAATCTGATCTACCTCGGACGCCGCTCGCGAAAGGCGGGAATCATCACCTTCTATCGCGAAACGTTTCCGGAGGTGTTTCACGACACTCTGCCGTACACGTTCGCGGCGTTCGCCATTTTCACGGTGCTCGCCGTCGCCGGCGTGATCGTCGCCGTGGTCGATCCGCGGTTTCAGCTCTACATACTGGGCAGCGCGATGATGGACACCATCGCGAAGCACGAAATGTGGACCCACTCGATCGTCTCGATCAAGCCCGCCGCTTCGAGCGCGATCATGACGAACAATCTCAGCGTCTCCTTCAGCACTTTCGCGCTCGGCATCACCGCGGGAATCGGCACCGTCTGGATGCTCGCTTTCAACGGCCTGCTCTTCGGAGTAGTCACCGCCGCGTGCTGGGAAGCGGGAATGACCAACCAGCTTTATAGCTTCGTCGCGCCTCACGGTGTGCTGGAACTCCCGGCCATCTTCATGGCGGGCGGCGCCGGCCTCCTGCTTGCGAAAGGATTGCTGTTCCCCGGCACGCTGCCCCGCAAGGATTCGATCGCCCACGAAGGCGGGCGCGCCGTGCGCCTGGTGCTGGGCATCATCCCGATGCTCATCGTCGCGGGGACGATCGAAGGATTCGTCTCGCCGTCCGACCTGCCGATTCGCTTGAAGTACACGCTCGCCGCCGGGCTCTTCGTGCTGCTGCTCCTTTACGTGAAACGCAAAAGGCGGCGTGCGCCAAGCGCCAGCGGCACGCCAGCCGCGAGCACGTCCCCCAGCTAGAAACGGCCTGGAACGCCACACGGCATTTCGGGGCGGAGCGAGGCGGTGCGGCTAAAGCAGGCTTCGCTCTTTCACTTCGAGATAGCGGTTCACGACGGCCGTTGACAGCCTCGATGGATCGACTTCAACGGTGAGCGCGCCCTGCTGGCGCAGCCTCCGCAGCAGCAAGTCGCGCCGCTGCACGATTTCGAGCGCGGCCGTGTAGCGATACATCCCGCTCTGGTCTCCCGGGCGCGTGCCGACGACCTGGTGGAGTTCGGGCTGCCCGATGATTCCCAGTAGCACGAGGTGGCGCTTGGCCATGCGTGCGGCGCATTCGATCACCTCGGGCGTGGCCGCCGTCTCCGCCAAATCCGTGAGCCACACGATCAGGCTGCGCCGGCTTTGCAACGACATGAGGAGCTCAGCCGCCAGCAAATGGTCCGCTTCGAACGCCTCCGCGTGCACCTGCGCCAGACTTTCCACCATCGCGCGCAGGTGCGACATCCCGCGCCCCGGCGGCACGCGCTGCTGCGGCTTGCGCCCGTACGCCAGCAGGGCCACGCGGTCGCCCGAGTAGAACGCCACCTGCGCGAGGCTGAGCGCCGCATCCACCGTGTAATCGAGCTTCGTGAGGCGGTCGACCCGCGCCCGCAGGAGGCGGCCCGCGTCGAGAACGATCCACATCGTCTGGCTTCGCTCGATCTGATGAATCTTCGTAATCAACTTCCCGCGCCGGGCGGTGGCGCTCCAGCAGATGTCGCGCCACTCGTCGCCCTCGCGATATTCGCGGAGGCTCTCGAATTCGCGGCCGTATCCGCGCTGCCGCTTGAGCCGCTTTTCGAGTTCGATCTGGCGGCTGCGAATCAGGTAGATCCGAAGTTTCTGAGCCTCTTCCAGATTGGGGTAGACCCGCACCGTCTGGCCCATGCGCGCACGCGCCCAGCGCTCCGCAAAAAGAAACGGTCCGGTGTAGCGCAGCCAGACGTCTCCGAAGCGCGCGTCGCCGCGCGACCGAGGCTCGATCGTATAAGACCCGCTTGCCGCCGCCTTGCCCGGCACGGCGATGTCGACGCGCGGCAATTCACGGCAAAAGGCAGGGGGCGCCTCGTCGATCACTCTCGCCGCAATCGTCTCGTTCGAAGCGTTGCGCAGCTCGATCTCCACGCTCATGCTCTTGGTCAGCCCGAGGGGTTCTTTCCAGACGCGCCGCACCTCGATCAGCGCGGGCTTCGGCAAGCGAGAGACGTCCCAGGCCCACAGGGCGAGGCCGATCACGTCCCACAGCACAAACGCATACAGGAAACGCGGGTCGCGCCAGGCGGGCGCAACCCACACGAGGCCGATAAAAAGAAACAGGAAGAACCGGCGGCCAAAGGCGAAGGGAACCGCTCGGCCAGGCTCGGCGTGCGCGACCACATTCTCGGGAACGAGCCGTCTTTCGCTCATTTCACTTGGGAACGGCGATCCCCGCAACCACTTCAGCCACCACCTGCTCGGGAGTCACGCCTTCGAGATCGGCTTCCGGCTTGAGGATCATGCGATGGCGCAGGATCGGGGGCGCGATGCTTTTCACGTCGTCCGGAATCAGGAAGTCGCGCCCTTCTATCGCGGCCGCGGCTTTCGCGGCGAGCATCATGGCGATGGCGGCGCGAGGGCTCGCCCCGAGACTCACGGCGACGGAGTCCCGCGTCGCCCGCACGATCGCCACCATGTAATCGAAGAGCTTGGGCTCCACGCGCACCCGCGCCGCCTCCGCGCGCGCCGCCTGCAGCGCCTCCGTGGGAACCGGTTCCATTCCCGCGCGGTCGAGATTCCGCGCCTCAAATCCCCCCTGATAGCGCGAAAGAATCTCGGACTCTTGCGTGGCGTCGGGATAGGCGATCCGTATCTTCATCAGGAACCGGTCGAGCTGCGCTTCGGGCAACGGATACGTTCCCTCGAATTCGACGGGATTCTGCGTGGCGAAAACGGAAAACGAGTGCGAGAGCGGATAGGTGGCGCCGTCGATCGTGATCTGCTGCTCCTCCATCGCCTCGAGCAACGCCGATTGCGTGCGCGGCGGCATCCGGTTGATTTCGTCGACTAGCAGCAGATCGGTGAAGACGGGTCCGCGATGCAGCTTGAAGCTGCCCGAGGCGGGCTCGAAGATATTGCCTCCCAGAATGTCGGCGGGAATCAGATCGGGAGTGCACTGCACGCGCTGGAATTGCAACCGGAAGACGTGCGCGAGCGATTTCACGGCGAGCGTCTTGGCGAGGCCCGGCACGCCTTCGATCAGCGCGTGGCCGCCGGAGACGACGACCAGCAGAAGCTGGTCGAGGGCGTCTTCCTGCCCCACAATGACCTTCCCGAATTCCTTCCGCACGTGCGCCGCGAGCGCCGCCGCATTCATTTCCATCAGGTCGTCTCCTGTTTCGTGTGCCGGCCGGATTCGAGCCGGTCGGAGTAGTCGTGAAGCTGCCGGACAAGCTCGAGAGCATCCTTTTCGTCGAGCTGGATGCTGCGCATGGCGCGCTCCGAGCGGGCTAGTGTATCGAGAAGCGGATCCTCCGGCCACCCAAATCGAGCGGCCGCCGCGTGGGCCAGTTCCGGCAGTTTGGCTTTCGTGGCGAGCCCGAGCTTGCGCGAGAGCGAAGCCCGGAATCGCTGATAGGCGACGCCCACGGCGGCGGGCGAAGCGTGCGCCGATTGGTAGAGGTCGCCCAGCGTGTCGACGAACTCCAGCGGCGAAAGCCGCGATTCCGTGGCGGGCACGCGTACCGGTCCCGCTCGCCGCGAAAACGTGAAAACGGCCGCGAGAAACGCCAGCCCGATTTGCAGCCCGGCCCACGGCAGCGGCGTTTCGAAGAAATACGACACGAGCGACGCGCGCGCCCCGTGGAAATATTCGTCCCACAAGACGCGCGACGTGACCGGCCCGACGGCGTTCAGGAAAAAGGCGAGATTTTCTTTCTCGCGGATGAGTCCATTCGAAAGCGGCGAAGAGGAGGCCCACCAGATCACTTGCCCGGCGCCGAGATGATACGACACCACCACGGGCTTATCCGTCGTGCCGTAGACGCCGAGCTGCGAGGGGCGATGCGATGTCCACTCATCGGGAGCGACCATCGTGATCTCGGCGGCGTTGCGCGTGAGCGGCGAGGGCAGCAGCGCGTCGTAGGTCTTGGACTGAATGCTCCAGTCGGGGATCTGGATCGCCGTTGCGTCCGGCACGAGATGAGCCGCCGCGCCGCCGAGGGCGAGCACCCGCCCGCCGCCGATCACGAAGCGGCGAATATCGGCGATCTCGTCGTTCGTAGCGTCCTCGGAAGGCTCGGCCAGGATCAACACGGTGCCGCGTGGATCGTCGGGCAACTGGTCGGGCGGCTGCTCCCAGTGCTCCGCGTGGTAACCGAGTTGATTGAGCAAAAGGAAGGCCGCCTTGCCGCCGGCCCACTCGGACGAATAGCTCGAAGGCGATCCGAGGGATTGCTGCGCCGGAGCCGGTGCGAGCGCGAACGTGGCGCCGAGCAGCACGACCATCGCGATTCCGGCGCCGATCAGGAGGCGGCGATCGCCGGCGTCGAGGAAGGCAGGCATCCAAGTCTCTCCAGTTGGTCCATCGCGTCCGTCCAGTCGCTTTCCGTGGCGGCGCGATAGCCGTACCAAACGAGTTCGAAGCGCCGCGTCAATTGCGCGAGCGGCGCGTAATCGGAGCTGTCCCGGCGAATCAGGCGCAGCGCCTCCCGCGGCGTGCGGGCGCGGTCCTGCGGCAGGCGGTGCAGGTCCTCGAGACGCATCACGCCGGCCCAGTAGGCGGCGTGAATCGCGGCGCGATAGTCGCGGCGTTCGGCCGCCGCGCGGGCGTTGCGCAACCAGTCGCGCCAGCCGCCTTCCGGCCGCGCCGAGGGATCGAGATCCATCGTCGTCTGCCTGCCCATCCGAAGAGAGGCGCGCACCACCCAGAAGGCCAGTAGCAGCGCCGCCAGCGCGATCAGGCCCCACGCAATCGTGTTTCCGATCGTGCGCCCGTGGCGGAAGTGGCCGAATAACCGCTCGAGCTGCCGGTCGATCCAGTCGTAGATGCGGGCCTTCAACAGATCGAACCAGGAAGGTCCGCGGCCGGACTGAAACTCCTTCGCACGCAGAATGCGATCGAGCCGGGCGCGCGTTTGCTCCAAGTCGGAGGAAGCCGCGGGCTCGGCGAGCGCGTCGGCGTCCGCCCGCAGAGCGGCGAGCTTCTCGCGAGTCTGCTTGAGGAGCGGATTCTTCGCAGGGGTCGTCGTGGGCAACGCGACGAGCGCGCTGGTCAACCAACCCGTGGGCACGCTGTAGGTCCGCCCGCCGTCGGCGACCGTCCACGAGGAAGGCAGGGTCGCGCGAAGATTTCGAAACGCCGCGGGATCTTTCTGAGGCGTGTTCAGGACGGTCGAGCAGCGATCGAGCTCCGCGGCGTACTCGTGCACGGAGAGAGGGCGGCTCGCCGGAGGCGCCGCGGACTGCCCGGGAGCGGCGCTCGCAAGAAACAGTACAAGCGACGCGAGAAGCAACGTCGCGGCCGCGCGCCTCACAAGCGTTTCCAATCGACGGTCGGCCTCACGCGGGCGAGACCGTTCCGGCGGCGGGCGAGGGCCGGTCGAGGGCCGAGATCATGAACTGAAGATCGAAGGCTTCCTTGCGGATGCGCGTGTCGTAATAGAGAAGAACGGTAACGATCAGCGAAATAGGGCCCGTGGTCGCGCTTCCGATGCCGCCTGCGATGGCGGCGCTTGCGGCAAGCAGAAGAGGAATATGCCCGCGGACGGCGTAAACCATCGTCGCGATGGTGAAGGGTCCCTGGAACAAGAAGACTCCCACGTAGGCGATGATCGCCGCGACAAGCAGTCCGAGAAAAATGTGGCCGCGGCGACCGCGTGTGAGGAATACGCTTCTGCGGATCGTTTCGAGCACGCCCAGATCCTCGATCATCAGCACCGGAATCGCAATCGCATAGCGCAACGCGAACCACACCGCAAACACAAGCGCCGCAAGATAAAAGACGCTGAAGATGAGGAACATCGAGACGATCACTAGCGGGTCGCGGATGCTCTGTCCATTGAGCACGATCAGGGCGATCAAGCCGCCAGCCACCGCCAACACCCCAAGCACGATGCCCAAGACGCGGACCGCGATGTTGAAAATCACGCCCATCAACCGCCAGAATTTCGCGCGAATCCTGGCGTACGAGCCGCGGACCGTCGAGGGCCGCCCGAGGTAAGAATCCGCGACCGCGCACGTGGCGGCGCCGACGGCAATCGAGTAGACGAGTCCGAAAAGCACCATCAGCACGAAATAGCCGAGAAACACGCCGACGATGTAGCCGACCGGGGGCAGCGTCGGCGCGCGGCCCGGGGTGACGTTCATGAAAGAGCTCTGCAAGCTGCTGATCAGAATTTGGGCCGGAACCACGAACGCGGCCGGAATCGCCATGATCCCGACGAACAGCCAGAAATGGCGGCGATAGAGAGTGAACGTGCGGTCGAGCAACTCCCCGAGACTGAGTGGTCTGAGTTCGACAGTCTCCACGCACTCCTCCAATGACACGGAAACGCTACGGCGTGCAGCCATGTAACCATAGGGTAACGCCCGAATCAATATGCCGTCGCGTGCGTTTTGATCTATAGTTACACGCTTCGCCGGGAGAAACATGCGCGCCGGATTTTAGCCGTGGTCATGCTCGTTGCCGGACTCTGCTGCGCGGTTGCGGGGGCGCAGACGCCCGACGGCGCGGCGATCTTCCGCCAGCGCTGTGCCATGTGCCACGACCATCCGAGCGGCCGGATTCCGTCGCACGAGATGCTCGCCTCGCTGCCGCCGGATACGATCATCTTCGATCTGACCTTTGGCGTGATGCAGCCGCAGGGACTCGGGCTGAGCGCCAACGAGATTGCCGCGGTCGCCACCTTCCTCACGGGCAAATCATCGGCGCCGGGCGTGCAGCCGAATCCGCAAGCGAATCAGTGCGGTGGCGCGGCTCCGCCGATTCGTTTCGAGGGCTCGCTGTGGAACGGCTGGGGGCACGACGTCGAGAATTCGCGATTCCAGCCGGAACCAGGGATCGCAGCCGCCGATGTGCCAAAGCTGAGCGTCAAATGGGCGTTCGCCTACCCGGGGCCGGTGGTTGGAACTCAGCCCACCGTAATCGGCGATCATCTCTTTATCGGCACGTCCAACGGCTGGATCTACGCGCTCAACGCAAAAACAGGCTGCACCTACTGGACGTACCACGCCGGGTCGGACATCCGCGGATCGCTGAGCGTCGGCACGTTTGGCGATGGCGCAGGAAAGCGCTTCGCCGTCTACTTCGCGGACCTCATGCAAGCGGCCGCGTACGCGGTGGACGCCGCCACCGGCAAACTCCTCTGGAAAACAAAGGTGGACGATCACCCGCTCGCCCGCATTACCGGGTCACCCGCGGTCTATGAGAACCGGCTGTACGTGCCGGTTTCATCGCAAGAAGAAGGCTTCGGCGGCGTCCCGACGTATCACTGCTGCACGTTCCGCGGCAGCGTCGTGGCCCTCGATACTTCCACCGGCAAAATTCTCTGGAAGACGTATCCGATTCAAGAAGCGCCGAAGCCCTTCAAGAAAACCTCCGCGGGCGTGCAAATGTACGGGCCCGCAGGCGCCGCCATCTGGTCCGCGCCGACGATCGACGCCAGGCGGAAGCTCGTCTACGTCGGCACCGGCGATTCCTTCACCGATGTGCCGACGACCGCCACGGACTCCATCGTCGCAATGGACATGGACACCGGCAAAATCAAATGGGTGATGCAAGCCACCGCGCACGACAACTACATCTTCGGCTGCAACGTCCCCGGCAAAGGCATCTGCCCGAATCCCGTGGGCCCGGACTACGATTTCGGGGCGTCCCCGATCCTGCGGACTCTGCCGGACGGCAAGCAGATCATTCTTGCCGCCCAGAAATCGGGAATGGTCTACGGGCTCGATCCAGACGCTGACGGCAAGGTTTTATGGAAGGTGCAGACGGGCCCCGGCAGCATGGGCGGCGGCACGCAATACGGCTTTGCCGCCACGGACTCCATCGCCTTCGTCCCCAACGGGAATCGCTCCGACAGCAGCCTGAGCGCGATCGACATTGCCGGCGGCAAAATGATCTGGCACAAGCCGGCGCCCGCCGCTCCCTGCAGCTGGGGCGCGAAAGGTTGCAGCAGCGTGGAATCGGCAGCCGTGACCGCGATCCCAGGCGCTGTTTTCTCCGGCTCGACGGACGGACACCTGCGCGCCTATTCCGCAGCCGACGGGTCCGTGCTCTGGAATTTCGATACCGGCAAGCAGTACAGCGCGGTGAACGGCGTGACAGCGCGCGGCGGATCGCTTGGTAACGAAGGTCCGGTGGCCGCCGACGGCATGCTCTACGTGGTTTCAGGCGAGGGCCGTTTCACCGGTCGCCGCGGCAACGCCCTCATCGCCTTCACCGTCGACGGAAAATGACAGCGGCTCAGGAAGGATTCGCCCGAAGGGGCGCCGCTTGCCGCGCCCCTTCGATGCAACGCATTGTGCTCCAACTCATCTGACGACGGAGGACGCCCCGGACGGCCGAGCGCCGGCCCATCGTCGGTTACCTGCGAGTCACGCCTCAGAATTGCGGCTGGTCCGACATGGACGTATCGAAATCGCTCCAGCCCGACCCCATTCCGTAAGGCGCTTGCGTCAGCACTGCTTCGATCTGGTGGAGCTTCCCGCCCGTGATCTTGAAAATCTCGGCGATTTCCCAGGTAAACGGCGTCGTCGGCCCGGCGGTCACTTTCTCGCCGGTCGGCGTCTCGAAGTTCCTCGTGTCGCCTGCCTCGTGATCGAAGAACCCGAACGCAAAGACGATCCCGCGCTCCTGGTCGACGATCAAGTATCGCCGGTCGCGAATCCGCGTGACGAAATGCAGCAGCCCGGACTGAAACTGGTCCTTGCACGACCACGCCGCCGAATACATCGTCGGGTGCTGCGCCGGATCGTACTTCGGCGAAGGAGCGGGCCGCGGCTGGCCGCCGGCGGTCGTGCCGCCCATCGAGGCATTCGGATTGTTCGTCGTCTGCATCCCGTTCTCGAGCCGGTTGCAGTCGTCCGCGAAAAACGAGTAATCGTGTTTCCCGTCATCCTGCTGCATCCCCGAGAAATATTTGTTCGCCGTCATGATCAGATCGATCCGCGACATCCGCTCCCCCGCCGGCACATCCTCGAGGAACGGCTTCCGCGGCTCCCCCATGCTCTCGAGATTCTTCGCTCCCGTCGCCGCCATCGCCCCGCGAGCGATGATCATCTCGATCTCGGAGATTTTCCGGTTGAAGATCCGCAGTCGCAGCGCCATCAACACCAGATCGCCCGTGTCTCCCCGCCCGGCCTCGTACATCGTGCCTTCGAATCCGACGTTCTCGGATTCCGGATCGTCGATGTAGAACTTGTATGTGCCCCGCTTCACGGCGCTGCGCCAGAATCCGTCGCCGAGCCGCAGCTTCTGCCCGTTCTCGGTGTACTTCACGAACGGCGTCACCTGTAGCCGCGAGGGATCGTGCGCCACCAAAGCATCCAGAAATTGATCGACGAATCCGTTCAGGCAGTCCCGATCGCACGGCTGCGGATTCACGGAAGGCGCCTGCGGCGCTCTTCCCGCCGCGCGCGCGATGCCCGGGCATGCGATGACGCCGGCGAGCAGCATCATTCCCACCAAAATTCCACGAACTCTTTGATTCATGACTCCCCCTGGGACCAAGTCTTGCGCGGGCATGTATATCAGAAGCAATTTGCCCCCGCAACCCGCCATTCGTCGCCGCGCGGCTAATCGCGAACGATCCCCGGGAGGATGCCAATGAAAGTTGCGTAAATTGGCGTAGGCTACGCGCCGCACCAAAGGATCTCGACGGAATATTTCTCAAACATGCGGTCCGCCGTCAGCAGCACCATTCCTTCCGCGACCGCCTGCGCAACCAGGATCCGGTCGAAAGGATCCTGATGGTGCGGAGGAAGCTCGGCGACAGCCAGCGCATGGAGATGCGAAATTTCGAGTCCGCGCAGACCCCAATTCAGCATCCACCTCGGTACGTACTTGGCGGGAGGCTCGGGCAATTCCAGTTTGCCAAGCGCGAATTTGACACTGACTTCCCAGGAACTCGCCGCGGACAAGAACAGCCCTTCACGGCTGTTCGCCAGAAGATCGCGTGCCCGTCGATTCAACTTGCGCGGCGCCGCAAGCGCCCACAGAAAGACACTCGTATCCAATAGGTACGTCACCGCTTCCCGCGCTTCGAGCTCTTGGCCCGCCCCTGAAAGGCAGCCAGGATGTCCGCTGGAAGGGGAGCGTCGAAATCGTCCGCTACTTTCATCCGCTCACGCTCAATCCCGAGCTCGCGGCGATCCTTGGCGCGCGCCGCCGGAACCAAGCGAGCCACGGGCACGCCTCGATTGGCGATCACGATCTCCTCGCCTGCGCCAACCCGTTGCAGCAGCCGCGAAAGCTGCGTTTTCGCCTCGTGAATGTTGACTTCTTTCATTCCTTATCCTCTGGACTTAGTCTAGTAGACTAGATTCTATCCTGTCAACGCCACGCCGTCCGGGCCAGGAAATAGCTCGCGGGAGAAATGAGGGAGGTGAATCAGCGGCGCTTACGGATTCGATTGCGACGCCTGAATGGCGTTGTTGGTCGTGCCGGTGAGCAAATTGTAGTAGATCTGTTCCGCGCCCACTTGGGTCGCCGTCGGCACCTGGTTGTCGACCACGATGCCGCTCGTGCCGCCCGCAGCCGGGAACCCGGTCGTCGGCGTGCCGGTGGTTCCGGCGCCGAGGACGCTGTAATTGAGCAGGCACGCGGACGTGCATGTGCCCACGGTCGAGTTGGCTTCAACGCTGGTGAACATCCAATCCTGGATCACTTGCACGGTGGTGCCGGAGGGATAGCTCGAGCCCGCCGTGGTCCCAAGGCTCGCCCGCGTAACGGTCACAGAACTCGCTCCCACCGCCGTAATCTTCATGATCTCGGAGCCCACCAGCAGGTAATTGTTCGGGGCCGTCGTGCTCATCCCCGAAACCGAAGCCACCGGTATCGTTGTTTGCGTCGCCGAAGTCACGCCGGTGCTGTTGATCGTCGTGGCCGTCGACACGCTCTGGAACTCCGTCATCGGCGCGCACGTCGAGGTCGTGCCGACGGCACTCACCGGCGTGTTGTAGACGTTCACCGTGGGTGTCGCGATCGTGGCCAGCGGGACCTGATACACGGTTCCGTTTTCGCAGGTGTAGATGTTTCCCGTCGTTCCGGTGCCCACATAGTATTGGTAGTCGAAGGCGCCGGCGCGCATATGCGAGGTGGCAGGGTTGGCGGTGCCACCGCTCGCGCCGTTCGGGTAATACACAGTCGTGCCAAAGCCTGATCCCGCGCCCGTCGTCACAGTGCCCAAAGCTCCGGCCGGAAACACGTTGATATAGCTCGGATTCTTGTGGCCGGTGTCGCCGCTGTAGCCGATGAAGGTGTAGACCTCCTCGGTGGTGCTGTCAACGATGGGCGGCTCAAACACGTGGCTCGTATTGTTTTCCAGGCGGCCGGTCGTGGAAACGCTGCCCGGCGTGGACGTCGCCAGAAATGTGTGCAGGTAGCCGTCCTGATCGGTCACGAAAATCCGGTTCGACACCGAGTCATAGATCGGAGACGTCAGCGTTGATGGAGTATTCGTGCTTGCCGTCACCGGCCAGTTGGCCGTCGTCTCCGCCGGCGTTCCATTGAACACGCCCGTAAAAAGGTGGACCTTTCCGCTACTGTCGCCCACGTAGAGCGCGTCCGTGGCGTAGTTGTAGAACGGAGCGGAGGCGGCATCGTTGGGATTGCCGTTGAGAGCGATGGCAGTGAAGCACGGAGCGGTACACGCGCGATAATTCGCCGCGGTCACCGAGCCGCTGCCCGTACCGAACGTGGGGGCGTTGTAGGAACCGCCGGAGTTGGACATCTTGAGGATCACCAGGCTGGCGACGCTCGAACTCACCTGGATGAACGCCACCTGCTTTCCGTCAATCGAAAGAACGGGCGAAAGGTTCGCTATCGCTCCGGTGCCGGTGTTGTAGGCCCAATAAACCGTCGGATTGGCGCTGCCGCAGGAGTTCGATCCGGTCCCCACGTAAAGATCATCGAACGCCATGATCGTCGCCTGGGTCGTGGCCCCCGCAGCTCCCGTTGGATATACAACGTAGTCGCTGCAGCTCGCCGTCGTGGTGGCGAACGGGTATTTCGCGGGATACTGGCCATCGGCGAGTCCGGTCCCGCCCAGTGACTGGCTCCAATCTTTCTTGATTTCCGTGAATCCCCAGATGCGTGGGAACCTAAGTCTGTAGGTCGCCCAAAAGGGGAGGCCCGCCGCCTCCCGCGTCCACCCGTACCTGTAGTCCGCGTCGAGAGACGCCGGACCATGCACCGCCGCGTTTCTCTTCAACTGTTGAATGACGTAGCGAGGGTTGTTGACGACATTTTGCCACCGCTCGTAACGCCCGTTCCGGATCGCTTCCTCCTCGGTCCCGGGATCGGAGAAAACCGCATAGTGGTGGCTCCAGTCGTCGGGAACGTCTCTCACGTCGATTCCCCCGACGCGAACCAAGGGTGCGCTCTGGCCGCGCACGCTGCCGCAAAAAACGGCCGCCGATAGCAGCGCCATGGCCAGAAACGGCCACTTCATCCACAAAGCAAGTCTGTGCGCGGAAATCCTTTGAATGTATTGGGGCATCCCAAGTCCTCGGCCGCCTCTGCGTTCGCACCCGACCGACGCGCCACCCGGCCGCATCGGAATCAGGCTTCTTTCGTCTTTTCAGGGTCCTACACGACGCGGATCGCCTATGCCTCTCAAACAGCAACGATTAGAAGCAATCCATATGCATGTAAAGTTAACTTGGATTGCAGGAACGCGGCAATCGCAAACTCCCCGCGCCGTGCCAAAACGTCACTTATCCGAACCCAAAACACGCACGAACGCGCGACGGTTCGTCGGTGGAAGCGCAGGGCTTCAGCCCTGCGAAGCGCCCCGAATGACCCGGCTTCAGCCGCGGCCTTTCGGGCCTTCGGAGGCGCGACCTCCAGCCACACGTATCTCGCCCAAAGTGACCTCGGCTTCAGCCGCGGGCTTTCGGGCCTTAGGAGGCGGGGGCTTCCAGCCCCCGCGTATCTCGCGCAAAATGCGCTGGGCTTTAGCCCTACGCGCACGGACTCCTGGTGCATGCGCGAACGCGCGACGGTTCACGGTGGAAGCGCAGGGCTTCAGCCCTGCGAAAAAGCGCCCCGAATCGCTCGGCTTCAGCCGCGGGCTGTCGGGCCTTAGGAGGCGGGGGCTTCCAGCCCCCGCGTATCCCGCGCAAAATGCGCTGGGCTTTAGCCCCTGAAGAAACCGGCGCCCGGACACAACGATGCGAGCCTTCCGCGGAAACGCCGTCTTGACAACAGATCCGCGCGCATTATACACGTGGCACACCAATCGCATTGGGCCCACGGAGACAAACCGATCAACCCGCCGCCAGGAGTAACCGCCAGCGACTTTAGCGCCGCCCTCAAGCGCTTCGAGGAACTCGTCGGCAAAGACTGGGTGTTCACCTCCGACGACGACTTGGCGCTCTATCGCGACGCCTACTCTCCCCTCTGGGGCGAGCCGCAAGACAGCCTGCCCTCGGCAGCCGTCGCTCCCGACGCGCTCGAGCAAGTTCAAGAGATCGTCCGGACCGCCAACCGCTTCTCGATCCCGCTCTATACCATCTCGACGGGCCGCAATCTCGCCTACGGCGGCTCCGCGCCCGTTCTTTCCGGCAGCGTCGTCCTCGACCTCAAACGCATGAACCGCATCCTCGAGGTGAGCGAAAAGAACGCCTTCGCTCTCGTCGAGCCCGGCGTCAGCTACTTCGATCTCTACCGCTATATCCGTGAAAAGGGCCTCAAGCTCTGGATTGACTGCCCGGAGCCCGGCTGGGGCAGCCCCATAGGCAACGCCCTCGACCGTGGCGCCGGCAGCACGCCCTTGCCCTATCGCGATCACTTCTCGGCGCACTGCGGCATGGAGGTCGTGCTTGCCAATGGCGAGGTCGTGCGCACCGGCATGGGCGCGCTTCCCACCGCCCGCACCTGGCAGCAATTCAAGTACGGGACGGGGCCGTTTATGGACGGCATCTTCTCCCAATCCAACTTCGGCGTCGTCACCAAGATGGGATTCTGGCTCTATCCCGAGCCGGAGGCCTGCCTGATCGGCCGCGCTCGCGTTCCGCGTCACGACGACGTAATCCCGTTCGTCGACATTCTCGCGAACCTGATGTACTCCGGCGTGATCAACACTCACTTCGCCATCCGCAGCCCCATATTCAATGGCCCGCCCGACGCCGAAAAATCCGCCCTGGAGACCAAGCCCGACGGCGGCTCGCCCGACGAATGGGACCGGTACGCAGCTTTAAAGGGCCTTCAATTCTGGCAGACCGAGCTGCATTTCTACGGCCCCGCAAAAGTAGTGGCGGCGCAGTGGGAGCATGTGAAGGAGCGTCTTGCGGTGATCGCCGGCGCGAGCTTCGAGGATGGCCCTGTCTACCGTTTTCCGATGACCGACGCGGAAATCGAAAGTATCTCCGAGCGCGGCGCCATCGGCGTTCCGAGCTTGGCCGTCTTTGCCAGCCTGCTCTCCCTCCAGGCGGCGGCTCCCGTCACCGGCCACCTCGATATCTCTCCCATCATTCCGGTCTCCGGCGAAACTCTCCTCGAGGCCCACAGAGTCTTCGCCCGCGCCTTCCGCGAGATGGGCGTCGTGCCGCAAAACGGCTACGCTGAGACGTTCCACTGGCGCGCCTTCATCATGTTTCACGGCCTGCCCGTCACTCGCGATCCCGAAGTGAACGCCAAAACGCGCGCCGCCTATCTACGCATGGTCGAGGTCGCCGCCGAGCACGGCTGGGGTTTCTACCGCACGCACATCGCCTTCATGGACAAAGTCGTCGATACCTACTCCTACGCCAACCACTCTCTCCTCCGCCTCCAGGAAACCGTGAAGGACGCCCTCGATCCCAACGGCATCCTCTCCGCCGGCCGCTACGGCATCTGGCCCAAGCACCTCCGCCCCAACAAATCCTAGCCCCGACGAAGCGATATTTCTCTTCTTGCCCACTCCTCGCTCTCGCGATTGGTACTTTGACGTCGCGCCATCACCTACCCGGAGTTTGGCTACGGCACTTTTGCGCATTCATGGTGTCAAAAGAAGCAAGGAGGAGCGTCTCATCAAGCGTTTCACAAGGATCGCTGTCTGGGTCATGGGGGCCATAGCGGCGCTCGCCCTCATTGTGGAGGTGTCCTCGTATTTGATCAATCTGCGGGCGAGCCGGAAGGCTGAGTCGTTGCTACGGGACGTACGCGAAATGTTAGTCGGGACCACTACGCGAGAGGAAGTTAACCGGATCGCCAATCGCTATGGCGGCGGGGCCGTCGGACATCATAATGGAAGCGTGCCGTGCGAATCGTTCATCCCGAGATGGGAGCCTTACCGGATCGAGATCGAAAGCACCGTGCTCAACCGAATCGGATTACTTGATCGTCTGCACGACACGAGGTTTCGCATTTTCGGAGCGACGCAATGGAAAGTGTATGCGTCCTTTGGCATCGACGAGGCCGGCCGCTTGAGCTGTGTTGAATATAGCGTTTACTCGGATCCTCTTGACCGTGATTCCTTGCGGCTTCGAGCAAACGAGTCTCTGCCCTATTCCGCTGCCGATCACGATACGTACGGAGTGGGTGGTCGAAACGTACATTACGTACAACTTCTTGTAGCCTCTGTGACCACTCGTGCGACGACCGAACAACGGCAGCGGGCTTTCGATTTGGAGCTACGATGCCTTGCTCACATAGGCGGATGTCGTGCCGCGTGCGAAGTAATGCCTTCCGCCTGGCTCGATTATCAACGGCAAGCTCTACAAGAAGGGTTTGCTCTCCCTCGGGATGAGTTAGACGATCCTCGCTGCAAACGGCTATAGCAACCGTCCGCCGCTGGGTTGCGAAGAATGAGCGAAGTTCCGATTAACGGGGCAATCGGACAGCGCCTGACCCTCGCCGCGTCCGGTACCTTTGACTACACCCCGCCAAGACCTTAGACTCTAGCTCAATGGGCTCCTTTTCCCGCGGCTACGGCTATCGCTTCGACATCGGCGAGTATTTCCCGCGCGCCGTCAAGACCCTCTGCATCATCTGCATCGCCGTTTTCCTCCTGCAGGAGCTCTCCCAATTCCTGTGGGGCTTCTCCGGCAAGGCTTTCTGGGATCATTGGTTCGGCTTGGTGCCCGCGCTTGTCACCCATTTCGGCTTTATCTGGCAGCCCTTCACCTATCTATTTCTGCACGACGGAATCCTTCACATTCTTTTCAATCTTCTCTACCTCGCCATGTTTGGCGCCGATCTCGAGCACATGTGGGGCTCGCGGAAGTTCTACACGTATTTCTTCGTGTGCGGCGCGGGCGCGGGCCTGATCGACGTCGCGGTGAGGACGCTGCTCGACCCTCACGCGATGGGGCGCGCCCTGAATCCCACGGTCGGCGCATCCGGCGCCATCTACGGAATCCTGCTCGCGAACGCCATCGTCCTGCCGCACCGCAAAGTCTGGATGTTCCCTCTGCCGGTAACCATCTCGATGCGCATCTTCGTCATCGTGATGGGCGCGATCGAATTTTTCCTCACCATCGGAACGACCGGCGACAACGTCAGCCACATTTGCCATCTCGGCGGAATGCTCGTCGGCTACATCTACCTTCGCCGCGGCTCCCATCTCTACAACTACCGCAATTTCTTCTCCGACTGGAAGCGCCGCCGCCTGCGCAAAAAGTTCGAAGTCTACGTCCGCGACCACAACGACAAGCCGCCTTCGCGCCCCGACAACTGGGTCAACTAGCTCCAGCGTAGCGCCGGCGTCCCGCCGGCTCCTTTGCACTCGGCCAAACCAACGCTCGATCGCGGCGAAGGGCACAGCCCTGCGCCATCTTCGTGGATGCGCAAAAGCTGTATAAGAGCGGAGGCGCGGCATCCTCGTGGATGCGCGAATGCGCGACGGTTCCCGGTGGAAGCGTGGGCCTTCAGGCCTGCGAAAAGAGCGCACGGTAACCGCGGCTCAGCCGCGGAGTTTTCGCCCCTACTGGGTCGGAGCAAGCGCGACCTCGATTCACACCCACGACCCAATAGCAGCATCGTAGGGGCGGGTTTCAAACCCGCCCTCTTATTTTCGTCGCGTGTCGCTGCGCTCGCGTTGACCACATGAGCGGAGCAAAGCTTCTCCGTCTGGTTCAGAGCGCAGGCGCGCCATCTTCGTGGATGCGCGAATGCGCGACGGTCACCGGTGGAAGCGTGGGCCTTCAGGCCCGCGAAAAGAGCGCACGGTGACCGCGGCTTCAGCCGCGGGCTTTCGGCCTTAGGGGGTCGGAGCTTCAGCTCCGACATCAACTCGACTGGCAAGCCCGGGCTTCAGCCCCTGAGGACACTCTTCTGCCATTCCCTCTACTTCGCCACCGCAAAATCGCTCACCACTCCGTATAGAAACTCCACGCCCTTGCGAAACGAATCCACCGAAAGCCGCTCGTCGTCGCCATGCATGTGCGCGTAATCCACGTCGCTCAGCGGAAACGGCAGCACGCCGTACGTCTGCACGTTGCGCAGCCGCAGGTACATCGAATCGGTGGCGCCGGGATCCATGTACGGCACGGCCGGCGCGCCCGAAAACGCGTACGCCGCGCCCTTGGCGATCGAAAAGTACAGCGGCGACGTGAGCGATGACGACGGCGTCGCTTCCCGCACGCTCGGCTCCACTTCGAACTGCACCTCGGAGTCGTCGACCAGCTTTTGCAGCTTGCCCACCAGCGGTTCGACCATGTCCCCGGGCAGAAGGTGGATGTTGAGCACGGCGCGCGCCTCGGACGGAATCACGTTCTGCTGCACGCTGCCCTCGAACATCGTCGGCGAAATCGTGTCGCGCATCATCGCGTTCCATGCGGGATTCGCGCTCGAGAGCCATCGCGCGGCGTGGTCGGCGCGGTCGGAAGATTCGAGAGCGCGCATCCACTTGCCGGTGTCTTCGTCCTCGAGAGGCGCGAGCCCCTCGAAATAAGCCTGCGTCACGGTATTCAGCTGAACGGGCGTCTCGAACGTTCCGATTTTCGCGATCGCGTCCGCCACATGCACCACGGGATTGTCGGCGCGGGGAATGGACGCGTTGCCCGACGTCCCTTTGGCGATCACGTCCACGTTGACCGGCACTTTTTCGCTCACCTGTATCGCCACGTACTGCACCTTGCCGTCCTGCTCGGCCACGCGCCCGCCTTCATTAATCGCAAATCCGCACGCGATTTTGTCCCAATGCTGCTCGACGGCGAATTTCATCCCCAGCGTGCCGCCGGATTCCTCGTCGCCCTCCGCGAGAAAAATCACATCGCGATCGAGATGGACGTTCGCCCGCTTCAGCGCGACCAGCACCGCCAGGTTCGCCACCGTCATGCCCTTGTCGTCAAACACGCCGCGCCCGTAGATGTAGTTGTCCTTGATCACGCCGCCAAACGGATCGACGGTCCACCTCGATTTGTCGACGCCCACCACGTCAAGGTGTCCCATCAACAGCAGCGCTTTCGAAGGATCCGGGACCGCCGTCGACGCGAGCCGCGCCACCAGAAATCCGCGCCCCGGCGCGCTCTGAAACGTCTCCGACGGAATGCCCTCTTTCTGCAGGACTCCCGCCAGATACTTTGCCGCCGCAAGTTCGTTCCCCGGGGGGTTCGTGGTGTCGATGCGAATCAGCGCCTGCAGCCACCCGATCGCGTCGCTTTCCACCTGCGAGAGATCCACCGCCGGCGCTCCGGTGGCGGACGCAGCCGGGACGGTCGACGTGCCTTGCGCGAAGGCGGGGAACGTGAACAGCAGCGTGCCGAGCGCCAGCCGGAGTGTCAAAGTCATGAACCTGCGCGCCATCCTTTTTCCTCCTCGGTGAATCTCAAAGTCTATCGTACGGCCGGGGTCGTTGGTACGATCGTGGCCGCGACACGTGCCGCAATGCACACGTCGACGGGCGGCATTGACCACGGGGTCAGACCGTGGCAGCATCCGAGGTCGAGGCCGAATCCCGGGCCAGCCGGCGGAAGGACAGATGCAAAGGAAAACGTGGTTTCGCGCCGTTTGCATGGCCGCGCTCATCGTGAGCTTGGGCATTCCCTCGAGCGCTTGGAACGCTCTGGCCCAGGACGAACAAGGTCCCCAGACCCCTCCCCCGACCGGGCAGCCCGAGCCGCCAAAGCCCCCGACCGGCGTCGCGCCGCCTCCTCCGAAACCGCAAGGGCCCCCTCCCGTCGCGATCTCCGTGCAGTCGAACCTCGTCAATGTCGACGCCGTCGTCACCGACAACGACGGCAATCTGGTCACCGGGCTCAAGCGCGATAATTTCCGCATTCTCGACGAAGGCCAGCCGCAGCAAATTTCGAATTTCTCCCCGAGCGATGCGCCCATCACCATTGTCATGCTCGTCGAATACAGCGCCGCGATGGGCGGCTACTTCGGGTACAAAGCCCAGTATTGGGCCGATGGCTTCCTGCAGCAGCTCAAGCCGCAGGACTGGGTCGCGCTCAAAACCTTCGACCTGCGCACCACCCTCCAGGTCGATTTCACGCAGGATAAGCGCCAGGTCGACGACGCGATCCGCACCCTCGGCTTTCCGAACTTCCACGAATCCGATCTTTTCGACGCCGTCTATGAAACGATCGACCAGCTCCGCGACGTGAAGGGCAAGAAATCGATCCTCGTGCTCGCCACCGGCTACGACACGTTCAGCAAACACACGCTCGATCAGATTCTCCATCGCCTCAAGGAAACGGACGTCGCTATTTTCTGCGTCGGCATGGGTGAGGAAATCGATCTGTACAGTCCGAACGGTGGCGGCGTCGGCTACGCCCAGGCCCAAAATCAGCTGAGCACTTTCGCGCGCCTCACCGGCGGATACGCCTGGTTTCCGCGCTTCACCGGGGAGATGAACGGAATCTTCAGCACGGTCGCCGCGTTTCTCCGCAATCAATACACGCTGGGCTTTTCACCCACCACGCCGCAGGACGGCCGCTACCACAAGCTCACCGTCGAAGTCGTCGACGATCAGGGCAATCCGCTCGAGCTCGCCAACAAGAAGGGCAAAAAGAAGAAAGCCATCGTCGACGCGCGCGAAGGCTACACCGCCCCCAACGCTCCCGCCGGTAACTGAAGCTTTTTGCAGAGGAATTTCGCGCCGGCCGTCATTTCCGCGCGGATCTCGATGGAATCTTCAGTGCGAAGATCGCCCGTTGACAAACTTCTCGAGCAGCAGCCGAGCCAGCTTTCGCTCGTCATGCCGTACCACCTTATGCTCCTGGAGAAAATCTCCGGTCACATAATGAATGCCCATCCGCTCGAGCTCGGGAAACGAGGGATCGACGGGTTCGGCTCCCTGATCTTTGTATCGCCGCAGCAAGGGCGCCGATACCGGAGTCCTGTTGATCACCGCGAAATGAAATAGCGGGTAGCGCGTGTGCTTGTAGATCGCCTGGATGTGATCCGCCACGGAGTAATGCTGCGTCTCGCCGGGCTGCGTCATCAGATTCGCGATGTACACGCGCGTCGCGCTCGAATTCGCGATCACCTCGTTCATCTGGTCCACCAGCAGATTCGGCAGAATGCTGGTGTAAAGCGATCCCGGCCCGATCAGGATCAAGTCGGCCTCGCGCAGCGCCTGCAGCACTTCCGGAATCGGCTGCACGCGCCGCGGAACCAGCCGCACTCGCGCGATGCGCTTCCGCGATCGCGAAATCTTCGTCTCGCCCTCCACCACCCGCCCGTCTTCGAGTTCGGCCGCCAGCGTCACGTTCTCCGCCGTCGACGGATAAATGCGTCCGCGAATCGCCAGCACCTGCGCCGACATCTGCACCGCCTTCGCGAAATCGCCGCCCGTGCTGTTCGTCAACGCCGTCAGGAAGAGATTCCCGAAGCTGTGCCCGCCCAGCCCTCGCCCCGCCGGAAACCGGTACTGAAACAATTTGCTGAGAAGGAGTTCGTCCTGCGAGAGCGCCACCATGCAGTTGCGAATGTCACCGGGAGGGAGAATCTTGTACTCGCGCCGCAGCCGTCCCGAGCTTCCTCCGTCATCCGTCACGGTAACGACCGCGGTGAGATCGGAGATCGGGTGGCTCGGTCCCGGCCGCCGCTCGGCCACATACTCCTTGAGGCCTCGCAGCATCGTGGAAAGCCCGGTACCTCCGCCCAGCGCGACCACGCGGACGGATGCTGTGCGATTTGCCGGGCGATTTTTCATCAAGCAGAGAAAATACTAGCCGTTCGAGCCGTCTCGTTCCGGGTAGAGCAATTCCGTGAAGCGCGGGTCTTCCTGCAAGAATGAGAAGTCCTCGTCGTTGCGGGCGTGATAACGATTCTCGGGCCGGAGCTGAATCGCAATCTTGAGATTTTCCATCGCCGAATCCGCTTCGCCCGTGAGGCAATCGAGCGCAGCCATCGCGTAGACGATATGGTCGGCCTTCGGTGCGGCCTTGCGGGCGCGATCGAGATGCTCGCGGGCCTCGTCCCATCGTCCCAGGTTCATCAGCGCCACGCCCTGCGTGTAGTGGTCCTCAGCGGACTTTGGCACCGCCGCCGGCACGCGCGAGATCCGTTGATCGCAGATCCTCAAATGGACGCGGGCGCGATCCGCCAGCTCCTTGCTCGGCCCTTTCACCACATCCTCCAGCGTTTCCTTCGCCTTCGCAAACTTCTGCTGTTGGAAGTGCTTGAGAGCCTCTTCATACAGCTTGAGTTGTTGCTGCTTGGCAGGGGCGTCGGGATCGGGAGGAAGGATCTTGGCCTTCGCCGATGCGCCTAACTCTTTCTTACTCAATGGCTTATGCCCGCTCTGAGAGGAACCGCTGCCTCGGGCCACACGATGCTTCACGCTTCACCCCAAACGTCAAAGAAACAAAAAGATAGCAAATCCGCGCATTTGCGTCAAATGGACGTGTTGAGCACGGCCGAGCCCTGGCCCGCATGGCTCCCCGCGAGTTCGGCCCCGCAGCGCCGCTCGTTCGTCTTTCGTCCTCACTCGTGCTAGGATGCGCGCAACTGTATGAACCGAGTAGTCACCGTCCTCCTCATCTCGATTGCAGTAGCGGCCGCCAGTCCGGCTGCCTCCGCGCACCACTCGCGCGCCATGTTCGACTCGAGCAAGCAGATCAAGCTCGTCGGCACAGTGAAGGACTTTCAGTGGACGAATCCGCACTGCTGGATTCAGGTGCTCGTGCCGGACCCGGCCAATCCCGGCGCCGAGCCCGTCGAATGGGGTATCGAGATGGGTGCCCCGGTGGAAATGATGCGCAAGGGATGGAAGCCGGGAAGCCTGAAGACCGGAGACAAGGTGACGATCCTGGCCAGCCCGCTGCGCGACGGCCAGCATGGCGGCCTCGTGCTCTCGGTTACCGGACCGGACGGGCAAATCATCGGACACCCCGCCGAAACTGCAAAATGACCGCGAATCTCTTCCCTCGAATCGCCGCGGCCTGCCTGCGAGCGGGTGTCGCCGCTGTTTTGATCGCGGGCTGCGTCTTCCCGGCCCGCGCGCAAGTTTCCTCGAAGCAGCGCATCAAGGCCTTCATCAAACTCCCCGACTGGTCGGGCATCTGGGAGCTCGACGCCTTCGTGGGACAGTCCGACGGCCAGCAATTCAGCGCGGAGGGCCAGCGCAGGCTGAAAGAGTATGCGCCCGAGCTGCGGCCGTCGTTCACTCCCGAATATCAGGCAAAGTACGAAGCGCTTCGAAAAAAGATCCAGGCAGCCATCGCCGCCGATCCCGCCCATCCGCCGGTGACGCACGATCCGCTCTGCGACCCGCCGCCCTTCCCCGCCACCACCACGCCCGGAATGTACGAATGGCGCCTCACCCCCGAGGAAGCCACGTTCATCAGCACGGTGGGCGCCGTGCGGCACATCTACACCGATGGCCGCTCGCACCCTCCCGGCGACGAGCTCTGGCCGACGCTGATGGGCGACTCCGTCGGCCATTGGGAAGGCGACACGCTCGTCGTCGACACGATCTCGACCAAACGGCGTCTCTACATGGGCGAGCTTACCGGATTCTTCGTGCCGATGAGCGACCAGCTCCACTTCACCGAGCGCATCCGCATGCTCGACCACGATCACATGCAAATCGAATACACTGCCGAAGACCCGGCGGCGCTCACCAAGCCCATCCACGCGACGATCGTCCACACCCGCGTCACCGACTTCAACCGCATGATCGAGGAAACCGACTGCGAGGAAAACGAACGCGACCCCGTGGTCAACGGCCGCTTCACTACCGTCGTTCATTAGCCATCGACGACCGGTCGATAGCTGCAAGAGTGCGGATTCCTGCTGGGCGAAAAAATAATCCGAAGCAACTGCCATCGTGGTTGACCCGCGGCATGCGCTCGCGCCGCCACTCACCGGTCACATTCCTGTAACCGCCTCAACGGTTCATTGCGTCACATAAATGCTGCCTGCTCCTAAGGCGAATTGCCCTGCGGACGTTGATCTCTGCCGTGACACGAGGGGGTTATATGTCGATCGGCGTGTGTCGCTGCCTTCCTTTTCTCCTGGCGCTGCTTTTCGCTTCGCCCGCATTGGCCCAGCAGTCTGGCCCGACGCCTCAACCTGGCCCCGGTAACGTCGTCCTGGACGTGGTTGTCACCGCGAAGTCCGGGACATTTGTGACCGGTCTTCAGCAGCAGGACTTCACCATCCTCGATAACAAAGTCCCGCAGACCATCACCTCCTTCCAGGCCCTGGAAGGGAAGCAGGCTCCTGTCGAAGTGGTCCTGCTTGTCGACGCCGTGAATGCCCCGTATCAAGTCGTCGCCTTCGAGCGCGACCAGATCGACAAATTTCTTCGCTCCGAAGGGGGTGACCTGGCTCGCCCCACTTCCCTCGCCTTTCTCACGGATTCCGGCTTGCAGTTTCAACAACAGTTCACTACCGACGGCAACGCCCTGAGCGCCTCGTTGGATCGTCACGTCGTCAGCCTCCGTGATCTCCGCCGCTCTGCCGGCTTCTACGGGGCGGCCGAACGTCTCGAAATCTCTCTCGCGGGCCTGCATGAGCTTGTCGAACGCGAGGCTCCGCGCCCCGGACGCAAGCTCATCCTCTGTTTGTCCCCCGGCTGGCCAATTCTGTCCGGGCCGGAAGTTCAACTCGACGACAAGGAGCAGCGCCGGTTTTTCGCGGACGTTGTGAACTTCTCGACGCTTCTTCTGCGGGACCGCATGACTCTTTACAGCATTAACCCTTGGGGGGTGAACGAATCGCTGGTGCGTGAAGATTATTGGCAGAGTTTCCTGAAAGGGGTCAGCAAGCCGAGCCAGGTGCATGCCGGGAATCTGGCGGTGCAAGTACTCGCCACGCAGAGCGGCGGCGTTGCTTTCAACTCCGGCAATGACCTGGCTGCTCTCCTGCAGCAATCCCTCGCCGACACCAGGGCCTACTACGAAATATCATTCGATCCGCCTGCGGGTGACGCGCCAAACCAGTACCATCGCCTTCAAGTCGAGCTCGACAAGCATGGCCTCACCGCCCGCACTCGCCAGGGCTATTATTCCGGGTCCAACGTCCAATGGGGCCCGCTTCCAACCCCAATCGAATCGGGCTTTCGGCAATAAACGCTGCAGTTCGCACGGTGAAAGAAGCCCGGAGATCGTATGCGGCCCTGAAGTCGGCAACCCCGCCATCATCGGCGTGAATGTTCTGCACTCAATCTTAACCTGCGCCCTCATGCGTCAGCTCGGAAACGAACTTCACCACGTCTCCTTCCTTCAGCTTCCGGCACAACCGGCTCATGGTCTCTTGTTCGCGCCCGTCGAGCGCGCGCATCAACGCCTTCACCACTTTGGAATGGCTCGGTATCACGTTCCCAATGAATTTCTTCCCCGCCTTCGTCAGTCCCACGGCGGTGACCTGCCGCCCTCTCCTCTCTCCAGCCTTCGATTTTGCCAGATGCGCTCGCCGTAGCTCGACCGGTGGCAGCGTGACCACCTGTCGCCCGATCCATCCGCGCCTCGCAAGACGGGCGAGGGCCACGTCGGTCGCCTGTCGGCGGAGCCCTCGCTTCCGGGCGATGTCCGAAATGAAAAGGGCCCCCTCCCGGTAGAGCAATTCCAGCAGCCGGAACTCCCCCATCCCCAGCTCCCATGACTCGAGCGGCCCCCGCAGCTCGCCTTTCACCCAGTCCGCCGCATCCAGCAGGTCCAGGTAGGCCCGGAACGCCCGCTGCGTCTTTTCCCGGGGTGACACGTATTGGCGCATGGCAAAAGCCTCCAAAAAGTGACCATTAGGCCGTAGATAGACCTGTTTGGCCGCCCGACGAGCGCAATATTGTTGTATGCGTCGGAGCAGAAAAATTTGCACCAAATCGGTGCATCGCGCGGCCCGTCGATTCCATCAGGCAATCGGCTCTTCTCACTGCCGGAAGATTACCTTCAATCCGCGGCGCCAGTTTTCGTTCAGTCCGATGCGCGTCAACTGAATTTCTTCCGACAAATACCGCACCAGAGTCGAGGTGGCCGGATGAAAGTGCAATCCCGGCGCCGCCAGCCACACGAGCGGCGGCCTCGAATCGATTTCGGTGCCTGAAAAGTAGCCGTAGCGACGAAAGTCCCCGCTGAGCTGGTGCCGCCGCACGCGCAGCCAATAGTCGAGCGCTTGGATCGAGAGCTGAATGTCCTCGCTCGCCTTGAGTTCGATCACCACGAGTCGCCCGCGCCGGGTGATCCCGAGCAAATCAATCACACCGCGGTCCCCCGCAGCGAGCGCGGGCACCTGCGAATAGAGGTGCGCGGGATCGAGCTGCGCGTCGAGCCGATCGGGCTCCTCGAGCACGAGAGTTTCGAGCCATCGCTCAGGAGCCGCGCGATAGAGCGGGTGCTTCGTATCGCTCGCGACCGGGCTCCGATGCATCACGAGCTGCCGGACGAGTTGGTCGAGCGCCGGCGCCGACGTGCCGGTCAGCGGACGAAGCTTCTCGCCCAGGCCGAAGCGAACGCCTTCGCGCGACCAGCGCGCGAATTCCAGCCCGTGGAACGAGAACGCTACTTCCTTGGCACCCGGCAGGACATTCGCGCGCAAGCGCGCCGCCGCGTCACCGAGCATCGGCGCGAGCTGCGGGACACCGGCCGCACGTTCGCGCGCCGCGATCAGCGCCGATTCCACTTCGCGGCGCATCGTCAGCCAGCTTTCGAGGTTCGCCGCTCCGGGCGCGTCCATCTTCTGCAGGCGCCCGTCCTCCGCGTGAAACTCGTACACCTCGGTGCGCGCCGCCGGGGAAAGCGCCGTCACGCGCGTGCAGAGTGAGCGGCTCGCGCCCACCGGAACGAACAGCCGCAGACCCTCGACACCCAGCCGGTACGAATGCGCCCGTACCCAGTCGAGCCAGAGAATTGCGAAGGCGAGAATTCCATCGATCGTCGCAGCGCTTTCGTGCGGGGAGACGCCGAGAAAAGCCCAGAGCCGCCCGGCTTCCCGCATTCGGCCGCGCACGTAGAGGCCGGAGAAAGAATGTTCGAGATCGGGAGCGGCGGAGAGCGAATCGATTTCGGCGTCGGGGAAACGCTCGGTGAGAAAGCGGCCGAAGCGCGCGCGAAATTGCTCCCGGTTGACGCGGGCCGCGGCGCGCGGCGAATCCGTTCGCAGGAACTCGAGGCGGCCCGGCTTGGCGCGCCCGAAGCGCTGCACCTCGAGGACGATGCGATCCTGGGACTGTTCGCGGACGCGGAGCACGCGGCGGGTGAGGCTGCGATCGTCCGACCACAGATGAACGAGCGGATTGTTCCCTTCGGCGCGCAGCTCGTAATGCAATCCGGCGAGTTCGGCGAGCCACTGGCCGTCCTCGCGCACCTCAGCGCTGCCGGAAGACGCCATGGCGCCCAAGGCCCGATCGAGCTCGGTCCATTCGTTCATAGACAACGGTGCAGCGTTTAGAAAACAGTTTTGCGCGCTATTCCAGCGCGAGGCCGGTGACGCGAATAGAAGGATACTGCTGATTCCAGTCCGAGGGAATATCTCGCTCGATCGTAATCTGGAAATCGCGTTGCTGCCCGGGGGCGAAGGGTCCGGAGATGGTATCGACCACTCGCTGCGTCTCGCGCAGGATCACCTGGTTGAACTGATCGTGGAATTCGATCGTGACTTCGACGCCGCGGACGGCGCGAGTGCCGTCGTTCGAGATTTTTCCCGTCGCGTAGGTAAATTTCTGATTCAGAAGATTATCGGCCTGGGACAGCTCGATATCGTGAAAGTGGATGTTGGCCGCGTAGCTCTGTTCCTCGGCGCCAAACGGGAGCCGGGTTTCGGCCGGCGTCTTGTGGGGCTGGGTGGAGTGCGTGAGGAGAAGCAGCCCCGCGACCAGAATCAGCACGATGACGGCGCCTACGGCAAACGCTGCGGGAAAACCGCGGCTTTGGCGGCCCCCGCCCTCGACCTGCGGATCCATCGGGTTGTGGTCTTCAGCTGCCAAAGGAAAGCCGTAGGATCAGGGGCTCGGGAAGTCCGGCGCGACTCATCCGGCCTTGCACGTCTTCGATGTCGTAAGGAATCCGCCAAAACTCCACCGACTTGGCCTCGAGGTCCGCTATCGCGAAGCCGGCGCGCGGATCACCGTCGCGCGGCTGGCCGATCGATCCGGGATTCAGCAAGTAGGTGGTGCCGTCCTCGACCTTCAGGGTCGCGAACTCCCGGCCGCCGGATGGCTTGAAGTGCAAGAGCTCGACGTCCTCTCCGCGCAACGTGAATCCCCCCTGCAGGTGCGTGTGGCCGAAAAATGTTACGGGGCTGGGGGCGTTCTGGAGGCCATCGAGCGCCAGGTTCGGCGAGAGGACGTACTCGTCCTCGTCGTGCACGGCGCCGTGAACGATCGAGAAACTGTCCACGGTGAGCGGGCCCTTGGGCAGATTTTCGAGATACTCGCGATTTTCGGGCCGGAGCTGCGCGCGCGTCCAGAGGACGGCGTTACGCGCCACCGGATTGAAGTCGTCGGGATCGGCGATGCCGGCGATGGCTTTGTCGTGGTTGCCGCGAATCGTGACCGCAGGCAGCGCGCGCACCCGATCGATCACTTCGTTGGGATCGGGGCCATAGCCGACCAAATCGCCGAGGCAGACAGCTTTCTGCCAGCGGTTTTTCGCGACATCGAGGACGGTCTCGAGCGCGGTGAGGTTCGCGTGAATGTCACTCAGAATCAGATAGCGCATTTGGTCGGGATTACCGCAACCTGCGAATCATATCAGATGAACGGGCTTCTCTCGCATAGGGACGATGGCCGAATGCGGCTCACGCGGGAGGCTTGAAATCAAGGGTACCGGATGAGCGTGGCGTCGCCGTAACTATAGAAACGATAGCCGGCCTCGACGGCGTGGCGATAGGCGCGCAACACATTCTCCCGGCCGGCGAACGCTGCGACCAGAGCGAGCAGGCTGGATTTGGGCAGATGGAAATTCGTAAGCAGCTGATCGACGATGCGAAAGGTCTTGCCGGGATAGAGAAATATCCGGGCTTCGTATTTTCCGGGAACAACGGGCGCGGAGTTTCCGCCATTTTTTTCGGCGGCGTCCTCGAGCGCGCGCACGACGGTGGTGCCGACAGCGAGCACGGGGCGGCGCTCGAGGCGCGCGCGGGACAAAGCTTCAGCGGCCGCTTCGGAGATGTCGTATGCCTCGGCATGGATTGGGTGCTCTTCCAGGCGCTCGGTGCGGACGGGCTCGAATGTGCCCAGGCCGACATCGAGAGTAATCTCGGCGATTTCGACGCCGCGAGCGCGAATTCGCTCGATGATCTGCGGCGTGAAATGGAGGCCGGCCGTGGGCGCCGCGACCGCGTTACCCTCGCGGGCGAAGACCGTCTGGTAGCGCTCGCGATCCGAAGGTTCATCCCCACGTTTGATGTAGGGAGGCAGAGGAATGTGGCCCAGGTGGTCCACGGCGCTCCGAAAGCCGTCGCGCGAAGCAAATCGAAGCGTTCGCAGGCCGTAGTCGCCGCGGTTTTCGACCACGGCTTCGAGTTCGCCGTCGCCGAAAACGATGCGCTCGCCGACTGGAACTTTTCTGCCCGGACGAACGAGCGTCTCCCAGGTGTCCGCGCCGAGCTGGCGGACGAGGAGGACTTCGATCGGCGCCTGCAGGAATTCCTTTCGCGCAGGACTGTTGCGCCCGGGCTCTTCGGCGCGGATTCCGGCACGGTGGCCAAAGAGCCTGGCGGGAAGCACGCGCGTATTGTTGACCACAACGAGCTCGTCGCCCCGAAGAAGGTCAGGGAGTTCGCGGAAGTTCCGGTCGTCCCAGTCGCCGGTCGCGCGGTCGAGGAGCAGCATGCGAGAGGCGTCGCGCGTTTCGAGGGGACGCTGCGCGATTTGGGATGGCGGCAGATCGTAATTGAAATCGCTAACATTCATTGGAAGGCGTGTGTCGCACCTACGGCGCTTGGGTTCGTGCGGCCGTATGACCCAGCCCTTCCGGGCTGGGCTAACTTGTGACGCACCTCCGGTGCTGAGTCTCGATTTGATGCGGGGCGTCGCCGAGCCACCGTTTCCGGTCCTGCGCCGTCAGGCAAGGCGAACTCCGCGATGTCTGAAACCGGGGCCCCATTTCCGACCGGGGCGTTCGCCGACGCCACGATTCGGGTGCTGCGCCGTCAGACAAGGCGAGATCCGCCATATGCGATGCCGGGGCCCATTTCAAGCGGGGCGGCGCCAGCGCCAATGGCAATTCCGGGCCAACTTGTGGCGCACGTCCCGTGCCGAGCGGCGATTTCAGTGCGCGTACCTGAGCTTTCGCACGACGGAACCCCATTACGGCTTGGCGGCTCGCTCGGCGATTTCGGAGACTTCTTGCATCTCGGCGTGGATCAGGCCGTTCGAAGCGATGAGCGAAAGACCGCCGAGGTGATAGGGCGTTCCATCGACGGCCGTGACCTTTCCGCCTGCCTCGCGGACGAGCAACACACCTGCGGCCGTGTCCCACGAGTTCAGGCGAAATTCCCAGTAGGCATCGAAGCGGCCGCACGCCACGGAGCAAAGGTCGAGCGCGGCGGAGCCGTCGCGGCGCACGCCGTGAGAGCGCAGCGTGAATTCCCAGTAGTAATTCATATTGGCGCTGCGCTTGCGCTGGTGCGTCGGGAATCCGGTGGCGACGAGGCTGGTGGCCAGTTTTTCGACCGACGAAACGTGGATGCGCCGCTCGTTGAGATACGCTCCTTCGCCACGCGCGGCGGTGAAGAATTCGTTGCTGACGGGATTGAAGACGACGCCCGTAATGGGCTCGCCGTCCTCGCTGAGGCCGATCGACACGGCGAAGCAGGGATAGCCGTGGGCGAAGTTGGTGGTGCCGTCGAGCGGATCAACGTGCCAGCAGTATTTTGCGCCGGCCGCGGCGGCGGAGGCGCCGCCACCCTCTTCGGCGATGATCGCATGGCCCGGAAAGCGTTCCCTGATCCTTGCGACGATGATCGCTTCGGAGCGCTTGTCCGATTCGGTGACGATATCGACCTCACCCTTATACGAAATCTGCTTAGGGCGATCGAACTCGCGGCGGAGGACCTCGCCTGCCTCGCGGGCGGTGTCGCTAGCGAACTTCAGGTATTCATTCATCTGAACCGCCCGGCGTGAGGTATTCCTTGCGGTAGCGCACGACGTAATTCCCTTTTACGTCGAGCTGCACGTGGCGGTAAGAGCCGGGCGGAGGGGCCGGCTGGGGGTAGTAGCCCAGCAGATACTGCGTGCGGAGCTCGCGATTGATGCGGTCGAACATTTCATTGAGCTGGCTCATGTCGTCAAGTATGAACATCGCTCCACCCGTGCTGTCGGTGATGGTGATGAGTGCGTGCTCGCCGGCGGTATTGCGACCGTTCTCGTTTTTCACGGGGCGAATGATGATGGTGTACAGCAGCGTGCCCGAGTCGACTGCGACCCGGCGGGCATCCTCGAATTTCGAGACGCTGGTTGTCTCACCGCCGTCGGTGACGAGGACGATGGCGCGCCGCCTTCCGGCGGGACGCCGCCTCAGCGCATTGGAGCCGAGAACGAGCGCGTCATAGATCGACGTTCCGGCGCCCAGCTGGATATGGCGCACGGCGTCCTGAAGCTTCGAGACATTATCGGAGAAATCCGAGAGCTGCGTGACGGATTCGTCGAATTCGAAAACGCCGAGGGTGTCTCCAGGCCGAACCACTTGCTGGATGAAGCGCGCGGCGGCGTCCGTCTCGAACTTCATGTCCTTATAGGCGCTCATGCTGGAATCGACCATCAAGGCGAGATCAAGCGGGCGGTTGGTCTGAGCCTCGAAGCGCTCGATTTTCTGCGGCACGCCCTCCTCGGAAAGACTGAAGGCGTCCTGTGTGAGGTCGGGAATCGGCCTGCCGTTGGCGTCCGTCACGCTGGCCAGAATGTTGACGAGGTCGGTCTGCACGCGGAGTTGGCCGCCGCGCTGAGGCCGCCGCGCGCGCAGCGGGAGCGTGAACGTCGCACCGCCCAGAACGGCGATCGCCGCGAGAAAAAAAGTGCGGCCATGCCGCGCACGTTGAACAGGGGTCGCCCTCATCTAAGAGGTAGATTCGCCCGGCTGCGAAATGGCTTCCTGAGAAGGCAATTCGCCCTCGGCCCATACGGCGCCGCCGACGAAATACTCCTTCTTCCAGATGGGGACGGAGCGCTTCAGCGTGTCGATCGCGTAGCGGCAGGCGTCGAAAGCGGCGCCCCGATGGGGCGAGCTGACGGCGATCAGGATGCTGGTCTCGCCGATTTCGAGGCGTCCGAGGCGGTGAACGATGGCGATCCGGTGGACCGGGAACTTTTCGCGGATCTCGGCGCCGATTTCGCGCATCTTGGCGTAGGCCATCGGCTCGTAGGCTTCGTAATCGAGGTAAAGCGTCTGGCGGCCCTTGAAATTGTTGCGTACGAAGCCATCGAAAACGACGAGGGCCCCGTCCGCCGGGGCTTTGAGTCCTTCGACGATTTCGTTGGGCCGGATCGGATGGCGGACCAACTGGAAAATGTCTTCGGCGACGGCGGTTTGCTGGCCGCCGCTGACGGGCGGAAGAAAAGCGACCTCGTCGCCGTTCGTGAGGGGCGAGCGCCATCCGGCGTATTCCTGATTGACGGAGGCGGCGATGGACGGGCGGAAATCGGCGAGCTTGGGGAAACGGCGGCCGTAGCGCTCGAAGAGATCTTCGACGCGGGCGCCGTCGGAGAGGTCGGTCTCTTCCTGCGCGACACCTGTGATTTCCTTGAGTTGACCAAAGAAAAGCACTCGAACACGCATCGCTTTATTCTATCGCGCTGCTGCGGGAACTAGAAGCGTGGCGGTGAGGCGCGTTCGCCAGCGGCCAAATTCCGGGGTTTTTTCGCCTCACTCAACATAGAGCGCACTGAGTGGGCACGGAGACGGAGGAAGAAGGGGGACCAGCTCCGCGGCGCAGAGAACACGTCAGAGAAAAACCGTGCCGTGGCGCCGGTCGACCCGCTGCGATTTCTCTTTGCTCGGCAGGTTCGAGCAGGATACAATCACGCGCATCGGCAGTCGATCTGCTTCGGGCGCTTCCGGCGTTCGGATGAATCGGGGGGTTTGGACAACATGAAGCTCCTCATCGCAGTCCTTGCGTAGGTTGTAGTCGCGGACCTTTTCCGCGACCTCTTTCGACTTCTCCTTCGACCTTTTCTCGACTTTTCTCAAGACTGTTTTTCCAGCAGCGTGCGCGTTGCGATGGGATCGCGCAACAGCACGCAGAAAGCAGCGGAATGCGATGAGTACGACGGCGGCACAGCCGGCACAGCAGAGTTTGTGGAGCGAGATCGTAGAAGCGCTTCGAGGATCGCACCAGGATTACACCGCGGGGAATCTGAACCGGGCGATTCTGTTGCTGGCGATCCCGATGGTGATGGAGATGGTGCTCGAGTCGCTGTTCGCGGTGGTCGACGTGTTTTGGGTGGCGCACGTGGGGGCGGACGCGGTGGCGACCGTCGGACTCACGGAATCGCTGCTCATGCTGGTATTCGCGGTCGGCATCGGGCTGAGCCTTTCGACGACGGCGATGGTGGCGCGGCGCATCGGGGAAAAAGATCCGGAAGACGCGGCCGTGGCGGCCGTGCAGGCGATTTTCCTGGGACTGGCGGTTTCGTTCCTGATCGGCGTGCCGTGTTTTATTTACGCACCGAATCTGCTGAAGCTAATGGGCGCGTCGCCGGACATCATTGCGACGGGAAGCTGGTACGCGCGGATCGCGCTTGGGGGCGGAAGCGGGGCCGTGGTGCTGCTGTTTCTGAACAACGCAATCTTTCGCGGAGCCGGCGATGCGGCGATCGCGATGCGGCTGCTGTGGGTTTCGAACATCATCAACCTGGCGCTCGACCCTTGCCTGATTTTCGGGCTGGGTCCTTTCCCGCGGCTGGGGGTGACGGGCGCGGCGCTGGCGACGTTCACGGGGCGCAGCATCGGAGTACTGTATCAATTTTACCGGCTGACGAAGGGCACGGAACGCATCCGGGTTCTGACGAGGCAGATCCGGCTGAACATGGAAGTGCTGTGGCGGTTGCTGCGCGTGTCGGCGACGGGGATCGTGCAGTTCACGATCGCGAATACGAGCTGGATCGGGCTGGTGCGCATCGTGAGTATTTTCGGGGCGGCGGCGCTGGCGGGGTACACGATTGCGATCCGCATCGTGATCTTCGTCATTTTGCCGTCGTGGGGGCTGAGCAACGCCGCGGCGACGCTCGTGGGGCAGAATCTCGGCGCGAAACAGCCGGAGCGCGCGGAGCAATCCGTTTGGCGGACCGGGCTCTACAATATGCTGTTTCTCGGCGGCGTGGGGGTGCTGCTGGGCGCGTTCGCCACACCCATCGTGAGATTGTTCACGAGCGATCCGGCGGTGGTGCCGCTCGCGGCGTCGTGCTTGCGGATCGTGAGCTGCGGCAATATCGGATACGCGTATGCGATGGTGATGCTGCAGGCGTTCAACGGCGCGGGAGACACGGTGACGCCGACGATCGTGAATTTCTTCGGGTTCTGGCTGTTCGAGATTCCGCTGGCGTACTGGCTGGCGATCCCGCGCGGACTGCATTCGAACGGAGTGTTTCTCTCGATCGTGATCGCGGAGTCTTCGATTGCCGCGGCGAGCGTGGTGCTGTTCCGGCGCGGGCACTGGAAGACGCGGCAGATTTGAGCGGGTTAGTGGCCCTCGAAAGTCGGCGCCGGGGCTTGGCGAGCGAGGCGCGCGATCTCGTCGAGCCGCGCGGAGGCCCGCAGAAGTGCGGCGGACAGCGAATCGGCCTCGCGGCGAAGGGTGGCGGTATCGCTATCGTCGAGAGCCTGGCTGATGCCCGGCATCGCCTGGGACGAATAGCCTGCGTAGGCGCCGGGCGCGAATATCGTGTGCTTGAACCAGGGGCGGCCGGTGAGGCCGTCGGGCGCGAGCAGCGACTGTTCGACCTCGGGGAGCTCGCGATTGATTTTTTCCTCGGTGGCGGGATCGGACGGTGCCGCGGAAATCGCGCGCAAGGCATCCTCGGCGCGCGCGGCAGATGCGGTGAATTGCGCCGACGCCTGCCCCACGGGCTTCAGAATGGCGGCTGCCTCGGGTTGGTGCATGGCGCGATTCTGGAGGTCGGCGAGGTTCCTCGCGACGGCCGAAGCGTAGTTCGAATAGTCGAACGGCAGAATATCCGCCTCGTCGAGCCGGAGCGCAATCGTGCCCAGAATCCGCGCGAGCGCGACGTGGTAGGCGAACGTGGGGTCGCCGAAGTGCTTCATCCAGTAGAAATCGTCATAAATCGAGTGATAGACGCCGTAATCGCCGCCGAATCCCATGTCGATCGAAGCGATGCCGGCGTAATCGAAAAAAGGTGAGAAGTCGGAGCCGGCTCCGAGATCGCCAACCGGCGGTTTGGGCGCCCATTGAGGGTTGGCCGACTGGCGCCCTGTCTCGGAAAGTCTGTGAGTGGGGCTCTCGGTGGAATTGACCCAGGCGTCGTAGACGCTCGCGCCGCTATCGGGATCGGCGACTTCGCGCGTCGCGTCACGCACCAGGTCCTTGAGCGACGGTGTCGCCGAGGCGGCAAAATCAGGTCCCGCGACGCCGACATCCGCGTTGATGTAGGCGACCGCCTTCGCTTGCAGCTCGGCTCGATTCTGCTCGACCCACTCCGTCGAACCGAGCAGGCCGGGCTCCTCACCGTCCCAATGGCACATGACGATCGTGCGCCGCGGCTTCCATCCGGAGCGAGCCAGCGTGCCGAGAGCGCGAGCGGTTTCGAGCATCGCGGCGGTGCCGCTGCCGGGGTCGGCGGCTCCAAACACCCATGCATCGTGATGATTGCCGAGGATCACCCATTGATCGTCGGACGTGCCGTGTAGCTTCGCTATCACGTCGTAGAGCGGGCGCTCGGCGTAGTCCATCACGATCTTCATATGGACCTGCGTGCCGCTTGAGCCGCCGACGCGATACGTGAACGGAAGTCCGCCTTGCCAGCCGCGCGGCACGCGCTTGCCTCGCAGCGATCGCAGAATGACGGCGGCATCGTTGGCGCTGATCGGCATCGTGGGAATGCGAGGTAGATTCGCGGCGTCCGCCGGCGCGAGACGTTGCGCGCCGGGGACAGATGCCACCTCGGGCGTCAGCGGATCGCCCGGATAGATCTCGGTGTAGAGGATCGATCCGCGTTGGATGCTGCTCATCGGGCGCCAAGGTCCCTGCGGATAGGGCGTGCCCGCGGCGTAGCCATCTTCCTCCGGATCGGAGTAGAGGATGAGCGCGGCAGCTTTGTGCTGTTCCGCGAGCCTGGCTTTGACACCGCGATAGCCTTCGCCGTAGCGCGCAAGAACGACTTTTCCTTCGACGCTCACGCCGAGCGCGGCCAACTCGCGGTAGTCGTCAGGCGTTCCGAAATTGACGTAGACGACAGGGGCGGTGACTTCGCCCGAGGGAGAGTAGGTGTTGAAGGCGCGAACTGCGCGCGGATCATACGTATCGGGATCGCCGTCGTAGGGGGCCTCGGGCGTCGCGAGCGCCCTGGTTTGCGGCTTGACGAGTTCGAGCTCGACGTCGCGCGGCTCGGGCAGCCAGGCGGTATAGCTCACGATCTGGGCGTCGAAGCCGTAGCTCTGATATTGGTCGCGCAGCCATTGGGCGATCTGGTGACTCGCTTCCGTGCCGGCCATGTGAGGCCGGCTCGTCAGGTAGCGCAGATCGCTTTCGGCATGGCCGGCGTCGGGGATGAGCCGAAATTCCCGCTCGAGCGCGCGCTCGGCCTCCGCGTGGGTGGGCAAGAAGCCGGCGATATTCTCGAAAACCTGGCCGCGGCTAGACGCGGCCAGGGAGAGGCAGAACAGGCCAGCGAAAATCGCAGCGAGACGTTTTTTAGGCTTCGAAACGTTCATACCGAGCGCCGCCTACGAACATCCTGATCTTATCGCAGAGCCCCCTCATGTGATGCACGCTGCTGCGGCTTCGTGGTCCACTAAGTGAATGCCCAATGGGCTTGACGGTGCCGGGTTCGATCCGTAGCTTGGTAACAGGACCAGGGTGGGTTGCGCAGCCGAAGCAGCCAAATCAAAAAATGAAGATTCTGATTTCGGGCTCGTCGGGGCTCGTCGGCAAAAGTCTTACGACAGCGCTTCGCGCGGATGGACATACGGTCGCGCGGCTGGTGCGGCCGGGCGGAAGTCTCGCGCCCGGCGACGTGGCGTGGGACCCGATGGCGGCGACCATGGATACCGCGGCGATCGAAGGCACGGACGCCGTGGTTCACCTGAGCGGAGCGAGCATCGCCGCGGGGCGGTGGACTTCGGCGCGAAAGGCGTTGCTTCGCAGCAGCCGCATCGATACGACGCGCGTGTTGGTCGATTCGCTCGGGAATTTGCGCGCGAAGCCTTCGGTGTTCGTGTGCGCGTCCGCCACCGGATATTACGGCGATCGCGGGGATGAGACCCTGACGGAATCGAGCAGCACGGGAACGGATTTCCTGGCGCTGCTCGCGCGCGACTGGGAAGCGGAAGCCTCGCGCGCCGAATTGAGCGGTATCCGCACAACCGTTCTTCGCTTCGGGCTGATTCTCTCGAAGGGCGGCGGGGCGCTGCCGCGCATGCTGCTGCCCTTCCGACTGGGACTTGGCGGCCGCTTTGGCACGGGCAATCAGTGGATGTCGTGGATCGGGCTCGAGGATGCGGTCGGCATCGTCCGGTCGGCTATCACGGATGCACGGTTCAGCGGGCCGTGGAACGTTGTGGCGCCGAATCCCGTGCGGAATTCGGAATTCACAAGCATCCTGGCCGACGTGCTGCATCGTCCGGCGCTCTTCCCGGTGCCGGCGTTTGCGTTGCGGATGGTCCTTGGCGAAATGGCCGACCTGCTTTTGCTCGCGAGCCAGAGGGTCGTGCCGGCGCGGCTCGCCGCAATGCAGTATCGCTTTCGGTTCGAAACGCTCAAAGCAGCGCTGGAAGCTGTGGTGACCAAGGGCTGAGGCGGCCCAATCCGGCACGCGCGAGTTCCGTTGTGGCACAAAACGCGCGAGGTGCTCGGATGGCGCACATACTCACCTGATCTCGCCTGAGTTCTCTCGCGTGGAAGTAACTCCCCGTCAAATCAAAGGTTAGGCGAATCGATCGCGCGGAAAAACCGTCTCGCGAGTCGCCCCTCTCGATGTGCTCCGCTGTGGCACATCCCTTGCCTTTCGCCTGTGCATGCGGAGATCGAGTGGCGAAAACAGAATCAACGCGAGTCCGGCGGCGAGCCCGCGGGCGAAAACTCGCACAGCACGGGCCGCGTTTCGGGTCGCGTGTCTCGCCGCTCTCGGCGCTTACGCTATCGTTCAATCGGGATGCGCTGGCTCGGTGGGAGGATCGACGTCAACCCCGCCACCGCCCCCGCCCAGTGTCACGGTGGAGGTTTCACCGGAATCGGCGAACGTGCCGACCGGAGGCGCGCAAGTTTTCACGGCCACGGTGACGGGAGCAAGCGACGTTTCCGGCAACGTCAACTGGAGTGTCAACAGCGTACCCGGCGGGAATTCGACGGTCGGGACGATCGCGGCGAGCAGCGCGACGACGGCGCTCTATACCGCGCCAGCCGCGGTCCCTTCGCCCGCGTCCGTGACAGTGACGGCGACCAGCACGGCGGACGCTTCGGCTTCCGGCAGCGCAAGCGTCACGATCACGTGCACGGCAACGAACTCGATCTCACCGTCGTCTGCGAATGTCGCGCTCGGCCAGCAACAAGCGTTCAGCGGATCGTTCTGCCTCGGATCAGGCGCGACGGTGACGTGGGACGTGAATGGTGTAACAAACGGGAACTCGAGTCTCGGGACGCTCGCCGCTACGGGGCCGGAAAGCGCGCGATACACCGCGCCGAACGCAATTCCCGCGGGGAATCCGGTCACGATCCACGCGACGGCAAGCTCAGTGACCGACGGCGGCTCGACGACGGAATCCGCCACGATCACGATCACCAGCAGTGTCACGGTGTCTGTGGCACCGTCGAGCGCGGGAGTCTTGACGGGCCAACGCATGACGTTTGCGGCGACCGTGTCGAACACGTCCGACGGCACCGTTACGTGGTCGGTGGACGGTGTGCCAAACGGCGATGCAGCACTCGGGCAGGTTTGTAATGCAGGCACAAGCCCATGCGTCGCGCCGACGGGTCCGGCGGCGGGCCCCATCGATTACCTGGCGCCGGCGGCTGTGCCGTCTCCCGATGCGGTGACGCTCGTGGCGACGAGTCATGCCGATCCCTCGCGAACGGGTATGGCGGCGATCACGATTTCGCCATCGACGGGAGTCGTGGGCGTAACGATTTCTCCCACCTACGCCTTTGTGGCCGGCTCGGGCGGTTCCGTGAGCACGCAGCAGTTTTTCGCGAACGTCACAGGCTCGGGAAACACGGGGGTCAACTGGAGCGTGCGCAGCGCCGTGACTGGCGCAGGCTGCACGGGATCGGCGTGCGGATCGGTGAACGCGAGCGGGCTGTATTCAGCGCCAAGCACCGCGCCGTCTCCCAACGCCGTTTCAGTGGTGGCGACGAGCGAAGCTGATCCTACGAAATCGGCGTCCGCGACGGTCGCGATCCTGAATGGGCCTACGATCGAGGTGCTTCTACCATCGAGCGCGATGGCCGGGGCGGTCGAGGGTTTTCCGCTGTCGGTGCAAGGGACGAGCTTCGTGCCGGGCGGTAGCGGCTCGGCGTCCGTAATTCTGATCAACGGCGTCGCGCGCGCCACGACCTGCTCGACGGCATCGGCTTGCACGACGGTGCTCAATCCATCCGATGTGGCGGCCGCGGGCACGCTGACAGTACAGGTGCAAAATCCGGGCGGCTCGCCGGCGCTGTCGAATCCCGTGCCGTTCGTGATCGTGCCGTTCGACGTTTCGGTGGGGACGATTTCGCTCACGACAGGGCAGCCCGTTGTAACGGGGAACGAAATCGTCGTCGTTGAGCCGACGACGGCCGCTGCGTCCTCGCCGATCAACGTCGACTTCATCGGCTTCCTCACGGGCGGGAACAATTGCGGCGTGCAAGGCTCGCCGCTGACGGTCACGCGCCCAGCTTCGGGTTCGGCGAGCGTCAGCATCTGCGTTCACGGCACCGGGCTCGATCCAACATTTACGTACGCGTTCACCGGGCCCAGCGCGGCGCCGAACGCGAACGATATCGGAGTGACCGCGTCATCCGTCGCCGGGCTTTTTCCCAACATGATCGCGCTGACACTCGAAATCAGCAGTTCAACGATTCCGGGCGTGCGAACGCTTTTCGTTACGACCCCCAACAACGACCGTGCCGTGGCGACAGGAATGCTCGAAGTGAAATGAAGGGATCGCCGAACGAACCTTTTCGAGGTGAATTACATGATTCGATCACGACGGATATCCAGACGGGAAATGCTGCGCGGCATTCTTCCTGCCGTGGCTCTTCTTGCGATTAGCGTTTGCCGGCCGGCGGACGCCACCACTCTGATGCGCATGTCATTCGCGCAAATGGCTCGTGCGTCGCAGCTGATCGTGCGGGCGCGCTGCATGGGCGAAACGACGAACTGGGACGCGGGAGAAATCTGGACGTTTACCTCCTTCCGTGTGGAGGAAACGTGGCACGGGGCGGCGCCTTCCCAGATCTCGGTTCGGCTGCTGGGCGGTCGCTACGGGAATGTCACATCGAAGGTTTCGGGCGTGCCGAGATTCGCGGCGGGCGAAGAGGTGATCTTGTTTCTCGAACGCACGCGGCGCGGAGATTTCTCCGTGGTGAGCTGGGAGCAGGGCACGTTTCGGATTCATCGGGACGCGAGCGGCGGCCGTGAGCTCGCCGTGGAGGATACGGCCGCATTCCCTGTGTTCGATCCGGCTACGCGGCAGTTCGCGGCCACGGGCATCCGCAATGTGCCGGTCGCGGAACTGCGGTCAAGGGTCGGCGCCGCTTTGCAGGGCGACGCTGGGAGGCTGCCGTGAAACGTGCGATGCGTGTGGCGGCATCGATCCTTCTCACCTTGAGCGCGGTTGCCGCACCGGCACAGGGTTACCTGATGGATTCGACGATTCCACAGTCGGGCGGATGTCCCGCGCTGGACCGCTGGAACCTTTCGGTATCGCAACCGCTCGACCGCCAATGGAGCACGTCGCTTCCGTCGTCTCCGCAGACCGTACTTACGGTTGCGGCCGCCGGATCGGGTGCGCAGCTCACCGAGATCGAACAAGCGATCTCCGACTCGTTCGGCGCGTGGTCGGGCGTGACCGGCACGACCTTCAACGCGACCGCCTATCCGGGCGTGATTGGACCGCTCACGCGCGTCAGCGCGCCAAGTTCATGCACGAACGATACGGAGAGCAACATCGACGGCCTCAACACGGTCTGCTTCAACCAATCGAGCATGGGGTTCACGACCGGAGTGCTGGCTTTCACGCGCGTGATCACGGCTAACGAACCGGGAGCGTCCGTGGGCTCTGGGCCGGCCGCCTCGTTTGCCGGGCAGATTCTCGACGCGGACACTCTCTTCCGCAACGACGGCCAAGCGACGTTTGCGACTCCGGCCGCCCTCGCGACTGCACAGGGACAAGGGGCGTACGATCTCGAGTCGCTGCTGATCCACGAAATCGGCCACTGGCTGGGCTTCGATCATTCCGGCGTGTGGCGAGCGATCATGTTTCCCTTCGCGCCGCCGGAAGGGCAGTTTCTCGGCGACCGGCCGACGGCAGAAGAGCCCGACGGGCCGCTCGCCGACGACGACCGAACGGGAATTCGCCTGCTCTATCCGGACCCGAACGATACGGTGAACGTTGGCGGGATCAGCGGACGCGTTGTTCCCGCGAATCCCTTCGCGCTGGCGGCTCTCGCCGCGCCTTCGCCGGGCTCGTTCGTGACTGGAATTTTCGGAGCGCAGGTCGTGGTGGTCGACAGTGACACGGGAGCCGTAATCGCCGGAACGCTGGGGGGCTGGACGTGCGACGCGTCGACTTCCTCGCTCCAATTCGACGGCTCATTCGATATCGAGCGACTGCCGGTGGGGCACAATTATGCCGTCTACGCGGAACCACTGGTGGGACTTGCGCTGCCGGCCAACTTCAGCATCGCGCTTGGCGACCTGTGCAGTTCGAGCGCGACGTCCGTCTGCACGACGCCGCCGGTCGACACGAACTTCAATCCGCGCATTCTTGGTGCGGGGCCCTGACGCAATCGCGAGGTGCTAAAACAAAAGTGGCTCCCGGGGAGGGGCCGGGAGCCACTCTGTTTACCGCGAGGGCCGCGACTTGCTATTGCGTCGGCAGAATCTCCTGCGTGAAGCCGACCGTATTGATCGACCGGAGCGTTGGCGTTCGCGGTGGCAGCCATTGCGGCCCCAGCGTGAAGTTCTCGTCAAAGGTATATTCGCGGTTCGGAGCGCTGTACACGGTGGTGCAGCACTTGTACGGTCCGATGCCCTGGGCGCTGTAATAGAAGCTTACGAGCGATCCTCGGTACCAGACCGTTCCTCCCCAACCTTCGAGAAACCGCAGGAAGTTGTGCAGCCCGCCGTCGGTGCCGTAGTCCTGGGCTGTTCCGGCCGGCTCCGCGAACGGAATACCCTTGCCCGAGACGATTGCTACTCGGTAGGAGGTGGTCGTCGGCGTGCGGCTGCCCGGAGCATAGGGAGAAATGAACGAGTTTATATCGTTCCAGCTGTCGGAAAGCAGGGTGACGGAGTCCGCGGCCACCGATGCAGCGACGCTCGAGCCAGTCCAGGTCCCGGTATTGACGCCGCCGTCGTTGAACTCGCCCTGGATGTAGACGGGGTTCTCGGACGCGATCGTGATTCCGCACGGCGGGTTCGGAGCAGCGCCGTAGCAGGTGGTGCCGAGGTTGATCGTCTGTGCGTCCACCAGTTTCAGGGCACGCCGGAAGAAGACCGGCGGATTTTCGCGGGCCTCCTGAACGTGCGCGTAAACGTACAGAGGTCCGGGAGCGGGAGCCGACACGGCGCAGTTGGGGTTCTTGGTCAGAACAAGCGACAGCGAAGGGCTGAGGTTCGTCAAGAGCGACGGAATCCCCTGACTGGACGTGATCGTGGTAGTGCCGTTCGTGGCGCCTGTAACCAGAGGCACGCCGCCGAATACCCGCAGAACGCCATCGCCGACGAAATCTTCTCCGGGATCGATGGTGTTGTTGGGGCAGCCGTTGGCCGGATCCGACGTTCCGTTGATGATGTCGTCGAATCCGAAGAAGCCGGTTTTTCTGCCGACGGCGGGATCGGTCACGTTGCCGCGGCGGTCGGAGAAGTAGACCTCATATCCGCCGACGCTGCTCGCGTTGGCTCCGCTCGAGCCGATCGTTCCGGCGAACCACTTTTGGAGGTTGCCCATGTCCAGCGAAATATAGTTCATCACGCCTTCTGCGGTTATCTCCGGATGATTCGAGGCCGCATCGTTGCCGTCGTTGGGCAGCGCGTTGTCGCGAGAGACGCCCTCGCGCGGGTCGAACAACACGTTGGGCCAGAAATCGTAGCCGCTCGTCGACGGAGTGCATGCGTTGTGACCGGCGGCGTATGCGGCTGAGGGGTTGTCCCTCACGCGCGCGAGCCGGATGATTGCGTTGGGGCTCGGAACAACGCAGGTAGAAGGAGCGACGCTCGTGCCGCCCGAGGCAGGCAAATACTGCAACTTATTGGCCGTGCCGGTGGTAGTGGGATAGATGTTTTGGTCGTCGAATCCGAGATTCAAAATTTCCTTGGTTACGTCGGTGAAACCGCCACCCGCCGTCTCGTACTCGATCTTGATGCAGCCGGTGATGATGGGAGCATTTTTCGCCTGCCAGTAGCCGTCGCCCGTCGTCGCGTACTTGTACGTGGGGCTCGGATACGTTGCAGCTCCCGCATCCGATAATGGCAGCGGATAGGTGCCCGTGTACCACGACGCCGATGCAGGCGGTGTGGTGTTAAAGGCAAGCGTCGCCAAATCGACGGGAGTCGTCGCCGTGACGGTGTCGAGGCTCATCATGTCCGAATCCGTGCACGTCCCCGACGGGCCGTAGTCGTCCAGCAGAATCCGGAGGCTCACCTGTTGATTCACGCCGCCTCCGGCGAAATATCGTTCGAAGAACTGTCCCGGATTGCCAGCCTCTTCTCCCGGAACGGGGCGTTCGATGAGCGTAATCGGCGTGGAGAGACCGGCCAACGCAGTCGAAGTCAAGTTCAACTGAGGAGCGGCGTTCTGCAGCATGCCGCCATAGGCGACGACGGCGTTGCTCCAGTTGGGATTGTTCAGCGTCGTGTTGACAGCTCCATACACGCTGGGCCCGATCACGCTGCCTTCGTTTTGCGCCAGCGCGCGCCACTGTCCCGCGACATACGGCGGACGCGCAGGATTCGGCGGAATCGGCAGAGGCACAAGAGAAATGTTCACGGTGCCGCCGTACGTGCCGCCGGCGGTGATCGACGCTCCGCCGCCCGGGTAGCCGTTCTCCAGGTTCGAACGAATCACCTGGCCCGAGACAGTGACCTTGTCCGCCAGGTAGAGCGGACCGGAGTTGGCGGCAAGCCACAAATTCCCATTCGTGTGGACGCGTCCGCCGAAGTCGAAGATCGGGCCGGCGAAGAATGAGAGGTCCGTCTGCGAGAAAATTCCGAACTGGAAGACCGGAATCGAGACGAGCTGAATCTGGCGCTGCAGTTTCACCTCGCTGCCCGTGCCCGTCTGCGCGGCCACCGTCAGCGTATACGGAGTGATCAAGCCGTTCATTCCCGCGTAGGGACTCGGCGGCAGGATCGTGGCATTCGTGGCGGTGGGATTCGCGGGGCAGCCGTTGCACGTCACCGTATAGGTGGACTGGCCCAAAGAGTTCTGGAATTGGATGCCGGGAATCGTGGGAGGCACGGTCACGGGTGCGCTCGTCAAGTCTCCGCCGACGACGGAACCTTTCGTGGCGTAGATGTTGCCGATGTCCGCAGTGAGCTTCTCCATGCCGGCTTCGGCGCCATAGAAAGCGTTCTCGCGGCCCTGGTTGTTGCCGCCGAGGCGCTGGTCGGTCATCACCATCCACGACATGCCGACCACCATCGCGGAGATCAAAATCATCACCAGCATGACGGTGAGGAGTGCGATTCCGTGCTCTCTATTGGCTCTCACAGCGAGTCTCCTTTGGTGAGTGCGAGAGGACCCATTCGTTGTCGTCATCACGGCACCGGCGCCGTCGGCGCGGTGGCGGACGTATTGAACTGGTTCACGAACGCGACGCTCCGGATGCTGACCTGAGTGCTCAGGTTATTGCGGAAGTACGTTGGCTGTCCTTGCGTGGTCAGTGGATATTCGGACCGTCCGGAAAGCAGGGCGTTCACGGCGCGAATCTGGAAAGCGTTGTCCCCGGCGGCGGGCGTCGGAGCGTCTCCGGCCCCGTTCGCATACGTGCCGGCGGGAGCGACGGAGTCGATCACGTCGTAGCTGAAATTCATCCACTCGATGCAATCGGCGATGTCCTGCGCCGGATAGGTTGGGGCGGCGGCGGGATAGCCTGGGTAGTTGATCTGGCGCACGAGCTGCGGCTTCGAAGGATTCGTGGCAGCGTCGATGTAGTAGGTGACCATCCAGACCCTCGTGATGACCGTGGGCACCGCGGAAGCGTTGATGGCCGCGACCGTGCCGTTGGGAAGGCCGGTCTGGTTCAATCCAGCCGGATCGCCGGCGGAGAAGGTAAGCGTCTGGCCGGCAACATTCGTCACGTATTCGAGAGCTGTTCCATTGGCGTTGCTGAAGAGGATCAGGTCGCCCGCCTGGACCGGCGTGGGCGTTCCAGGCAGCGTAAAGCAGGTCGGCGCGAGCACCACGGTAAGGCCCGTCGCGGCAATGCTGCCCGTGCAGACGGGCGTGGCGGGCGCGGCTTGCTTCACCGGATAGCTATTGAGCGGTGGCGCGGCAACTCCTCCCGGACCCGCGGCGCTTGAAACCAACGAGTTGTCTGCGTAGAAAATCGTAATGGTGTCGGTAGCGCCCCCCGTCAGCACCGCATTGGTTACGGCGTTGACGGTGGTTGCGTTCTGACCCTGCTGATAGCCGGGCACGATCGCCGCGAAAGCGATCGGATTACCCGGGAAGGTGCCGCCGAAGGGACGTTTAATCGTTGAGACTCCGGCCGCCGTATTGGGAAGCGAAATGCCTTGCGCCGGGATTCCTTCTCCCGCCTGCATCAGGTCGCGAACGACGAAGTGCATTCCGGCGCGGAGGTTCTCCTGCGTGTTCGCTTCCTGGGCAATCGCGTTGGTCGTGTTCTGAGCCTGGTACAAAGCGCCGATCGCCGTCCCGACCAGGAGGGTCATCACGGCCATTGCCACGAGCAGTTCGATGAGTGAAAAACCGTCTTCGCGCTTCATTCTTCGCTCCTGGCGCTAGTCGAATGCGGAAATCAGAGTGTTGAGCGTGTAGGTCTTGTTCAAACGGCCGGTCGTGTAGTTCACGGTCACCTTGATGTTGTGCAGGTTCGCGTCGCCCGGGTAATTCGTAATGCTGATCGTGCGAGTGAAATTGCCGAGCGGCCTCTTGATATCGTCGGCCGTGCCCAGCTTTCCGTCCGGCCCGGGATCGAGGAAATAATCCGGGGCGGCCGCAACGTCGTTCACCGAACCGACGAGCCCGTCAGCGCCGGGGACCGTGAGCGCCTGAGCTCCCGGCAGAAACAGGCCGGTCGGATTGCCGCCACTGAAATTGGAGACCTGCGCCCATGTGATCGAGTTTGTGTACTTGGCCGTGAAGATGGCTTCGACCGCTTCCTCGGCCTTCTGCTGCGCGATGAAATCGTCCTCAGATCCCTGCATGTAAGCGAGCGAGTCTCCAAGCATGGCCGCCAAACCCAGAACTCCGACCGCCAGCACGACGAGGGCGATCATCGTCTCAAGCAGAGTGAACCCTTTTGCCGATTGCCCGGCTTTTCGCGTAGGCATTGCCGCCGTCTCCTTCAGAATTGCTTCCATACTGTCCCGGCGCCGTTCCAGCCACGGACGCGTCCGGTGGTTCCCATGATGGTTACGGCCCTGGCAGTCGATGTATCCCCGGGGACGCCGATGAACACCGTCCCGTTGATGGGAAGAAATGTGGCGCCGTTCACGAGTTCGCCGTCGCTTTGAAAATACATTCCGGTTGGAGGGCCGCCGTTGATGCCGCCGAACACGATCGAAGCAGAGTTTCCGTAGGCGTCGGGCGTATCGCCCTTGGCCGGAAAAACAGTGAACTGCAAGGGAGCCTCGAGAGCTACCGTGCTCAGGACGGGATTCACGGCGCCGCCTCCCGGAGTCAGGGTGTTCAGCTGCGTCATCTGCACTTCGTACTGGCCGGCGACAATCGGAAAGGTGATCTGCACGTAGCGCCGGTTGGAAATCGCGTACTCACGCGCCTGCCTCAACTGGTCGACCACCTGGCGCATGGCCGTGTCCGTGCGCGCGTTTCGCAAGCTCGGCTTCAATTGGACTATGGCGATAGCCGTGATGACCATGATCACCATCATCGTGATCACGACCTCAAGGAGCGAGGCCCCCCGGTTACGGCGATGCATGTCGGTCAATTTCGAGTTCTGTGTCACGCTCACGCCCTCGTTTGCCGGCCCTCAGAACCTGCCGGGCCGCGCGTTGTCTGTGCCCATTTGTGCATGTATCCGGCCACGAGGCTGGCTAAGTAAACGTTTACTTTCCATACAGTTGCAGGGGTGACGCGGATTGTCGGTGTGGAGTCGCCGAAAGGCGGGGTAGAAATGTAACCGATGCAGGCGTCTTCTACAGTCTTTCTGATATGATCGGCCACACGGCTCGCTGCCGAAGCGTTGCTCCCGGCTCAACTCGTTTTGGAACATCTATTGCCGGTGTGTGGCCCGGGGAATACTATTTCGAGTTATTTGATGACGGTGTTGGCCGTATGACATCCACTCGCACGCGCGAGAATCGCCGCAATCCACGAACTGAAGTTTCAAAAGGGATATGGGTGTCGTGGCAGACCACGGGAGCGAGCACGGTGTCTCGTGTGCGCGATCTCAGCGCGGGCGGCGTTTTCGTCTCCACGGCGACACCGGCGCCGGTTGGCACGACCGTGAAATTGTTATTTGCCCTGCCCGAGGGAGAAGTTCGTGTCGAGGGAACGGTGCGGTACGCGGACGCAACCAAAGGGATGGGCGTGGAGTTCACGCGGATGGGAACGGCGGACGGAGCGCGCTATCGCGAACTTCTGCGCCGCCTCAACAGCTGATCG
>Ga0335075_10000238_pt1 | contig 105095 bp, 180 predicted proteins | sample Lox_Sample_24_FD_206723 | JGI IMG/M metagenome (GOLD analysis project Ga0335075, IMG submission 206723) | Soil microbial communities from Loxahatchee National Wildlife Refuge, Florida, United States - Lox_Sample_2.4 | ecosystem: Environmental > Terrestrial > Soil > Wetlands | place: USA... | reverse complement strand
CCGCTCGATGGGAGTGCGCCGGCGGGAGATCGCGGGCGACGGCTTCCGGCTGGTCAACAACGACTCCGTTGAGGAGTGCGCGACGATGCCCGACGGCTCGGCCGGGCTCATCGTCACCTCGATCCCGTTCGCGACCCAGTACGAGTACACGCCGTCGTACAACGACTTCGGCCACACCGACGACAACGCCCACTTCTGGGCGCAGATGGACTTCCTCACCCCCGAGCTGCACCGGGTCCTCGCGCCCGGGCGGATCGCCTGCGTCCACGTCAAGGACCGGATCGCCCCGGGCGGCCTGACCGGGCTCGGCTTCCAGACCCTGCAGCCGTTCCACGCCGAGGCGATCCAGCACTACATGCGGCACGGGTTCGCGTTCATGGCGATGATCACCGTCGTCACCGACGTCGTGCGGGAGAACAACCAGACGTACCGGCTCGGCTGGACCGAGCAGTGCAAGGACGGCACCAAGATGGGCGCCGGCGTCCCCGAGTACGTCCTGGTGTTCCGCAAGCCCCCCACCGACAGCTCCACCAGCTACGCCGACCAGCCGGTCGTCAAGGCCAAGCGGGACTACTCGCGGGCCCGCTGGCAGACCGACGCGCACGGCTTCTGGCGGTCGTCGGGCGACAGGCCGCTGCTCCCCGACGAGTTCGGCGCCCTGTCCGCCTCGGACATGTTCAAGAGGTTCCGCGACCACCAGCTCGCCAGCGTCTACGACTACCGGGCGCACGTCGGCCTCGGCGAGCACCTGGAGGACAAGGGCCGGCTGCCGTCCGGGTTCATGCTGCTGCAGCCGCCGTCGCACCACCCCGACGTCTGGACCGACGTCGCCCGGATGCGGACCCTCAACCTGATGCAGCACCACAAGGGGCAGCAGTACCACCTCTGCCCGCTCCAGTTCGACATCGTGGAGCGGCTGATCGACCGCTACTCGGCCGAGGGCGACACCGTCCTCGACCCGTTCGGCGGCCTCATGACCGTGCCGTACTGCGCCGTCAGGATGGGCCGCCGGGGCGTCGGGATCGAGCTCAACGCCCGCTACTTCGCAGACGGCGCCGCCTACGTGAAGACGGCGGCGGACGAGGCCTCGGCGCCGACGCTGTTCGACCTCCCGGATGTGCTCGGCGCGGCGTCATGACCGAGATCCGGGAGGCTCCCCGCGAGCTCCTCGCCCTCGTGACCGCCATGCGGGAGGACTGGTCTGCGGAGGAGACATGGACGGCCATCTTGGCGTGCAAGACGGCGGGACGCGAGTGGAAGCTCATCGTGACCCGCCTGGTGGCGATCGCAGTCCGCGACGACACGCCCCCGTCTCACCCCCGGGAGCTATGGGATGACGTCCGGGGCGTCCTGGACCGCAGGGAGCCGGGGAGCCTCGACCCGGAGGCGAGGGCGAAGGTCCTCGCCGACATCCAGGCCGCGACGGACTCCCGGAACCGGGCGACCGGGCCGCAGGCGAGGCTCACGGCGACGAGCGAGCTGGAACTGCTGCACGAGAGCTACGACCCGTGACCGCCTCGGAAGCGCCGGCCGCAACCCAAGCCATCACCGAGAGGAAGCCATGAAGATCAAAGTCATCAGCCAGGGCGCCACGACGATCGACGCGGACGCCGACTACCAGGAGCCGCAGATCCGCGACGCGCTGTTCATGGTCAAGGAAGGCGAGGCAGGGGCGGCCTTCGTCGGCGAGATCATCGTCGACTACACCGACTCCGAGCGCTCCGACATAAGCCATGACGAGTACGCGATCGTCACCGACGACGGGGCCGTGCTCTGGGAGGGGTGGCTTGACGGCGCTGACCGTCCGAAGCCGCCCGACCCGATCGCCCTGGGGCGGCTCGCCGGGAACTGGGAGGCCGCCGCCAGGGAGGAAAGCGCTCTCGCCGACCACGGCCCGTGGGGCAACCGGGGGGAGCACGGCAACCGGGCGGCGCTGCTCCGCGACTGCGCCCGTCAACTCGGCGCGGCGCTCGGGCAGGCGTCATGACCGGCCACGGCCAGACCGTCTACGACGCCCACCACGCGACCATGCACGAGCAGACCGGCCGACGCGGCAGCCACCACAAGGCGTACGAGAGCCTCACGCCAGCGGTCCGCGCCCGCTACGAGGCCGCAGGGCAGGCAGTCGCCGGGCCGCTGGAAGCCGAGAACGCCCGCCTGCGCGACGCGCTTGCCGCCATGCAGCGCGAGCGCGACGAGGCGGAGGACGAGAACCGGAAGCTTCTCCGGGCGTGGCCCCGCTGCCCTGCCGGCTGCAACTGCCGGGTCGGCGTCGAGGACGATCCCGACCGCAACGAGTGCGGCTGCGACGGGCCCTGCAACGGCGGCGAGGGCGAGGACGACGGCAGCGGCCCGACATCGCAGCTGCACGAAGGCGAGTGGGACGACGCCGTTAGCGAGGCGACCCGATGACCGACCACGGCCAGACCGCTGACGACACGCACCACGCCGTCGGCCACGAGTGCTCGTTCGCCCCCGGCCTGCCCGGCCCGTGCGAGTGCGGCAACACCTACGCCGCCGAGCAGGTCCGGCGATCGCTCGCGGAGTACATCGCCGAGCTGGCCGGCAGCCAGACCGTGACCGCCGGGATGGTTCAGCGGAAAGTCCGCGTCGGCTACGCCCGCGCCGCGTACCTGCCTGGCGCGCGACGGGGAGATCAGCGAGCCGGATTCCAAGGGCCGCTACACCGTACCGCCCGCGACCCCCGCAGAAACCACCACCGAAGGGAACACCTCATGACCGACACACCGCAGACAGCGCGGGACGACACAGCCGCTATCGCCGCCTACGCAGCCCGGTACAAGCTTGACGCCGAGGCTGCCGCCGCCGACTGGCGGTTCCTCGTCGAAGGGGAACGGGAGTACTGGCGGGCGGTCGCCGGCGGCAACGCCCCCGCTGAGACCGGGATGACGCCGGGGCAGGCGATCCACGAGTCGCTGCGAGGATCGGCCGTGGTCGCCTTCGGCCGAAGCGTCGGCGACTTCGAAGCCTGGGAAGACGTCCCCCCGGGGCAGCGCGAGCGCCTCGAGGCCGCAGGGCAGGACGTGCTCAAGTTGGGAGCCTGCCCGCACGGCGACCAGGCCGCCGAGATCACCCGGCTCCGCGCCCGGATCGAGGCAGACGACGGGCAGTTCCGGGACGTCCTCGAGGCGCTCTGCGACCGCGACGGGCTGTCCCTGGAAAGCGCCGCCGTGCGCGGCCAGCCGGCGGCGAACTACGAGCTCGCCGACCGCCTCGGCATCGGCCGGGTCTTCGGCCTGCAGCCGGGCGAGGTCCGCACGTGCTACTGCGGCACGACCGCGACCGTAGTGCCGGGAGTCTTCCCGCACCCCGACTGCGACGGCAGCGTTCCCTGGGAGCCGAAGCCCGCGCCCGCGCCCGCACGTCCCCGGCGACCGCCGCTGGCCGTCCGGGACTTCCTGACCGGCCGTGAGCTGTCGGTGTCCGAGACCACGCACGACACCAGGCCCGCGCCGGAGCTCGCCGTCAAGGCGAGTCCGCGCGTCGACTGGGCGCGCGTCTCGGAGGCCGTCGCCGAGCGCGAGAGCGAGCGCGACGAGGCCCGCGCCGGACGAGACGCGGCCGAGGCCGACCGCGACGGACTGCGCTCCCTCGCCGCCGAGATCCTCGCCGACTTCTGGCCTGAAGATCTGCGCGAGGGCGCCAGCGAGGGGCTCCGCGACCAGCAGGCCCGTGTTGACGGCTACCGGGAGCGGGCCCGCATCGACTCCGACGGGAACCTGCTCCAGCCTGGCGCCGGGAACGAGCTGCAGCCCGCGCGCGAGTCCGACTACAAGGCGTACGCAGACGGCCTGTTCGCTCCCGTCAAGGACGAGGTGGCCCGGCTGCGCGCCCAACTGGGCGACCCCGACGGCGTGTCCGTTGACATCGGCAGCCCGGAAGACGGCGACCACGACCGTTGCGAGCCGACGCTGTGACCGCCGCCCCGGAGTCCGCGCTCGACCCGGGCGCCGCGCTCTACCTGTCCGCCATCGCCCGCCTGTCTGCCGGCCTGCGCGAAGTCCGGCACGCCTGCGAGCGAGGCGACGCCTCCTACGTGATCGCGCGGGCGGCTGCCGACGCTCTCGCCGACGCCGACAGGCTCCAGCTCCCGCAGCCCGCACCCGAGCCCGCCTTCCTGACCGAGCACGGCCCTCTCGCCCTGCGGCCGGCTCTTTCCGCCACCGTCGTCATCGCGGCCCGGGAGCCCATCGGGGAAGGCCCGAGAACGGCGATGACGGCCGCCTTCGCACAGGACGGCCTCCGGGTGGTCTTCGCCGAGAACGCCGACGCGATAGCGGAACTGCCGCCCGACCCGGCCGTGCGCAAGGAGGCCGGGGAACTGCGGGCGGCGCTCGCCAGCCTCACCGACCGGGCCGAGGCGTCCGGGGCCATCACCGGGGACGAGGCGGACGAGTACCGGCAGCTCACCGCAGGCGGTGTCGGCAATGACTGACATCGACCGCCGCATGTTCCGCTACACGGTCCCCGTGGACGACCGGGCGCACGTCCTCGAGCTGTGGGACACGCCGGTCGCGTTCGCCGCCGTCTCCCGTGACGCCGGCGAGTTCTCGGTCGAGCTCTGGGCGGAGCACGCCGACGGCGGCCTGGCGATCGCCCGCGCGTACCAGGTGTTCGGGACCGGCCACCGGCTGCCGGACGGCGCGGAATGGGTCGCCACCTGCCCCCGGACAGCCGAGGGACTCGTCTTTCACCTGTATGAGCTCCCCGTGCCGAAGGAGGGCGCCCGCGATGCCTGACGCCCACCCGCTCCACAAGGCGTACTCAGACGCTCTCGCCAAGCCCCCGTACCGGGTTCTCGTGGCCGGCAGCAGGGACTGGGATGACGGCGAGCTGCTCGCATGGGAGCTCGGCCTCGCACTCGGCGACGGGTTCCGTGACGGACGGCGGGGGCTTGTCGTTCACGGCGCGTGCCCTACCGGGGCCGACGCGATGGCCGACCGGCTCGCCCGCGACCACGGCATCGAGGTCGAGCCTCACCCGGCCGACTGGGAGCTTCACGGGCGCGCGGCGGGACCGCGCCGGAACCGGGAGATGGTTAAGGCCGGGGCGGACGTCTGCCTCGCATTCGTGAAGGACTGCTCGCCCGGCGCGACCGGGTGCGCGGACATGGCGGAGCGGGCCGGGATACCGGTCCGCCGGTTCGAGCGGAGAACGGGAGACGCAGCATGAGCAGGTTCGAAGACGACGACTACGACGGCGAGGACTTCCCGAACCAGGCCGCCTTGTGGCAGGCCAACGCCGAGCGGGCGCTGAAGGGCAAGCGGGGCAGGCGGGCGCTCCGGGACCTCCGGGCCGCGCTTCTGGCGCTGCCCGAGCCGAGGCTGATCGCGGGCGCGCTGTGCACCGTCAACCCGGCCAAGCGCGCCGAGGGCCGCGCCGACCCGGACTGGCTCCTCGCCGACATCGCCGAGATGGGCGAAGGGGTCTGCGCGGGCGGCGCGCCGCTCTGGCACCTCAAGGTCAAGAGCGGCATGGACCCGATCGCGGCGTTCGATTCGCTGCCGACGCTTGAGGAGAGCAACCACAGCGGGTGGGAGAGCGCCGACCTTATCGCGCACGAGGCGGGGCTAGCCCGGCCGCTGGCGGTTGAGATCGCATTCCGCAACGACGAGCGCTTCGACGACATGAGCCCCGAGGACCGCTGGACGGCGTTCCTGGCGTGGATCAACGCCGAGCTCGGCGACGAGGCGGGCGTCCCGTCATGAGCTGGGACGCCACCCTCTACGCCGTCGCCGAGGTCGCGAACTGCGAGCACTGCGGGCAGAAGCTCCCCGAGCCCCGGCAGGACCGGTCGGAGATCGGCTGGTGGAACACAACCCACAACATCAACGGCATGATCGCCGCCGCGTACGAGTCTGCCAGCGGCGAGGGAACCGAGCAGTGCGGCGGCCCGCTCGGCAACGCCATCGGCCCGGCGTGGTGGCGCAGGCTCGACGGCGCGACCGGCGAGGACGGCAGGAAGTACCTGGCCGCGATCATCGGCGGGCTCGAGGCCGACCCTGAGCGCTTCCGGGCGATGAACCCGCCGAACGGCTGGGGAAGCTACGACGGCCTGCTCGGGGTGCTGCGCGAGATGCGGGACGCCGTGCCGGATGATCATGCGAGCGTCTGGTCGGTGTCCGGATGACCGCGCTGCGCACGCCGCCGCCCGCCGTGACGCGCCGCCGCGCCGCGCCGCCCCCACTGGTCTCCGACGCGGACCTGCTCGCCGCCTGCCGTTTCGGTGCCCGCCACGCCCGCAAGCTGTACGCGCGGGCGTGCGAGGAATGGCGGGAGCGCTACCTGGTCTCCCTGCAGCCGGCCCGGCAGGCGGAGGCCGAGCGGATCGTGCAGGACGCGCTCCGGGAGGTCGCGGAGACCGCGTGGATGGCCGTCCAGCTGCGGCGGGGGCTCGGTGGCGGACGTGGCTGAGACCGGCTACGCGGCGCGCTCACGGCGGCCGTGGCACTGGCGGACGCTGCTCTGCGTCTTCGGCGTCCGCGAATGCGACGGCTGCCGCTGGTGGCGGGAGACGGGGAGACCGTGAGGGACATCGACGCGCTGCTGAAACGACTCCGCAGCGAAGACGGCTTCACGGCCGCCAAGGGGAAACGCTCAGGCCATGTGAAGATCCGCGACAAGGACGGCAGGATCGTGGCCTACTGCGGTTCGACGCCATCGAACCGGCGAGGGCTGAAGAACCTCGAATCCCGTCTGCGGCGGGCGGGGGCCCTGCGATGGGCGGGGGCCCTGCGATGAGCGGCCCGCCCGCCCGCCTGGCCTTCCCCGCGTACGACATCGGCGCTGCCGACATACGATCTGGCGGGAAGTGCGTCGGCTTCTGCCTCGACGAGGGCGGCGGCGCGCACGGCCGCGCCAGGCGGTGGCGCGCTTACCTGTACCCGGCTGCTCAGGACCGGCGGACGCCGAGGCCGGAAGTGTGCGAAGAGGTCACCGCTCGGACGCTCGGCGAGCTGCGGGCGGCGCTCCGGAAACGGGTCGCCGACGAGGGGCCGTGGTGGTCGTGGGCGGGCTAGTCGGCGTAGTCGCGCAGCAGATTGAGCGCAGCTTCGGGGCCACCTGCCGCGATGATCGCCTCTCCGAGTTTGGTGGGCACGATCATCGCTGCGGGACGGCGATCGCGGGTGCGGTCTACGAGCGTGATCAGCTCTCCGCGCAACCGGACCCGCGCAATCAGGTCGGTCAGGTCTTTCCGTGCCTCGCCGACCGTCATCTCGCACGCTTCGAGCTCGCGGGGCTTCGGCGCCCATGGGGAGTTCGCGACGTTGTAACGAGGGTGCTCGGCGGTGATGGCCGCTGTCTCCAATGCCTCGGCGATCTCTCTTTCGTCATGCCATTCGACGGCCTTGCGGGCTACGTCCGGCCACCACGGCTTGGTCGATGCATGGCGGGACCACCTGACTCCGGGGTCGTGGGCGATTCCGATGTAAAGCAGCGCGTCGGCGGAATCGTAGAGACGATACAAGGCCGTGCGACCGGGAGGCCAGCTCACTGCTCTTGCTTCCGGCGCTCGAGCGCGCGCTCACGGTACAGCGGGTCGCATAGCTGCCGTATTCGTTCGCGGGTCAGTCCGGTCGCCTTCACGATGTCTACTTGCGCCCATCCTTCATCGGCCGCTTCCCAGATGGCATCGACGAGCGCGTTGTGCGACCGTTTCTCACGCGCCTTGTCGCGGTCGTTCGCCCGTGCGAGCGATCGCAAAGTCTCGGTGTCCATGCCGGAAGAATACTCTGTGCCAATAGTCTTGACAATGCCAATGGTCTTGGCACATACTATTCACATGAGCAACGCCACCGAGACCCCCGCCGCCGAGCACCGCTGCCTCGCCTGCGGACGCAAGCTCACCGCCACCCGCGGCCCGTACGGCGAGACCTGCGCCCGCAAGATCCGCCAGGCCCTCGCCACCCTGGCCGCCATCGGCGAGTACACCCCGGCGCAGGTCGACGCCGCAGCCGAGCTCATCGCCGACGGCGGGATCGTGCCGGTCCGCGAGACCGCGAAGAACGGCATCCTCTTCCACGCCGACAGCACCGACGGCGACGAGGTGCACCCGCTGACCGTCAGGCACTGCGGGTGCAAGGCCGGCCAGAAAGGCAAGACCGGCTGCTACCACCGCCTCGCCGGGCGCGCCCTGCGCGCCGCGATGGCCCACGCCGGGACCGCGAAGCGCACCGACTACGCGACGGCGGCCTGATATGGCCACGGCTACGCGCCCCCGCAAGCCCCGGCGGACGCTGACCCCGGTGACGGTGACCCGCCGGTTCCCGTCTTTCCGCACCGGCCGGGTGGAGGACTGGCAGGCCGTCTCCCTTGACGGCATGTGGCGGTATGACCGCCTGGAGGTCAAGGGCACCCCGTGGATGGCGGTGCACCTGCCTACGGGGACAGAAGGCGACTGGTACGGGACGCTGACGGCCGCCCGCGCCGCCACGGCCGACGGGTCGGCCCTCCAGTACGTGGAGCTAATCCAGGCGCACGATCGCGGCGAGCACGCGGAGCAGCGCGACGTTGTTTGCGGGAGGTGCTGACATGACCGGCGAAACGATCCCCACCCACCCGCACGCCGTCGACGGCAGTGACCGGCTTACGAACGAGCAGGCCTTCGCCTACCTGATCGCCGGGGGCTACGGGTCCGAGGCGCTGGCGCTGATGGCCGAGGCCGCCAGTTTCCCCGGCGTCTACAAGTACACCGCCGACCGGCACCGGTACGTCGCGTACTCCATGCCGGGCGGCTGCTGGCTCGCGGGGGACTGCGAGCGGTCCGAGGAGCGAATCAAGACACTGGGCCGCAAGCGGCGCGGCGAGATCTGAACAGGAGAACGACCATGACCGTCATCCACGACGCCGACGGGAACGTCACGCTGGGCGTAGTTCACGACCACGAGGGACTGGCGCGCACCGTCTTCCGCGACTTCGATGAGTTTGTCGCCCCGTCGATGACCTGCCGGCCTGCGGGCGTCCGTGAGCTTGAGGCCCGGATCGTCGACTACTGGAACGCCCTCGCCCGCTACCGGCTGCGGACACTCGACTTCGACGACTTCTGCATCAACGACGACGATCTCGAGGAGGCGCGCGACGACCTGACGGGCATCCCCGGCCTCGCCGACCCGTCCGAGCCGCACAACCTTGAGCTGGCCGACTGGGTTGAGGTCGGCAGGCGGCTGTTGGCGATGCGGGCGCACGGCGGCTACGACCAACTCCGTCGCCTTCACTCCCTCCTGTCCTGCGACGACCCGGAGGCTTGGTGCGGGTGCGCGGTCAGCGGCTGGAATGTTCTCCCGGTCGCCTGTCACGTCCACGGGGTCGCCTGCGACGAGTGCGGCGGCCTGGCCGCCTGCAAGCCGGGATGCGGCAACGAGGGCCTCCCTCTGGTGGAGTCCTGATGAGCGACCAGAACGACGTCATCCCCGATCTCGCCGCTCTTGTCCGGGCTGCCGTCTACGGCGACCGGTCCGCGACCCGCCGGGCGGAGGCGCTGCTGCCCCTGCTCGGCATCAGGGGGGACGACGGCGCGGGAACGGGGGCGATCGAGGCCGGGCTCCGGAAGGCGCTCGGCCCGGCCCTCGACCGGGAGCAGCTCGGGACCGCGCTCGCCGCCCTGGAGGACGCCGCAGACTACCGCCGCGAGTACCGGGACGGGGACTGCGCCGACTGCGACGCGCTGCCGGCGGGCGTATTTTGCGGCGACCACGAGGCCGACGAGGCGGTGGCGTCGATGTATGACCTGCTGCACGGGGAACTGCAGGAGCGCCAGGGAAACCCGCAGGAGGCAGCAGGAGGAGATGCGCGATGAGCGCCGAGCTTCTGCCGCTCCTGGCGGACTGCCCGCTTCCAGGCTGCCGCAACCAGGTCCCCGCCGATGATCCCGGCACCCCGTGCGAAGAGTGCCGGGAGATGTTCGGGGGCTGGCTCCGCCCGGCCGGGACGCCCTCGCTGCGGCAGAGCCCGGAGGACACCGCCCGGCTGCTCGCCGAGCGGGACCGGGCGGTCCGCGCCGCCTACGCGGCAAGAGAGAGGAGGGATTCCCGGTGATGCCTGAAGGGTCACGGGTCCTGCGCCGGGAGCGCCGCCGCGCGTGGCGGGGCGCCCCGGCCGGCAGGCGGGCCACGCACGAGGTCCGGACGACGTACGGGCGGAAGCAGAAGGCGCGGGACTGGCTCGCGGCACAGCAGGCGGCGATCGCCGCCTTCGCGGCAGGAGAGGGGAACCAATGACCGCCGCCGAGCCCGACAAGCTCGCCGAGAGAGTCGGGAAGATCCGCGACCGGGTGACGCACATCCTGGCTGTCGCGTCCCCGTCGCCCGCCCTGACCCGGGCGAACGAGGGCGCTTACGCCGCCCTGGAAACACTACTCGCGGTTCACTCGCTGACGGCCCTGCACCGGCACACCGAGGCGTGCCCGCAGCACCACGCCAGCATCCACGGCCGACGCGAGTGCCCGGACTGCGTGGTCGTCGAGTGGACCGGATGCGACCGGTGCCGCGACGAGTACGGCAACCCGGCGAGGCCCGAGGACTGCGAGGTTCGCAAGATCATCGCCGGGCGCCTGACCCGGACCATCGACGAGGCTTCGATCGACGCGGCGGTGAAGTCGGCAGCCGACAGCCGATGGGAGGCGCTCCAGGCGGACCTGACCGCCCGCATCAACTCGGACTATGCGGTAGCCCAGTCGGTGCCCGGCACTGAGGTAGCCGCCGCTCACTTCTCGCTCGTCAGCGCGAACCGGACGACACTCGCGAAGATGCGGGAACTGGAGAGGTCATGACCGCGCCGGACGGGAACGCCGCCAGATTCCGCGACTACGGTCTGAAGCGCCTCGCGACGGCCCTGGACGCCGCGACCGGTGACGGTTCCGACCTTGAGGTGCTCGGCGAGATCGAACTCGCGCTGATGGCCTTCTCGATGTACTACGGCGACGCCGAGCCGATCACGCTGAACCCGGCGGATGTCGTCGAGGTCGCCGACCGGCCCGCGCCGACTTGCATCTGCCCGCCCGGCCTGGTGGAGCGCGGCGGCCACCGGGGCGGATGCCCCGTTCATGACGTGTGGCCCGCATCATGACCTCCGCCGACGAGTGGTCCGCCGAGAACGGCGGCAACCCGATGTTCGACGGCGAGGAAGACGACGGCGACTGGCGCGACTACGACGACCCCGACTACGAGCGGGAGCCGGACCCCGAGGATTACGAGATCGCCAGGGACTACGCCGAGCACGCCGAGCACTGTTTGACGGCCCACGGCGGCGGCGAATGCGACTGCGGGCCGTCGCTGCGCGCCAGGGCGGTGTGGCCCGCCTGGCGCATGTTCAACCGCCTGACCGAGCCATGGTTCCGGCTGAGGGTCAAGGCGTACGAGCCGTGGACGTTCCGTCTCGGCCCGGCGGAGGTCACGCTGCGGCTGCACGCTGACCGCAGGTGCGGGGCGTGCGGTGGTAAGGGCTGGTTCTACACGATGTCCAGCGCGGAGCCCGACCCGATTCCGCCCGGCTACAACGGGGCGGCGCTGTGCGAGTGCGGCTCGGCGATCGCCTCGCTTGCCGAGTCCCGCCGCTACGTCCGGGGCTTCGATCGCGAGCCGCCCTTCTGAGGGCCGCCATGAACCCACTGACGACATAACAGAAGCAGCAGACGGAGGCAACTGATGGCATCGGGTGCGCAGCATTACCGGGACGCGGAGCGGGCGTTCGAGAACGCGAAGAACGCCAAGGAGGGGAGCGAGGTGGAGCGGTGGCAGATGTTCGCCGCGGACTTCCACGCGAGGATGGCGCTGACGGCCGCCACGGCGCTGAGGGAGAACGGCATGGTGCCGATCGTCGAGTTGGAGGAATGGCGCGAGGTCTGCGCCACGGGAACGCCCACGGCCGGGCAGGTCCGCGACACCGAGGGGACGCGCCCCGATGGCTGCTGACTTCGAGAGGACCGCCGGGCTCCGCGCGTCACTGCCGCGACTGGACGCCCCGGAGCGCGCCGCGACCGAGCTGATCTTGTGGCACGAGTACTGGTTGCGGCGCGCCGACTTCACCCGGGAATGCGTCCGGACCGCGGGCTCGTTCATGGTGATCGCCTGGTCGAAGACCGGAGGATTCATCGCGAAGAACCCGCGATGCTCGTCGTCGGAGTTGGCCGTGCTGCAACTCGCCGAGTTCATCGCGATTGACCCGTTCAGGTTGCGCAACCTCGGTTACGCGCACAAGCGCGCCGTGGCTGAGGCGTTCGCGATGGGCTGCGATGTCCGGCTCGAGCCTCCGATACCCGAGGTCGGCCATAGCCACCCGGACTTCATCCCCGGCGACCCGGCGACCTGCCAGAGATGCGCCCTGGACGCTCCGGACGAAGGCCACCCAATGCCAGGCACCGTACGAGGGAGCGACGATGAGTGACGCTGCTGAGGCGACGACCACGACGGCAGGAGAAGGGAACTGAGATGGACCTCAACCCGGACGGGCCGCACAGCCCGGAGCGAACGGCCGAGGTCGGGCAGCTGTTCGATGACTGCTCCCGGTTCCTTGTGTACGCCGCGATGAGGGAGACGCGCGGCATGGAGTACCCCGCCGACGCCTACCGCCTCATCGCTGACATCTACGCGGCGACCGGGCGGCTCCCGCAGACCTGCGATCAGATCAGCCGATTTCTGGAGGCACAGGCGACCCGCCGCGGCGTTTACGAGGCGCGCGGCCGTAATCCGCGCGAGCAAGCGGCGCTGGCTGCCGCACGTCTGGCCGATGCGGCGAGCGCGGCGCGCACCCTGACCGCCGCTTTGCAGGCCGCGCAGACAGCCATCGCCGGGCTCGGCATCCGGGAGGACGAGGACGGAGAGGCGGCGGACCATGGCTGACGGCAGCCTGCCGACGTGGCCCGAGATCAGCGGCCACGCGCTCGGCCACCTCGACACCGCCCGCAATGAGGCGTCCAAGGCCACGGACTGGCTGCGCGGGATCGACTCGCCCCTGGCCCCCGCCCAGGCCGAGGCCGCCCGCGAGGCGCTGAAACTCGCCAGCCAGGCCAAGAACCTACTTGACGAGGCCAAGGGAGTTCTTTATGGCTGACGTGGCATTGAAGCGCGGGGACACCGCTTACGTGGTGCTCGACTGCGTTCCTTACGAGCGGGACGGCACCCCGTTCCGCAGGGTGATCGTGCGTGGCGTCTACCCGGACGAGTCGGCCGCCCCGTCGCCTTACCCGGACGCCGCGCGGAACGTGGTCGGCGTGTTCATCGGGCTGGACATGCAGACGCCCGCGTTCCTGATCGAGTACCCGAAGGAGGAATCCGGTGCCTGACGACGACCTCGCCGGCGAGGCGGACGATTACGACGACGAGCCTTGCTATCACGACCACGACGAGGAGTGCGAGGACGAGTGGGGCTACACCAGCTGCTCTCACCGGCACTGCTTTGCGTGCGGCGGCTGCCAGTGCCCGGGCTACTGCGACGACTACCAGACCTACAACCTGCGCCCGGCGGAGACGGGCGGAGGGCCGGACGCTGACGCCGCGCTGACCGGGGAAGGGAAGACCAGTGCCTGACGTGACCGCCGCCGAGATCGCGCAGGGCCTTGACGGAATCCGCGTCGTCATCAGGGACTGGCGGCCTCTGGACAAGAACCCGGGCATGGCCATCGGGACTATCGCGAACCCGCAGGGGTTCGCCGAGGACCTGAAGCGGGAGATCGACAGCTACCCGAGTTTCGGTCCGGGCTTCACTCCGCACAACCCATCGCCGCTGACGTGCACCGGGTGCACGGCCGCCCCGGCGACGGTGCTCGTGGTGCTCGGCCGCACCAACGCGGACCGCACTCCCGCCCCAGGCAATGTGCTGGTGCTGCACTGCCGTGACTGCGCTGGCAAGTGCAAGGACATCGCGGAGGGCGGCGGCCGGGCGATCGCGTTCTTCGCTATTGGACCGGAGGACATTCATGACTGACGACACCAGCCCGGCCCGCATCACCGAGGAACCCCCAATAGGCTCCGTGATGGCTATCGACTGGGGCGACCACCGCCAGGAAGTGTGGGTGTCGAACCGGGCCAACGTCGGCAACTGGTACTGCCCGGACATCCCGATGCCGGGCGACGCCCACCCGACGTGGTGGGACGTGTGGCGCCGAGCCGAAGGGCGGACGCTGACCTTGCTGGTCCCTGCCGACCGCGACGCCTACGCCGCTGGGTTCGACGCGGGCGTTCAGCATGTCGGCATCGCCGTTGAGCAGGTCATCGGCGACGCGAGGATGCATGTGAACGGAGCGTATCCCGATGGCCGGTGACGACAGGCTAGCCGCCGTGCGGGCCGACGAGGAGATCATCGCCCTGTGCACCCTGCAGTTCTCCTGGGGCGGCCTGCTCGACTGGCGCCCGGCTGACGACGGGTACGCCGTCCACCTGGTCCGCGAGACGCGCAGGGGGACGCCGGGGCCGACGCTGTGCGGCATCGACCGGTTCGCCGCCGACGGCCCCGGCTGGTCTCGGGGCGGCGGAATCAGCGGCCCGGGCATCATCCACAAGCCGTGCCCCGGATGCGCGAGCGCGGCGCGCGGGCAGTTCCCCGGCTTGCCGGTCACCGGCAGCGTCGGGGCGCGGGAGATGGCGGCCGAGCTCGGCGTGGCGGTGAGCCGTGGCTGACGACCGGCTGACCGCCGAACTGGCGGCCATCAAAGAGCGGCTGGCGAGAACGAAGGACGGGTTCTCCTCTGATGCGGTCGCATACCTCGACAGCCAGGCGGACGTTCCCCGGCTCCTGGCTGCCATTGACGCGGCGCTTGAGCGCCACCAACGCCTCCCGCTGTACGAGCGCGTCCATGACTACAAGGGCAACGTGATCTGCGGTCACGGCGAGGACTACGACGGCGACAGGCATTTCGAGGGCGACGACGGCGAGTGGCTCTGCGCCGACAAGCTGGCCGGGGTGGTGTGTGAAACCTGCGTCGATGAAGCTGGCGGGGAGCGCATCGACTGGCCGTGCCCGGAGTACGAGGCGATCCTGGCGGCGCTGACCGGGAAGGGAGGCGACGGCACGTGAGTGCTCCCGATTTCTCGCACGGCATCAGCGAACTGGCCGACCTCATCTACTTCCAGGTGGGTGCCTGGCACGACTTCGGCTACGCGGCGCCACCGTCCCCGGAGTGCAAGGCAATTCCGCCGCTTGGCGAAAGGTCCGCCGGGGCGATCCGGGCGGCCCGCGAAGCCATAGACGTTATCGACCAGCTCACCGCACAGCTCGGGCAGTTGCGGGACCAGCTCATCACCGAGATGCGGCAGGACGCGGACATCCGGGCATCCCATGCCCCTGACTGCAACCGGGGCCGCCCAGACGGAAAGGAAAACGCGACGTGAAGCTTGAGGAGCCGCTGTTCGTCCCCGCGATCCATGATGACGGCCGGCGTATCATGGTCGGCCCTGCGACCACCGACGCAGGCCTTCTGCGGCTGAAGACGAGCATTCGATCGCAGGGGTGGCACGCGGGCGAGCCGACGCCCCGGATGAGCCAGCAGGCATGGTTCGAGATGGCCTACACCGAGAGGGCTGAAGCCGCCCGGGCTCTGGTTGAGCTGGCCGGGAAGGCGGCCGACGGTGGCTGACAGCGGGATCCACGGCTACCGGTGCGTGTGCGGCGCCGATGATGACGGGCGGCCCGATCCGGTCTCGGCTCTCCGGGCGTTCATCGCGCATCTGGAGGCGTGCGCCCACCCTGATGCGCCCGAGGATCTGGAGGACGCCCGGGGGGCGCTCGCCGAGCTGACCGGGGAGGAGGCCGGCGATGCCGAGGGGTGACTACCGCCAGACGATCCTCTGCGCCGAGCGGCCCTGCCCGGAGAAGATCGTCTACCATCACGAGACGCGCCGCGATGAGGCCGCCTCGGTCAGGGACCAGCAGGCGAGGCCGTGGAAGTGCGTCCGGCATTCCAGGCCGGGCGAGGTGCTCGGCCCGGAGCGGGTGGAGATCACCAGCGTCATGACGGCCGTTCCGCGCCCGAACGCGTCAAGGTGGGAGTCTCCCTTGATGTGGGCCGCGCCGTTCTGGCTCCTGCTGTCCGGCAAGGTCGACGGCCCCGGGTTCATGGCGTTCGCAAGTGACTGGCCGGAGGGGACGCGGCTGGAGATCACGGCCCGCATCCTGCCGCCAGCCGGGACGGAGGCCGATCATGGCTGAGGACCGGTACGCGGCGCTGCTGCGGGCGCTGCTCTCGCCGGAGCGCGGATCCTCGCCGAGCGGGCAGGGTACGCGCCGGCGGCGGCGGAAACCAGCACCGACAACAAGGGGGCGTCATTATGACCGACTGCGTGTTCTGCGGCCGGGTCGAGCGCGGCGAGTTCGACGACGGCGACGCGTTCGCGGTGACGTTCCGCCCGTTGAAGCCCGTCGGCCCGGGCCACCGGCTGTTCGTCCCGAGGGTCCACGTCGCCGACGCGATCGAGGACCCGATGGTGACCGCGATGGCCGTGCGGTTCGCGTCGGAGTGGGCGGGGCGCCATGGTCTCGGCGCGCTCAACCTGATCACCTCGCGCGGACCTGAGGCCACGCAATCCGTTTTCCATCTCCACTGGCATCTGCTGCCGAGGCTGAAGCACGACGGCTACGCCCTCCCGTGGACCGGCCAGGACGACCGGCAGGAGCCGGTGTTCGGCGAGCTCGACGAGCGCATGCGGCTCACCGACTCCGAGCATCATGACCTGTGGGACATCGCCGCATACCTGCCGAACGGGCGCGAGGAGGAGGTGGCCGAGTGGATGGCCGCCCATGGGATCGAGGTCTACCGCATGTGGCGGCCGGCTGAGCTCCTGAAGGCGCAACGGGAGGGACGGTGACCGATCCCTACCGCTGCCCCACGCCCTGCGATGAGGACTGCGAGATCAACGGCTGGGGATGCCACGAGGCTCACGCCCTGCCGGCGCAGCGGGTTCACGACCCGGAGGCCTGCGAGGCGCGGGCGCTCGCCGGGAACCTCCGCTGGCTGCTCGACGAAGCCCGGCAGGAGTTCGAGCTCGCCCGCGCCTCCACGCCGGCCGACTACCTTGAGCCGTACCACCTTCAGTTCCGGAGGTCGGGGACGGTGACGTGGCGAGTCATGCTCGGCGTGAGCCCCGGCGACGCGCTGGCGAAGGCCGTGGACTGGCTCAGGCGAGAAGAGGCCGGGACGTGACCGTCCGAATCCCCGTCGACTTCAACGAGCGCGACCGCAACGGCCGTGCATACGGGCACCTTGCGAAGGCCAGCGGCCCCGTCGCCGCTGGTGACAAGGTACTCGCGGTGGAGCCGTTCGACGGCATCATGGCCGACGCGGTCGTGGCCGAGGTCAGCGAGGGCCGGGGACTGGCGTGGCTCGAGGTTGACTGGCGCTCGTTTCGTGACGACCCGGAGGCGGCCGATGACCCAGCCTGCGAATGACGCGAGCCCGGCGACGGGAAAGGGGCGCGGCGAGATGACCTCTTTCCGGCTTCCCGGCGATGTGGTGACGGCACTGCGGCAACTCGCGGACGAGAACGGCGAGTCGGTCAGCGACGTGCTCCGCCGGGGCGCGATGATGGTGCTGGGCATCTGCCCGACCTGCGGGCGGAAAACGGAGGGCGGCGGCAATGGCGGATAACCAGGACGAGGGCCGGCCGCTCGCCGAATCCGTGACCCGCACATCGGGGATCACGGTGACGGTCGTCTGCGCGCCCACCATGACCGGCTACCCGACTCCGACAACCATCTGGAGGCCCGATCTATGGGAGCAGTGGCTCCGGTGAAGCGCCTCGCCCGCTGGCTCCGCGACCTGTACAGAGGGAAACGATTCGGGAACAATAAGTAGTCAAAGATGGCAAATCGGAACAACGGAGGCAGCGTCATGCAACAGTCGGGCCCGGAGTGGATCAAGAGCTCTCTCAGCTTCGCCAACGGAAACTGCGTCGAAGTCGCGTGGGTCAAAAGCTCGCGGAGCGTCGCCGTCGGCGCCTGCGTGGAGGTGGCGGGCCTGGAAACCGGCGCGATCCTCGTCCGCAACAGCAGGGACCCCGAAGGCGGCACGCTGTCCTTCACCCCCGCCGAGTGGGACGCGTTCATCGGCGGCGTCCGTCTCGGCGAGTTCGACCGGTTCGCGAGCGCGGGGTGAGCGGCGGGGCCGAGTGGGTGAAAAGCACGCTGAGCGACTCCGGGGCGGGCACGTGCGTGGAGGTGGCCGACCTCGGCGGCAGCGTCGTCGGAGTCCGCAACAGCCGGGATCCGCAGGGCCCGGTCCTGCGCTTCACGCCGGACGAGATGCGTGCCTTCATCGGCGGGGTCAGGAACGGGGAGTTCGACCGGTTCGGCCAGCCGGCCGGGTGACCGCGGTCAAGCCCGGCGCGCTCGGCCGCCTGCGATGGGCGATCCGGACCGGCCGCAAGCCGACGTCGCCCGCCGGGCTGCTGCGCCTGTGGTGGGCGGACTTCGTCCTCCACCCGCTGTTCGAGATAGGCGAGCACTGCCAGGACTGCGGGCGCAAGTTCCCGCTCTGGAGAGCGCCCGACGACCTGTACGCGGAGGCCCACGGGTCGCTGCACGGGATCTTGTGCCCCGCCTGCTTCGGACGGCAGGCGAAGGCCAAGGGGATCACCGTCATGTTCGAGGCACGCGAATGCGGGCGGCTGCGCGTCGGCTAGGATCACCTGCGGGCTTCCCAATAAGGGGATGGCGCACAGGGACGGGATCGCCGGCGTAGGGCGAGCCGGCCAGCGGCGACGGCTGAGACAGTTCGCTCCCTGCCTCCCCGCCATGGAGAAGCGGCGCCGGGCCGGATCACTCTGGCCCGGCGCCGCGCTACGTAAAGAACGGCCCGGGAACCGCCGGACAACGCCGCGCGCCGCACCACTGCGCGGCGCGGCCAGGTCCCGGGCAGCGGGGCGCGGTGACCTGAAGCCGCGGGCGGCACCTGGCCAGCCGCCGCCGCGCCCCGTGACAGTGCCGGACCCGGCAGGCCCCTTGGCTGCCGGGTCCGCGCTTTCCGGGGCTACGCTCGGATCATGACGCCGTACGAGGCCGCTGAGGTCTTCGCCCTCTTCGCCGAGGCCGAGGACTTCGAGGCCGCGCTCATCTGGCGAGTCGACATGACCCCGGGCGCGAACCGCGAGACGCGGCTGTTCGCCGAGTGCAATGACCTGTTCCACTGGGCGACCGCCGACTTCGAGGAGATCATGGTCGCCGACGTGCCGCTCCTGCGGAGGACCCTCGACGACCTGAAGCCGCTGCGCGCCGAGTACGAGCTCGGGCACCTGTTCGCCGCGAGGAAGCGGGGGCTCCGACCGCAGAAGCCGTGCTACAAGGGCATGGAACCGCCCGTCGCCGCGCTCTACGACGCCTGCTGCACCGAGGCCGAGCGGTCTGCGGCCAGTGACCGCGACGCCGCCTGGTGGATCGCCGCCGCGCACCACATCAAGCAGAACGAGTCCGAGCGGTGAGCGGGCATCATCGCTGGTCGGACCTGATCGACAACCGCCGGTTCCGCGACGCAACAGGCGTTGACCGCCACCTCGGCCTGCTCTGCCTCTGCCCCCTGATCGAGTGCTGCCACAACGAGGACACCGACCAGGGCGACCGCTGGCGCGTGCCGGCCGATCGCAACATCTGCAGCCCCGGCGTTCACGCGCACTCCGGCTCCCCGGTCAGCGGCTACACGCAGCCGTGGGAACCGGGTGACGACTCATGGCGCGGGGACTCGCAGCTTGCCGCCCTTGCCAGGCGCGTCGTCCGGGCGTCAGCACCGCAATTACCTGTCACCGGCTGGCAATTAGCTGGGTAGACCTACTCTCATGCCGCCGAGCCCGAGGAACTCCCCCGCCCTCGAGGTGGCGCTGTCCCGCGACACGACCCGCCGTGACACCGGCTGGCACCGGGACGAGAGCGAGACCGGGTGGGAGTTCCTCTTCGGCGACAAGCAGTGGCACCCGGTCGACGTCCGCGCCTGGTGGACCGACGACCGCGGGCGCAATGTCGTCCAGATCTACTGGACCGCCGAGTACTCGACGTACGGGGGGTCGTTCATCGCTGACCCGGAGAAGATGCGGGAGGCGTGACGTTCGTCGAGGACCCCCAGGCGTAGAGGTTGGAGTACTGCGACTTGAGGTTAAAGATGATGGCCGGGCTCCGCTCACGGTACGCGGCGAAGGGCTCGCGGTCCCCTGCATACCCTTCGCAGGTGTTGCAGGCCCGGCATAGCCAGCCCCGGAACAGCCCGGTTTCGTGATCATGATCCTCGATCAGCCTGCCTGTGCGCCGGCCGCATATCGCGCACCGGCCGCGCTTCCACTGATCCATCAGTTCCCAGCGGACGTCCTGGGGGCTGGGGCGCCAGCCGACGCCGTCCTGCTCGGCGTCGGCGACCATCCGGCGGCGGACCTTCTCCAGGGCCTCCGCCGTCGGGGCCGGCCATGTCCAGCACGCGGGCACCTCGCGGCTCGTCGTCACTCGCGTCACGCGCGTGCGCTCCAATTCTGGGGACGATCTGGGGACGACATCGCCCCGGAGAACCCCGGAGCGCACGGGAACGCCCCGGAACGCGCAGCCGCTACCTGGGCGGCCGAACACGCAGCGTTGTCACCTGCGACAACTGCACGAGATTTTTTCGCGGACCCCCTTGTACTGGCGAAGGGGCTCGGTAGCTCACGCACGACCATCCCTCCGCAGGTCAGGCCGCGTACCGGTCGGGAGGGAAACTACCGCATTGTCATGTTCTGGTGAGATTCTGGAGACGGCCCGGATTTTCCGGGCCTCCGAGCGCTCGAGAAGCATCGCGTCGAGGACCGCCACGGGGGAGCGGGGCGACATCGCGAGCCGGGCGTCGAGGGCCCTCTCGTGCTCCGCGGTCATCATCGCGGCGAGCTCCTCCCTCATGTTGTCGGTCACGTGGCGGTAGGCCCCCGACACCCCGGGGATGTCGTGCCGCAGGTGGGTCTCGGACATGATGTGCGGGATCCGCTTCTCCTCCATCAGCGTGCGCATCGAGTGGCGCGCCATCAGGTGCGGGGTCAGGCCCGGCGCCACCGGCTCCCAGCGCAGCGTCGCCCGGCTGATCGCGCCCGGCCCCCTCAGCCGCGTCCCCGGCCACTCGCCGCCGAGCGGCACGGGGCGCTTCGGCAGCCCCCGGCCGGCCTTGGGGAGCTCGCCGGTCGCCGCAGCGGACACCAGCGCCTCGAACGCGCTGCGGCGCCAGTGCCACGCCGGGTCGGCCGCCGCGCGGCGGCGCGCGAAGCCGGTCGCGGCCGCGGTCTCCTCGACGCGCTTCCGCACGACCGCCGATATCCCGGCCGCGCCCGTCAGCGCCTTGCGCGCCGTGGTCGGCGACACGCCCGCGATCGCGGCCAGGTCGGCCAGCGTCACGGAGCCGTCGGGCGCCCGGCCGCCGGACGGGACGCCGAACCCCCGGAACAGGTAGGCGTGACCGTGGCACGGGCACGAGCGGGCCGGGCGGGACGCCGCGAACCCGTCGAGCATCGCCGTCATGAACGGGGCGAGGATCACGTCGCCGAACGAGTTGTCCTTCGGCGGGCAGCGCAGGAGGCCCCCGGGCGCCTCCGCCCGCATCGTCGCCGCGACGTCGGCCTCGCCCTCCCTCGCCTGCTGGAGGTCGAGCTGGTGCAGCTGCCACTCCACCCGCAGCCCCTCCGTCCGGAGGTACCGCCGCTCGAGGCCGACGAGCTCGCCTAGGCGGAGTGCCCCCCAGAACGACGCCTGGCTCATCACGAACTCCTGGTCCTGGCCGGTGAGGATCGCCATCCGCTCGGATATAAGGAGCACGCCGAGGGCGTCGGTGAACGGCTTCTCCGGCCCGCGGCCCTTGCCCTTGTCCGCCCGCTTGCCGCGGTTCCCCTTCCGGCGCGCCGGGTTCTGGCTGATGATCTCGGGCACCGCGTCCTCGAGGCAGGTGTGAAGGGTGCCGCGCCATGTCGCGATGCTGGCGGGCTTCTTGCCCTCCTTGCGCTCTTTCATCTCCCAGGCGCCGATCATCGCCTCGGTGATGTCGGCCAGGCGCACCGCGCCGAACTCCTTGAGGAGGTGATCGTCTAGGTGGCGCCTGCGCCCCGCCATCGTCGACCAGGCGAGGTTCAGCCCCCCGTACCATTCCTCGGCCCAGTCGGCGAAGGTCATCTCGGACGCCGGCTTGGCCACCCGGCCGTTGCGGACGTCGGACTGGCGGTCGTCGGCGGCGTTCTTCGCGTCCTGCTTGAGCGCGAACCGGATGACATCGCCGTTCTCGTCGCGGACGGTCACCCAGCCCCCGCCCGCATCCCTGTACCGGCCCCGCCAGTAGTCGCCCCTCGGGGACGGCACTCTCTCCGCGTACGCCATCAGCCGCCGCCTTTCTCGTCGCGCTCCCTGATCCTGTCCGCCTCGGCGAGCGCGAGCTCGGCCGTGCAGTCCTCGATGTCCTCGGCGATCCCGCGCGCCGCCTCGGCGACGCGGGGAAACTCCGACTTCGCGCCGCGCTCGGCGGTGCGCGCCGCGGCGTCGCGGGCGTCGTCGAGCCGCGCCTTCGCGAGGGCGAGCTCGCGCCACGCCCCGCGAAGCCGCGCGGCGGCGGCGGCGGCCATCTCCCGCTCGGCCGCCTCCGGGGCCGACCAGGTGAACCGGTCCGTCGTCACGCCGAGGAGCGCCGCGAGGGCCATCGCCTCGTAGAAGGAGACGGACCGGTCGCCCGCCTCGACCCTGGTGACCGTGTTCTGGTGCCACGGGTAGCCCTGCGCGGCCATGCGCGCGGCGAGTTCCCGCTGGCCCGTGCCGCGGCGCTCGCGGACGGCGCGGAGGTTCTCGCCGAACGCCTTCCGCTCGCCGCGGAGTCGCTCGTCATCCGATGACATGGATCAGACATTACATGGCTATGTAGTCGCGCCGCATCCTGAAATAGGATTAGTATCCCCATGTGTGGTCGGAAGGAATCCTATGACGATATCGGCGGACAGCGCCGTGACGCTGGCGCGCCTGCGCGCGGACGTGGCCAGCGGGCGGGTGCGGGAGATCAGGAAGCGATCCCGCCTGTCGCAGGCCGAGGTGGCCGAGGCGGTGGGCGTGACCCAGCCGACGGTGGCCGACTGGGAGGCGGGACGGAAGATGCCGCACGGCGAGCGCGCAGCCCGGTACGCGGACCTGCTCGCTCGACTCGAGCAGGCAGAGCAGGCAGAGCAGGAGGAGCAATGACGACGGCACGGCCGTCCCCGGAGGAGCTCGCCGCAGTCGGCGCCCCCGTTCACTACACGCCCGCCGAGGCGGCGGGCATTCTCGACCCCTCGGGGAAGACGACCGGCTACTGGCTGCTCAAGAGGGCCCGCAGCGGCCTGTTCCCGTGCACGCGGGTCGGCAGGTCGATCGTGTTCTCCCCCGCGAACCTCGCGGAGATAGCCAGGGGACTGAACAAGCCGGCCGCGCCGCGCACCGTCGCGACCGCGGCCTCGAGGTCCAAGCAGCAGAAAAGGCGGAGCGCCGCGTGAGCACCCCCACCATCCCTAACGACGACACCCTGCCCAACGACTGGCGGCTAGGGGGGCGCCCGTGCACCGGCCCGGCGACGGGCGATCAGCTCAGCGCCCTCGAGGTGCTCGCGGGGATGGCGGCCGCGCAGGCGGCGCCGGCGGCGGCAGGGCCCCCCGCGCACGCGAGGCCGGCCGCGGGGGACCAGTTCGGCCTGCTCGGCGCCGGCGAGCGGGAGGCGCTCAGGGTCGCGGAGGACGAGATAGGGGAGGTCCCCGGACCCCGGGTGGCGGCCGCGCGGCCGCCCCGGGTCCGCGCGCGGCCCCCGCAGCGGCGGCTCGCCGCCCCACAGGCCCCTGCCCGGGATAACCCGGGCAGGTCCGTTAAACCGAGGAGTAGTTCCATGTTGAAGTCTGTTAGGCGGATGCCGTTGCGGATCGCCGTCGGCGGGGGCGCCGTCGCCCTCGCGCTGGCCGGGGGCGGCATCGCGATGGCCGCGACCGGGGCGCTCGGCGCGAGCGCCGCCGCCGTCTCCATCCCCGCGGGGACCCTGCACGGCTGCGTGACCGGCTCCGGCCGGGTGCTGGAGCGCGTCTTCGAGTCGAACACGTCCGGGACCACCTGCCCGTCCGGCTCGTTCCTCGTCTACTGGGGCGTGACCGGCCCCAGGGGAGCCGCGGGCGCGACCGGGGCGACGGGGCCGAAGGGCGCGACCGGGGCGACCGGGGCGACCGGCCCGGCGGGCCCTGCGGGTCCCGCGGGGGCCCCGGGGGCGAACGCCGCCCCGGTCACCGCGTCCGCCGACATCTCGGTGAGCAACGACCCGGACAGCGCGAGCGGGACCGAGCCGCTCACGCTGGCGAACGGCGGGATCTGGGCGCTGGACGACTTCGCGTTCGACGTCAGCATCACCCGGCACGCCGCCGCCGACCTGTCGGAGTGCTCCAACGCCCCCGCCGGCAACGCGACCTGCTACTACTACACGGGCACCGCGTCGATGGACGGGACCTTCCAGACCCTCGCGGGGGCGAACTCCCCCCTCGGCGGGAAGGCCATCGACGGCATCGTGCAGGGGACGCTCGACGGCTCGTTTGATTTCGAGTTCTACGCCGACTCGGGTTCCCTCAGCTCCTCCGGGGTGCCCGCGACGGTGAACAACCTGAACGACTCGTACGCGTCGGGCAGCGGCGACGCCGCCTGGTACGCGCCGTTCTTCCCGGCCGGCACGAAGATCGCGTCGTCCGCCGGGGCGGGCGCGGTGAGCCAGCCTGACTACTCGTTCACCTACCTTGCGACCAGCGAGAACTGCACCTCGCCGAAGGTGCAGGAAACGATGGTGCAGGCGTTCAACGCCAACACCGGGGACATCACCGGGGCCTGCGCCGCCGCCAGCTGACCCGGCAAGCACGACAGCCCCCCGCGCCGCCCGGCCGCGAGAACCGGACGGCGCGGGGGGCGCCACCAAGGAGGACTGCATGCTCAAGATCGGCGGCGGCGCGGCGGGCGCCCGGCCGGCCCCCAGGCGGGTCTCGCGGCCGGCCCGGCGGCGGCTGCGCGCCCTGGCCCGGGCGTGCGCCTGCGGCTGCGCCCGCGAGTGCCACGAGCATTACCGCCCGGGGTCGGACTGCGGGCGCTGCGGCGGGGCGGCGTGCCCCGCGTTCCGGGCGGCGGCGAGGGGGCGGGGGTGAGTCTTCCGGCTTTCGCCATCGGGCTGCTGAGCGTCGTCAGCGCGTGGCTGTGCGGCAATGCCGTCGGCCGCGGGCGGTACGGCAGGGCGGCGATGTGGGCTGCTGCCGCCGCAGTCACGCTCGGCCTGGCGGCGGCCGTTGACGCGGCGGGCGGGCACTGGCTCCCCTCCGCGATATACGCCGCAGGGGCGGCGGGCTGGGCGTGGATCTCGTGGAAGAACTGGCGGCGGCGGAAGCGCAGGCGGACGCTGAAGGCGCTCGGCCACAAGGCGCGGGCGAGGCTCGCCGCGATGCTCCGGAGCATGCCGAAGCCGGGGCCGGCCCTCCGCCCCGTCCCGCAGGGAGCGCCGTCGTGAGCGGGCGGCACCGCGCGCCGCGGCTCGAGCGCATGCCCATCGCGCTCGTGCCGGTCCTCATCGTCGGCGGCCCGATCGCCGTCGTGTGGGCCGCCGCGGGCCTGTTCATGCTCTGCCGGCTGGCGATCCGCCATCTCGGGTGACAGAAGTTCACCGGTCCGCCCGGCGGCTCCGGACGGGAAGTCTTAAGGAAGGGAAGGGCACGCAATTGAGCGCGCAGAACAAGACGACGATTGAGCTCGTCGGCAGGACGACACCGGAGAGGCTGCTGGACACGATCCGGAGGCAGGCCCCGCACCTGCTCGACGAGCCCCCGGCGCCCTCGCACGCGGGCCGCCGCGTCCCGGAGGCCGAGGCGCTGCTGACCCCGGCCGAGGTGGCCACGATGTTCCGTGTCGACCCGAATACGGTCACCAGGTGGGCGAGGGCCGGGAAGCTGACGTCGATCCGCACCCTCGGAGGGCACCGGCGTTACCGGGAGACCGAGGTCCGCTCGCTGCTGGCCGGGATTCCGCTGACCCGCAGCGAGTGAAGCTGACGGCAACCGTCAGGCAGGCGTTACCGCGCCCGGCCTAGAGCCAACGAAACCGGGCGCGGTCCCGATTTGAACCGATCGAGCAACAGGAGACCAGTATGACAGCGACAGCGGCAGCGCCCATCTTCATCGCCCCCGACCCGGAAGGGCGAGTTGGCGGCATCCCCCGCAGGCAGGTCGCGCAATCTCTGATGACGGTGACGCCGGGCATGGCGAAGGAGTGGCTGTCCCGCAACGACGGCAACCGGCCACTCCGCTACCCCCTCGCCGCGCAGCTCGCCCGCGACATGAGGGAGGGGAAGTGGGACGTCAACGGGGAGACGGTGAAGATCGCCGACGACGGGACGCTCCTCGACGGCCAGCACCGGCTCACCGCGTGCATCATGGCGGAGGTCCCGTTCGAGACGTTCGTCGTCACCGGGCTGCCCCGTGACACGCAGAAGACGATCGACACCGGGGCGAAGCGGAGAATGGGCGACGTGCTCGCCCTCGCCGGGGAGCAGAACGCGAACCTTCTCGCCGCGCTGGCCCGGTCGGCGTGCGTCTGGGACCGGGGCGGGCGGGTGCGGCAGCGGGGCAGCGACGGCGAGCCGACGCACGCCGAGATGGGCGGCTACCTCGACGCCCACCCGGAACTGCGCGACGCAGTGTCGTTCGCCATGTCGGCCCGCCCCAAGATGCGGTCCGTGCGGCCGGTCGTGTTCGGCATGGCGTGGCTGCTGTTCAACCGGAAGAGCCCGGAGCAGGCCGAATGGTTCCTCGCCCGCCTCCTCGACGGGGCGGACCTGTCCGCCGGGCACCCGGTCCACACCCTCCGCGCGAAGATCTGGCGGGCCAAGGAGAACGACGAGCGGCTCACCGAGCACGAGCAGCTGTTCCTCCTCGTCCTCGCGTGGAACCACTACCGGGCGGGGAACACGGCGGTCAGCCTGTACAAGCTCCCGGCCGGCGGCCTCACCCCGAAGAACTTCCCCGAGCCGAAGTAGCCATGCCGCGCCCGCCGATGATTCCCCCCGGGCTCCCGGGACCGAGACCACGTCCGGCACCGCCTCCCGAGCCGGAATCCGACCCCGAGACCGACGATGACGAAGAGGAAAGCGAGGCCTCCGGCGATTGCTTTTTCCCCGCCGGCTGCCGGTGGATTGACGGCTGCAACGCTGAGAGCGTTTGCATTGGCCGCGACTACTAGAACAGCCCCGACCCGGCCGGCGTTCCGGCCGAAGACGACGACGAAGGAACGGACGAGCAGATGTCCCTGTATGAGATAGCGGTCGCGGACGGCCGCCAGGACGAGCGGGCGGCGCTGCTGCTGCCCGTCCTCGGGAGCCCGGTGGTTCAGCGTTTCCGCGATATTTGGGTGGAGCGGACGGCCTACGGCCTCGTGATCGCGGTCTACACCCGCACCGGGGGCCCGTACCGGGAGTGCTGCTGCGCGGAGGACGGCACCGCCCACGCCCCGGAGTCCTGCTACGCCGCCTGCAACGAGGCGCTCGCCGCTCATCCCCTGTACCTGCGAGACGCCGACGACACGCTCGACGCCACGTACCTGACCTTCCGGTTCCGGGTCCCCGAGGCACACCGCGAGGCCCTCGACCGGATCGCCGTCGACCCGGTCGACACGAGCGCCCGCTGGCAGGAGGCGATCGACCGGGTGAGCCGCGGGGAGATCCGGCCCGCCGAGACGGCCATGGGCGACCAACTCGCCGCGATGCTCTCCGACACCTCACTCGGCGCGCCGAGGGCGATGGAGGTCTGACCCCGGAAACGCAGAGCCGCCCCCTCGCCCGCCGGAACCATCGGCTGGCGAGGGGGCGGGGAGCGCATCGTCAATTACAGCGGCAGTGGAGAGCATAGGGGCGCGCACAGCGTCCCGCACCCGGAAAACCGTTAGCGACGGCAGGGAGAATCGAAGGCATGGGCTGGCTGGAAGAGTTGCACGGCACCCTCGACAAGCGGGGCGATGCCGGAGGACGTGGCGCGGATCATCCTCGCGGGGAACAGGGCGTGGCCGTCAGGGCTGAAGCACGAGCTTCAGCGGGTCGCCGCCGCCCGGCCGGCGTGGCGGTACTCGTCGATGCCGGACGACTTCGAGCGGCCGGGCGACTGCTCGGCTCAGCTCGCCTCGGCGGCCCGGGTGTTCGGCTTCGGCGGCGAGGGCATCGATCCCGCCGACCCGGGGCAGGTGCGCGGCTTCATCGCCGGGATGGGGCACGTCGTCGGCGGATGGCAGTGGGGCGACGACTGGAAGGCCGACCGCCTCGACCGGGCGGGCCGCGCCTCCCTTTACGGGGCTCTCGCCGAGCACCGGGTTGAGCTTCCCGCGCTCAAGTCGCGGCGCGGCTACAACCGCCGCATCCGGGTCCTGCGGAACCTCGAGGGCAAGTGCGCGCGGATGGAGCGCGCCCAGCATCTCCGGCGGCTGATCCTCATCGGCCGCTCCGGATTCACCTGCGACATCCCGCCCGGGCGGTTCGCGGCCGACCCGGCGTCGGCGTGCTTCATCGCCTACCTCGCCTCGCGGCGGAACAGGCGCCGCCTGTTCACGCTCGCGTCGAAGGAGAACCCGATCGACCAGGCGGCGGACATCATGCTCCGCCACGTCCTCGCATCACGGGACGCGGACTTCGAGATCCTGGCCATGGCGCACCCGAGGCCCGAAGTTCTCGAGCGACTATCGGATGAGCAGCGGGGCGCGCTGACGGGCCGCTGGTGGTCGGTCATGCGGGAGACCTCGGCCGAGCTCCGGGGGGCTTGGCCGGAGGGCGTGAACCGCCTGTCGATGATCGTCCGCCGGGGCATGGACTCCTCGACGTGGAACACGATGGCGCAGGCGTACAACGCGGCCCGCGCCGGCTGGCTGAACTGCGCGGTCGCGTCGGGCGCGGAGGCTCTGCTCGAGCCGTTCCTGCCCGGTAAGGTTATGCGCCTGATGGCGGCCGACCTCGTCTGGTGGCATCGATCGAGCGGCGGCGACGTGGACCCCGACACGAAGGTGTGGGCGTTCCTGCCGATGCCGTGGGACGTCATCGACGGCACTGCGCGCTGCACGCGCGCCGACGTCGAGGCCGCCTGCGCGGAAATGGGCGTCGACCCCGGCACGCGGGGATGGACCGCGCCCCGCGCCACGGGGGCCGTCGCGGAGTTCACGCCGACGCCCGAGCTTGTCCATGGGGTGGAGATCTCCGACCCGTCATGGGCGGCCTTGCTGCGGCGGGCGGGGGCGTTCTCCGGGAAGGGCCTGCGACCGGACCTGGCGGGCATGGAGGTCCCGGGCGGGATCGTCGCCGGGGCGCTGCCCGTCAAGGACGCTGCCGGGAATTACCTCGGCACCACGTGAGCGCCCGCTATAGTTGGCGCCAAGCCCCGGCGTGCGCGCGCGATAGTGCGGCCTGGCTCTTGCTTCCGGGTGATCGCTGGTTAGACTCCAGCCGTCAGGGCGAACACGTCGAGCGCCCCGCCGTCCCTTCACGGGAAGGCGGGGCGCTGTTGTTTCCGGGCACGCGAAAAGCGCCTCGCCACCCACTAGGGGCGGCGAGGCGCTTCGCTTCGGCGTCCTGGTTTCGTGAACCCGGCGGCCGTTCTCGTGAGAGCTTACAGCCCGGCGAGCACCGCCAGGATCTCCGTCGCTTCCTTCACGAGAGGCGCGATCGCGGCGGCGATCGCGGGGTCGGCCTCGGCCGCGGCGGTGATCTTCGGGAGGTAAGCCTCGACGAGCGGGATGACCGTGCGGGCCTTCTCGGCGTCGGCCTCGATCTCCTTGAAGTCGGGGACCAGGTGGTCGCGGAGCCAATCCACGAAACCGTGCGGCTCGGAGACGGGCGGGGCGGGGACGGGAGCGGGAGTTGTCATTTGCTTGCCTTTCCGTGGATGAAAAGAGCCCGCGACCGGACGGCCGGGGCTTGAGCCGGTGAGAGCTTGGGGGGCTTAGAGGCCCTTGGAGTGGAGCCAGGCGACCGCTTTGGCGGCGTCCTCCCGGACGATGGCTGCGAGCTCGGCAAGGAGGCTCTTGTGGTCAGGCCCGGGAACAGGCGCGGGCGAGGGGGCCGGAGTCGGCGTCACGGGCTCGGTTCCGCCGAGTGCCTCGATGTCGGCGAGGAGGGAGGTCATGTCGACCTTGGCCGCCTCATCCTCGCTGGTGATGATCGCCCACGCCTCGGTGAGGCACGCCTTCGTCCACCCGCTGGTGGACTGCTGGTAGGCGCCCCACGTAACCCACCCGTCGGAGTCCTTGCCGTCGGCGTAGACCTTGACGATGCAGTGCCCGTCGTTCGGGTCGGGCTGCTCGCCGTTCGCGGTCGTCCACGGCTGGCCGTCGCTGAACAGCTGGTCGGCGTCGTCGGTGAGGTTGACGCCGGCGTAGACGCCCTTGAACTCCTGCATCGCCGAGTCGACCGCCGCCGGGTCGGTGTGGTCGACCGGGGCGAACGCAAGGATCGTGCCCGCCTTGTACCAGGACAGGAGAAGGTCCGCGATTACTGCGCCCCCGTCCTGGCCGTCGTCGTAGGCGAGGTATTCCTCGACGAGCGCGTTGCTGGTCTCCCAGGTCTCCGTCTCGCCGTAGTGGGCGGCCTTCGCCATGCGGTAGTGCTGGCGGCCGGCGAACGTGCAGTCGCCGACGCCCTCGGGCGCGACCGTGCACGTCGGGTCGGGTCCGTTGCCGAGCATCTGCCAATTTCCGTCCGGGATGCCCGCGCGGACGTCGACCGGGTAGGCCGGGGCGGGAAGCGGGGCCTTGAGGTACGAGTGCAGGTAGCCCATAGCCAGGCGCTTGGCGGGGAGCCTGCCCCGCTTGCCGGGGACGCGGGCGGGAGTGGTCAAGGAGGCCTCCTGGGCAATGGGAAAGCCCCCGGCAGGTAAGTGCCGGGGGCTTTGGATCTGAGAGTTTGCGAGGCTATGCTGCGTGACGAGCGAGGGCTGCGGCGACCGCGACCCGGCGAATCCAGACACCGCGCAGCACGTCACCCCGCGCGGCGTCGATCTTCTCGATTTCTTCCGGGGCGGCCGGGATGTGAACCTGGACGGTTCGCAACGCCTCAACCTGCCGATCCCGCTTCCCGGGAGCGCTCGCGCCATCCTCGGCCGCCGCGAGCATTGCGGCGCGCATCCATGCTGGGCGTCCCAGGCGCTCGCGGGCAGTGTCGATCAGCGTCGCATCCGCTTCGCTCAGCTTCACGGTGACCGACGTGGATCTGGTACCGGGAACGGCCGGCCGCTGCCGCTTAACCCGGGCGGCGGCTCTGTCGCAAGTGCGGCATCGTCGGCCGCCTCTATACCAGCGCGTATTCGCGTCATCGAACAGGTGGCCCTTGTCGCAGTGGGTCTTGGCCTCCATCGCCCGGCGCATATTCTCGGCCCGCGTGACCGGCTCAAGGTGGAAGGGGTTGACGCAGGCCCGGACGCGGCACAGGTGGTCCAACTCCAGGCCGTCGGGAATCGTGCCCACAAGCAGCTCATAGGAGACTCGGTGGGCCGACAGCGACACGCCGTGCTTGCCGCCGTCGGTGAGTTTGCCGTAGCCGTAAGCGAGGCATGCCGTCCACACCCAGCACGGGCCGAGGTCGGGCCGGTATTCGGGGACGGGGCCATTCTTGTCGACCTTAGGCCAGAACCGTTCTTCGAGCGGCTTACGCTTGCTCATGTCAGCCTGTCCGATCAGGTTGGCTTGCTTTACCCCTCGCGCCTGTTAGCGCAGGCGCGGGGGCCTTATTCGTACATTCTAGCGGTCAACGGGTCACGAATTCCGCCATAACACGATCTGGAGCAGGAACGGCTGCAATACCGGGACCTCGGGTGAATCGCTGATCTTTACCCATGCCTGCCATGTCCCGGTGGCGAGGGTGACGGCCCCGGCCGGCCCGACGAGGATCTGAGCCCACCACTGGTCTCCGGGGTAGGTGATCCACTCGCCGTCGGTCCAGGCGGACGGGGAGACGGCCGGGTAGGCGTTCGCGCTGGTGAACGCCCACGCGATCGTGTCGGTGGTCGGGTCGTAGTCGCCGCTGACGCTGGTGACGGCGATCAGCGTCTGCACGTACTGGGTGCTCAGCACCGACTGGGTTAGCGTCTGCACGCCGCCTCCTCAGGTGTTCCGGGATGCGGAGGCGGACCACAGCTGCCGGGCGGCCGACGATGACCAGAGCTGCCGGGCGGGGCCGGCGGACCAGAGCTGCCGGGACGCGAGTGCCGTGAAGACGATCCCGACGCCCGCCCCGCCGGTGACATCCGGCGGGGGGAACGCGGCCGAGCCGGTCATCGCGGCGGGGATGACGGCGGACCCGGTGGTGACGGCGGTCGCCGGGAAGCCCGCGGTCCCGCTGAGCGCCACCGGGGTGATGACCGTCCCGGCGGTCGGCCCGGCCGCAGGGAACGCCGCGGCGCCGGGCAGGACGCCGGCGGTGACCGTCGCGCCCGCGCCCGTGACGGCGGCGGGGAACGAGACGGAGCCGGCCAGGGGCGCCGGGATGATGGTCTCCCCCGACCCGGTTGAGACAGTCGGGGCGGGGAACGACACGGCGCCGGCGAGTGCGGCCGGGGTGACGGTCTCGCCTGCGCTGATTTGCGGGGCGGGGAATCCGGCGGTGCCGCTCAGCGCGCCCGGGGCGACGCCGGACCCGGCGGCCGGCGCGGGCGCGGGGAATGATGCGCTTGCGGTCAGCGGGCCGGCGGCGGCGGTCTCGCCCGAGGAGAGCGCCGGGGCGGGGAACGCGGAGCCGGCGGCCAGGACGGCCGGGGCGACGGTGGCGCTGCCCCCGGCGGAGATCGACGGGACGGGGAACGCGGCCGCGCATTGCAGCAGGGCGGCCGTGAGGTTCGCGTCCGCGCGGAAGCTCCCCGCGGGGAACGCGGCTGCCCCTGCGAGCGCGGCGGGTGCGGCGCCCGAGCCTGCGGACACGGCGGCCGCCGGGAACGAGGCCGAACAGGCCAGCGCTGATGCCGTGGCGCCCGACCCTGCTGCCACCGTGGCCGCGGGGAAGGCGGCGCTGGCCGCCAGGGCGGCGGGGGCGGCGACGCTGCCCGCGCCGACCGCAGGCCCCGGGAACGCTGCCGAGCCGTCCATGGGGGAAGGGGTGACTGTCTCGCCGGCGCCGATCGTGACGGCCGGGAAGGCGGCGGACCCTGCCAGCAGGACGCTGGTCAGGTTCACGTCCGCGCGGAGCCCGGCGGCGGGAAAGGCGACGCCGCACGTCAGGGTCGCGGCGGTCAGGTTCGCGTCGGCGCGGATGCCCGGCGAGGCGAACGAGGCGGCGCCGTCCAGGGCCGCGGGCGTGACGGCGGCTCCGCCGCCCGCGGTGACCGTCGGGGCGGGGAACGACACGGCGCAGGGAAGCGCGGACGGCGAGGCCCCGGAGCCCGCGCCGACCCCCGGGGCGGGGAAGGACGCCGATCCGGCCAGAACCGCCGCGGTGACGGTCTCGCCGGCGCTGATCGCCGGCGCGGCGAAGGAGGCGGACCCCGGCAGCAGTGTCGTGGTGACGGTCTCGCCGGCGCTGACCGCCGGGGGCGGCAGCGCGATCGCGCCGGCGAGCACGGACGTCGTGAGGATCTCGTCGGCGCGCAGCGACGGCGCCGGGAAGCCGGCGGAGGCCGCCAGCACGACGGTCGTGACGGTCTCGCCGGTCGTCACCGCGGCGGCGGGGAACGCGACCGACGCCGACAGCGTCGCGGGCGTGATCGTGGCGCCCGCAGTCACCGTGGCGGCCGGGAAGCTCGCGGACCCGGCCAGGACGGACGGCGTGGCGGTCTCGCCCGCGCTCACCATCGGCGCCGGGAACGAGGCGGAGCAGGCGAGGACGGTGGTGGTCAGGTTCTCGTCGGCCTCGACCGACGGCGAGGGGAAGGACGCCGAGCCGGCGAGGACCGCGGTGGTGGCGGTGGCGCCGACCCCGTACGGCGGCTGCACCGGCAAGGGCGCCGGCGTCCACGGGAAGGCCATCGGCGAGCTGCGGCCCGGCGGGAGCGCCACCGGGTACGCGACGGCCTGGGAGGCGGCGGCCGGCGTCGCCAGGATGATCGTCGCCCCGACAGCCCAGTTGCCCGTGCTCAGCGTGCCGGCGTAGGTGACGGTGCCGCTGCTGACGAGCTGGTACCCGCAGATGCCGAAATCACTGGACATCTGGGTGAGGTTCGTCCAGCCGCCGCCCGACTGCGCGACGGTCTGCCCGAATCCCACGCAGCAGGCGACGGCGATGCCCGTGCCCGTGGCGCTGCCGGTGGCCCCCGAGCTGAACGCCGCGCTGGAGCCGCCCGCCGCCGCGGCGGCCACCGTGGTCGGGCTCGCGCCGAGCGCGGCCACCTCGATGCCCCACGTGCCGGTCGCGCCGCTGCCGAAGTTGGTGCCGTTGGTCACGGTCAGCCCGACGGCGGCCGACCCGCCGGCGACGTTGGGCATCAGCCAGCCGGTGGAGTAGGCGATGCTGCTCGCGCCGAAGTTCTCCGACCACAGCTGGGATGACCCGGCGACCGACGCCCCGTTGAACGTCGGCGCGGAGCTCGACATGGCGGTCGTGCTGTTCGCGGCGGTCGCGAGCAGCACGACCGAGGAGCCGGCGGTGACGTTAGAGCCGAACGACCCCGACCAGCTGCTGCCGGACTGGTTGATGATCGCCGACTGGACGACCGACGCCATCAGGCCGGCCAGTCATCCCAGCAGCCCTTGCACCCGTGGATGCCGGGGTCCGCCGGGCGCAGGCCGAGGTCTTTCCCGCCGAGCTCGCGGATGGTGGCCATGACGTGGGCGGCGCACGCGTAGATCTCCACGGGGCTCGGCTGCATCCTGATGACGGCCGTCACCGCGGGAACCTCGCGACCCATCCGAACCCTCCCTAGTGCCCCGGCCCGTCTAGTCGAGCAGCTCGACGAGCCACTGCGTGCACGCGATCGTCCCCGACGCCGCCGTGCCGGTGGCGGCGAGCTCGATGCCCTGCGCCTGGGTCGTGTCGACGGCCGCCGCCGTCTCGCCCGAGATGTTCGGCATCGGCAGCGCGAAGCCGGGCGGCGGTGACGCTGACAGCGCGATCGGGTTGGCGGCCACCGCCGCGAGGTTGTTGAACAGGTTCAATTCGCCCTGCGTGCTCAGCGTGCTCCCGGAGCTGGCGACCGCCGTGCACCGGATCATCGCCTCCAGCTTGAACTGGATGCCGGTGACGGCGGTGGCGCCGGTCGTGATCCCGTTCGGCGTGGCCAGGGTGACGAACGTCGACCCGGCGTTGCCCTTGTTCGCGCGCAGGAAGATCGTCAGCGTGCCCGTGGTCGTGCTGGTCGTGATCCACCCGCGGGCCGTCACCCGCAGCAGGGTGCCGACCTGCCAGCCATACGGCTGCCCGGCCGCGTTCACGACCGCGTAATCGGCCGCAGACCCCGATAGCTGCGGGGACAGGACCGCGGTGGTGGCGGACTCCGTGAACGTGACGCCCGGCCCGGTCGGCGTGATGCCCGGGTTGAGGAGCGCCACCCAGTTCTGCGATGCCATGACCCGCCCCCTACGCGGTCAGGGTGAGGGCGGCGAGGCCCGACCCGGACGGGGTGATGCCGAACGTGCCGTTGACCGTGTTGTAGGCGGTGTTGCCGAAGTACAGCGCGAGCATCTCCGGCTTCGACGCGACCCCTGCGGTGATGTTCGGGAAGTAGATCAGGCACCCGTAGATGCCTGTCAGCGTCGTGCTCGCCACGCTCAGCGCGTGCGTCCAGCTGTACGTCAGAACATAGGGCCCGGAGCCGGTGATGGTCGTGGTGGGCACAACGTCGCCGTTGGTGGAGGTGGCAGTTGAGAGCAGGACGCCGCCGGTGCTCCAGCCGGTGCCTGTGACCTCGTCGGCGTTCGTCCACCCGGGGGCGGCGGCGCCGTACTGGAGCGGCGCGTTGGTGTAGCTGACCGCCGACCCGGAGACGAGGCTCAGGTTCTGCTCCGAGCTCTCGTTGATGTTGATCGCGGTGGGAGTGCCGGTCTGGGTCGCCGCTGTCAGCCCGGCGATCATGGTGGCGATGAAGAATCCGGACTCGCCGGAGCTGGACCAGGCCATCTGCTATCAGTCTCCTAGCATGCTGATCTCGGCGACGTGCGTCACCGGGTGGATGTTGACGTCCTGCCGGTTGTCGGACTCGGTGATGACGGTGCCGAGCTCGTCGGTGACCTGCTTCGCCCGCTGGCCGGCGTCCGCCCCGGGGTCGTCCTCCGGGCGGGTGATCGTCGCCACCTTGTCCCGGGTCCGGCCTCCGGCCATGAACCCGATGGAGCGCATCCGCTCCCGGAATTGGTCCCGCGTCTCGCCGTCCACGAACGGCCCCCTTTCCTGTCGTCCCGGGCGGCGCCGTCCGGCCCGGGTCAGTTGTATGTGCTGATCAGGTAGCCGACGACGGCGGTTCCCGTCGCGCAGGCGACCTGCAGCGTCGTGCCCTTCGAGGTGCCGTACGTCGCGGTGGTGACGGTGCCGCCCGCGGCCAGCGGCAGGCCCTGCGACGACGACGACTGGCCGCCCCCGGAGGGGCTGAGGCCGATGATGTACGCGGTGCCGGCGCTCGCCGGGTCGGACGTGAAGGTGATCAGGCACGCCCCCTCGGGGACGGCGCACAGTTCCGCCGCCGCGGTGGTCGCGGCCGCCTGGCCGGTGATGATCACGGCGCCTCCTAGGTGCTCATGGTCAGGAACGCGGGGACGGCCGACGCGCCCGGGGACGGCGGGGCGGGGGGCGCGAGCGCGCCCTCGATGATCTGCGCGACCAGCAGGTGCCCCGAGTCGTTGGGGTGGACCGAGTTGTAGTAGTAGGCCGGGTCGGCGGCGTACGACGGCATCGTCGCCCCGAGGTTGACGACCTGCGCGTTGCCGTCGTGCGCCGCCGCCGCCTCGACCGCCGCGACGTAAGCGGGGTAGCCGCCCGCGTCGGCGTAGGTGATCCCGGCGTCGTAGGGGACCACCGCCAGGAGCGGCAGGCTCGCGAGGGCCGCGTTGCCCCGCAGGTAGGCGTACATGTTCTCCAGGTCGGCCTGGAACTGCGCGGCGGTCTCGTCCCCGACTGACGCGCTCGCGTCGTTCAGGCCCAGGAACACCCCGAACGCGCCCGCCGCGGGGATCAGGCTCGCGATCGCCGGGCGCCAGTCGAAGCCGCTGCCCGTCTGCATCCACCCGGACGACGCGGTGCTCGCAGTCGACCCCGAGTGCCCGCAGGCGTGGAACGTGATCCCGCTGCCCTCGTCGCCCGCGTAGTGGACGATGCCGTGCAAGAACACGTTCCCGCTCACCCACGCGATGGTGAGGACTTCCCCGCCGCCGATGGGGATCGGCGCGGTGAGCGCCCCGTCGACCCCGGCGCCGCTGTTGGAGACGTCCGTCGCCGCCCCGGCGCCGACCTGGTAGCTGAACGTGCCGGCGGCGGCCGAGTCGAAGTACATGAGCCTCACCGACGTGGTGCCCGCCGGGGCGGTCCAGGTCCGGGCCGCCGACCCCTCCGACGCCGACTCCCACACCGAGTACCGGATCGGCCCGACGTCGATCGCCCCGCCGGCGGTGTCCCCCGCGACCGGCCACGTGAACAGCATCGAGATCACCGGCGCCAGGGGGATGAGGCCGAGGCCGCCCGAGCTTCCGCCCGCGGTCGTCGGGTACGCCTGCCTGGCCAGCGTGTTCAGCTGCTCGACGTACCGGGTCGTGAACGCGCTGGCCCCGTAGCCCTCGGTCACCGAGTCGCCGAGGATGGGGATGTCGACCCGGCCCGCGTTCCGGCCGGCGAGGATGCTCGCGATCGTCGTCGGCACGCGCGGCCACCTCCGGGAGCAGGGAGAGGCCCGCGGGCCCCGTAGATTTAGCGGCATGCGTTCCCGGCTGCGCTCGCGCCCCTGCCGCTGCGGTCATGACCGCGATGCCCACCGCCACCACCGGGCGGGGGCCGACTGCCCGCTGTGCGAGTGCCGCCGGTTCCGGCGCTCATGGCGGCGCACGGGCGCGGTCCCGGCGGAACGCGCCCCCGACGGCCCGGGAACCCCTCGCCAGGGCCGCGTGAGGCGCTAGTACCAGAGGCTCGTGTTCGTGTCCCAGTAGAACGTCCGGGATGCCTTCGCGGCGATGACGGCGGTGTTCCCCTGCGCGACGTTCGACCCGGACGCGGCGAACGTGATCGTGCCGCTTCCCTCGTTCCCGATGGCGAGCAGCTGCCCCGAGTAGGCGCCCGTCGCGAGGATGACGCCCGTGACCGCCCCGCTGTTGGTGACGGGCCAGTAGCCGGGGCCGGCCGGGCTGATCGTCCCGTTCGACGCGATCGTCTGCGCGGTGTTGTAGTCGCCGAGGGCGATGCCGCCCTGGAAGTTGAAGCTCGTCGTCCAGTTGTTCGTCGCGGACGCGAGGTTGGCGTCGCCCTTGATCAGGCCGTAGAACGTGAAGTTCCCGTTCTTGTTGCTCGCGGTGAATGAGTAGGCGGCGGCGGCGAAGTCCATCGACCCGCTGCCGTTGTACCACTGGTTCGACGTCGACCCGAACTGGATCGTGTACGGGGCGGTGTGCGCGTTGTCGTCGAGTTCCACCCCGAAGATGACGGACCCGCTGTTCATCCCCGAGTACCCCTGCGAGTTGGAGCCCGTGAACAGCAGCACCGCGTACTGGGTGGTGGCCGTCAGCATGTTCCCCTGGATGATCATCCCCGCGGGGTCGCCGATGACCGCCCCGCCCTGCAGGACAACCCCGTTGCACACGCCGGGCGACGCCCCGCCGATCGCGTTGTTGATGTTGTGGATGATCGAGTTCCGGTCGAACGACCCGGTGGCGGTCCCCGCGGAGCCGGCCGAGTTGTCGTAGACGACCTCGCAGCCCTCGGTGTAGATGACGCCCCGGAGTTCCTCGGTCCAGTAGTACCGGTTATCGAAGTAGACGCCCTTCGCCGCGGTCCCCGCGCTGTTGAAAACGCGCACGTCGATTTGCCATTGGAAGATGTCCCCGACGTGCAGCGCGTAGGACCCGTTGGTCCCGTTGACGTAGAAGGTGCCGCCGAGGAAACCCCCGCCGGAGTAGTTCCGGGGGATGATGCTGCTGCTGTCGTAGATGTTGAACAGCGGCCCGGAGGTCGTCCCGACGGCGTTGAACGTCGCTCCGTACGCGAGGAACCACACCGGCTTGGCGACGCTGATCGTGACCGTCCCGGGGACCAGGTACCAGGCGCCGGGGGCGAGGGTGATCGCCCCGCCGCCCGACGGCAGCGCGGACACCGCCGCGTTGATCGCCGCCGCGTCCTTCGCCCCCGTCGTGTCGCCCGACGGCCACAGGTAGCCGGGGAGCATCTGCGACAGGGTCATCTGCTTGTTCGACCCGCCGGCACCAGCGGGAGCGGTCGACGTGTCATTCGGGTCGACCACGGGGAGGATCACCGCGGGCAGGATCGAAGCGCTCGCGATCGCGGACAGCTGGGTGATCTCGTAGTTGGTCACGACGCCCGGCCTCCGCTCTCGGGGTCGGCGGGCGGGTGCTTGAGGCCGGTCACGGTCAGCCGGTCGAGAAAGTCGCGGTCGAGTACGTGAACGGCCGCACGTTCTCGCCGTTCGCGCCCGCCGCCACGACGTGAGCGGTGAACGCCTCGCCCTGCGGCAGCGACCCGCCTTCCCACGGCGCCGACGAGCGGGCCGTGCGCGGGTAGGACGGGACCAGCGTCGACCGGTCGCACACCGCCCCGGCGTAGATGTAGATCGCGTACTCGGCCGGGTCGGGAAGGCCGGGGGTGCCGGGCGGCTCCCACTCAAGACGGACGGAGGTCTTCCCGCCGAACGCCCGCAGGGACCTGGGGCGGCCGTACGTGACGGGGGGCGGGGACGGCGCCGGCTTCCCGGAGACCGCCTCGAGCCACGGGACGGAGAAGACGTCGCAGTCATAAAGACCTGCGTCTCGCCACTGCACCCCGACGACCGGGAACGGCCCGGACGCGTTCGCAACCAGCGCGACCGCCTCCGCCTCGGTGAGGCTGTAGTCCGCGATCACCAGCCCGGCCGAGGTCACGCCCCCGGCGATGAACGCGTTGACGAGGCTCGTGACGCTGTCCAGCGACGCGTACCCCGCAGGCCGTCGCTGGCCCGGGCGCGCAGCCGACTCGTAGTCCGCGAGCGCCCTCCGGTACCAGCCCGGGGCGTCAGCGGGGGTAGCCGCCCCGTTCTCGACGTCGAGGATGTCTGCGGTCGGGTCGGCGGCGTCCGGGTCCTGGTCGACCCGCAGCGCCCCCGGGTGAGCGTCCCAGTCGGCGCCCGTCCAGACCACCCACGGGGAGCCCGTCGCGTAGCCCATCGCCTGACCCGAGGGGAGAGACCCGATGTTGCCGTGGGTCGCGTCGTAGCCGGGGACCGTCGCGATGCTCACGAGGCCGCGTCCTTCGCCTGCATCGCGGCGGCCAGTCTCGTCAGCACGTCATCCTGGACCGCGAGATGCTCCTGGATCTTCAGCGCCTCCGCGAGGACCGCCTCGGCGTCGCGGTAAGTCTGCTCGGAGCGCTTGTCCGATGCACTGGCCTGGATGTTCTGGCCGACGATGATCACGCTCAGGAGCGTCAGCTGCAGCAGGTCGCTCGAGAACCAGAACAGGAACCCGATGTTCCCCGGCTGCAGCGCGGTCGGCAGCCCGGCGATCGCGAGAAGGCAGAAGAGCCAGGCGCACGTCATGGACCCGACCCCGGCGGTCACCTTGACCGCGAGCCACGCGTTGCCCCTCGTGTACCAGCGGCGGAGGCCGGACTTCCCCTCGGCCTGCGGGATCTGGTCGGCGATCTTGACCGGGCCCGCCTCGGCGCGGGCGGCGATGTGAGGGTGCGGGATGTGCGCGTACAGGCCGCCATGATTGCGTGGCGGCGGCGGGGTCGCGGTCGCAGTTGCGGGGGTCTCGGTCATCGTCGCCTCTTTCACGCTGCCGGGTCTGGTCGGCGCGGAGCCGGTTATCGTGGCGGTCTGCTCGCTGGTCGTCCGCCTGATGAAGCGGCGCATGAGCAGGTGCAGGACGGCGAGGGCCGCGGCCATGATGACGCCGTTGACGATGCCGGGCAACGCGCGGTCGACCCACCAGTAAGTCGTCACGGCCCGGCGTTCAGCGGCACGACCGGCCCGGCCGCCTCCGGGAGCGGGAGGTAATCCGGTGCGCCGAGCTCCCGCAAACTCGGCGCACCAGGCTTCGAAGAGACGTGAACCCTCATGAGGACCCCCAGTCGGGCGTCCCGTCGCCGCCCCCGGCGAAGACCCGGCCGCCTCTGACTAGCCCGACCGGGTTGCGCGGGCAGTCGCCGAACTTCTCGAGCGCCTCGGCCTTCCGCTGAATCTGGAAGTCGATCGGCAACCCGGTGCGCGAGGCGAGGTAGGCGCTTACCGACAGGCAGAGCAGTTCCCACCGCTCACGGGTCGGGCACGCCGTCGCGAACTCGGCGTCGTCGAGCATGAGCCGCACATCAACGTCCCGGTACGACTCCGCGCCGCCGACCCCGGCCGTGCCGACGAGGTACGGGCACTGGCCGCCGAACGCCCGGCTGATCACCTGGCAGGCCCTGGTCGAGGTGGTAGAGCTCGGTCGTGGTCAGCAGGGAGGCGCGGTTCTTGGAGGTCACCTAGTCACCCCGATCACTTCATCGAAATACCAGCGCCCAACTGATCATGTAGAATTAACTTCATGCCGAGAACTGTTGGGGAGTGCGTTCGCTGCGGAAAGACTCGGACGTTCGTCGGGCGCAAGATGTGCTCGCCCTGTTACGTCCGCTGGCGGTACGAGAACGGAACGCCGGTCGCCTGCGCCCGGTGCGGGCAGGTGCGCCTGCCGTTCTCGAAGGGGCTCTGCAAGAGCTGCTATTCGGTGCTCCGGCTTTACCCGGACGCAAGCCTGTTCGGCAGCGAGACTCACCGCGAACGCATCTCGGCGGCGCAGGCGGACAGCCCGAACCGCCGCGAGAAGTCCGGCAAGTGGAAGGGCGGCAGGTTCGTCGACGGCGGCGGCTACGTGCGCGTTCTCCCGCCGGACGATTACCAGGGAAAGCTTGTCCACGGTGGCCGCTACGTCCACGAGCACCGACTCGTCGCCGAGCAGCACCTAGGGCGACTGCTGACGACCGAGGAGCAGGTGCACCACCGCAACAGGGACCGCGCCGACAACTGCCCGGCCAACCTCATCGCGCTTCCGAGTTTGAGCGCCCATCGCAGGCTTCACGTCGCCGAGAAGCGGGCCGGGCGCGAGCTAGACCCGGGGCCGTTTGGCGGCGTCTGGCTTCTTAGCCTCGGCCGGGGCCAGGAACTCCCAATCGTCGCGCGCATAGCGGTCTAGCAGCCACGCGGGATATGTGACGGAATGTATTCCTGTACCTGCGAATCTGTGATGCTTGTCGCAGACTATGGTCAGCCCGCCCTCTGACTCCGCAAAGCGTAGGAAATCCTCGTCCGAGTGCAGCTCCGCCTGCGGGAAGTCCTTCGCGACCTTCTGCCAGTCGATCTCGTTCAGCCCGGAGAACTCCGCGACGGCGTGGTGCGCCTCGAGTTGCGTCGCGCCCGCGCAGCGGTGGCCGTCAGGCAGCCCGGCCTTGACCTGCGCGAGGGTCGCGCCGCCTATCCAGCAGCCCACGCCGAGGACATGCACGAGATGGTGCTTTGCCGCGTTGAAGATCTTGTAATGCGGATCCGACTCGCGGGGACCATGCTCCGGGTAGGCGACGACCTCCCGCAGGGTGCGGCGCTCATAGTGCGCTCCGGCCTGCTCGTGCGCGGCCACCACGCGGTCATCGAGAGCCATCGGCCTGCGCTCCCTTCGCCACTGATAGAATTTGGGTACCGGGTGGGAAGTCGACCACGACTGCCACAACCAGGCCGTACGCGACGGGGACTGCAAGCCCGGCATGTGCGCCCACCGCTTGTGCTGCAACCCGCGACACCTCGTTCCCCGGCCGAGGTCAGAGCATCAGGGCCGCGCCGTAACCATGAGGCCCGGGGGGAGCGCGTGCCACTTTGCGAAGCTAACCGAAGCGGAAGTGGCGCAGATCCACGTCGCCCTGGCCGCAGGCGAGAGGCAGGTTGACATCGCTGCCCGCTACGGCGTTAGCCAGACCGCGATCAGCCGCATCAAGATAGGGAAGGCATGGAATGCCGACCGGACTGTAATCCCCGCTGCTTAGGTGGTGTCAGCGAGTACAGAGCACTGCAATCCCGGGGGGCGAACGTCGACTCGACGAGGCCCATGAACTTCGCGATGGCCTGCGCCTGCGCCTTGGACGCCGGCTTGGACGCCTTGAACAGGTAGGTCCACAAGGCCAGCTCCCCGGACCGCTCCTGGTTGCCCGCGACGCACCCGGAGACCTGCGCGGTGTGGAGGGCGGCCTCGGCCGCGGTCGCGGCGGCGGCCCGCGCGGTCGCGGACTCGGCCCGGCTCGACGCGTTCCCGGCCTGCACGGCGAGGAACGCGACGATGATCGTGAGCGCCACGTCGACGGCGAGGAGCGCGTACGTCACCCAGATGCGATGCCGGTTCGCCCGCCCGTACTTCGTCAGGCGCGCGTCGCGGGTCTCGCTGCTCGCGTTGACCTCGGCGAGGCGTTCCGCCATGCCGTCGAGGGCGGCGGCGAGCGTCTGCGCGGTCCCGATCGCGCTGTCCGGGTCAGGCTGGGGCGGGCTGGTCACCAGTGACCTCCGGCGTGTCGGTGAGGATGGCCTGGAGGGCGGCGACGTTGCCGCGCACCGCCTCCATGAGCTGCTCGAGCTCCCCGATGACGGCCCGGACCTCGGTGTCGCTCACAGGCCACCCCCTGCGGGCGGGGCGGCGTCGGAGAGGAGGTCCGACAGCCGCCGCAGGAGCACGGTGACCTGCTCGGCGCCCGCGACGGCCTGGTCGGCGAGCGTCCGGATCTCGTCCAGGCTCATATCGGGGGTGCCTCCGAGGGCGACTGCGCGGTCAGCGAGGGTGCGGATGTCCGCCGCGGACGGGAGCGCGGCGGCCTCGGCCCGGACCCGTTCCGCGCTGGCCCTCACGTCGGGTTCGGTCACGGGGCGGCGCCTCCTCTGCGGCGCCGGGCCGGGGAATCGCGGATGATCTCCTGCAGGAGCGGCACCAGCGCGGAGGTCGTGCCGACGAACTGGGAGAGAAGCGGCGCGATCTGGTCGCGGGCGATGGTGAGGGCGTCGTCCCGCTGGTCCTCGACGGCCTGCTTCTCCGTCAGGATCCGGTCCCGCTCCGCGATCAGGTCCGCGCGGGCGTCGGCGCGGGCGGCGTCGCGGACCGACGACTCGAATCCGGGCGGGACCAGCCGCCAGCCCTTGTAGAGCAGCCACGCCATGGCGAGGGCCACGATCCCCAGCGGACCGAAACCCAGCACGTACCCGACGACGCTGGAGCTCGCGGAGTCGGCCGGGGTGAGGGACGCCCCGGGTCCCTGGGAGATGATCGCGGCGCCTGCGGCCAGCCCGTGGGCGATGGGGAGCCACTGCACAGCCGCCTCCCTCGCGGCGGCTCCGGGCGGTCCGCATCCGGGCCCTGCGGGCGAGTCGTGCGATGGAGAGGGGCGCGCCCCGCCGCCTGACGCGGCTCCGCTTCGGCGGCGGCGAGGAGGCGTGAAGCCGCAGAAACCGCCGCTGCGCGCCCCTCCCCGGCCTGCCGGTCAGATGCCTACGCGAGCTGCACGGTCCCGGCCGGGAGCGAGCCGGTGTAGGTGACCTGGGTGACGGCGGCGAGCATCGTCCCGTCCTCGAACTCCGTCGCCTCGCAGAGGCCGAGGAGCTGCCCGCCCGCCCCGGCGTAGACCATGGTCGTGATCCTCGCGCCTGAATCCTCCCAGGTGTGGAGGATCCGCCCGCCGGGGGTCTGGTCCCACACGGACGCGATGACCGCGTACCCGTCGGGCTGCCCGGTCCACGACCCGCCGGCGTTCGGCCGGGTCTGCGCCGGGGCGGGGAGCGCGGACGGGTCGAGGCCGAGCGTCGTGTAGTCGTTGAGGTCGCCGCCGGCGTCCTGGTGGCAGAGGATGTGGTAGGTCCCGCCGGAGGTGAGGCCGGTGGCGGGGAGCGGGACGGAGATCATCGGCAGGGGGACGAGGGGGACCGTGTCGTAGGTGGCGAGGTGGAGGTTGAAGACCTCCCATGACCCGCCGGCCGCGCCCGGGTAGGCCGCGGTCTGCCACTGGCCGCCTGCGTTGTAGACCTGCATGACCTGCCATGCGGGGGCGGGGCCGTCCGCGGTCACGGTCAGCGTCTGCGTTTCGGTGGTGGCGCCGCCTGTCGTGCTGCCGGCGACGACGGACATCGCGTCCCCGGCGACGGCGAGGTTCCAGCCGGGCGAGTAGGCGTAGGCGGGGGCCGGCAGGGACGGGCCCGGCTGCCAGCCCCCGAGGGAGCCGTCCGCCTGGATCTGGGAGCACCACACGGACGTGACGGCCGTCCCGGAGGCGTTCGCGCCGCCGGCGACGACCAGCCACCCGTTCACGACCGCGACGTAGGGGCCGCTGACCGCCTGCGGCAGCGACGGGCCCGCCGCCCATGACTGGATCTGCCCGTTGACGGCGCTGGCCTGCCAGACCGCGGCGGTCGACGTGGCGGCGGTGTCGGCGGTGTTCCCGCCGGCGACGTAGACGGTGCTGCCCGACGCCGCCATGCCGCCCGAGACGACCGCCGCCGGGAGGGACGTCTGCGCGGTCCACGCCCCGACCGTCCCGGTCGACGGGTCCCACGACGCGGTCCACACGCTGGCGAAGTAGTGGCCGGGGCCGCTGGTGCCGCCCGCGAAGACGACCGTGTCCGCGGTGGCGGCGGCCATCGCCTGGAACGCGGCCTGCGGCACGGACGGCTGCGGGACGGGCCCCGAGATCGCGCCGCCGCCGAGGTAGGCGATCGTCGCCACGGTCGCCACGGCGGCGGACGCCGTGGCGTCGAACCCGGCGAGCAGGATGGTGTAGTTCCCGCTGGTGACGGGCGCGGCGTAGTTCCCGGAGCCGTTCAGCGACACGGCGGGCTGCGCCCAGGCGGCGGTCGTCCCGGCGCCGAACATCATCGTGTTGCTCTGCGCGGTCGCGAGCGGCCCGCCCGACCCGAGGCCGGACGGGGCGGCGAGCTGCGCCAGGTGCGCCGCCGGGACCCGGGTCGAGACGATGACGGAGCCCGGGGCGCCGCCGGAGTCCGCGCACAGCGACACGGTGACGTCGGCGCCGTTCCCCGCCGGGGACAGCGGAAGCGTCACCCGGCCGACCGCGGTCGACCCGGACGGCATCGTGAACGGCTGGTCGACGTCGGAGGCCCCGAGGCTCACCCACTGGACGCCGGACCAGTCGGCCGCGCCCGTCGAGGCGACGATCTGGTTCCCGGCGTACACGGGGGCGATCGCGTGGGTGATGAGGAACTGGCCGGCCTGGGCGGGGTAGTTGACCGCGCTGGCGTCGCCGGGCAGGCCCGTGCGGGCCGCCTGCCATCCCGGCCCGGGCGTGGAGCTCTCGGCGAGGAGGCTGCTCCCGTCCTCGGCGAGGAGCGCGTCCGAGCCGCCCTCGTCGACGATGAAGGGCACCGGGGCCGCCTAGGGTTCCCGGCCAGGGGGCGCCGTCACGGGCCCTTCCGGGTGTACGTGCTGCCCTGCCCGGTGACCGTCTGCCCCGTCGCCGCCGCGCCCCATGCCGTGCTGAGCTGGATGGTGTGCGACGTGGTGGTGTTCAGGGCGTTCGTGAGCCCCTGCCCGTTGAGCGTCACCGTGTTCCCGCTGGACCCGGAGATCCGGTTCGCCGCCAGGTCGCCCATCGTCCCGTCGATGAACGCCGTGAAGTTCCCGGACGCCCCCGTCGCGGTGAACTGGATCTTCGCCCGCACCGTCCCCGCGAACGTGGTCGCCGAGGAGAGGAACACGGCGCCGACCGTGACGTCCGCTATCCCCGAGGACGACCCGTCGACGCTGATCTCGAAGGTGAGCGCCTCGCCCTCCCACAGCCCGGAGAACGGGCACTCCACCTCGTAGATGGTGCCCGGCTGCGCGTCGTAGGCGGGGATCGTCCACGCGTCGGTGAGCTGCAGCGGCGTCGTCGAGTTCGCGTTGGCGTGGGTCGCGATGCTCGTCCACGAGGCGACGGGCGGCCGGGAGTCCCGCAGGGCGAGCAGCAGCAGCTCGATCGTGCTCGCCATCTAGGCCACCCCCGCCGGGAGCGTCCCGGAGTACGACAGCGCCCGGGACGACGCCGTGTAGCCGGCCGCGGACTGCCCCGTCGTGAACTCCTTCAGCCCCGACAGCTGCCCGGACCCGTTGTAGGCCAGGGCCGTCCAGCGGGCCCCGGAGTCCTCCCATGTGCCCGCGAGCGGCGCGACGGGCGACTGGTCGTACACGGCGTACACGATCCCGTAAGCCTGCGCGGTCCACGACGTGCCGTTCGCGCTGGTGGAAACGCCGGAGGTCTGGTTGCTCTTGTAAAGGGTGAAGTAGTCGCTCGCGTCGCCGGCCGCGGCGAAGACGATCCAGTACGTCGTGGCCGCCGTGAGCCCGGTCACCGGGAGCATCACCGACGCGGGAGTCCCCGCGAGCTCCTCCGGGAGCATCGTCGTCACCAGCGCCGTCCCCGACGGCGCCCCGCCGGAGCTCGCCTGGACACTGACCGCCAGCGGCCCCGGCGACCCCGTGACCCCGACCTCCGCCGTGACGTACCCGATCGCGGTCTGGCCCGCGGCGGTCGCGAACGACTGGGCGACGTAAAGCCCGTCGCTGCTCACGGTCCCGCTCCCGAGGGTCGGCTCGATGGCGGTCTCGACGCCCTGATAAATGTACGAAATGGCGTGAACGCCCAAGAATTGGTTTATCTGGCCTGCGTACGCGTTGTATCCGCTGGTCGCGCCTAGCCATGCCGGGGTGGGCAACGCTCACCCCCGGTGACTGCGAGAACGAGCGCGGGGGCGGCAGGCCCGGTAAGATGGCGCTGCGAGCGGCTGTTTTCGAATTCAAGGCCCTAGCAGCAGACTGATCTGCAAAAGCAGCGTGTCGGTTGTGGGCACGGTGACGGACGGGCTGAACGCCCAGTGGTCGAGCAGCGTCCCCGACCCCGCCGCGGAGGTTCCCCCGGCGAACGCCCCCGCCTCGGTGACGGTCCACGTCGCGAGCTGCTGCGGGAAGTAGAAGAGGAACGTCGCCTCGGCCGGGATGCTCGACGTGGCCGGGCTCGACGCCCCCGCCCCGACCGTCTGCCGGCCGAGCTCGGAGAACAGCGCCGTGTCGCTGTTGGCCGGGGTGCCGGAGCCGCTGCCGACCGCCCCGTACAGGGGAGTCAGGAAGGTCGGGGAGGTGACGCCGAGGTTGTTCGCCTGGTCCTGGATCCCGGACCACACGAGCGCCGCCGCGAGCGCGGTGTACCCGGCGGCGCAGACGACGTTGCGGCCCTCGCGCCGGTCGCGGATCGTGCCGTCCGGGCGGATGACGGAGACCGACAGCCGGCCGTTCAGCGGGATGCCCTCGGCGGCGATCATGACCAGGCCACCGAGCCCCACTCGCCGTTTCCCCACGTCGGGTTCGTCCCGGCCGTCGCGGTCGCGGAGTCGGCCACGGTCATCTGGTCGTCGGCCTCCGCGATGTAGCCGACCCCGGAGACGCTGGTGTCGGTGTCGCCGATCGCCTGCTGCTGGATCGTGTTGAGGACGTCCGCGAGTGTGGACGGGCGGAAGACGCCGGGCATCGGTCAGGCCACCCCCGGTTATCATGTAGGCGTGGCTTGGGCGGCGGGAGCGCCTCCGGGTCACGTCCGGTTAAGCCCCGCCCTTGCTCTTCACGTCAGAGCCGGACCCCGGTCGGCTGCATTTGGCGATAACCGCCGGTGCCGAACGTGATGGTGTTCGCGGTGCAGATGAACGTGTCGTTCACCCCGAGCGCCCATGACCGCTCGGAGTCGGGGATGAACTGGTTCACGTAGGTGAAGGTGTCGCCGGCCCTCACCCAGCCGAGGAAGTCCTCGCTGGTGTTGAAGGTGCACTTCTCGGCGGCGAACGCGTACTCCTGCCGTTCCTGCTGCGCGCGGGCCAATGCCATCGGCGCGGTCGTGAGGGTCGTGTCGGAGATGAACTCGGCGAAGACCCCGCCGTTCGGCCCGTTGTAGGTGGCGACGGAGCTGTAGTCGGTGGCCTGGGCGACGACGGGCACCTGGTAGGAGTACCAGCATTCGATGACGTTCCCGGCGCCGGGCGGGGTCGACGACCAGAGGAAGTACTGGCCGAACGCGTTCTGCTGGCATGACCAGCCGGACGGGGAGGCGGTCCCGGGCGTCACCGACGTCACGGTCTGGCTGACGCCGCCGACGGTCAGCGACGGGGTGCCGGAGACGGTGTAGCGGAGCGGCCATGCCTGCTGCGCGCCGTCGGCGAGCCACACGTCCGTGGCGGGCCCGCTCGTCGGCTGCGAGATCGTCTGGGTGGCGCCCTGCACAAGTACCTTATTGTGCAATGATGTGCCATCCCACTCGTAATTGTTCGTATTGTCGAGCAGCATGTGGCACTGGGTCGTCGACCCGCCGACGGTCGGCGTCGTGGTGACCGTCACCCCGGAGTCGATCGCCGTGCTCGCGTCGAAGAAGTGGAGCGCCCGGTTCTGGTCGACGTACCACCCGTACGGGGTCGCCGCCCCGGCGAGGGTCGCCAGCTTCCGCCACGCGTCGCTCAGGCTGCCGTAGTTGAGGATCAGGTTCGGCAGCACCGGACCCGGGGCGACGAACCCGCCGTCCGCGACCGTCGCGGCGCTGATCCCGCAGTTCGCCTGCGCCACCAGGTCGACGATCACCACGTCCGCGGTCAGCCCGTTGTAGACGCCGTGCACGATCGCTTTGTCCGCGTAATAGGTGTAGTCGGTGCAGTTGAGCGTCCACTCGTTGCGGGTCGGGCTCGTCGGCGACAGGTTCGGGTCGCTGACGACCCCGGCGAACAGCGTCTGCGAGCAGTTCCCGTCGTAAAGCGACACCAGCGTCATCGGCTCGACATAGGCCAGGTTCGGCGTCCCCGAGTACTCGTCGACCAGCGGGAACGACGCGGTGTCGCCCTGCCGGCCGAAGTTCTGCGTGATGGTGAAGTCGTTGCTGTGGCCCTCGTAGGCGAGCATCGACTGAACCTGGACCGGGCTGCCGCCCGGAGGGGTGAGGGTCAGGGTCAGGTTCGGCCTGGCGACCACGCAGACCCCCCCGCCCTGCGCGTCAAGGCATCCTCACCTTGATCCCGGCCTGGTTCAGAGCCTTCACAACGGCCGGCCCGAGCTTGCGCACCAGGTTGTTGACGTCGCTGTCGCTCATGATCGACGCCCCGCGCAGGTCGATGGTGAGGTTCACGCCCCCCGCGCCCGCGGCCGCCGCGCCCGCGCCGCCGGCGGCGCTGAGCGCGAGCCCGCCCATGCCCCCGGACGTCCCGGTCGTCACCGACCCGGCGAGCGCGTGCGCGGCCGCGGCGACCTCGCCCTTCCCGGCGGTGATCCCCTGCGCGAGCTTCTTCGCGATCGACTTGCCGGAGTTCGACGGGTCGCCCGCCCCGGACAGCGGGCCGCGCTTGGCCGGGGAGAACGGCAGGAACGACTTGATGGTCGAGGCGATCGACCCGATCGCGGACCCCACCGAGCCGACCATGTTCTCGATGCCGTTGATGAGCCCCTGGATGATCTTCTCGCCGGCGCCGAACAGCATCGAGCCGACGTTGCCGAGGGCGCCGATGATGCGAGAGGGAAGCGTGGTGAAGAAATGGACCAGGTCGCCGACGAGGGACGCCGCCCCGGACCGTATCTGATCGAATCTCTGTTCTATCCACGTGACAGCAGAATCGATCGGCTCGGTAAGAATTTCCAGCAGGCGCGGCCAGTTGGACTTCACCCAGTCGATCGCGTCGGACACGGCCTTGAGGATCTGCTTGTAGTGGGCGGCGATCTCCAGCGCCGCGACGGCGAACGGCCCGAGCAGGATCGCGAGCAGCAGCGGCCAGTGCGCCTTCACCCAGTCGAATACGGTCTCGGCGATCTGGATCACGAAATCGAACGCCTCCTTGGCGGCGTCCGAGATCTGCTTCCAGTACTTGACGATCAACAGGACCGCCGCGACGACGGCGGCGACGATCAGGGCGATCCCCAGCAGCATCGCGGCGTTCGCCGCGACCCACGCCGCCAGGGTGACGGCCGCCCCGGCCACGTTGCTCGCGACGATGACGGCGACCTTCGCGACGGTCTGCGCCACCCACACGGCCGCCCCGGCGACCTGCTGCGCCCCCGCAGCGACCCACGCCCCCGCGGTCGTCGCGGCGGCCGCCACGTTGGACGCGACGACCGAGGCGACCTTGACCGCCTGCTCGGCCACCCACCCGGCGGCCGTGGCGATCTGCTCGGTCGCGGCCGTCAGCCAGGACGCCGACGACTCTGCGGCCGCCTCGTCGTTGGCGGCCGCGACCTCCTCGGCGTCCGCCGTCATCGCCGCCGAGGCCTCCGCCGACGACGACTCCTGCGCCGCCGCGGCGGACTCGGCCGAGGCGGCCTGCGTGTCGGCGGTCTCCTTGGAGATGATCCCGAGCGCCTTGAGGGTGGCCTGCACGGTCTTCACCGCGCCGGACACGGCGTCGAACGCCTTCTTCGCTATCGCGATGACCGCGATCACGGCGGCGATCGCGGTCACCGAGACGAAGATGACCTCGGTGAGGGTCCGGTGCTTGGCGGTCCACTCCGCGATCGGGATGATGACCCGGGTGATCGCCGACAGGACCGACGTCACGGCGGGCAGCAGGGCGGTCCCGATCGCGATGCCGGTGTTCTCGATGCCGGTCTTCGCGACGTCGACCTTCTGGTTGAACGTCCCCTGGATCGCCGCCCAGTTCTGGACGGCGGACCCCCCCGCGGCGGCGGCCCTCGCGGCGGTCGCGGCGTTCTTGTCGAAAGTCCCCTGGTTCTTCCCGGACAGCATCAGGGCCGTGTTGAGGCCCATCTGGCCGCCCATCATCTTCGACAGCGCCGCGCTGTAGGTCTGCGCCGCGGGGCCCCCGGCGGCCAGGATGCTGTTGAACCCGTGGGCCTTCCCGGCGGTCGACGCGAACTGGTCCGCCATCGTCCGCGCCACCAGCGGCAGGCTCTTCGTCGCCGCGTACCAGGTGTTGTAGCTGACCGTCCCGTCGAGGTACCCCTTGGCGACCGACTGGATCGAGGCGGGCAGCTTCGACAGCATCGTGTTCGCGTCCGCCGAGGCGGTCTTGCTCTGGTTGAAGGCGTTCATGAGGACGGTGCCGGCCGGTCCCATGTGCGATGTGATCGCGCCGGTCAGCGTGGCGATGGTCCCGGTGAGCCCTTCCTTGCCGAGGTTCTGGCTGACCTTCGTCGAGCTCAGGCCGAGCTGAGCCATCTCCGCCGTCTGGATCGACGACGGGTTCTGCAGGGCGCTGATGGTGTGCGCGAGATCCTGCGTCGCCTGGTTGGCGGACATGTTCTGGCTGGTCATCGTGGCGATCGCGCCGCCGACCTGGGCGAGGCTGATGCCGGCCTTCGACGCGATCGGCGCGACAGAGGAGATGGAGGAGGCGAGCTGCTGCATCGTCATGTCGCCGGACCCGACGATCGCGATGAGCTCGTTCATCATCGACGTGGACCGCTGCGTCGCGTTGCCCGCGTTCATCGTGCTGCCGTAGTAGGCGTTCAGGGTGCCGACGAGCGTCTGGGACACGGTGCCGAGGTCCGCGTTGCCGACCTTCGCGCCCTCCGCGGCGACCTTCAGGACGTTCAGCCCCTCCTGGGCGTGCATCCCGCCGGACTCGATGTGGTACATCGCGGTCGTGACGTCGGAGGCCGCGGTGCCGGTCGCCGTCGACACGTTCAGGATCCCGGCCTGCACCATGGCGAGCTTCGACGCGGACTCGCCCGCGTCAGTGACCAGGTGGGTGGTGCTGGACTGGAAGTTCCCGGCGGCCTTGACCATGACCGCCGCCGCGACCCCGAGGCCCAGGGCGGTGATGCCCGCGACCTTCCCCATCGTGCCGAGGCTGATCCCGCCGGCCTCGCTGGCGTCCTTCACGGCGGTCGTGCTGGCGGCCGCCTCGTCGTTCTTCGCGGCCGCCGCCTCGGCCGTGTCGGCCTGGAGTTTCTGCGCGGCGCTCAGGTCCTTCTGCGCCGCCGCGTTCTCCTTCGACTTGGCGGTCAGCAGCTGCTGGGCCTCCAGGAGCCGGTACTGCGAGGCGACATCGTCGTCCGCCGCCCCTTGCGAGGCCCGGTACGCCTCCAGCAGCGCCCGCTCGGCATCGGCCTGCGCCTCCGCCGTCCGCGTCGCCTTCTCCTGGGTCGCGACCACCCGGGCGGTCGCGAGGTCCAGGGCGTCGGCGCCGGAGGCGGTGTGGAGCAGCGACTCGTCGATGCTGTCGCCCGCGCCCCTGGCGGTCTCCGCCGCCTTCGCCGCGGTCTCGCCGAACTTGTCGAGAGACTCGTCGATCTTGGCGAAGATCTCGCTGGCCGCATCACGGGCCTCGAGGATCGCAAGCACGGTAAAGCTCTCGGCGCCTGCCACCGCTCACCGCCAGACGGGGTAAGGGGGGCCGGTGCGGCTTACTTGCGCCTGTTCGCCTGCGCGGCGCGGGCGTTCTCGTCTCGCCGCAGCATCGCGATGATCAGCTCGTAGTCGGCGACTTCCCGGTGGGGCCGCTCAGAAAGCGGCGTGCCCGCCATCCCCAGCTGCGTCCACCATTCCCGCTCCATCAGGAACTTCTGGAATATCGGAGGCCCCGCCGTCCCCATCCGTATCGCCGCCGACAGGCTCGTCAGGAAAGTTGACGGCATCAGTCCCCTTGCGGGGGCCGTTCAGCTCGTCGCACGCCTTGTAGACCTTCATGAACGCGGGGGCCGGCAGGCGGGCGAGGCTCGCCTTCAGGGCGGCCGGCGGGGTCAGCGGCCACTTCTCCCCGTTGTCGTCGTCGAGGTTCCAGTCGACGACGGAGGCGGCGACGAGCTCCACCTGGGAGGCGCCCACGTCCATCTGCGCGAACCGGTTCCCGTCCATGTTCACGCTCATCTTGCCGCCGCCGAGGTGGTCCTGGACCCGCTGGTACTCGGCGTGGCTGATGCACTTTTTGATTTTCACCCAGTACCCGTTGCCGAGGTCTATCTCCTCGGTGCCCTCGTAACCGGATGCGGCGAGAAAGCCCACGCGGGAAAGCCTTTCTTGTGCGGGAATGAAAAAGCCCTCGGACGGTTATCCGAGGGGCTGAGAATGGCTAGGAAGACGCAGGTCAGCCGGTGTAGGCGGTGGAAACCGAGTTCACCACGACCGCCTGGATGGTGTACTCGCTGCCGCCGCTTAGCGGGCGGCTCGCCTCCCAGGACCAGCTCGACATGATTACGTCGTCGAATTTTAGATCTGCCCCAAACTTGCTCAGGACGACTTGCGGGCAGTTGAACGTGACCGACGCGCCGCTCCCCCCGGGGTGGGTGAACGAGAGCGACAGCGCCCCGAGGGTCTGGTCGAGCATCGTGGTGAAGTCGCCGTACGTCGCCGCGTTCAGGCTCGTCCACACGACGTCGCAGGTGCCGGAGACGTGAAGGCTGACCGGGGTGATGAACGACGGCCCGTGCTCGCCCGAGTACGTCCAGGTCTCCTTCAGCCCGTTGTCGATGTCGAGCGTCACGTTCGTGATGTCCGCGCGGGCCGACCCGCCGAGGGAGAACGACGCCTCGGAGAACACCCACGGCAGCTCGTTCGTGACGCTGATCGCGGTCGGGCTGGTGAGGATCGCCACCGACTGCCCGGACATGTCCGCGCTGATCATCACCGGGTCGTTGCCGACCGGCGCCTTGACCGAGAACTTCCCGACCCTGCACCCGGCGAATTGCAGGCTCTGGTAGTTGCCGAGGTTCTTCTCGACCGTCAGCGACGCGAGCGTGTTCGCCTGGCTCAAAGTGTGCGTGTACGACGGCGACGAGCCCGTCACCGCGTCCGTGCCGATCGCCGCGACCAGCAGCGGGATCGCGTTCGAGGGGAACAGCGGCCCCTCGATCGTCCCGACGTTCTTCGCCTCGCCCTCGAGGTTGAAAACCTGCTTGTCCCGGTCGCCCATCATCAGCGTCGGGGAGAACCAGCCCGGGTCGTACTCCATCCCGTTGCTGGTCATGGGGAGAAATGTGGTCGCGCTGACCGCTTCCCCGAAGTCGGTCTCCACCGCGAAGCCGGTGGCGGACAGCGATCCTGGGCGCTCTGTTAGGGCTGGGTAAGCCACGGCGCTCCTCCTTTGCTCTGGTGCGTGCGTGGGCGGGGCGCGTGCCGGGAATGGCATGCTGGCGGCATGGACGAGACAGGCGAGATCGCGGCGTTCTACGCGGCGAGGCTCGACGAGGAAGAGGCGCGAGCATGGGCCGTCCACGACGTGGGGCAGTGCGACGCGCTCTTGTACGCGGAAGACATGGCGGACGCGGCTCGCCGTGACCCTGACTGCAACTGCGGCCGCCCTGCCCGCACGCTGCGCGAGATCGCGGCCAAGCGGCGCATCGTCGCCGACTGCGAGCGGGCCATGAGCAGGCAGCCGGGGTTCAACGCCGGCCATGCCCGGTACGGGTCGCCGTTCCCGGCGCCACACGCCAACCTGGCGTTCCGGACGCTCATGTCGCTCGTGTCCGCCTACGACAAGCACCCGGAGTACAAGCCGGGGTGGAAGCCGTGAGCTGGCCTGAGATCACGGGAGCAAGCGAGATCACGGCGATTGCCGAGCTGGTCAGGCCATGGCTGCACGTCGAGGACATCAGGCGCCCGGCGCTGCGAATCGATCTGCCGTTCGGCCCGTACGAGTTCGAGTCGGTCGTCATCGCCGCAGACGAGATGCCGGCCACCGCTAGGGGGGTCCGGGCGGCGCTGCTGGCGAGGGCGGAGGACGCCCTGGCGGCGCTCGAGCCTGCCGGGTGGCATCTGTCGGAGTGCCCGCGGATGCGGTTCGACGGCAGCCTCACGCCGCTGGTCCGCACGCTCGCCGGGGAGTTGGTGAAGCCTGCGGTCCAGCGCGCGATCAGCCTGCGGGTGGACTTCGCGGTGATACGGCTGTGAGCGGATGGTGGGAGCTCGCGCTCGCCGCCGTCCTGTTCCCCGGCGGCTGCGCGCTGTTCGCGCGGGGGCTGCTGCGGGCGTCGATCTCAGTCGCCGTGACCGGGTTGCTCATCGGGGAGGCGGCGGCCGTCCCGATGGCGTTCTGGTCCGCCGCGCACCTCGGCTAGCGCCTCGCTACTCGCCTTCGGCGCCTTCGGCGCCGTCCGCGCCGCCGTCGGCCTGCGCGGCGGCGCCCTTGGGCTTCCGCTTGCCGCTGGCCGTCACGGGCTCGACGTCCGCCCTGCGGGTGTACCGGCCGGCGTCGGCCGCCGGGACCTCGAACTCCGCCCCGGGTTCTACCTCGCCGATGCCGTGGTGGGTGAACGTGGTCGGGTGGCCTCCGGTGTACCGGAGCCGCACCCGTTCGTTACTCGACAATGACGGCCTCCCTCGCGGCGTCGGCGAAGCTCTGCAGGATCAGGCTCGTCAGCGGCGAGATGGCCCGCTCGGGGAAGTCGTTGGCCTTGGTCCCGGGGTGCTGGACGCTCTTCGCGTACGCGATCGGCCCGTGCCCCCGGTTCTCGAGCCAGCGCAGCGCCTTCGCGTTCCTCGCGGCGATCGGGTGAGCCCTCGTGCCCCCGATGACGTACGGCAGGTACGGGACGGTGCCGAACAGGACCACCCACATCTGCGACGGAGAGGGCTCGAGGCGGGAGCCGATCGACTGCCGCAGCTTCCCCGCGGTCGGCCCGGCCCCGACCGGGGACGCCATCTTCACCGCCCTCGACGCGAGCGGCTCGACGTCCGCCGCCCACGCCCGGCTCGCGGCCTGCCAGTCGAACTTCAGCGACCGGTCCGCGCCGGAGACCGTCATGGTCATGCTCACGCTTGGACGACCTCCTCGACGTCGACCTGCAGCAACGCGGTGTACCAGAGCATCTGCATCGGGCCGACCATCTTCTCCGGCGGGTACTGCAGGCGCGGCGACTCGCCTATCTTCTGGATCTGCGTGTCGGTCTCGTTCACCGCATTGGGCCCCATCGGGACGCCCTCGGCGCTGATGAACAACGGCATCGTCGTCGTGAAGAACGCCCACATCACCGCGTCGATGATCTTCGGGAACGGCTCCGACGCGAGCCCGTCGTCCGGGGTCGTGAGGTACACAAGGTAGACGTCGATCGTCCACGGGAACTTCTTGAAACCCTGGCCGCGCGGCGCCGTCTGCCTGCTCACAGGGACGGTGCCGCCCCACACGTGAGCCCTCGGGCCGTCCGCCTGCTCGAGCGCCGGGGGCGTGACCCATGCGGTCAGAGGCGGGATGCCCGCGACCGGGATCGGCAGGTTGTCGAGAATGCCGCGGACGTAACACTGGACGCTGTCGAGCACCCGGCCCCCTCACATCACCCGGCGGTACTCGTTCAGGAGCGCCTGGTACTGCTTCGTCATCCCGTCGGCCGTCGGCTGCGGCGAGGAGTGCTCGCCGCCGATCGACTGGATCGTGATCGCGTCCGTCCCGCCCGTGAGCGCCTGCACCGCCGCGGCGAGGATCGTCGCGTAGATGACATCGGCCGGCAGTGCGGAGACGACCGTCCCCGCCTGGTGGCCGAAGTTCAGCGGCGAGGACAGGGTGATCGTCCCCGGCCCGGCCTGCGCGGTGCCGGCGTCGTACGGCAGCGTGACCGGGGTCGTCGCGGCGACGGACGCGCCCGACATGGCCTCGGTCGCGGAGCCGTCGTACACGAACCCGGACGCGTTCGTCCAGCCGGTCACGTCGTCGACGTTGATCTCGGTATCGCCCGCCTCGGCGTCCCCGGTGAGCGAGGTGTGCGGCCAGCCGTTGAAGTAGGCGAGCTGCACCAGCGTGCCGCCCCGTCCGCCGCCGCCCGACCACGACCCCGGGACGGGCCCGCGCCCGCACGCGGACCAGGTGATCCACCCGGGGGCGACGTCGATCGTCCAGCCGCCGTCGGGGGCCGTCGCGCTGGCCGAGTCGCCGATCGAGATGAGCGGGTGGCGGATGCGCCACTGCCCTGCGGTGACCGGCGTGTAGTTGTTGTCGAAGTTCCGGCTGGAGGAAACCTGGATCGCGAGGATCTCCGTGACCGGCCACCATCGGGTCTGCAGCACCCCGTTGCCGGTGTTCGGGTCGACGTTGCACCGCGGGACGCCGGGGCCGTTGAGGTACTCGACGGCGAGGGTGGAGCGGAGCGCCTGCCGGCAGTAGGTATCCACCATGCTCGTCGCGCGCCACAGGCAGTTATTGAGCTCGGCGTAATTCTGGGCCGTAGTCGCCTTCGGCTTCGGGAGGAGCGACCAGCTCACACCGGTAGGCGCGTCAACCAGCATCTGGACGGAAACGTAGGGCGTAGTCAAGGGCACGGGAGGAGGCCACCTCCCGGCTTGCGCCATCATTGACGGCATGAGCGAGAGCACGCCGCCGCGGGCTGAGGTCACGATGCCGGTGACGATCTACGAGTGCCCGCTGGCCGCATGCCCCTGGAAGGGGACCGGCCCGCCGCCGCCACCAGGCGAGGCGATCACCTCGGATGCGGACATCTGGCGGTTCCTCCGCGACCGCGCCATGGCGGCCGAAGAGGTCGTCAGGGCGCACCTGGAAACCCACACGCTGCTGGAATGGGCGCAGGAGGTCATGCGGCTGCGCGAGGAGTTGACTGCGACGCTGGAGAGCCTTGACTGCGCAGACCGGAAGATGCGGCGCGAGGCCGTCGACTCGTCGTACATCGTCGCCGCGCTGGTCCGGAAGCTGGGCGGAAGCGCGGACATCGACGACGCGGACATGACCGGAGGGCAGGGGATGCTCGTGCGAGAGCCCCGGGCACACGGCTTCACGCTGGAGTTGCACCCGTGAGCGAGAACGAGACGGGGATCTTCGCCTACGACTTGGCCCCGGCGTGCTGCCCGGAGTGCGGGACGCCTCTCGGCAACCGGTGGCTGATGACGGGCGACAGCGGGTGCAAGACGTGCGACGAGGCCGTCACCCGCCACCGCTGCCTATCCCGGCCCCGCCTCGAGACGCTGGCCGTCGGCGAGTCGTGGCGGTGCCGGGAATGCTGGTCCGTCTGGACGGTGACCGAGGAAGAGGACACCTGCGGTCACTGCGGGCGCGCGGGTCTGGAGAAGACCTGGGCCTACGCTGCGGGCGCGCGGGTCGGCGAGGCGCCCCGGTACAAGCCGGTCGTCTTCACGCCGTTCCGCAACGTCATCCCGCAGCCCGCAGGCCCTTGCCACCGGACCCCGGGCGGGATCATGGTGCACGTCAAGCCGGACTGCCGGTGCAGGCGGTTACCGGATCCCGTACCACAGCTTGGTCGCCGCGAACGCCCACGAGGTGCCCCAGGTGAGCTGGGTCGTCGAGCCGATCGTCGTCGGGGCGCCCGATGTCAGGACGGCCGAGTTCAGGGTGGGAACCGTGGCGGACAGCGAGCAGTTCGGGTTCATGATCGCCGCCCCGGCGGACCCGGTGGACGTCGCGGTGACGCCCGGCATCGACGGGGTGGTGGCCGTGTAGCACTGGTACACGTAGTACGTCCCCGCCGCGATGCTCGCCGGCGTCACCCAGGGGACGGACGTGAGCCCGTTGCCGGTGATGCTCGCGTGGGACTCCGCCGTCCAGGCGACCGGGTTGACGCCGGAGCCGGTGTAGAGCCCCCAGATCGCCCCGGTCGGCGAACCGTACGCGGTGAGGATCACGTCCAGGTAGGAGGTGACGCCCGCGACGGGGACGACGACCCGGGTGAGGTACCCGTAGGCGGTCGTCAGGACCACCGCCGTGGCGGACAGGACGTCGGAGCTGATCGACTGGCCGAGGTACCCGGCGGGGAGCTGCTGCGTGTTGATGCCGCCGAGGGCGGTGATCTCGGCGTTGAACGTCGCCGGGGTGCTGATGTTCTCCGTCGCGAGGGGGCCGTTGTTGCCGCCGGTCACGAGCACTGAGTTCGGCATGGTTTACCTCCGGTGGGCTGGCGCGGGGAATGCCGCGCGGGTCGGGCTGGGGCGGCTGCCCGGCCGCGGAGGCGGGGCATGACGAAACCTCCGGAGCGGGCGCTCGCGGGGGCGGAAACGGGGTGCTGCGGGGTTATGCGGGCTTCGCCGCGACCTTCGGCGTGCGGGAGGCCTTCACGGCGGCTGCGCGCGGCTCAGGCGACGGCTCGGGGGCGGATTCGACCCCAGGCTCGGCCACGGGCTCGACGGTCGCCTCGGCGGCGACGGCGGGCTCGGACGGGGCCGCGGGCGCGGCCTGGCCGATCTGGACTGCGGCGAGCTGCGCGGTCAGCTGCGTCAGCTGCCGCATCAGCGCGACGTTCTCCTCCTGCATCGTCAGCATCGTCGCGGGATCGCGCCGGCGGGCGAGGTCCAGGCCGTGCATCCGGTCGGCCCGCTCCGTCTCGTTCTCCCACAACTTCTTCCCTTTGACGGCGAACCCGCCGATCGCGTCCGACACCTCGTCGGGGAAGTGGAACGCGCCGGTCTCCTCGTCTGGGGTGAACCGGCCGTGCACGGGGTCGACGTGAGAGTCGGCGCCGACCTTCGAGTAGAGGTCCATGGCGCTCCTTATCTGATAAGCTTGATTACATGAGTAATGAAGATAAGCGGGTTAGGTTCCTCGCGAAACTGCCGCCAGAGCTCCACCGCTGGCTCAAGGTCTCGGCGGCGCAGCGCGGAGCGGGCATGAACGACGTCCTCGTGGCCGCGCTCGACAGCGCCCGCCTGCGACTCGACGGGACGGCCGTCCTCGTCAGCGCCGACTGGCTCGCCGGCCTTGACGCCCTCCTGGCCGACGTGGAGGCGGCGGAAGAGTACCGCGACAAGGCCGCCGCGCTCCGGGCCGGACGCCGCCGCGCAGGCATCACTCCGCAAGACGGGCGCGTCGTCCACCACATAGACGGCGACCCGCGCAACAACGACCTGTCCAACCTTCGAATCATCGACCCCAAGGAGAACCCGTGAGCGAGAGCGAACCCGAAGCCGCCAGCAAGGGCATCCCGATGCGCACCCGCACGATCGGAGTCGTCTTCGGGGACTGCGGCGGAGACCGCATCGCCGTCGAGCACGTCTTCGCCCCCGAGGGCGCCTTCGAATGCGACGACTGCGGCGCGCCCGGCCACGACCCCGGCATGGTCGGGCTTGGAATCGACGGGGACGACCGCCAGCAGGCGTACGCGATGCTGTCGCCCGAGGAGGCGCTCCTGATCGCCAACCGGCTCACGCGCGCCGCCGAGCTCGTCCTCGAGTCCGCCGAGGACGTCCCGGACGTGGAGCGCGAGGCCGCCCGGTTCGCGGTCCCCGACGACGCCACAACGGCCGAGGACGCGGAAGAGGCCGCCTTCATTCGCACGAAGCAGATGTTCAAGGACGTCTGGGACGCCTGGAACGAGGTCCCCGAAGGTCACCCGTCGCCCGTCAAGAAGGTCGCCCGCGACCTCGGGATGACCCCCGGCATGGTCGGGCTTGGAATCGACGGGGACGACCGCCAGCAGGCGTACGCGATGCTGTCGCCCGAGGAGGCGCTCCTGATCGCCAACCGGCTCACGCGCGCCGCCGAGCTCGTCCTCGAGTCCGCCGAGGACGTCCCGGACGTGGAGCGCGAGGCCGCCCGGTTCGCGGTCCCCGACGACGCCACAACGGCCGAGGACGCGGAAGAGGCCGCCTTCATTCGCACGAAGCAGATGTTCAAGGACGTCTGGGACGCCTGGAACGAGGTCCCCGAAGGTCACCCGTCGCCCGTCAAGAAGGTCGCCCGCGACCTCGGGATGACCCCGGCCGACGTCGCGGAGATCATGTTCCCGCCGGAGGAATTCGGCCCGTGGGACGACAGCCAGGAGCCCGACCTGCCCTAGCCCCGACAGCGAACGGCCCCGGCGCGGAGCAGTCCCGCCGGGGCCGTTCCGCTGCGCCTACCTGCTCCGGCGGTTCTTCCGCTCGGCGAGGTTGACAGATCGAGTCACGGCCTCGAGGTGGGCCGGGTTAACGCAGGCCCGCCGGAGGCACACGTGATGCACGTCGTGCTTCTCGGGGATCGAGCCGTGGGCCATTAGGTACGAGAGGCGGTGGCCGTCCATCATCTCGCCATGCTTGACGGCGAATCGGGCATAGCCGGTCGTCTTATTGATGCCGGCGGTCCAGATCCAGCACGGCCCCAGGTCAAGCCGCTCATAAGGGAGCGGGCCGTCCTTGTCGACCTTGGACCAGAAGCGGACCTCGAGCGTTCGCTCCGCCCGGGGCATGAAAGCGGGGTCTTCGTGACGCTTGCGGTAGCAGAGGCGGCACATGCCGCTCTTGTAGACGGGCTTGTCCGTGCGGCCGCACTTGACGCAGTTGATCGGCTTCTCGGCCGGGGCCGGGATGGGATCGGGCACGTAGCCCCACGAGTCGCCGCCTCGACCTCGGGCGATGTTCTCGCGCCTGGTGACGGGCTCCCCGTGTTTCGGGTTGCAGCATTTGCGGTGCGGGCAGGCGTCGTTGTCTGCGCACTGCGGGTCGGCCGTGTGGCACAGGTGGTCGAGTACGAGGCCGTCCGGGATGGGGTCGACTAGGTACTCGTAGGCGATGCGGTGGACCAGGTTCGAGCCGTTGCGAGTGGAGCCGTACTGGCCGTAGCCGTTCTTCTGACACCAGCCGGTCCAAGGCCAGCAGGCGTCGGGGCCGCCGCTCTTGTCGACCTTCGCCCAGAAACGCCGCTCGCGCGAGGGTGTCGTCTCGCCGTACTTGGCCATCAGCCTGCGGTGGTTCTCGCAGAGATTGTGCGCCTTGGCCGGCTTGTCGCACCCCTCGGGCGCGAGACACTTGCCGCCCTGCTTGCCGCGGCGCTTCACAGGGAACAGCGGGTCGCCGAAGCGCCTCGCGGTCGTGTAGTGCTTCGAGCACCACCCGCGCGCGAACACGGGCTCCCCGCAGATCTTGCCGTTCTCCACGAGAGGGCACGGCTCGCCCTTGCGAGCAGGGTTTTCTTCCGTAGGGTTGATCACGGTCTGTCTCCCGGTGATGGCGGGTTGGCAGGCTTGGCCCGGCCGGTGGTGACTCACCGACCGGGCCGCCTGATTACTACCAAGAGCCTATCATGCCGAGGTAGAACACGTGTACGGTGCGATGAAAACCCTTGAATTGTCTTGTCGCCCCAGCTAGGAGACGTTTGACAGCACAGCCATGGCTACCGGCGCGCGGTTCGCCAGGGCACTGACTGACCTTATCTCGAACTCTTTGCGGGGCCCCCCGCCCTTGGTCCCGGCGACTCGCGCGATGCCGTAGTCGAACTGGGCGGTGTCGCGGAGGCAGCGCATCGCGAGGACGTTGCTGATGTTGGCCTGCGGGAAGGGCACCCGGTCGGTCCTCGCGATGATGGTGCCCGGGGGCAGCGAGACGTGGACCTCGATGGGGACGGTGGCGCCGCCGGCGGGGGCGTTGACGATCTCCCCGACGCGGCCGCCGGCGGTGACGCTGATGCGGCCCGAGGCGTCGGTGTTGAGGAAGGTGGTCGCGCTGCCGCTGGCGAGGATGAGGTTGGCGACTTCCTGCGCCTGGGCTGCGTTCATCATGATCGCGGTGGGCGAGCACTTGACGGCGTTCCAGAGGGTGAGGAAGAGGTATTCCTCGATCTCGTTGACGGTGCCGCCGCCGAGGGTGAGGGCGGCGCCGTTGAGGGAGGTCCACTGGGACGGGTTGGCGGTGCCGGTGCCGGGCTTGACCCACTGGCCGGTGGAGGAGTAGTCGCCGGAGAGGCTGGCGAGGAACCCGTCGTAGTCGTCGGCGTTCGCGGAGCCGTTGTCAGCCGCCGCGTTGTAGGTGGGGACGCCGGCGACGCCGTTCCAGTTGGCGGACAGGTCGGGGATGGTGGTGGGGAGCGCCTGGTTGGTGGTGATGACCTTGGTCATCGTGACCGAGTTGACGGTGGTCGTCGTGTAGTAGTACCAGACGGTGCCGTTGCTGCTCTGGAACCAGTCGTAGCAGACGGCGCCGCGGATGGCGGTGACGGTGCCGGTGACGGTGTTGGTGGAGGTGCTGCCGCCGGTCTCGACGCTGTTGCTGTTGCCCTGGCTGTTGCCGGAGCCGTAGTAGAAGCCGGAGCCGGTGCGGGCCGCGACGCCGATGTAGACGGTGGTGTTGAGGGCGATGGTGCCGCCGGTGGTGGCGGTGGTCATCGACGGGGCGGCGGCGGCGGCGAGGGCGAAGGACTGCGCGCCGAGTTGCTTGCGGTCGTCGCCGATCAGCACCTGGTTGAGGGTCTGGAAGGTCGCGACGGCGTAGGGGTCCGCGTAGCCGGTCGCGAAGTCGAACGCGTCCTGGGTGACGAGGCCGGCGTAGCCGGTTGGGGCGTACTTCGCCTGGAAGTCCTGCTCACTGAACGTGGCTTCGTTCGCGGCGTAGTCGATGCCCATTGCCGGGTCTAGCTGGGAGCTATTGACGTTCATCAATGCGCGCCACACGGCAAATGGGTTACCGTCAGTAACCTTCTCGCGTGCGACGAGATCCCGGAACGGGGTCACGACCGGGACGAGGGACACGAGGCCGGACAGGTCGTACGACCAGATCCCGGTCGACTCGTAGATGCCCGGCGTCTGGGCCTTCTGGATCTCCGCGAGGGTCTCCTCGCTGATGTTCTGCGCTGGTGCGGTCATCGCTTGCCTCCTTTCGGGGGGCATGCAAGAAGCCCCCGCGGCGCTTTGCCTGCGAGGGCTTCGGGTGGTGCTGCTGAAGGGGCGCCGCTACTGGGCGGCGAGTTCCGCCGGGGCCAGCCGGACCGGGGACGGCCCGGCCGCGTGAATGGCCTGCAGGGCGCCGATGGCGTCGCCCTGCATCTCCTTGGCGATCGTGTTCTGGGTCGCCGCGTCGGGGGCCGTGTAGAGCTCCTTGCGGCGCTCCATCGCCTTGGCGATGTTGATCTGCCCGGGCGCGCTGCGGCCCTGGTCCTGCCCGCGGAGCTGGCCGGGCGGCGGGAGCGGGCGCCCGTCGGCTGTCGTGGGCGGCTGCGCCCCGTTGGTGAACACGCCCGGCGCGGCCGGGTGCTCCTCCACCACCTCGACGCGGGCCTTGAGCAGCTCGACCTCTTCGAGCGCCCTGGCGAGGTCGGCCGCCTGCCTGGCGACGACCTCCTGTGCCGGGGCGAACGTGCCGGCTGCCGCTGCCACTGCCTTCGCGATGATGCTGTCGAGCGCTTCGGTGCCAGGGCTGTCCACGTTTTCGTCCGCGGCCTTGCCCACGGCGTCGGCGGGGGTGCCGGCGTCGGCGGGGGGCTGCGGGGTCATGTCGCCGTCCGCGGGGGCCGCTGCGGCGGCGGGGCCGGCCTGCATGCCGTCCCCGTCGCCGTCGCTGTCGGACGACCCGCCGCCCGCCCCGGCTACCGGGGTGATGTCGGCGGGGTCGACGATGCCGACGAGGTTGCCGTCCTCGTCGAAGACCGCCTGCATCGCGGTCTTCGGGGGGGCGTCGGAGTCGGCCTTGGCGACCTTCTCGACGATACGGCCGGGGTCGACGATCCCGGCGAGGGAGCCGCCCTGGTCGTACACGGCGACCCGGAGGGCGCCCTTGACGACGGCGCGGCCGGGGGCGTCGCCGGGGCGGGCCTCCTGCGGGCCGTCGCCGGGCAGCGCCGAGTCGGGGCCGGTCGTGCGGGGCTGGCCCATGCCGGTCGTGCCGCCCGCGTTCACAGGGCCCGTGTTCCGGGCCTGGTCCTCGGGGGGCATGGCGGTCTTGACGACGGGGCCGGGCTTGGCGAGAGTCGCCGCGGAGGCTCCCTGCGCCATCTCCCGGCCGCGCACGTCGATGGTGTGGCTGGCCATGACGGCCTCCTTCTCCTTGGCGACCGTGTCGGCCGCGGGTGCGGACGGGAGCGACGCGAGGACGTCGCCGAGCGCCTTCGCGGCGTCCCGGATCTTCGCCTCGTTCGCGGACGACAGGACCCGGCCCGCCTTCCGGATCGCGGCCAGGCCCTCGATCTCGGCCAGCGGGGACGCCTCGAGGGCGGCGGCGGCCTTCCCGATCGCCTCCATCTCCATCGCCCCGCAGTCAGCCTCGGACTGCTCGGACACGGCGAACGGGGCCAGGACGCTGATCGCGTAGTCGATCGCGCAGCGCACGTCCTGCAGGTCCATCGCGTTCTCCGCGTCGGACGGGTCGGCGCTGGCGGCCTCGAGCATCTCCCGGTCCGCCATCATCGAGATCGCGGCGCCGGCGCGGGCGAGGATCGTCGTCCACTTCATCGCCGTCGCCGCGTCGACCGACTCCCACGCGGGGGACCCGGGGTCGGTCGGGTCGCCCGGGGCCATCTCCTCCGGCATCGCGAGGGGGACCGTCGGGTCGAGGCCGTCCTCGCCGTCATCGAGGGGCATCGCGTCCCCGGCGGCGTCCATCATGTCCTTGGTCACTGGCTCGGCCACGCCGGCCTCCTTGGCTACGTCGATGCCGAGCGCCTTCGCGCGGGCCTTGATCTTGGGCATGGCCTTCTCGCCGAACGGGGACTGCGGGGCGCGGGACAGGGCGTTGCGGACGTGCGCGGCGTCGTTGACCGGGAAGTGCCGCAGCGACCGGGGCGTCGTCTTGCCCTCGTCGTCCTTCTTGCCGCCCGGCTCGATGTACGCGAAGTCGGAGTCGTCGAGGTCGTTGATGCTCTTCGCGCTCATGTCGGCCTTGGCGACGTCGCCGTCTCCCGGCTCGTCCTCGGCCCGCTGCTCCTGCTTGCGGACCGACGAGGCGTGGATGAACGCGGCCATGGCAGCCGGGGAGCCCTTGAGGGTGATGCCGTTAGGGAGGGTCGTCTCTCCCGCGTCGGTCGCTTGGGGCACGGGGGCCTCCTGTTCGGTGTTCTTTGACAGCAGGTCCCGGACGAACTCGGGGTCGAGCAGCGCGCCCTCTGCGTCCTGTTTCATCACCAGCCAGCCGGGCCACCCGTGGGCAGGCTGGCCGACCATGTCCGCCCTGGGGGTGTTCACGTCGGTGAGCTGGGTGAACTCGTCGTCGTCGATGTCGGGGAGCATTGTCACGACAGACCTCCCGCCATGGCCGGAACCTTGAGCCGCCGTCCCCCGCCTTGGGGGGAGAACCCGTTCACATGCCCGGCCTTGGCCATCCGCCAGGCATGGTCATCACACAGGCCCCCGATAAGCCACGCCATGCCGGACTTCAGGACCAAGCCGGACGGCTGCTCCCAGTCCGGGCCGCGGTAGATGTAGTTCTCGGTCACGGTCAGGTGCCCGAGAGTGCCGTCGATGTGCCCGATGCCGACCTGGCCGCCACCCGGGAGGAAGGACCAGCAGGCGCGCTCGAGGTCTTCGGGGTCGAGAAAATCACGGCCGCCGTCCATGCCCTTGCGGATACGCGGATCACGGCCGGCGACATAGGCCAGGCCGAGCAGAAATTGCTTCTCGGCGCTCTTGGCGACCGGGATCAGCTGCCGGACCACGCCGCGCTGGATCTCCTCGGAGAACTCCCGGACGGGCTCCCCGCCGATGCACTTCCGGATCGCCGCGCGGAGCTCAGAGGCACCCAGGCCCGGGGCGATCGCCTCATGCCGGGCATCCCAGGGTGCCGCCTTGCACACGCAGTTCCCCGCGGCCGAGCGGATGTCCCGGGCGTACATGTGCGGCTGCCGGCAGTCGGTCTCGCCGAAGGGGCCAAGCAGGCTCGCATCGCCCATTCGGCACCTCCCGCAATTCGGCGGCGAAAGCGCTGATCGGGCTTTATAGGCCAGTTCAATTCGGTATAATCGAATTAGCACGCGAAACCCCCACGACCGGCGAATGTGGCGCATTCGTTGTCCCGGCCCGGGGCTTGGACGACTGGAAGGAGTCGCCGTGCTCGAATCTACATGCCCGGGTGCTGGTTGCATCGACGGGCCGATAATCGACGGCCTGTGCCTGGAGCACTACATCGAGCCGTTGCTGCCGCAGGTTGCGGCCTTCAGGCCGCACACCTATGTGCCCGTGATCGTCAGGTTCCTCGGCTACTCCGACAGATCCGGCGGGCCGAACGCCTGCTGGCTGTACACGAACTCGATTCACCCGAAAAGCGGTCACGCGAACATCTACGTCAAGGACGGCAAGCCGCCTCAGCGCAAGGCGCACCGATGGGCGTATGAGTTCTTCATCGGACCCATCCCCGAGGGGCGGGAGGTCGGCCACACGTGCTGTCCAAAGGACTGTCCGACTTCCGGCGGCAGCGACCCGCACAACAGGTGCGTGAATCCCCGGCACCTTCGGCTTAACCCGGAGCCCGTGGTCTACGCCTACGACTGCGCGAGATGTGGCAAGTCCTTCACCAGGGACTACGTGATAACGAGCGGCTGGCCCTTCTGCTCCATGAGGTGCCGCAGCGGGGGCCGGACGATCACCAAGACGTGCCCTGTGTGCGGCAGGGACTTCACAATCGCGCGGTCGAACGAGGACCGCTACCAGACATGCGGGTGGGCCTGTCAGAACGTGAATACTGTGTACGTCGATTGCGAGCGTTGCGGCAAGCGGCTACCCGACTACACCCGCGAGGGCTGGCACAGGCGCTTCTGCTCCGAGGAGTGCCGCCGGCCGCCGCTCATGATGGCGTGCCACAACTGCGGTAAGGAATTCCGGACGCATGCGAGTGACGTGAAGAGGCGGTTCTGCTCGGTCTCCTGCGTTCGCCAGTTCATGGGCGAGACGCAGCTGGAGGCGAGCGTCCGGGTTGCGCTCGAATTGCTGGGCGTCGGCTTCGCGCAGGAGTACCCGTTCCTCCGCTGGTCGATCGACTTCGCTGTGCCGAAGCACAAGCTAGCCATCGAGGCGGACGGCGACTTCTGGCACAAGGTCCGCGCTGTCAAGGACGCGAAGCGGGACGCCCGCATGCGCGCCGAGGGATGGACGATCGTGCGGCTTGCCGAGTGCGATGTGAAGGCCGCGCGGAACGTCGGGCAGCTCATCCTCGCCCGCGTGCGCGAGGCGTCAGGGCTTGAGCTCGCCGATCTGCTCGGCCCGGCCCAGAGGGGCACCAGGGAGGGGCGGCCGAAGTTCAAGCAGTTCGGGCGTGCGGCGAGGCGGCCGACGAGGGGGCAGATGCCGCTGTGGTCCTGAGGCGGTACGCTTCACGGCGGAAGCGGCGGCTGTGGCAGAGCGGCCTAACGCGGCCCGGCAGGAAACGCCGGTCACGGCAAAGTGAGCCGGGCGAGGCGCTCCCGGTGACCCGGGACAAAGACGCGCCAGCGCAGCGCGGAAGCCTTCGCGGGTTCGAATCCCGTCGGCCGCCGCTTCCGCTTCCTGCTGGCAGAATCGGGCCCATGAGAATGCCTACGTGCCAGTTCTACGCGACGCCGACCAAGGCGTGGCGTGAAGCCCACCCGTGGCTCTCCGATGACGGGGTCATCGGGTGTGAGGCCGAGCAGGGCCCCGGGCCGCTGTACTTCTTCGTCCCCGTGCACGGCGGGGCGGTCCGCGTGGGCGTCTGCCCGCGTCACGCCGACCTGCTCGCCAAGCATCACGGGGCCGATGCGCTCGCCGGGCGCGAAGAGAGCCTGCGGGCGGCGGGCGTCCCCGAGGGGACGATAAGGATGATGCGGCCGTGAGCGATGAATGGCCGCCGTCCGCGTCCGCGCCGTTCTCGCGCATCCCCTCGAATCAGGAGTGGGCCGAGACCAAGGCGTGGGCACGGCAGTTCACCGCGAACCGCCGGGAACTGGAGAGGCTCGCCCGGCGCGAGTGGATCGAGGAAGTCAGGCGGCGGCTCGGCCTGGTGGTCGAAGTTCACCGGTGCCGGGTATGGAAGCGCGGCGAGGGGGACTGGGCGGCCAGGTGCCTGCGGCCGGGCTGCCCGGCAGGATCCGGGGTCGGGTGGGCGCCGTCGCAGCAGTATGCGCTCGGGGACGCGCTGGCCCACGCTGGCGCCTTCCTGCCACTGCCGCCAGAGGAAGCGCCGGTCACCGAACTGGACGCGCTCGCCTTCGAGGCCGCATGGGCGAGGATGCGCGCAGAGCAGGATGCGTTCGCCGCCCGGCTCCCCGACCGGATCGCGGACGTCACGGAACTGATCAACGAGCGGTTCGCAGGGGAACTGCTCTACGGCATGAGGTTCGAGTGGGTGGCCGATGGCGAGTGACGACCTGGCGGCCTGGCTGCGCGCCGAGATCGAGGCGGACAAGCGGGCCGCGAGCGTCAAGGTCATCCGCCTGCGGTGGACAGCCGACCCGGAGCCGTGGGAGGCGGCCGCGACCGGCATCGTGGACGAGCAGGGCGGCCCGGTCGCGGCTGTAATAGGCGACTACGCGGCCCGGCACATCCTGCGCCAGCAGCCGCTCAGCACCATCGCCCGCTGTGATGCGGAGCTTGCCATCCTCCGGGAGCGCGACGCGGCGGCGGACATGTTCGGCGGTGCGCGCGGCCCGGACGGCGGAGGCGTTTTCGGCGCCCTGCGGGCGCTGGACCATGCTGTCCGTCTGCTTGCGGACGGCTACCGTCACCGTGACGGGTACCGGGAGGAATGGAAGCCGTGAGACGCCAATTTACTTGACATCATTAACTTGATGTCATAAAGTCTAGACATGACGACGACACAGACCGGACCCGCCGCCTTCCGGGTCCGCGGCACCACCGACGACGTGACCACCTGCCAGATCTGCGGGAAGCCCGAGCTCAAGGGCACCGTGATCCTCGACATCCTCGACGAGGACGGCAACACCGAAGAGATCACCTACGCGGGCACCACCTGCGCCGCGAAGATCACCGGCGCGAAGGCGACCGCCATCAGGAACGCCGCCGCCGCCGCTGACTACCGCCGCCAGCAGTCGCTTGAGCACGCTCGCCAGCAACTCTCCTGGTGGGAGCCGATCGAGGGCGACCGCAAGGCGATCCGGGAACTGTACTTCAGCAGCAACCCGGCGGCCCGGGGCCACGTCAACGCCCCGGAGCGGGTCGCCGAGATCCTCCGCGAGGCCCGTGAGGTCATCGCGGCCGGCGGCATCGCGTGAAAGCGCACGGAAACTACTTGACGAAATTAGGTTAATGACATACTGTAGAGCTATGACAACGACCGCGAACACCGCAGCCCAGACGCCCCGCGAGAAGCTGATCGCCCGCACGAACGCGACGCCGCTACGGACCCTCGCCCAGGCGCTCCTGATCCTCGAGGCCAAGCCGAACCGCGACGAGGCCGAGCGGCTCACCCGCGCCGTCATCATCGACAGCATCACCAGCCGGTGCCCGGCCGCCGACGCCGCGTTCGAGGCGTGGGCGTACAGCGACGACGACCTTGACGAGGTTGACGTGATCGTCGCCGCGGTACTGGCGGCAGCGTGAAGCGAACCGTCCCGAAGCTGGCAGGGCTCGCCGAGGTGGCGGCCCTGCTGGCTGAGCGGTCAGGCAAGGCGAAGGTCTCCCGCTCCTACGCCGGGCAGGTGGCCAACCGTCCGGACTTCCCCGCGCCCGTTCAGGTGCTGGCGATGGGCCCGGTCTGGGTTGAGGCTGACGTGATCAAGTACCTAGCCGCCCCGCGCAGGCCGGGGCGGAAAGCGAAGACGGCGACAACGGAGGACCAGCCATGAGCCACACTGGCGGCGAGCTCGCAACGACATTCCCTCAGCCGGCCGGCGACGGCAGGCACTTCCCCAGCGGCCATTACACGGACGTCACCGGAGGCCACGGCGGTCCCTCTCGCCACCAGTGCGGCGGCTGCGAGGTGCCGATCTGGGTCCAGCGCGGCGAGTGGCGCAGCGTCTACACCGGCTCGATGTGGTGCCCGGCGGGTGCGAAGTGACCGACAGCAACAGCACCCTTGACGACGAGGTAGACGACGAGCCGGTACCCGACAGCCGGGAAACATGCTGGTTCTGGGAGTCCCGCGCCGGGAAGTGCCACTTCGAGCCGCTTATCCTCGGCAGCGAGCCGTGCGCGGACTGCCCGGACGATCTGGCGGCAACGTGAGCGCGGCCGGCCGGGGGAACTACCTCGGCGCAGACGACACCCTGGACGACGACCACGACGAAACCTGCGCCTGGTGCGGGAGCATTAACCCGGAGGTCGGCTACGACGGGCGCATGTTCTGCCACGATGACTGCGCCGAAGCCTGGTGGTACGAGTGGGGCACCGAATGACGCAGGACATCGACAACGACCCGTATGACGGCGACGACAGCGACCCGCGCTGCACGCACTGCGAAGGCGAGATCTGGGTTGAGTGCGACGACCCTATCCAGTGCTGCGACCCGCGCTGCGACGGCGAGTTGCACCCCGACCCGGCGTGCGGCGGGACCGGGCTGTACGAGCACCAGGTGATCTTCTGAGTGGGCACGACGTCTTCGCCTACGCCGCCTGGCGTGATTACCTGCTCGTGCACATGCCCGCCGCCTGGCCGCCACCTGGAGGAGCCATGATCGAAGAGACCGCGCCTGTCATCCGCGACGACATCACGCCAGTGATCGAGTTCGTCAGCGCCCGCCTGCACGAGCGGTACGCGGCCGTCCCCGGCAGCCCGACGGCGGGCGAGCTCGCGGCGGCGGCCCCCGACGTCACGTGGATGATGTCGCTCGTCGACCGGTACCGGGCCATCGTGAGCTACGCCGACGCGCCTTACAGGGCCGCCGAGATGACGCCGGAGACAACAGCGAGGCAGGCCGGGTACATTCACGCGCTTGCGGTCGCGATCGAGACCATGGCCGACATCTGGGCCGGGCACCCGGACAAGCCGGCCTACGACTACAAGACCGGAGTGTGGGCCGCGCCGTGAGCTTCCTTACCGATGTCGCGGTCGTGACGATCGGCGGCGAGGACGAGGCCGTCGCGTTCGTCAACGCCCGGCTGGCGGAGAACGACCCGCGTCCCCAGCAGCTCGGCAAGACCGACCTCGAGCACGCGGGCGCGGGCGGCCGGAAGGTGACGAGCATCGTCGTCTACGCGGCCTGCTTCAACTACCTCGACTTCGGCGGCTTTGAGGAAGCGGTCAGGGCCGCGCCGTGGCGGCTGCCGGGGTGCGTCGTCGTCTACGTTGACGGCGAAGCGGGGCCGACGTTCGCGTTCTCGCCTGCGAGGGCCGGGCACTGGGAGACGAGGGCCGCTCCGGCGGGAGCGTTACGGTGCTGCCCCGGACAGGACCCAGGCGGCGAACGCCCCGCTCATCCACGTCCACGCCGGGATCGCCTCGAGGGGATCGCCCGCGAACGTGAGGGAGCCGAGCACGAACAGGGCGGCGGAGATCACGAGCAGGACACGGCGGAGAGGCCAGTAGGAGGCGGGCCATGCGACAGGGGGACGCGGAGGCGGCGTGGTCATGGGCGTCCTCCCGTGAGGCCGGCGCTACTGCGGCGGCCGGATGCTCGCGGTGACGACCGCGATCAGGATCTGGAGCGCCTCGGCGCGTGCGAACCCGGCGTCCACGTAGGCGGTGAACAGCTCGTGCATCTGCGCGGCGCCCTCGGCGAGGGCCGTCATCGGGTCGTCGGGGTGCTCGTTGTCAGGTGGCATTCGAGCCGCCGTCCCTGTCTCTAGATCAGGCGGGGGGTGAACGCGACCGGCGGGGCGGCTGACCGGAAGTCCGGGGGCTCCGGCAGGTCGAACCGGCCGCTGCGCACGGCCTCGCCGTTCTCGTGAAGCTCCCACTCGCCCCGGCCGAGGTCCGGCGAGTGGATGAGCGGGATGCCCGTGAAGGGAGGCGACTGCGACCACGGGAACGACGGGGCGTCCTCCGGGGTCAGGATCCGCAGCCACATGATGACGCCGGGGCCGCAGAGCAGCTCGCGGCGCGGCTGGGGCGCTATGTCGGCGAGAAGGGCCGCGAGGGCGGTCAAGCTGGGCGCCTCGTCCATCAATCGCCCTTACTGTCGCCGGCGGCCTGCGGGGTGCGGCGGAACTCAAGGTCGACGCCGACCGGCTTGCCGTCAGGGGCGCACGCCCAGATGGCGCGGACCATGCGGCACTCCAAGTCGGGGAGTATCTCGGCCCAGTTGCCGCCCACCATGAGGCGGTACTCGGCTCCGGGCGTCAGGGCGGAGGGAAGGGGCAGCCCGACGTATCCCGGCGGGGGCATGCCAGGGGATCGGTCGCCCGGCTCGCTGATGCCCGCGAGGCCGCCGCCGAACGTGAGCGAGTGCGACCGCCTCGGGGTCATGCGGTCGTTCTCCTCGGCGCGCCGCCGTGCGCGCTCCGTGATCTCGGCTTTCTCCGCGTCGCCCGGCTCGTCCGTCGTCCAGTGCCCGGCCGACCATGACCCGAAGTGGCCGGAGCCGCCGTCAAGCCACAGCCAGTCCCCGAACACCGGGTCGCGGCGGGACGCCAGGACGGTCTGTGGCGCACGCTGGAGGGCCATCGGGCCGTCCGCCTTCGGCCATGCCCGGTCGCCCGCCCTGAAGCCCGGAACGGCGCTTCCCGCCGCCTTCGTGCAGAACGGACAGGAGACGATGAACGGCGCCATCACGTTGGAGCACTGCGGGCAGGCCCAGCCGGACGTCACTCGCTCTCCCTGGTGATCGTGTGCGAGGGAAGCAGCGGCGCGGCCGCCATCTCCTCCTCGGTCTCCGGGAGCCGGTGCACGTGGGTGTAGGGCGGCCCGGATGAGGGCTCATCGGCGGCCGGGCCGAAGAGGCGGCTGAGGAACTCGCCGTGCTCGTCGGTGAAGGCGAGGAACGGCTCTAGGGTCGCGGCCTCGGCGCCGTGCGCATCAGGGTGCTTCCCGGCGCAAGGGCAGTTTCCGCCCGGGCAGGACATGACGATGCATCCTCCGAGTCGGCACTGGTCGCAGTGGCGGAAATCCCACAGGCTCACGGACACTAGCGGCCTTCCGCCGTCTCGCTCATGCCGCTCACGCTACCGTCCCGCATTCCGGCCCGGCCGGGTACCGGACGACAAGATCATCGCGGGTCAGCCAGTTCCACGGCAGGCCGTTGACCATCTGAACGTAAGCAGGCCCGTCGCCTTCGGGCGCGTTGCCCCGGCGGTCGCGCAGCGGGAAGATCGTCCTGCCGTCCAGGGGCGTCAGGCCGACGCACTCCCCCGCCCGGTTCCGGCGCCGGTAGAAGCAGGCCGCGCCGTCGCCGAGAGGTGCCGCCGGCTGGTACTCACCGGACGCCATCGGCGTGCCTCACCCTCATCTCGCTGACGAGGAACGGGAACACGCCAGTCCGGAAGCCGTCGCCGTCCGGGACGGGCTCCCCGTCGAGGATCGGGTTGCCCGCCTCGTCGGCGAACATGGTCAGGTCCGCAGTCACGATCTCGTCCACCGACACGCGGAGGGCGATCTCCGAGACCGTCGAGATCGGCTTCGGCCCGGGCTCGCTGCCGGTGAACGCGTCGTAGACCGAGACCATGCGCCCGATGATCGCGCCGACCCCGTGCGGGGCGGCCCTCGGCCACTCGATGACGATCGCGCCCCGGTACTGCGCGCCCTCGGCCGGCGCGCGGAGCGCCTCGAGTCCGGCGGCCGCGCGCGGCGTCTCGCAGTCGTCGATCATGTAGAGGCTGTCGCCGTCGGCGGTCACGCTTGTCTCCAGTCGGGCTTGATCCCGGGCGGCGGCGGCGCGTCCGGTGCCGAGCATGTCTCCCCGGGCGGGTGACCGAACCGGCGGACCTGGCGGCCGTCGACCCAAGCCCCGTGATGCTCCTCGGTGCACTCGTCGCAGCAGAGGTCGCCGGGAGGCTCGCAGTTGCGCCCGTGGAGGTCGCAGCAGGACGGGACGACGGCGAGCGCCTCGGTGTCAGGGCACACGCATGCCGCCTGCGGCTCAAGGCAGAAAATGCAAACCCTCGTCAGGGCCACTTCGCTCCTGTCGCGGGTTTCGTCGGGGACAATCGGGGACGTGGCCGTCAAAGAGCAGGAGCAGGCAGAGGTTGATCTGCGGCGGGGCATCGCGCGCCACCGGGCGCTGCGGATGTTCGCGACGGGCGGCGTGGTCGGCGGGGCCTTCGCCTTCTGCCTCGTCCTGGCGGCCGCGCCCGGCGCCTCCTGGAAGCCGGGCATCCTGCTCGCGCTCATGGCCGCGCTGGCCGTCTGGGAGCGGCGGAAGCTCGGCCGCCTGCGGGCTGAGGCGATGCTGGCGGAGGGCGACGCCGGGCCACCGAAGACGCGCGCCGAGGAGCTCGCGGAGGCGGTCGAGGCGCTTCGTCAGCGGCAGTGGGACGCGATCGCGAACCGGGCGTACCTCGCGGCCGGAGGGACGGCGGAACGGCCGGGCAGGACGGAAGCGCGCGCTGTCGCGGTGACGCCGCCCAAGACGGTCGCGGCGAAGCCCGCCGTCACGCGCCCCGACTCAGGCGCGGTCGAGCTTGACCCGCGCTGGGAATGGAAGGTCGTCCGCGGCATCGGCGTTCCCGACCGGTGGGTCAAGGCCCGGTGCAGGCACCTTGAGGTAGAGCCGGTGCAGTCGCTTGCGGGCGAGGTAGTCGCCCAGCTGTGCCTGACGTGCGACACGCAGTTCCCCGCGCCTCGCGAGCCGTGAACGGCTAGAGCCGCGTCCCGTCGCGCTTCGCCTCGAGGGACTCGACCGGGCACCCGCACGGCCAGTAGCCGGTGCCGGGCGGCGGGTTGTCGGCTGCGGGGTCGGTGACCCGCGCCCGCCGTTCGAAGGTGCACCCGAGCCCCGGCTCGGCTGAGAACACGGGCTTGTGGCCGGCGTCCTTGAGGACCATGTGCCCGGTGTCCTCGATGACGGGGTAGGCGGCCTCGATCTCGAAGGCCGACCCGCCGAGCGTGGCGTTGGCGAGCGTCACGGCCCACTTGTAGACGGGCGGCGGGTTGTCGGGCATGGCGGAACTCCTGGTGGTGGTTGGTGGCGGTGGCGGTGGTGGGAAATAAACTTCGTGACAAGTGTTGACAGGCGATGTTCCCCGCGATAACCTTGAGACATAAGCAAACGAGGTAAGGGGAAACCGGTGGAGAGCTACGAGACCTGGATCGCGAACCTGATGAACGGCCGCCAGAGCGACGCCGAGCAGGCCGCCCGCGCGAAGTTCCGCGCCATGCAGACCGCGAAGCCCGCCGCCCTGCGGCCCGTGACCACGCGCCCCGCCGCCGTCGCAAGCACCGGCCCGAACACCTGGGCCGTGAGCGACCGCAGCGACGGCCTCGCCCAGTTCACCCTCCTGGCCGGCCCTGGCATCCCCGGCGTCATCGCCCCCCGGTAACCGCGATGGCAACCCGCTACCTCAGCCAGGCCGCGATCAGCCGCCAACTCGGCGGCTCCCGCCACCTCGTCGGCACCCTGCGCAACCGCTGGAAGGACACGCCCACGCCGTTCCCCGAGCCGGACGTCTGGATCGGCGACGACGAGGGCGACGATCGCGCCGTCCCCGGCTGGCTCCCCGGCCGCATGGACGAGATCAGGCGGTGGAAGGACTCGCTCCCCGGGCAGGGAGCCGGCGGCGGCAGGCCGCGCAAGCCCGCCTCATGACAGCGCCACGCCCGGCGGGGAAGCCGGCAGGATCGCACAGCGACACCGGTCGTGGCCCGGTGTCGAGGTGTGGCCATCAGGAAACGGCTGGCCCGTCAGCACCGGGCCTGCGTCCTCGTTCTCGCCGCAGCGCGGGCAGACGCGCCCGTCCTCTTCCGTTTGCCATCTAATCCACGCCACGCTGTTCGCCATGTAGTACTCGTGCGCGGACAAGCCGGTCCAGATGTTGATCTGCGTCCCGACGAGCGTGACGGCGGTGTCCTCGTCGTAGAGCGCTTCGGAGAGCATGTCCCCGAGCTCGTCGAGCGTGTCCTGGCTGTCCGCCCAGTCGGCGTCGGTCCCTGCGAGGATGATCGCGAGGGCGTTCCCGTACCCGCGGGCAATCCCGTCGGCGACCGCCTCGGCCGCCGGGGCGCCGTTCTCCCCGCGCATCGCCGCGGCGAGGGCGGCGAGGAGCCCGGCCGCGCCGACCGCCTCGAGCGCCCGGTCGGTGTCGCCCGGCTTCTGCGCCGCCGGGCGCTCCCCGGTGACCTGATGCTGAGCGGAGACGGCGCCGATCGCGTAGCCGTCCACGGCGATCGCCTCGGCCACCGCCGACGGGACGAGAGTGATCCCGTGCCGTGCGAGCCACGCGGCCACCCACGCCGCGGCACCCTTGTTCCGGTCCCGCTTGTCCGGCGCCCCGCCGTCCTGATCCGGGTGGTCGGCGAGATAGTCGCGGCCCATGTCCCGGGCCTTCGCCCTCGGGACCGCCGCCTTAACCGAGTCGCGGACCTTCGGGGCCCAGTGCGCGGCGGTCTTCCCGTCGAGAGTCCAACCGTGCCAGGCGGGGGCGGCGTCACCGGTCCCCGTCGGCGCTTTTGGGATCGTGCTCGCCGCCTTGGCCACGTCATCGCCGCCGAACGGGAACAGCTCCACCTGGTCGCCGCGGTGCACCGACAGGCACGCGAACGTCACCGGCACCGGCTCCAGCGGGGCCGGCAGCGGGTCGCCCGGGTCGAGGTAGGCGAGGGTGACGTGCGGCGTCCAGTCCTTGTGCTCGCTCGCAGACAGGTCGGCGAGCGCGTTCCGCAGGGCTTCCGCGCCGGGGATGCCGACGGCGGCCCACGCGGGCACCTTGCCGTCGCTCGAGTCCGACGGAGGGAACGCGCCCACGCCGGAGACCGTGCCCTGAAGCGGGCCGGGCACCAGGGCGGCGGCCTGGCGCGCCCGCTCGCAGACTGCGGCGAACGCGTCGTCGTCCACGTCCTTGCCGAGGTACACGACGGTCACGTGGAAGTCGTCCACGCCGCCCGGTACCGGGCTGAGCGTTCCCGGCGGCAGGTCGAGGGAGATCATGCCGGAGCGGGACGTGAGACCGGGCACGGCCGCCTTGCGGGCGGCGGTGAAGCCCTCGGCGTTCAGCTGCCGCGCCCTGCCTGCGGGGACCGCCCGGAACTCGAAGTCCCGCCATTCCCCGTCCCTGCGGCGCGCCTTCGCGAACCGCCGGAACGCCTGCATCTCCTTCGCGACCGCCGCCTGATCAACCGGGCCGTCCTCGTCGTCCTGGCCCTGGAGGTCGTAGGAGTACAGGCCCGTCGCCGTCGTGATGCCCCCGGTGACGTTCCCTCCCGCTCCCTCGCCTTCCTTGGAGACCGCCCCGGTGGCCAGCTCGGGCGTGGCGTCGGCGGCGGTCATCTTCGGCTGAGGGGGCGGCGCAGGGGGCATCGCCGCCGGGCCGTACTCCTGCTCGGCGAGGCTCGGGACCTTGATCGGCGGGTTCGGCAGGACGCCCTCGACGCCCCCGAACACGGTGTGGGGCAGCGGGGCGCCCGGCTCGGGCGCGGCGGTCGCGGGGTCGATCGGCCCTGCCACGGCGAGCACCGAGTTGATCGGGATGAGCCCGGACCGCTCGGTGAAGAACCCGCGGGGGACGACCTGCCCGTCGGGCTCGGGGAGGCCGAACCGCATCTCCCGGATCTCGCTGGAGCCGATGACGGCGTTGCGCATGTAGATCTCGTCGGCCTGCGCGACCGCGAGCCGGTCGTCCTGTTCTTCGCCCTTGTCGAACTCGAACTGGAGCGGCAGGCCGAGGTCGTCTTGCAGGAAGTCCGTCAGGACGGCCTCGACGTAGGCGTCGAGGGGCAGTTCGCCGACGCGGTGCTGAACGTCCGCCTGCGATTCCCCGGACGATTTGTTTACATTTTCCGTGAATCCGATGTCGGCCGGGACCGTGTGATACGCGGCGAGAGTCTTCCGCATCAGGAACAGCGAGAACGTGTCGCTGAAGTCCTTCTCATTGGACCACGCGAATTTCGACCCGCCCGGCATCCACCGAATCTGGTGCTTCCGCGACTGATCGCCGTACATAAAGCCATCCCAGTATTCCTGGAATTGCTCTATCTGATCCGGCGACCACGTCTCGGGGGCGGCCGCGAACGCCTCCGGGATATTCCCCTCGGTGAATCTTTGAAGGAAAAAAAGCTGAAAGCGAATATCGGTGTTTGCATTCAGAATTATCGACTCGAGCGGCGCGTGCCCGTACGGCGAGTTGGTGCGCGGCCGGAACGGCTGGTAGATCAGGTCATCGCGCGTCAGCCAGTTCCACGGCAGCCCGTTGACATACTGGACGTACGCCTCGGGAAGCACCTCGCCCGGGGCGCTCAAGGCACCCGGCGGGTTGCCCCAGTAATCGAGCAGCGGTGCCACCGAGGTCCCGTCAATCGGCAGGAGGCCGATGCACCGGCCCGCCCGGTTGCGGAGCCTGTAAAGCGCCCCCGCGTCATAGGCGAGAACATCGAAAAGCCACTTCGCCAGCCATGAGCTGAACGAGTTGATCCGGTCCGGCTTCTTGAGCGCCTTGACCCCGAGCGGGATAATGTCGGTCACATTGCCCTGGAAATGCGGCGCCGCGATGAGCTGCCAATCCAGGCTGCGGATCGAGTCAATACGATGCCAGATCGCAATAGATGCAATGTCATAAGCGTCGATGAGGCCCTTGAGCGTCTCGAAGCTGACCCGCTCATGCGTCCGCGGCCGGGTCGCGATGTTGACCCCGGTGACGAAATTCTGGCTGCGCGGCTGCCGCGAGAACCCGTCGTACGGGCCGATCGGGGTGCCGGGGCCGAACGGGCTCGTCGGCGTCATCTGCGCCTCGGCCTCAGCCGCCTGGATCGCCGGCGGAACCCCCGGGCCGAAGACCTTGGCGACCTCGACGGTCGGGGCCGTGGCGAAGGCGGCGCGGGATCGGACGCTCATGCGGTGCCCTCCCCGCGCGCCGCCTGGCGGCCGTTATCAGTGCCGTTCGCGGCCGTCAGCCCGCCGGAGGAGTCCAGCCGAGGGAGATAAGCGCATCCCGGGTCGCGTCGGTCACCCGGACCGACGCCGCCCCCGGGGACAGCAGGAGGCGGAGCGCCCCCTGGTCGACGAGGCCGAGCGTGACAATCGGGACGCCGTCGATGGCGGCTGTGACGGACCAGGAAGAGACGGACGCGAGCGGATGCCCGTTGACCTTCACGGTCCCGGAAAACGGCCACTGGCCATCCGTCTCGAAAACGGGCGGGGCCTCGGCGTCAGCCACGGCACCCCTCTCGGGTTGCGGGATGATGAGCGGATGGACTTCACGCCGACTTACGGTGCCGTGCTCGCGAGGAACATCCGCGCGGCGCGCAGCCGTCTAGACATCAACCAGGAGAGCCTGGCAGCCCGCATGCGCGCCCTCGGCTACTCGGCATGGCTGCGCCAGACGGTCAGCGATACGGAGAGGCGGCGCCGGCGGATAACTGTCGAGGAGGTCTTCGGACTCGCCTGGGCGCTCGAGACGTCGATCGGCTCGCTCATGCGGCCCGCTGGCGAAGACCTGGCCGTAACGCTGCCCTCAGGGGCGCTCATCGGGGCCACGTCGGTAAGCGAGATGGTCGGGAGAGGCGTCAACAACGGAGCGGTCAAGTGGGCCGGGGACTCGCCGTTCGTTACAGGATCACCCGCGGCGTGAGCGGCTTAGGCGGCCGGGGCGGCACGGCAGGGCACGATGCGGTGCCGTCATCGTCGCCGGGTCGGGGCAGTCCCTTGGCCAGCCCTTCGGCCAGCATCCTGGCGATTGACCGGCCGGGCTCTTGCGGCGAGGACGACGGCGGCGGGGGTGACGGCTCCGGCGGCTCCGATGGCGGGGGCGGCGTGTCGGGCATCCTCGTCCTCACGCCTGCCTGCCTGAGTGCCTTCGTCACGGCGGGGCCGAGCTTCGACACCAGCTTGTCGACGTCCTCGTCGGTCATCACCGTGCTGTCGTGGACGTCGATGACGATCGCCGGGCCGTGCGACGGTAGCCTGCCCGGCCAGCACCGCTGCGGGATCATTCCAGCGCGGATCGTCGTCACGCCAGCCCACCCGGCGGTTCCACTCGAACAGGCCAGCCGTCACCGCGCCGAGAAATGCCGGCGCGAAATCCGCCGCGACTTCCTCGGGAGTCTCCGGGAAAGGGCTGCGCGAGTATCGGCTCGCGGCCCAGCCGAGAGCCCACTCATAAGACTGCTCTGCGAAAGCGGCTACGAGTTGCCCTGCGGGGTGCGGCGCAGATTGCGGCGCTTCTTCGGGCGCCTGCTGCTGCTGCCCGGCGAGGGCGTCAACCGAGTCGGCGGTGACGCGGATCAACTTCGGGCCGACGCGGCGGGCGTCAAGCAGCCCGAGATCCTCGTAGCGGATCACGGTCCTCAACCGAGACGCCGAGCCGTACCGCCGCCTCGCGCCTGGTCAGAAGATCTTCTGTCACGACGCTCCCTCGGAACGTCCTCGGCGGACGGTCAGCCACCGGACGATGCCGTCATCGTTAAGGCAGACCGCGCACTTTACGAGCGCGCCGTTTCGCGCTTGGACGTGGAATGAGTGCCCCTCGGGACAGGTGACCTCTACCGCCTCGCGATGACGCTGCATGTTCATCATCGACCCGTGCCGCGCCCTGTAAGGCCCGTTCGACTTCCTCACCCGGTAAGCCTAAACCCGGACGCTTCCGTGTTGCCGCCACGCGCCCGCGGAACGTCCTCGCGCCGCAGGAACTCATTGGCGCTCCTGCTGCTGGCGGTACATCTCATTGCGGGCCTGCCGCCTGCGTTCCGCGTCACTGAGGGGGGCGGCCGGGATTTCCGGTTCAGGATCGGGCGTCTTCGCGCCTTCCGATTGCGGTTCCGGGCCAGGCCGATCACCGTGCTCCGCTGCAGCCTGGGCCTCGACCTTGCGCTTGATCCAGGCAATCCACGCCGCCCCGCCGGTCCCGTCCAAGAACATCTCCGCGAGAGCCTGGGAGGTCGCGTCGACCATGTCATCGTTCGCGCCGTTCGGGAACTGGGCCGCTTCCGTGACCAGTTCCCCCGTGTCGAACAGCGCGATCAGCGGATCGGGCAGCAGCACGTTCCCGGACTCGATCACCGGGGCGACCGCCGCCGCCCGCCCGTACTTGGAGTCGGTCGGGTTCACAGGCTTCAGGCCGGGGATCTTCGACTTCAGCGAGTCGATGATCGCCGTGCCGTTGGCCTTGTCCTCCACCAGCTTCCGGGTCGCCTGCGGCCACTTCGCGCACAAGGCGGTGAACGCGGTCAGGGTCTCGGTGAACGTCAGCCGCTTGCGGACCTGGTCGAGCAGGTACGCGGTCGCGCCGCGCCGCGCCCAAACCTGCATGACCACGAAGTCACTCGACTTCGTGTCCTTGAAAGCGGCGTCGACTGAGATCAGTACCTCGTCGGCGTCGACCAGCCATGCGCCGGGCGCTTCCGGATGCTGGGACCACAGGGGCGACGGGTAGTAGCGCCACCACTGGCGCTGCCAGACGTTGCCCTGGTCGGGCGAGGGCCTGCCCTGGTACAGGGCGGCGAAAGCGCGGGACCCGGCCTGGATGCGGATCTGCTCCCACTGGGCCGGCGTGCGGCCCCGGGCGGACGTCAGCCACTCGCCGGGCTCCCGGCCGAGCGGGTCGGACTGCCCCTGAGCCGGGTCGTGGTCGGCGATGGCCGGGATGTTGACGACCCGCCAGCGGTGGCCGTCCTCGGCCTTGACGAGCCGTCCGACGAAGTCGTCCTCGTGCCATCTCGTGCAGATGACCAGGACCGGCCCGTCCGGCGCGAGTCGCGTCGACCCGACCGTCTGCCACCAGTCCCACACCCGGTCGCGGTAGTAGGCCGACCCGGCCTGGACCGCGTCGGCGAACGGGTCGTCCACCACCATGCAGTCGAGCGGCCGGCCGTTCAGGCCCGAGCCGACGCCGGCGGCCACGACGCCGCCGCGGTGGCCGTCGAGCTGCCAGCGTCGCGCCGACCCGTAGTCGGAGGCGATCCGGAGGCCGAGGTCAAGGGTCCCGTCGTCGCCGTTGTTGGAGGCGATCGCGTTCCGGATGTCGCGGCTGAACCCGTCGGCGAGCGCCTGCGCGTAGGAGACGATCCCGATCCGGGTCTCCGGGTCGTCGGTCAGCTTCCACAGCGACCCCCCGCGGGTCACGCGGGTGCTCTTGCCCTCCTGCGGCCCGATGGACACGGCGAGGCGCGCCCCGGGCGTCCTGTACGCCCAGACGATCGCCTCGTCGATCAGGTCCAGCGCGGGGGTCTGGACTGTCGACGGGTCGATCGCCTTCTGGAGCTCCCCCGGCGTGGCCCAGGAGCGGCGGGACCGCTCGGCCAGCTGGCGCCTGCGGGCGCGGAGCTCGGCGAGCCTGCGGACTTTACCCGGCGGCGCCAGTATCAGCGGCGGCGGCTTCACGCTTCTCCCGCTCCGCGATCTCGGCGAGCAGCCTTTCGCACTCCGCGTCGACCGCGTCCTCGGTGATGACCTCGATGCGCGTCTTCAGGGGGGCGTCGTAGCCGATGATCTCCGCGCGGCGCTTGACCAGGGACCGGATCTCCCGGATTGCGGCGAGGACCGGCGCGTCGTCCAGGACGTCCTCGTAGACGGGGATCGTCTTGCCGTCGAGGTCAAGGCGCTCAATGCCGTCCTCATCGCACTCGACGCCGACCTGGCGGGTGATGATCTTCCCGTGGGAGACGGTCACGTGCTTGCGGTGCATGACGTCCCACGCCTGCTCGATGAGCCGGTCGATGCGCATCAGGTCGAGGAGCTTGTCGTCCTCGGCGCCGTCGTAGGGGGTTTCGCGGAGCGCGCGGCTGACCGCGTCGTGGACGTGACCCCGGGACGCGAAGCCGAGCTCCGCGGCGATCCGCTCGAGCCTCCAGCCGCGCGCCCGGAGCTCGGCCGCGTCGAAGTCGCGCTTCGTCGTCTTGATGGTGCGGATGTAGCGGCCGTTCCCGTCCCGCGTTCGTATGGCCATGGTGTTCGTATGGTCCCTCCGCCCGCGCTGCCCGTCAGCCCGCCTTCGCCTCGAGCCGGGCTATCGCTCTCGTCAGCGTCCATGCGTGGAGCGCCGCCGACCCCGGATCCGGGTGGCCGGGTTCGCAGCAGGGGAACGACTCGCCTCCGTCGGCGGGGACGATAGCGCGGTGCCTGCCGTCCGTCTCGGCGACTTCGACGGTCACGCGGCGATGGCGGACAGGTTGCGCTGCCCGGCGGTGCGGGCCATCTGGTCGCCGCGCCGCTTGGTGGCGTACTCCGCCTTGGCGACGTCGATGAGCCGGTAGCGGGGGCGGCCCCGGGCGTCGGTGATCTCCCGGCCGTTGTCGTTGACCGCGACGGGGAGGTAGCCGCGCTTGCGCCAGTTGCAGATCGCGGCGACGGTGACGCCCGCGTAGGCGGCCGCCTCGGTGGCCGTCAGGAGGGCGTTCATGTCGAGCGCCGGGCCGGTCAAGGGATCACCTCGCAAACGCGACGAAAGCCCCCCGGCGCGCTGGCCAGGGGGCTTCGAAGGACATGAAGATCCGGAAAAGAGCTTAACCCGTGTAACAGGTTCTCCGGTAGTCGGCGCGCGGGCGAGTTTGGCGGCGTCCCGGCTCACGCGGCGCGGCGGGTGGCGTCGGCTGTGATCCGCTCGACTTCGTTCTCGTAGTCCGGGAGGGACAGGACGCGGGCGCAGTTCGGGTCGGCGCAGTAGACGTTCGTCTCGCCCTCGGTCCAGAACAGGGTCAGCATCCCGCACGTGGGGCAGCGGAGCGGCTTGCGGAGGGTCCGCACCCCGGCTTTGGCGCGGGCGGCGGTCTCCCGGTGCCACTGGAGGACTTCCCGGCCGAAGTCGGCGCCGATGTCGGAGGCGAGGATGCCGCGGAGGTGGGAGCCGAGCCAGGCGATGCAGGTCGTCATGGTGCTGGCGAGGTCTCCGCGGCGGGGCGGTGACGGCCAGCCCCTGAGGTCGCGGTAGGCGGATTCCCAGCCGCCGAGCATCGTGGAGAGGTCGTCGAGGTCGTCGTGCTCGGGGGAGGCGGAGGGGGGCTCGGGGGAGCCGGAGACGCGCTCGGCTGCGTCGGCGTGCCGGTGCCCGTCGGCGGTGGCCGCGAGGAGGGCGGCGAGGTCGTCGAGCTCGGCGAGCTTCACGGTGATCTTCGGGGAGCAGTTGGAGCACCAGACGGGCTCCCCGGGCCAGGGCTGTATGGAGGGGGGCTCGGGGCGCGAGGTGGCGGAGTCGAGCGGGTCGTAGTCCTGCAGGGCGGCGGCGTACTCCTCGAGGGCGTCGCGGTAGCGGGCGTTGCAGGTTCCGGGGCAGGCGTGCTCGCTCATGCGCCCAATGATCACCCACGGCGAGCAGTGGTGACAACGCGGCTCGCGGGGCGTCTGTTCTGCGGTGATTCGCGTCCGTCCATGACGATCGCCCGACCACGCCCGACTATTCACGTTCAGGCTTGACACGTATACCCCACGGGGGTACTGTCAGGCATGTCAGGCATGTCAGGCAGAACGGACATAAGGAGCGGGATATGAGCGCCACGGCCACCAGGACCACCGAGGACCGGATCCGCGCCATCATCGGGTTCCTTGCCGAGGGCGACGGCCGGTTCGTCTCCGTCCGGGTCGTGCGGGAGGCGCTCGGGAACCCGGACGGCTTCGACGCGGAGATGATCCGCCTCTACTGCGCCGGGGACCTGAACCTCATCCCGCAGAGCGCGCAGACGTTCCTCACCGAGGCGGACCGGGCGGCGGCGGTGCGGTGCGGCGGCGAGAGCAAGCACCTCGTCTCCTGGGAGGGCTGAGCGTCCGGGAAAGCCAAGAGCCCCCGTCGCCCGATGATGGCGAGGGGGGCTCTTCGTCGCCCGGCCCCTGACGGGCGAGGCTTCAGTTCAGGACGTGTAAAAAGTCTCGGTGGCGGGCTACTCGCGCGATGCCTCCGGCTCGGCTTCAGCCCCGCTAAGGTCCATCCCCCGGGGTGCCGTCTTCGACAATTCCCGGACGATCTGCCGCCCCCGGCTGTCGGACAGGCCTAGCCTGCGGCCAAGCTCCGAGGCGCTGATTGCCGGCTCGGCGGCGAGAATCGCCAGAGCGCGCCGCATGGTCGCCTCTCCGTCAACTGGCGCAGGCCGGCGCGGAGCGGGCTTTCTGCGGGCGCCGCTCCTGGGCTTGGCGATCTGGGCGCTCGTCTTGCGGCGGTGCTGCTTGTTGTACTTCGGGTGCTCAACGTGGATCGCCCGTCGCTCGGCGTTGAGGGCGTCGAGCTCGTCGGCGTACCAGTCAAGGGTGATGCCGCGCACCTGCGTGAACCACAGCTTCTGCGCATGACTGGCGATCCGCTTGCCGAGCTCACCCGACTCGCCGATGTAGAGCAACTCCCCCGAGTCGCTGTAGCAGTGATAGACCGCGTACCTCTCCGTGCCGCCCAAGAGCTCGGGCGGAAGTTCCAACTCGCCGTCGCCCGGACCGCTCATGCCCGGCCCTCGCTGCGGTCCGCCGCAGCGGAACCAGTCCGGTCATCGGAGCGGTCCGGTGCCGCTTCAAGAGGACCGGTATCGGTCAGGCGACGGCGCAGCTTGCGGCCGTAGCCCTCGCTGACGCCCAGCCTCCGCCCGAGTTCCCCGCCGGTCATGTTCAGGTTCGTGGCCAGCAGTTTCAATGCTCGCGCCTCAAGCTCGAGGTCGTCCTCGGGCGCGGTACGAGTATCGGGCCGGGGGGCGGAACCGGACCGGGCGGGGCCGGTACCGGTCCGCCGCGCGGAACCGGCGGCCTTCCGGGCGGACACCACGGCGAGGACCGGCGTTACCGCGGGCTCGGCCCGGGTCAGTTCCGCCACCCGCTCGAGCGCCTCGGCCATCCGCACGCCGGCGGTCAGCATCCACACCAGGTCGGCGGGGGCCTTGTCCTGCCACGCGCCCGGGCGGTACCGGGCGGCGAGCTTCTCGATCGCGGCGAGCCGCTCCAGCTCCATGCCGACCGCCTTCGCGTAGGAGGGCTCCCGCCACAGCTGCATGCGCTTCCAGATGGCGAGGGTGCCGCGGAAGTCGAGCAGCCATCGCATCGCCGGGATGCGGTCGCCGCGGCGGCGCTCCCGCTCTGCGCGGCGCTCCGCCCTGCGCGCCTCCCGCCTTTCCCGCTCGTCCGCGTGCCGGGCGTGGAGCAGGACCCTGCGCCCGCCCTCCACGATGAGGACGAACAGCGCCGGGGCCGCGATGCGGAGCCCGACGCCGTAGGCGCTGGGCCACCCGGCGGCGGCGTTCGCGGCGACCGTGCCGAGCGCGAACACGCGGGCGGCCAGGCGCAGCCACCAGATCGCCCGGCCCTGCCAGGTGAGGGCGATGTCGAAGATGATGATGCCGAACAGGCCGCCGTCTATCCCGATCGGGTTCAGGCGCGGCAGCGACACCCCGTGGATGACGGCCTGCGCGGACACGGTGTCGTAGGACGCGGCGGCGGCGTACGCGGCCAGGCCGAGCGCGATCAGGGCGATGAGGGCCGCCAGCGCGGTCCCGTGCCAGTTCCTCGCGGCGTGCTTCGCAGGGCTCATGTCGTCCATGCTCTCCCGTCCTTAATGATCATGTCCGTCGATTTCGGTGTTTCGGGTGACCGGCCCGTCCGGGGGCCGCTTCCGTCCGGGCCGGCCACGACTGCGGGGCGTCAGGCGGCGCTGAACTCCTGCTCGAGGGCCGCCCGCTGGTTCCGGCCGAGACCCCGCACAGTGCGGTTCGGGGCGATCCCCGCCGACTCCATGATCTGCGCGGCCTTCACCTTCCCCACCCCGGGAACAGCGGTCAGCAGGGCGGAGATCTTCATCTTCCCGACCACGTCGCCCTCGGCGCCGATGACCTCGGCGAGCGTCAGGGTCCCGCGCCTGATGCGGTTCTTCACCTCGGAGCGCTCCTTGCGGACGACCGCGGCCTTCCGGAGTGCCTGCGCACGCTGGTCGGGGGTCAGGTTGGGTAGTGACATTCGTTCTCTCCTCTTGGTTTTTCGGCGGGCCCCGGTTGGGCTCGCCGATGGTGCTTACCGGGAAGGCCTGGCCTCCTGCGTGCTAGCCGCCTGGTACACGCCGCCCCGGACCCTGGTTATCGTCCCGGCCTCGGTGAGTTTCCTGAGGGCGTCGCCGACGGACTTGATGCTGAACGGCTTCGCGCGGCCCCAGCCGGTCACGGCGAGCTTCCCGACCCACTTGATGATCTCGCCGCGCTCCATCTCCTTCCCCCTGTCCGCGAGGACCTGGAGGACGGCGTCGGTGCAGCGGCGCCCCTCCGGGCCGTCCACGTCCGTGTCCGCCGGCGGGGGGAGGGAAGGCAGCGCAGGCAGGGAAGGCAGTAGGACGCCCTGAGCGCCCATCGCCCGGTCCATCGCCTCGAGGAACTCGTCTTCCAGCGAGGGAACGGTGACGGGCTGGTGCCGCATGCGTGACGGCACGATGTCGGTCCGCATCGGGGCCTGCCGGTTGTCCATCGTGACCGCGTAGCCGAGCCCGTAGGTCGGCTCCCCGTTCGGGAAGTACTTCGGCAGGGCGTGCGGGTCGGCTTCGAGGCCGGCCATGCCTCCGGACACCTTGTCGCCCGTCCGGAGGCCGATGACGTTGCCGCCGACGAGCATCGACCGGAGCGCCTGGTCGCCGAGCTCGCCGAGGGAAGGCACCTGGGCGACGACGATCTCGCTGTCGCCGACCTTGCCCCCGAGTTTGCCGCTCTCGGCCGTGAGGCGGATCATCTCGGCGGCGAGGGTCGCGTTGCCGCCGCCGGACAGCAGCACGGGCGCCTCGTCTGTGATGACCATGACGATCGGCAGGCCGGACAGGCGGGCGTCGAAGAAGTTGAAGCCCTTAGCCGTGTGCCCGTCGTCATCCCACCTCATCGACGCGAGGCGGCGCGAGCGGTCCATCATGCCGGCGTTCAGCCCTCGCCGCAGGCGGGCGCACTCCTCCGCGCCGGCGGCGTAGATGACCTTGCCGGCCCACTGGGGGAGCGACTGGCCGTTCTGCGGGTCCAGGATCACGGGCACGATCGGGACCTCGGACCGGACCGCAAGCCACAGAATCAGATTCAGCAGCTCTGACTTGCCCGCCCTTGTGGTTCCGGCGATCAGGCTGTGCCTGGTGCCGTCGCGGGGCACGAAAACCCGGATGCGGACCGGCTGACTGTCGGCGAACCGCCCGACGCGGGCGATTCCCTGCTCGTTGAATCCCCTGCCGTCCCAGTCATGGCCGGCCTGCAGCGTCCCGGCCTTCAGGAGAGTCAGCACGCCGCGCGACTCGACCCCGGTCGGGTGCGGTTCGGCGTACGCCTCGGTCATGGCCTTGTCGTAGGCGGCGGCGAGGGCGCGCGGCTGCGAGAGCACCTCGCCGATGTTGGTTTCCGAGCCGTCAAGGACGATCTCCCACTTCCGCCCGTCGGGGATGCCCTCGGGGTTCTGCAGGCGGCCGGCCCAGCGGCGTTTCGCGGCGAGCCGCTCCCATATGACCTGGTCAGGCGAATCGCCCGGCTGCACTGCCTGCTCTGCGCTGCCTTCCTGCCTGATGCGGTAGTGCCGCCACCAGAAGGCGGACGGCACGAGCCACGTGAGGGCGAGCGCGGCGGGGGCGGGCGCGCCGAACCCGAAGGCGGCGAGCGTCGGCACCCAGGCGAGGGCGAGGAACGCGCCGGCGTTGTGCCAGTGCCGGGCGAACGCCGACAGGTGGCGGGTGAGCAGCACCTCGAGGGCGGACGCCGCGATGCCGCCGAGGATGCCGAACAGGACCGGGTTCGGGGTGGCGCGCATCGCCGCGCCCAGCACCGCGATGCCAGCGCCCCAGGCGAGCGGGGGGAGCGACCGCCGGCGCCGCCACGCCCCGGTGCGGGCGAGGGCGTCGTTGACGGGCGCAGCCCCGCTGCCTGCCTTCCCTGCCTGCCCTGCGTCGCGGACTGCGAGCTCCCGGACGAGGGAGCGGGCGTCGCGGCCGCGCAGCTGGATGACCTGCGCGGGATGCTGCGTGGTCTTGCCGCGCTTCCAGCGCGGCACTTCCCGCGTTCGCCGTCGCGGCATCGTCGTGTTCCTTTCTCGAATAAAGCTGATTGCGGGTCGTCGGTCACGAACGGCGAGGGGCCCCGTTGTCTCCGGTGCAGCGGCCTTCCATCGCGTACGAGTGGACTGAGTAGTGCTCGCCATCCCGGCAGCAGTGCCGTTGCCGGTCGCGCCAATCCTTGAGTACTGTCCCGATCTCTCGGAATTTCTGGCTTTTCTGCAGTTCATCGCGGGTGAGGGTGAAGTCTTCGCCGGTACCGCCGAAGTCAGACATGGCCGCTTCGGCTTGACGGCGAAGCCTCAGCCAGAGGCCGAGTGTCGCTCCTGACGGCTCGTGGATGATCTCCCAGCCTTGCCCGCAGTAGTGACGCCGGACGGCCAGCCCCGGAACATCCGGCTTCCTGGTGCTCCGGGGCATGACCGCTGGCTTCTCTCAACCCTGATAGAAGTCGCGAGTCGCGGCCTGAACCGGGGCGCTTTGGTGAGCTTCCGCGAGGCCGGCGTGGCCGCGCCTCAGGGTCGCGCCGACCGCCGCGGCGGTCTCCAGCACGCGCGCCTGCGCCTTGCTGGCGGCGTCCTGCGCTTCGAGGTGGTCGTACATCGCGCTCAGCGTCGCGGAGTCGACCTCGAGGCCCTGCATCTGGTCGGCCATCGCGCTCGCGCGGGCGACGGCCTGCTGCTGCTCGGCCGCGCGCTGCTCGGCGCTTGCCTGCTCGGCCGCCATGCTCGTGATCACGCTGTCGTAGGTGACGTCGGATGCCATGTGCTGTTCTCCCTGGGTTGATGGTGCTGCCTGCGCGGATGCAGGGCTTTCCTGCCGGTCCGCCTTCCGAAGAAGCCCCTGAACGTGCTCGTTCAGCTCCTGCGCGGCCCCTTCGTCGTCGCCGTCCGCCTGCGCCTGGTGCAGGAGGCAGTACTCGTCCGGCCGGTCGCCGCCCGTGCCGGTGATCGGCCGGCCGCAGTAGAGGCCGCAGCCGTCCCACCCGGGCGCCCGGATCTGCCACGGGCACATGCCCTGCTCCCGCATGTCGGCCTCGACCTCGTCAAGGTCGCGGTTGTCGCCGATGTTGTGCGCGGCGTTGTCCCGCTCGTGCACGTCGTCGCAACGGGCGTGGGTGTAGCCGTCGTTGCCGTCGCCCGCCGCGAGGGGGAGGCCGCACAGGCAGCAGTCGGTCCGGCTCACCGCGCCGTCTTCGGGCTCGGGCAGCGGCTCCGTCGTGATCTCGATGTCCGGGTTCCCGGCGGCGGCTTCCTGCCGGCGGCGCAGGTCGTCGGCGTCGTAGACGGTGATGGTGTCGAAGGGGTCGCCTGTGAACATGTTGAGCGGCTGGCCGCTCCTGCTCCTGACGTGCATGAGGCGAGGGAAATCGGGACTGCCTTCCCCGCTTCCTGCGCTGCCTTCCCCCGTGACGGCGCCCTCGGTTTCCCGCTCCCGGTCGGCGTTCATCGCCTCCCGCCAGCGCCGGAGCGCGTCCTGCTGCCGCTCGCGGAACCCCGACAGGCGCTCGGCGTGGTCAGCCTGGTTCTCCAGGCGCCGCGTGCGGGCTTCCTCCCGCGCTGTCCGCGCGGCGGTCTGCGCGTCGCGGCCCTGGTGCCATCCGGCGGCGAACCCGTGCCGGGCCGACGGGAGGCCGTTCGCCAGCTGCGACGCCCAGTACCCGGCGTCATGCCGGATCGCCCACGCCGCCCGGCGGGACTTCGGGGCTCCGGGGAACCGGGCGTCGGCGCTTTTCATGTAGGCGGTCTTCGACGTGCGCCACGCCTTGCGCGCGTCTTCCCACGCGGACTTCGCGGCGTAGATGAAGATGATCAGGACGATGAGCTGCACGGCGGCCTCACAGGGTGTTCACGAACTGGGCGAGTTGCGCCAGGAGCGAGCGGATGGCGCCGGCCGCGGGGGCGAGCGCGGGGATCTGCGAGACGCCCGCGACGAGGAGCACCCCGGCCGCGAGCGCCAGGTAGCCGGTGCGGGCGCTGGCCGACTTCCTCGGGTGCAGGTCATGGGCGAGCAGGATGACCAGGGCGATGAACAGCGCGGCGGACACCGCGGAGCCGAACGCCCACGCCGTGACCGACCCGACCGCGTGCTGCGCCCAGTCCGCGACGCCCGCCGCGATGCGCCCGACAGTCCCGGTCAGCCCGACGGCGACCGCGCCGAGGAACGCGAGCACGGATCTTGTCTTGGCGAGTATCCGCAGGTAGTGGAACAGGCCGAACAGCAGGAGCAGCAGCACTCCCAGCTCGGCGACGGTCAGGTTCACGGGTGGCTCCTAGCGGAAGAAGTAGACGATCAGGACGAGGGCCACGGCCCCGAGGGCGCGCAGCGGCGTCTCGGTGACCCACTCGAGCAGGTTCAGCGGCGGCTTGACGAGCAGCACGTGGGCGTATCCCCAGACGAGGCGAAGGCCCCGGAGGAGCGGTGCCTGGTGCGCCGCCGCGCGCTCATGGTGGCGTGCCAGCGCCTGGGCGAAAGTCGGCGGCTGGGCGTGGACCAGCGAGCCCGGGCGGTCGGCGAGCTCGGCCGCCTTCGCGCCTGCGCGGACCGCCATGGCAGCCGCAGCGCGGGCACGTTCCGTGACGGGAGGGAGGGCGGTCGCGGAGGGAAGTGGTAGACTGCTCGCGCACGTCCGCACCTGCCCGCGTAGAGACTCCGGCAGGGAATCCCGCTCGACTGCCTTCCCTGCTTCCCTCAGCCCCAGCTCGTCACTGGCCGTAGTCATCAGAGTCCATCTCCTCGGCCCATGCGGCGAGCCTGCCGGCGACCTCGTTCACGATCCGCGCAACCTCCGCCAGCGCCTCGGGGGCGCCGCGGCGGGCGGCGTACCGCTCGGCCTGGCGCATCCCGGTCATCAGCCAGGCGCGAGACGCGTCCAGCCGCCACGGCCGCTCGTCGACGGAGCGCGTCTCGCGCGCCCGGTGGTAGGCGCCCCGGAGCGCCTGACGGCGATCCCATGACGAGCGGTGCTCCGGGAAGGCGGCGTCCACCGCGTTCCCGGCTTCCTGAACGGCGGCGGCCGCGTCGGCGATGATCTGCAGCCGCCGGGCGTGCGCCCATTCCCGGCGGGCGGCGGACGGGTAGCTGCGGCGCCGCGAGTACACGAGCGCCGAGCCGAGCCAGGCGATGGCGGAGTGGAAACGATCTTCCCAGTCGCCGGGGTTGCCGGGTGCGTGAAGATACCCGAACATGTCCCGGCGGCGGCGGGCGCTTTCGCTGCTCGCCGGCGCGATCCGGTCGCGGGCGTACGGCATCACACGGCCCTCGCCTTCGCGAGCTGGCGGGACTTCCCGGCCTCGCGCGCCACGATCTCGAACGCGCCCCACAGCGGCCGGTCCCACTTTTTCGCCTCGAGCCAGCCCTGCAGCCGCTTCTGAAGCCACGCGAGATCCTCAGGGTCGCCGTTCGCCTGGAACGTGTCCTGCGGCCTGCCGTTGCGGAGCACCTCGAGGTCGAGGGCGCGTGCGGTCATGCTGCTAGCCTCCTGGCGATCTGCGGGGCGGCGGGGCGGGGCAGCCGACGGCGCTCGCGCAGCGTCAGTCCGCCCCAGATTCCGTGCCGTTCGTCGTTCTCGAGCGCGTACTCAAGGCACTCGCGGCGGGCGGGGCAGTAGCCGCAGATCCGCTTGGGGGCCGGGCTCCTGTCGCCCTTTTCGGGAAACATCAGGTCCGGACCCGTGTTCAGGCACGCCGCGTGGGCCTGCCAGTCCAGCGGGGTCTCCCGGCGCGACCAGGGGTCAGCGGAGCCGGGGCGGAAGATCAGGGCCGGGGCGGTCATCGCGCAGTCCTCCCGCATTCGGTCAGGCCGGGTATCGCGGCAGGGCACGTCGGCGACGCCGAGGGGACGGCGGCGGGGCTGAAGGCCGACGGCACGAAGACCCAGACCGGGGCCGGCGGCGCGGGCCTGACCGCGAAGAAGACCGCGGCGAACATCGCCGAGATCGCGAGCCCGGCGAGGACCGAGCGGATGAAGTCGGAGGCGGTCACTTGCGGACCTCCTCGTAGTTGAGGCACCGCACCCAGACCGTGGCCCCGAAGCGGAACGCGCTGTGGCGCAAGCCTTGGACGCTGCCGACGCTCTCGACTTCGCAGCGCGCCTTCTCGCCCCACAGGGCCATCGCCTGGGACAGAGCGTCCTCGCGGAGCTCGGTGATGCTGTCGCCGTGGGTGCCGGTGTAGAAGACGTCGCCGCCCACCTCGCGCCGGGCCGCGATCACGTCCAGGACGCAGTCGAGCTCCTTCGCGAACCGGGCGGACAGCATGCCTCCGCGCCACCGGGCGGCGAGGCTGCGCAGCGCCTTGAAGTCGGACGTGTCGATGATGTCGGTCATGACGAACTCCTCGGGTGGTGAGGGCAGCCGGGGCCGGTTAGGCTCGCGCAAAGGATGCAGTCACGCGGATCCGGGGGCGTCTGGCTGTTGCGGTTCACGGCGTCGCCTCGCGTATCCGGCCTGCGGCCTCGAGGATGATCCCGAGCGCGTCGGCCTCGCGGCTCCCGGCGGGGAAAGCGCCGACGGATGCGATGGACGCCTCCATCAGCGCGGCTTCCTGCCTGCCGGTCTCGCCGACCTCTCCCGCGATGACGGCCTCGGCCGCGCACATGAGAGCGTCGTACAGGGCCTCGGCGTTCACCGCTTCCCCCTGCTCGCGTTGAGGGCGTCGACCGCGGCCTGCCCGGCTTCCAGGGTCGCCTCGCCGGCGTGCTCCCCGCCGGGGTTGTCGGACTCGCGCATGGCGTCGATGCCGGCGAACCACTGGTTGAGCTCGGCGGCGGTGGTCGCGGACGAGCGCAGGACGCTAGCCACGGCGCACGTACCCGTCTCGCCTCAGCGCCCGGCCGACCCGCCAGGCCGTGAAAGCCGGGAAGCGGGTCCGGATCTCCAGGCCGTGGCCGGGCCGGGAGCGGCCGTCGCGGAACTTCCGGATGCAGACGCGGCCGGGCAGCGCGGTGACGCGCTCCTCCCGGGCGACGACCCGGCCGCCCTCCGTCGCGGTGCGCGCGTAGGCGATCGTCACGGCGCTCATGACGGGGCCGTCTCGGGTGCGGGGGCGGTCCGCTGGGCGGGCACCGCAGGCGCGTCGTCGGCGAGCGCGGTCATCGCGCCCGCGATCGCGTCCCACATGTAAGCGAACCGGGGGCGGGATGCCGCGTACTCGCGGACGCTCTCCGGGGAGCAGCCCCTCCGGAGGAGGGTCGCCGCCATGCGGCTGGTGCGGCCCGCGTCAAGCGCGGGCGTGTCGTCGGCGTCCTGGGTGCGGGCGGGGGCTTCAGCGGTTAGATTCATGTCGGATGTCCGATCGGGAGGCGATTGGGATGTCCATGGCCCGCCCGGCGCTGAGATCGCCGAGGCGGGCCGTTGCGTTTCGGGGGCCAGTGCACGGCGCGGGCAGGAATGCGCCTGCCCGATCCAGAGCACGGCCCCGCAGCCCGCGCAGACGTCGGTCAGCTCAAGGCGGCCCATCTACGCCACCGCCTCGGGTGAGGCGTTGCGAGCCGACCATGTGCGGGCGAAGTCGCGGAGTTCCACCGTCTCACCGGAGAACACGGCGCGGCGGGCCTCGATGACGAGGGCGCGGGGGATGCGGCGGGCGGTGCGCCCGTTGCCGGCGATGCCGATCGACGGCCATGACTTGTCGCGGACGAGACGGTGGATGGTCTCGGCGTCGAACCCGAGCATGGTGGCGGCGTCGCCGACCTCGATCCACTCATCAGCGACGGCGGTCACGTCGTCCGGCATCCGGCTGGCTCCTCTCGCTCGGCTGGCGCGTCAGGCGCTGCAACCGCCTGACACCTCCCAGTGAACCAAACCGTTAACCTAGCGTCAAGCGCTCTCATGGTTTACTTTGGGATTAACGGAAGGGACAGGTCAGGGGCATGGCGCGGTCCGATCGCACGAGACGGCTTGACCCTCTGGGGCCGGCGGCACGATGCTGGTGTGGATAATCCATGGATAGGAAGGATCGCGCCATGCATCCTCGAATGCTCGCCCGGGACGGCTGCACCGGGGGCTCCTGCCCCGCCGTCTACGACCTGGACGAACTGCCCGGAGACCTGGTGGTCCAGGGCAAGCAGGCAGGCCCTGACCTGCTCGGGCGGCTCACCGGGGTCGCCGGCGACGAGAACGCCGTCATCATCAAGCGCGCGACCGTCAGCGAGGCTCTACAGCCTCGCGACGAGGACGTGGACGCGGCCGAGTTCGGCGCGCAGTTCGAGACGTTCTCCTGGTCGGCGTTCCGCCTCGAGCAGCTCCAGCACTACGAGGGGACCGGCCCGGCCCCCGAATGGGCGGCGCTCGTCAAGGCGAACCGCCGGTGGGGCAAGACCCACCAGCGCGTCCACGTCGTCACCGAGCCCCTCACCTCCTCCATGCGGGAAGAGCTCACCGAGGGGTACCCGGGAAACGCGGCGGCCGGCGAGGAGATCGGCATCATCCCCGTCACGGACGAGTGGCCGGCCGGCGTGCCCCACGCCGACTTCTGGCTGTTCGACTCCAGCAGGCTTTACCTCATGCGGTACAACACGGACGGCTCATGGGCCGGCGCGACCCGGGTCAGCGACCCGCAGCGGATCGTGGAAGCGTGCCGTGCGCGCGACGCGGCCCTCCAGGGTGCTATTCCTTGGCGTGCTTACATCACGTCCCGCCCGGATCTCCAGTGCCGTCTGGCGCAGTAGGGAACACGCCTTGACAATCCCGCCGTCTAAGCCCGGCAACACGGCCCGGGCCGCCCTCGCCGCGCGTCTCACCGAGATGCGCGCGGCGGCGGGATTGTCAGGCAACGCGCTGGCGAAGCAGATGGGAGTCGTCCAGTCGCGCGTCTGGAAGATCGAGAACCGGGTCCTGCTGCCCACCGAACAAGACATCCGGGCGTGGGCCCGGGAGACCGGAAACGAACAGGAGGCCGAGAGGCTGATGGAAGCACTAGCCGAGGCGCGAGGCGAGCAGGCGTTCAGCGCCGTGCTCCGCAGAAGCGGCGCGGCCGCGTACCAGGACCAGGTGCGGCGCGTCGAAGAGCAGGCGACGAGGATCGGCGAGTTCCAGGTGGCGCTCATCCCCGGCCTTCTCCAGACCGCGGAGTACGCCCGCGAGCTCATGAGCCTCCCCTCCGGGGTGCGCACCTGGGATGACGATGAGGGCGCGCTCGACGCCGCGGTGAACGCGCGGCTGCGACGCCAGGAAATCCTCCACGACCCGGGGAAGCGCGTTCAGATCATCCTCGGCGAGGGCGCCCTCCGGACCCGCGTCGTGCCGCCGGAGATCCTCGCCGGGCAGCTCGGGAAGCTGCTGTCGGTGCTGCGGCTGCCGTCGCTCGAGCTCGGCGTCATCGAGTTCGGGCGGAAGATGCCCGTCTACCCGCTCGGCTTCCGCGTCTACGACAACGAGCTGGCGGTCACGGAGTCGATCGTCGCCGAGCAGAACTACACCGCCGACGGCGACAGCGACGAGGTGGCGGCGTTCCTCGAGGCGTTCAACGAGCTGCGCCAGGCGGCCAGCACCGGGGACGAGGCTGAGGCGATCATCCGGCGGGCGCTAGGCGACCTGCGCAACCCCTAACGAGAACGAAGCCGCCGCGGCGCTTGCGACGCCGCGGCGGCTTCTATGAAATCCGAACCTTCCAGAGAGGCCGGACCCATGATTTCTCATTCTATGTGCCCGCACGCGGCGCGGTCATGCCCGGCGTGGATCTTTTGGGGCCAGCGCCCGGCGCCTGCGGGCGGCCGGGTGATGCCGTGACGTGGACGAAACTCGGCGACGAGTACAGCGACGAGGCGCGGGACCTGACCGACGCCGAGTACCGCACCCACACTGATGCCCTCATCTGGTCGAACCGGCGCGGCCTTGACCTGCTGATCCCCAAGCGCGACCTGCGGAAGTTCGCCGAGTCGCCGGATGTGGAGGCCGCGGTCGAGGGCCTGGTCGCGAAGGACTGGTGGGCCGACGAGGGTGACCGCTGGAACGTCGGCCTGCGCTTCGCGGAGTGGCAGCTGGAGCGCGTCGTCGTCGTCCAGCGGAAAGAGGCGAACGCGCTTCGGGTGCGGCGCTCCCGGCTGCACAAGGCAGGGGATCACTCGATCTGCATCGCCGGGAACTGCCTGGCCGTAACGCGCGATGTAATGCATTACGAGACGCGCGACGACATGCGCAACGAAACACATTACCCGGGACGGGACGGGTCGGGCTATCGCCCTCCCGACCCTAAAGAACAAGATCAACCCCAAGATCAAGGGCAACCCATCGCAAAATCGCAAGACCGGCGATTTCCCGATGGACCGGGGGGAGTGGCTGACGACGCTCCCCACTTCCCCACCAACGACGCAGAGAGCACCACTGCGGGTAGTACGCGCGGGCGCGCGAGGCGTCCGGACAGTTCGGCAGCATGATCGGGAAAGGATGGGCGTATGACTGGCGAGTCCCCGTGGCGGCTGTCGTGGCGGGCCGACCCGGTTACGCGGGCGATCGCGGACCGGCATTACAACCGGCAGAAGCCGGGGGCGGCGCAGTTCGTCCCGCCGGGGCGGTGCCTGGTGCTGAAGACGTTCGACGGGTCGGCGGCGTGGATCACGTCGTGGCCGTTCGCGGAGTACGCCCGGCATGCGTGGGCGGGCGCGTTCGTCAACTCGCTGTTCCGCAACGAGGGTGGCATGCGGTCGTCGGACCTGATCCGCTGGGCGGTCGCTCACACCCGGGCGAAGTGGCCGCAGGTGCCGGACCTCGGGATCGTCTCGTTCGTCGACGCGTCGAAGACGGAGCCGAAGGACGTTCCCGGCTGGTGCTACCGGCGGGCCGGGTGGTCGCATGTCGGGTTCACGCAGGAGGACGGGCTCTGGGCGTTCCAGCAGCTGCCCGGCCGACGGGTCGGCCGGCGGTCGGAGCGGATGCCCGAGGCGGTCCCGGTCCCCGGGTGGCAGCCGACGCTGTTCGATCTGGAGGCGTCGTGAAATACCTTGACGTTATCCCCCTGATGATGTGCTTTGAAGACATGACGACGACGCAGACCGCGGCACCCGCGGACACCACCGGGTTCGCCCTCCGCACCAAGGACGCCGCGTGGATCAAGCGCCACAACGGGCGCGCCGACGACAGTGGGAGGGTCCACGTGACCCTGCCCGCCGCCAAGGTCGAGCACCTCACGTTCGCCGGCAAGCCGTGGCTCCGCCACAAGTTCGACGACTGTCCCAAGGACTTCCCGAACGCGCTGGTCATGTGCCCCGCCCAGTGGGTCGCCTGACGTGCCGGGCAAGCGGGCGCCCGTCCCGCCGCTCGCGGGGGTGGCCGAGATAGCCGCCCTCGCGGGCGTGTCCCGGCCGAGGGCCGGCGAGGTGTCCAAGCGCCATGACTTCCCCGAGCCCGTCGCCCGGCTCGCCATGGGGCCGGTCTGGCGGGAGGCGGATGTTCTTGAGTATCTGGCCACCCCGCGCAAGGCGGGGCGCAGGCCGAAGAACCAGCAGGCAACGACAACGGAGGGCAAGCCATGAGCCACACGACCGAGACTGCCGGCGGGACGGTGTTCATCCACAACGGCGACTACAGCGGCCCCGTCCAGATTCGCGCCCGCAAGGGCGAGGTTCTCGAAGACGGGCGCTTTGAGCTTGAGGTCCCGTTCGCAGACATGCGGGCACTTGTTCTTGGCTACCTCCGCCAGCGGATGATCGCCGGGATTGAGGACGCCTCAGACGACACACTTGAGGCGATGCTCGCCAACGGGACAGGGGTCGCGTGGTGAGCGAGGAAAAGACACTGGGCCAGATCGCCTACGAGGCTGGCGGCGGCGGCATCTACGGCTTCAACGACCGACGCCAGCGCGTCGCGTGGGACGACATGGACCCGCTGGCGCGCGAGGGCTTCGAGGCGGCCGCCCAAGCCGTCGAAGCGTGGGTTGTGCCGCCGTTCGCGCCGACCCCGGCTCACTGCGGCTGCGACAAGTGCATGGAATTCGAGCCGGTGGAATCACCCGAGGAGACCCCCCGAGCGCGGGCTCTGAAGGAGGTGCTCGACTGGGCGCGACCTGTGACCGAGAAGACGGCCGGACAGGCGCATGCCATCGCGAAGGCGCTCGAGGCTGCCGCGATCTCGGACTGGGACGCCGACGACGGGAAGGTGATCGAGATCTACGTCAGCCAGATAGCCCCGATCGTGGAGCGGATTCTGCGGGAAGGCGGCGAGTCATGACGCGACGCAGGCGCGCGACCTTCCGCATCGGCGGGTCGGTCGGCTTCGGTCCGTTCCGGGTCGGCGCGAGCGTCCCTCTCGGCAGGGGCCGGGCGAGGGCATGGGAGGGAGTCAGGGTCGGCCGCCGTGGGTGGCTGGGGATGTCGGAGTCCCTCGGCGGCAGGAAGCGGGGGCGGCGGTGAGCGTCGAGCAGCGCGTCCGGGCCATGAAGCGGAGCGCCCGCAACGGCTTCTACCGTCAGCAGAACGAGTACGGCGGCAACCTTCCGGGAGTCACCAACTGGCGGATGCTCATCGCCCGCCGGTTCAAGATCCCCATCGCCGAGGTGCGGCGCATCCTGGGGGAGGGCAAGTCGTGACCATCCCGGAGGGCCTGGAGCCGCTCGCCGCATGGGGGCCGCACACTCCCGGCTGGGTGGACCGCAACGTCTACGAGAAGATCGAGTGGGCCAAGGCGCACATCGACCGCGCCAATGAGGCCCTGCGCGCCGAGTTCTACCAGACGCCGGACGGTCCTGTCGCCCTCGTCCGCTACTACGCCCGCCATCCCGTCTACCCCGGCGGCCCGCGCGCCCTCGAACCAGAGCCCGTCGTCGTGCCGCTCGGCGAGCTTCCGCCCGCGCACCTGCTCGGCTGAGAAGATGGGGCCCATGGCTACCGAAGACCGGCAGGGCGATTTCGAGCTCATCCGCGACACCCTGCTCAAGATGGACCCCGAGACCCGCCATCAGGTCATCGAGGCGATGAAGGCGATCCGGGCGTGCCCGCCGCCGGTTGCCGTCAGGGTGCTGGCGGATGCGGCGATGCGCTCGCGCATGGCCAGGCCGCGCCTTGTTTGGCCGGGATGAGCGCGTGAACGAGATCCTGCGGTCCAACGCCCGCGTCGGCCGTGTCTGCAACTGGACCCTGATCGGCGTCGGGGCCGTGTCGGTCCTGGCATCGGCGGGCGCTCCGCTGCTGTGGGCGTGGGCCGGCAGCGTCCCGCTCGCGCTCGGCCTGCCGTCGGCGCTCATCGCCGCGGCGGTCGTCGTGAGCGCGGTAGTCCAGCGCCGCGCCGTCCGCCGGCATGAGGCGCTGTGCGAGAGGATGGCCCGATGACCACGGCCGACGAACCGCGAGACTGGGAAACGCTCCGTTCCGACGCGCTCCGGGCGGTGACCGAAGTCCTCGAGGACGCCGAGCAGATCGAGAACCTGGCGGAAGAGGTCACCGACGCCGTTCTCTCGGTGATAGACGACGAGTGCGTCCGCGCTCTGTGCGCCGACCACATCAGCAAGACGAACTTGCGGTCAATGGATTTCCGCAACGGCGCCCACCTGGAGATCGAGCCAGCGCGGGACATGATCGCCTACTGGGTCGGCGCCGCCCGGGCGCTGCTCGAAGGGGCTGAGAACTACTCCGAGACCACGCTGGAATGGGACTTCAAGATCCCCGAGGACGCGCAGCGGTACTCGTTCGTCGTGCAGAAGGTCGGGAAGCTCACCCCGCACGAGGCGCGGCGGAAAGCCGAGGCCGAGCGGGACGAGCTGCGCGCCGAAGCCGAGAGGCTGCGGGCCGAGATCGCGCAGCTGAGGCGCGAGCGCGCGTCGGCGATCTAGGAGAATGACCTGCATGACCGACAGCACCTCCGGCGTCCTCGACTCGATCGACGGCGCGCTCCGGGACTACGAGACCAGCAACGACGCGATGCGGTGGGCGCCGCCGGAGAACCGGGCCGCGACGGCGGAGGGGTCCCTCGAGATGGACGCCGTGACCGACATCGAGGCGCGGACCCTGGCGTGGGCGATCGGGGCCGCCGAGGCGTACATGGCTTCGATGCGGGGGCTTGCGGAGGCGATGCGGCCGATCCTGGTTGAGGCGTGCAAGTCGATGTGCGGGCTCGCCGCGGCGTTGCAGCCCGCGATCGAGGCGAGGCGCCTGGAGGGCTCGGCGATGAGACTGGAGTACAGGCGGAGAAGCCTCGCCAGGAGAAGGCGGGGCCGGTGACGTCGCCGGCGGCTTCGGCCGAGACTGAGCAGCAGCAGCGCGACCGCCTGGCCGAGCAGCTGTGGTCGGTCGCCGATCACCTCGGCAGTGCGAAGATCGCATGGCGGCACGAGCTCCCGGCCGTTGACCGGCGCGCCATCGACCGGGCTCTCGCCAGCCTGATGCGGCTCGGCGGGCGCGTCAAGCGCGGCGAGGCCGCCTGGCCCGGAACTGATCTGCGCCCAGCGAGCATGACGCAGCCGGCCGACTTCGATGACGAGCCCGAGCCGCCGGAAGTCATCAAGCACACGGCGGCGGCTGTCGTTGACGACCGCATGGCCGTGGACCCGGACGGCAAGGTCAAGCGGGTCTCCGAGTTCACCGCCGATGAACGCTGGTGGTGCGACGGGGAGGACTGCGGGCAAGACCTCGGCTACCCGCACGTTCACACCTACGGGGACCGTCCGACGCGCGCCGTGAACCTCCTGACCGGCTGGGAGATCGAACCGGAGCCTTCCCGTGACTGACCGGACACCCTCCGCGAGCAAAGTGGCGGCCGTGAGCAACTGGGTATCCCGTTATGACTGGCTGCGCCAGCTGCGCGACGGCATCCGCGTCGATCCCGAGATCCCGCCCGGCGTCGTCATGCTCGAGTCAGGCACCATGAAGATCGCTCGAACGGTCAGCCGTCAGGATCCGCCGCCGGCCGGGCAGAACGACGAGGACGTAGCCGAGGACCTCCGCTCGCTGCACGAGTCGTATCCGTACCTCGTCCTAGTGAGCGACCGGGGCGAGCCGATCCGGTGCGAGTGCTGCGGCACGCTCGTCGCCATGACTCCGGAGTCGGACACGCCGTCCGGCCCGTGGAAGCCGGGGATCTGGGAGCCTGAGCTCGGCCGTAGGCACACCATGCGCAGGTGCGAGTGGAAGCGGGCCAACCCGTGAGCGCGTCCTGAACTGTAGATCCGAGGTTGACAAGCTGTAGATTCGGGGTATACAGTTGTTCTTGTCAGCAGGAACTACAGGAGGAGCCCGCAATGGCCCGCACGATGGACGTCAACAGCCCCGAGTACATGGCCACCCTGACCGTCCCCCAGCTCCGCGCCCTCGCCGAGAGCGCCGAGCTGGCGCACATGGCGGCCGGGTTCGCGGCTCAGTGCGAGCTCGTAAAGCGCGGCGAACTGTGACGCAGCCCCGCCCCTGCGAGCCGGTCGGCGCCCTTGAGGTGGCCGGCCGGCTCGGCGTGCGCCGCGAGACGGTGGCGATGTGGAAGCAGCGCGGCCTCCTGCCGGCCGCCCGGTGGACGGTCAGCGGGCAGGACGCATGGGACTGGAACGAGGACATCGCGCCGTGGGCGCGGGAAACAGGGAGAATGCCGGCATGACCGACAGCCGTAGCACCCTTGACGACGAGGTGGACGACGAGCCGGCGCCCGACAGCCGGGAAACATGCTGGTTCTGGGAGTCCCGCGCCGAGAAGTGCCACTTCGAGCCGCTTATCCTCGGCAGCGAGCCGTGCGCGGACTGCCCGGACGAGCTGGCTGCCTCGTGAGCGTGAGCAGCCGGGGAAACTACCTTGGTGCAGACGATGCCCTGGACGACGACCACGACGAAACCTGCGCCTGGTGCGGGAGCATTAACCCGGAGGTCAGCTACGACGGGCGCATGTTCTGCCACGATTACTGCGCCGAAGCCTGGTGGTACGAGTGGGGTACCGAATGACGACGGACATCGACAACGACCCGTATGACGGCGACGATGACGACCCGCGCTGCACGCACTGCGAAGGTGAGATCTGGGTCGAGTGCGATGACCCCATCCAATGCTGCACACCCGGCTGCGACGGCGAGATGCACCCGGACCCCGCTTGCGGCGGAACCGGGCTGTACGAGCATCAGGTGATCTTCTGAGTGACGGCACGTTCCGCAAGGGCGGCGTCTACCGCCGCCGCTGGCAGTGGTGGTTCCCTTGGTCGGTCACCGACTGGTGGAAGCCGTGCGCCTTCAGGGGCTCCAACGAGTGGTGCGACGAGTCGGCCGCCCTCGTCCTGCCTCCTTTCGGCGCGCTTGTCGTGTTCTGGCGGCCGGGGCCGCTGCGGACGATGCCCTGCCCTGCCGAGTGGGCGGGGATGGACGAGGACGAGCGAGCCGACTACGCGCCCTGCGGGTACCTGCACGGCGGCCGGATCCGGCAGGAGGCGCACCATCACGCCATGACGGGCGGCGCGTGCGACGAGGCGCGGGCATGGCTCGCGGGGGCGGCCGAGGGGGGTGTGCGTCAATTTTGTAGGTGGCGGAGATCATCTTCGGGCTGGTGCTGGTCGGGCGGTGCGTGTCTGAGTGCGGGCCTGTTGCAGATGGCTTCCCGAGTGCTGCTGCCTTCCTTGCAGGGGAGG
>Ga0335075_10000237_pt1 | contig 105205 bp, 86 predicted proteins | sample Lox_Sample_24_FD_206723 | JGI IMG/M metagenome (GOLD analysis project Ga0335075, IMG submission 206723) | Soil microbial communities from Loxahatchee National Wildlife Refuge, Florida, United States - Lox_Sample_2.4 | ecosystem: Environmental > Terrestrial > Soil > Wetlands | place: USA... | reverse complement strand
CCCCTCTCCTGCACGGCGATAGTCCCGTCGGATTCAGGACGGCTCGAAGTACGAAATCCAACTCGCCGTTTGACCCGCTGATCTCCAGCCTCCGCATCTAGCCTCTTTTCCGCTGCCGACATAGGCAGGATGGGCTGTCGTGCGCACTCGCTCATTCGAGTGCTTCGCCCGACCCGCTGCCCGGACTCCGCCTTCAATCGCTACGACTCCCACTCGGATCCCCGGTATTCACGTTGACCGCTCGACTCCGAGATGGAATTCCTTCCTTCGTCCGAATCGCATTCGGGAGGAACGATGCTCAGAAAAGAGACAAACAGCAACAACGCCCCACCCGTCACCAGGCGGCGATTCGTACAGGGGGTAACTGCGGGAGCTGCTCTCGCCGTATACGGATCGAAAGCCCGGCCCGCGTCAGGGGAAACCGCGCCGTTTGATCCACAGGTGCTGACCGGAACGCATTTCAACCTCACCGTCGATTGGCTCCCCGTGAACTTTACAGGACGGACTTCCCGCGCAACCGCAGTCAATGGGTCTGTGCCCGGCCCGATCCTCAGATGGCAGGAAGGCAACGAAGTAACGCTCGCAGTTACAAACCGGCTACAACGTGCAACCTCCATCCATTGGCACGGAGTCCGCGTGCCTGCGGATATGGACGGCGTGCCGGGGCTTAGCTTTGCCGGCATCGCCCCCGGAGAGACTTTCCATTATCGTTTTCCGGTCAAGCAGAACGGTACCTACTGGTATCACAGCCACAGCGGGTTCCAGGAACAAACGGGACTGATCGGGGCTCTCATTATCGACCCGCGCGATCGCGATCCGATTGAGTTCGACAGAGAGTACGTGGTGCTCCTGTCGGACTGGACGGATGCGAATCCAGAAGCCATCTTCAGCAACCTGAAGGAACAGAGCGACTACTACAACTACCACCGTCTTACCTTACCCAACTTCATCTCGGCGGCGGCGAAGGACGGCTTCGGCCGAACCCTGTCGGAGCGGCTGGCGTGGGCTCGCATGGATATGAGTCCGACGGATATCTCCGATGTTACCGGCGCAACGTACACCTACCTACTGAACGGAAATCCACCCAAAGCGAACTGGACCGGACTCTTTCGGCCGGGACAGCGAATTCGGCTCCGTTTCATCAACGGATCCTCGATGACGTTCTTCGATGTCCGCATTCCCGGTTTGAAGATGACGGTGGTGCAGGCGGACGGCAACGATTTAGCTCCGGTCACGGTAGACGAATTCCGCATGGGTGTTGCGGAGACCTACGACGTGATCGTACAGCCGCAGGACGATGCCGCCTACACCATCTTTGCGCAGTCCGAAGACCGCAGCGGCTTTGCGCGCGGGACGCTTGCTCCGAGGTTGGGTATGACAGGCGCCGTTCCTGAAATGGACCCGCGTCCCCTGCGCACGATGGCAGACATGGGCATGGGCAGCACGAAGGGAATGAAGATGGGGAGCATGACCGGCATGGATATGACAGGCATGGACGGAACGCACGGGATGGACGCACCTCCATCAACCGAACCTGCTGCAGCCAACCAGGACATGATCGGTATGAAAGTGGACGATGCCGAGATGGCGGGGAAGGAGATGTATAGCGACATGGGAAAAACTCCATTGCCGCAACCTGGTCCGAATACCTCGCCGCTCGTGCCAATGAGCACCTGGCCTAACATCGGGGGGCCGCTAAGCCCATCGAATCCCGTGCATCTGCACATTGGGCCGGAGGTTGAAACCGTAGCGATGCAGGTGGACGAACGGCTGAATAATCCGGGCGATGGATTGAGCGGCAATGGCCGGCGCGTCCTGACGTATGCGGATCTTCGTGCACGCTACCGCGGCGTGGATGGCAGACCACCGACGCGGGAGATCGAACTCCACCTGACAGGGAATATGAAGCGCTACATCTGGGGATTCAACGGGCATCAGTTCTCAGACGCAGAACCTATCGTGTTGAAGCTCGGAGAACGGCTGCGGTTTGTGCTGATCAACGACACGATGATGGAGCACCCAATTCATCTGCACGGCCTTTGGAGCGAGCTGGAAAACGGGCATGGGGCCTTCAATCCCTACAAGCACACTGTGATTGTGAAACCGGCTGAACGCCTGAGCTATCTGGTGAGTGCGGACACGCCGGGCCGCTGGGCCTATCACTGTCATCTGCTCTATCACATGGAAGCCGGGATGTTCCGTAGCGTGGTGGTGCAGTCATGAATGCCCACGTAAAGCCGTCTCCGGCCTTGTGTCTTGCGGTGATCTCGATACTGGCCTTCTTCGGCTGTGCACTGTCCAATGCGCAAATGCCAGCGCCAGGCATGGAGCGGCCGGACATGGGCAACCAAATCTTCGCTCACGTATTGCTCGACCAGTTTGAAGGCCGCACTAATGGCTCGGACAATGAGCTGCGGTGGGATGGCGAGGGCTGGATCGGGACCGACATCAACAAGCTCTGGGTCAAATCGGAAGGTTTCAGCGACGGCACGACAGTCAGCGACGGCGATCATGAAGGGTTGTACGACCGCCCGATTCCTCACATGCGATATTTCGATGCGCAGGCCGGCGTGCGCGCCGATCTGGATTCTGGTCCACATCGGGCCTGGGCAGCATTCGGCATTGAGGGGCTGGCTCCGCTGTTCTTTGAGTTTGCGCCGACGTTTTATATCCGCAATGGAGGCCGTATTGCCGGGCGCGTGACTGGTTCCTGCGAATTGTTGCTTACGCAGCGGTGGATCCTGCAGCCAGAAGCGGAGTTGAACTTCTATAGCAAGGACGATCCTGCACGCCAGGTTGGATCGGGCTTCTCGGATTTGGATGCGGGCTTGCGCCTGCGTTATGAAGTTAATCGCAAATTCGCCCCTTACGTCGGCTTTGCCTACAACGGGAAATACGGCAAAACCGCCAGCTATTCACACGAAGCTGGAGAAACAACATACGGCTCCCAGTTCGCGTTCGGGCTTCGATTCTGGTACTGACACTTGGCTCATGCTCAATTTGCCACTGTTCAACATGCCGCAAAGGAGAACTATCATGCTCAAGTTTCTTTTCGGATTCGCAGTAGCCGTCTTTGTGGTTGTGACGGCTGGCTTCTGCTATGTGCGCTTTGGCTTCGTTGACCCACGCGCGGACCTGCCTGTCGATTGGCTCGAAAGCAGGATCGCGATGCCTGCACTGGATTCTGCCGTGGATCGACGCGCGCCCGAGACACACAATCCGATCCAGCCTACGGATGCCAACTTAATTGCCGGGATGAAAATCTATCAATCGAATTGCGCCGGCTGCCATGGCGACATTCAGCACCCGCACGCCGCGTTTGGCGACGCGTTCTATCCACGCGCCCCTCAATTCGTCGAGGATGCGCCGGACATGCCGGAAAACCAGAACCTCTACATCATTCAGCATGGCATTCGCCTCAGCGGAATGCCCGCCTGGAAGGGAACACTCAGCGAGCAGGAGACGTGGCAGGTGACCACATTCTTAAGCTATATGGATAAACTACGCGCTCCGGTCTCAGAGGCATGGAAGGCTGCGGCAGTCGGCACTCAGAGCGCAAGCTCCTCACTCGATATGGCAAAACCGGCTACGAAAGACAAGACAAACATGGATATGCCCATGAAGTAACGTGGAGCGGTTTCCTCAGTTCTCTGAGCCTCAACCTCAACCGACCGCAATCGCTCAATCAAGTAGGTTTCACATGCGATTCAATCCGATAATGTTCGCAATTGCTGGACTCATGCTGTCTACTTCTCTGGCGCTCAGGTCAGGTTAGAGATAGAATCATCTCAGGCAGAAGCGAGATGCTGCCGCGCTCGTTGTGGAGTCCATGCGCATGTTGACCATCTCCAGGTCCTTGTCAGCGGGCCAGGCGCGGACGTATCACTCCCGCGAGTTTACTTCCGAAAAGCAAAACTACTGGAGCCGCGACCAGCAGGCGCATAACGAGTGGCAGGGAAAGCTTGCGCACGAGTGGGGTCTCGATGGCGAAGTCGGCTCCGAGCACTTCGCCCGCCTGAGTGAAGGCTAGCATCCTGAGAGCGGCTTGCAGCTCGTCAAGCATCAGCCAGCGCGCACCTACGAAAACGAGTACGGCAAGGAAATCACCAGCGTGGAGCACCGCGCTGGATGGGATGCCACGTTCTCCGCACCAAAGTCCGTTTCGCTTACCGCCCTTGTAGGACGAGATGACCGTGTCCGGGAGGCGCACCGCGAAAGTGTCCGCGTGGCACTTCAAGAACTGGAGCGTTACACGCAGGCGCGTATCGGCAACGTCCATCTACCGGAGACGACCGGCAAGTTCATCGCGGCCACCTTCGAGCATGACACTGCCCGCCCGGTGGACGGTTATGCTGCGCCGCAGCTTCACACCCATGCCGTCATCTTCAATGTGACCGAACGCGAGAACGGCCAGGCACGCGCACTCCAGGAGCGCAGCCTCTTCCAATCTCAGCAGTACGCGACCAGCGTATACCGCTCCGAACTTGCCATGCGACTGCATGGTTTGGGTTACGAGATCGAACGGGGCAGGCATGGTCAGCCGGAGATCAGGGGCTACACGCAGGAGTATCTCGACGCATCGAGTCCACGCCGTGAACAGATCCAAGAGCATTTGCAGGAGATCGGGAGAGACGGCGCGGGCGCGGCGCAGGTTGCCGCCCACCGTACACGCGACAGCAAGGAACTGCTTTCGCCGGAAGAGGTGTTACAACGGCACCGCGAACTGGCCGCGCAGTTCGGCCATCAGGCGGATCGCGTCGTCGCCCAGGCACGCGAACATGCGCAACAGCTTACGCAACAGCCTGAAAAGACAGTGCAGCAGTCCGTAACCTACTCGCGCAACCATTCTTCGAGCGTGCGGCGGTGCAGGATGAGCGAGCCATCCTGCAAGCGGCGATGGACCGCAGCATGGGGCAGGCGACCTACGGCCAGGTTCGGCAAGAGTTCGAGCAGCGAGTGGCGCGAGGCGAGTTCCGCGCAATTGAGCAAACGGATGGCCGCGCCGCGCCGCAGTACACGACTGCCGAGATGATTCGCATGGAAAAGGAGATCGTCGGCCAGATGCAGAGAGGCAATGAGCGCGGCTATGGCGATCCCATGTTGGTATCGCCTTCCTTGCGAATTGCGACCGAAGACCGGCACCCGGAGTTGACTCCGGCGCAACGCAGCGCGGTCGATGACATCTTTGTGAGCCGCGAAAAGATTGTTGGATTGGATGGAGTTGCCGGGGCCGGCAAGACGACGACGCTGGCTGTGGTTCGTGAAGGTGCGGAGGCGCAGGGGTATACGGTAGAAGGATTCGCGCCGACTTCCCGCGCGGCGCATAAGCTCGCGGAGGCTGGTATAGAGACTTTAACGCTCCAGCGTCATCTTGCAAGAGGCGAGCAGCCGGATACCGGCGAGAAGCGATTGTATGTACTCGATGAATCATCGCTTGCCTCAACGCGCCAGATGCACGAGTTCGTGACACGACTCCATCCGAATGACCGCGTCCTCCTGGTAGGCGATACGCGCCAACATGAAGCCGTCGAAGCAGGCCGCCCCTTCGCGCAGCTTCAGGAAGCGGGAATGCGCACGGTGAAGCTGGAGGAGATCGTTCGGCAGCGCGACCCGGAGTTGAAGCAGGCCGTCGAGCAGTTGGCGCACGGTCAGGTGGGAGCCGCGGTCGAAAGTCTTGACCGGCAGGGCCGCGTGCATGAAGTGAAGGGCCATGAGGAACGCATCTCCGCCATCGCACGCGAATATGCCAGGTCCCCCGAAAGCACGCTTGTGGTTTCGCCGGACAACCGTTCGCGTACCGAGATCAATCAGCGGATACATGACGAGCTGCAAGCGCGCGGTGTTGTGAGCCAGCAGGAGCACTCCATCAACACGCTTGTGCCGCGTCAGGAGATGACTGGCGCGGATCGCAGTTGGCCGCAGCAGTACCAGGTCAACGATATTCTGCGTTACTCGCGCAGCTCGAAGGAGACTGGCATTGAAAAAGGCGAATACACACGCGTTGTCTCAGTGAACGCACGGGAAAACACGCTGACGGTCCTGCGGGCGAACGGGGAACAGACGACCTACGATCCGCGCCGCCAGATCGGTGTCTCGGTCTACCGCGAGCAGGAGAAGGCATTCTCCGTCGGCGACCGCATCCAGTTCACCGCGCCCAGCCAGGAATTGAAGATAGCGAACCGTGAACCTGGAACAGTCGAAGGCATCGCTCAGGATGGCACGATGCGCCTGAAGTTGGACAACGAGCGCAGCATGAGTTTCGATCCGCAGCGGCACCCGCATCAGGATCACGGTTACGCCGTGACGAGCTACTCCAGTCAGGGGCAGACCGCGGACCGTGTGCTCATTCACGTAGGTACGGAGCTTGGCGCCAAAGACCTGCTCAACAACCGCATGGCCTATGTCTCCGTCTCACGCGGCGCTCACGATGCGCAGATATTCACGAACGACCGAGAAAAGCTCCCGCAAGCGTTAGGTCATGATGTTTCGCACCAGAGCGCCCATACGCCCGACCTGAAGCCGCCGCAACATGAGATAGCCGAGGGTAGTGCCTCAGTTTGAGGTGGTAGAATAACAGTCATGTTCTCCGTTTCGCTAATTTGGTTGCTGCCGCTGTGGATCGCAATGTGCGGAGGAGTTGGTCTGTGGATTGGCGTGAGGCGCGCTGCTGCAGAGCCTGGCAATCGTCGCCGTCGAACCAAGCAATACCGATCCTCGTCCGAATCACACATTCTTAATTTGCGCGGCTGAATCGCGAATTCCGTCAGTTGGTCAAGGCCGCGAGTTCTTCGTGGCTCCAGACGTGGTCGGACAGCCCAGTTGCTACCGCGGGCGCGATCCGTAGTGTCTTGAGGCCGCGGGCGAAGTTTTGGTGGAGCAAGTGCAGCGCAATCGGAGCAGCGTGATTCTCGATCTTCTTTGAGAACGCATTAGGTAGCCTCGTTAACCGACGCATCGACATCCACCTGCTGAGGTTCTGGCGCTCCACGTAGCCCGTGCTGAGACGGCGAGGATCGGGGTCGCCGATGACCTGCTTCACGGCATGGCTGGCGCAACCCTTGCGGATTTCAAACTGAGACGCTACCTAGCCGAGACTCCCAAACAGGAAAAGAGTCAGGGTATGCATATAGGGCTGAGCCTCTGAAGGCTCCGACGACGGATGCGATTATCCTTTGCCTGAATCCCCGGCGGAGACTTCGACTGATTGCGGCATCAACATTCGGTTTCATCGATCTCTTCACTGAACATGCGGCGGAGATGCGACCCTTGCTGCGATCATTTATCGTTAGCAGTATGAACAGCAGGAACCGACATCGCGTATCGGTGCAGATTCACCTTAGGAAGAAGGGACGAGGCACCCGGCTCGTCTTGCCCGGGGGACCTGTAATAGCCAAATTGACTGGAATTTGCAGCACATTTCCCCTGCACAGTTCCTACACAGCGAAAAGTTGTAGAGTTGTGCTCAGTTAAATCAGTATTTTCAAAAATCCTTCTCACCACCGTCAGGATCAGGGGAGCGGCGGCCGGCGAGGCAGAGTGAGAAGATGAAGCAGGTATGCGTGTAACAGCAAAGAGGCTGCGCCGGTGGGTGATGGGAGCGGCGCTGCTGCTGCTGGCAGTGGTGATCGGCTTCTTTTTTTACGGGCGATACCGGTTTCGTCAGATTGTCCGCGATTTGCCAGCGCGTCTGGGAGTCAACATCCAGCAGACGGCGACGGGGTTTAGCTATTCGCAGTCCAGCCAGGGACATACCCTTTTCACGCTGCAGGCTTCCAGGGAATTCCAGATGAAGTCCGGCCACGTGCTGCTGCACCATGTGGACATCACGCTGTACGGGGCGCCGGGTTCGGGTCGGACCGATCACATCTTCGGCAGCGATTTCGACTACGACCAGAGCCAGGGCATCGCGATCAGCCACGGTGAGGTCGAGATCCAGCTGGAGGGGCTGGGTGCAGGCAGCGAGAAGCAGGCGAGCGCGGCTGCCGGCGCTGCCGGTCCCAATGCGATCCAGGTGCAGACCAGCGGGCTCACGTTCGTGGAGAAGACGGGACAGGCGTCGACCGGGCAGCCGGTGCGCTTCGAGCTTCCGCGGGCGTCGGGGTCCTCAGTGGGGGCCGAGTACAACGCGAAGACCGGCGTGCTGGTGCTGGACAGCCAGGTTCACATTACGACGAACAGCAAAGGAAAGACGGCGACGATTGGCGCAGCCCACGCGAAACTGGAGCGCGCGAAAATGCAGACTCTGCTGACCGAAGCGACTTTGGATTACAGGACCGAGCACGGGAGCGCGGATGAGGCGACGGTACATTTGCGCAGGGATGGGACCGCACAGGAAATCGATGCGCAGGGGCACGTGCGCATGGCGACCGACCGGGGCTCGACGGTTGAGGCCGGGACGGGGGTGATCCTGCTGAACGCGAGGAGCCAGCCGTTGCGGGCAGATCTGGGCGGAGGCGTGACCTTTGCGGGCGGGAAGACGGGTGAGCGGATGCAGGGATCGGCGGAGGCGGGAACGCTGCTGTTTGCGGCTGCTCCGGGATCGGGAGGAACGACGGAACTGCGCCACGCGGAGTTCCTGGGAAACGTGAGGTTTACGCAGCAACCTGCTGAAATCACGGGAGATGCCAAAGGGACGCTGGCGCGGGAGCTGGAAGCGCAGAAGGTGGATGTGGAGTTTGCGCGCACGGCGGCGGGACAGCCGGCGGAGGCGCAGAGAGTGACCGCGGTGGGTAACCCCGTCCTGACCCTGCGGCAGGCGGCGGCGAAGGGGGCGCATCCCGCTTTGACGCAAACGACACGCATCCGCGGGGATGATCTGGTGGCAACGCTGGGCGCCGGCAATACGCTGCGGGAGCTGGATGGGACGGGCCACACCCGGATCGAGAATGTGTCGAGTGACGGAGCACGGGAGACCAGCCGTGGCGACATGCTGCGGGCGACGTTTGCAGAGCAGCCGGCGCCGGCGAGGGGGGGGGCTGGAACGGAGGGGCATCTGGCACAGGCGCAGCGGAATGGTGCCAGGGGACGGGGTGGACGGCGGAAGGGATCGCAGCCGGGGCCGGCGATGCAGACGGTGCTGGAGACGGCGGTGCAGGATGGGAATGTCGTGCTGTCGGAAATTCCGGCCAGCCACTCCGCGGCGTCCTCAGCGGGAGCGTCGGCGGCAAACAAGCCGGGCAGCGCGCCGGCGGAGCCGCTGACGGCCTGGGCGGAGCACGCGGAGTATCGCGCGGCGAATAATGTGCTGACGCTGACCGGGCATCCGCGGATGCGTGAGGGCGCGACGATGCAGATTTCGGCGCAGCAGATGGCATATGACCGCGACACGCAGGACGCCAGCGCCGAGGGCGATGTGAAGGTGACGTACACGCAGCCCGCACAGGGAGAGTCGCGCGCGGCGGTACCTCAAATGGGCGGCAATGGGCCGGTGCACGTGATTGCGGAGCGGGCGGCGATGCGCCATGCGACGGGGGAAGCGGTTTTCTGCGGGACGGTGAAGGAGCGAGCGCGAATCTGGCAGGGAGCGGACTCATTGCTGGCGCCGACCATTGAAATCGAACGGAACGAGGATGGACTGAAGGCGTGGGGAAGCGGGACTCGGCCGGATGTCCTGGCGAATTTCACGTCGGCGATGGGAGCCGGGCATAAGGAGGGGTTGGTGAGCATGGAGAGCCGGATGCTCGACTACTCCGACAGGAGCCGCCTGGCCGACTTCAGAGGCGACGTGACGGCGGAGCACGGAGATGAGGCGATTCACGCGGATGATGCACTGGTTTTTCTGAAGCCGGAGGGAAAAGCCGAGCGCGCGGGAAAGCAGAATTCGGAGATTGAGCGGGTGGTCGCGACGGGGCATGTGGTGGTCTCGCAGCCGGGGCGGCGAGGCGAAGGAGCCAGGCTGGTGTACACCGCGGACGACGGGAAATACGTGCTGACGGGAACGCCGCAGGCGAAGCCGCGGTTGTGGGATCGGGCGCACGGAACGACGACGGGAGCCGCGTTGATTTTCAATAGTCAGAATGATAGCGTCGAGGTGAGTGGGGGGAAATCGAGCGCCGTGACGATGACGCGCGCTCCCAGGTAATGCGGAAGCTGACCACCGACGAGATCAGCAAATCGTACAAAGGCCGCCAGGTGGTTCACGGCGTGAGCGTGCAGGTGACGGAGGGCGAGGTTGTGGGCCTTCTGGGACCGAACGGCGCCGGGAAAACGACCAGCTTTTACATGATTGTGGGGCTCATCCAGCCGGATGCGGGACGCATTCTGGCGGACGGAGAAGAAATCACGCACGTACCCATGTATTTGCGGGCGCGGCAATATGGGATCAGCTATCTGCCTCAGGAGCCTTCCGTTTTTCGCAAGCTGACGGTGGAAGAGAACATTCTGGCCGTGCTGGAAGTGCAGCCGGTGACGCCGGAAATGCGGCGGGCAAGGGCAGAAAAGCTGATCGAGCAGCTGAACCTGGGGCATATCCGCAAAACGCGCGGGTATGCGTTGTCGGGAGGCGAGCGGCGCCGGGTGGAGATTGCGCGGAGCCTGTGCATTCAGCCGTCGTTCATTTTGCTGGACGAGCCTTTTTCGGGAATCGATCCCATAGCGGTCCTGGACTTACAGGAAATCATTTTCGATCTGAAGGCGAGCGGGATCGGGGTTCTGATTACGGACCATAATGTACGCGAGACGCTGTCGGTGACCGACCGGGCGTACATCATCAACGAAGGACAGATCTTCCGGCATGGAACGCCGGAGAAACTGGGCAGCGATCCGGAAGTGCGCCGAGTGTACCTGGGCGAGAGCTTTTCGCTGGATTAAGGGCCAGCGGGGCGATTCGAGCGGAAAGACCGAACCGGGAGCAAGCCGCGGATGTACACTTTGAGGACAGGCGGAGCGCGGAGCCCGTCCGCAGAGGTATATGCCGTTACTCCAGCCAAGACTGAGTCTGAAAGTCGCCCAGCGACAGATTCTCACGCCGGGGCTGATGCAGATGGTCAGCGTGCTGGCGCTGAACAAGCTGGAACTGAAGGAGATGATCCAGGCGGAGATTGCGGAGAATCCCGTTCTGGAGGAGATGGAAGAGAACGTCCCGCTGCTGGACGACGTAGCACGCGAGGAAGAAGATCGGGACCGGCCACTGGAGACGCAGACCGCGAGCGAAGGGGAAGCCAGGGAAAAGGATCCCTTCGACGAGATCGATTTCGGGACGTATTTCCAGGATTATCTCGATCCGGGGTTCCGGTCGCCGAACAACTATGAGGAAATTGAGAAGCCGTCGATTGAGAATTTCCTGTCGGCGCCGGCGACGCTGAGTGATCACCTGGCCTGGCAACTGGGGGCGCTGAACCTGGCGCCGGCGATGCGCGAGGCGGCGGAATACATCATCGGAAATCTGAATGAGGACGGCTACCTGACGGCCACCGACGAGGAGTTGCTGGCAGGATACCTGCGCGAACAGGTGGAACCGGATACTCCGGAGAACCACAATGGCGCCGCGCCCGCGGAGGTTGCGGCGCGGGTGGCGGAGTTGCCGCCGGCGATGACGGAACGGGGACGGCATAATCTGGCCGCCGGACTTGAGGTGGTGCGGCAGCTGGATCCCATTGGAGTGGGGACGCGGGATCTGCGCGAGTGCCTGCTGGTGCAGGTGGAGGCGCAGAAGAAGGAATTCGAGCTGATCTTTCAGCGCACCGGGGGCGCCGGCCGGAATGTGGGCAACGGGACGCACGCTGCAGCGATGGCGGCCTCTTCCACGAGCGGCGACGGCGTGGGGGCGAACGCGCATGGGGCCAGTGCCGGCGAAGCGGCGAACGATGCGGCGCATCAGGAGAGCAACGGCAAAGCGCAGGGAGCAACGCAGGAACCGGCGAGCCGGCTGGAGATTTTCGAGCTGGCGGGAAAGATCATCGACGCGCACATGCTGCTGCTGCAGAAGCGCGATCCGCGAGAGCTGGCGAAGGCGGTGGGCAAGCCGGTGGAGGAGACGCAGCGGGCGATCGACTTTATCCGGACGCTGGATCCGAGACCGGGGCAGCGGTACAACCGCAGCGAAGCGCGGCTGATTGAGCCGGACGTGGCGTTTGTGAAGCGGGGCGACGAGTGGGTGGTGGTGATGAACGAAGACGACCTGCCCACGCTGCGGCTGAATCAGGGATACCGGCGGCTGCTGACCCGGGACGGCGCGGAAAAAGACGTCAAGGATTACATCAAGGAGCGGTACCGTTCCGCGCTTCAATTGATGCGGAACATCGAGCAGCGGAAGAACACAATTCTGCGAACCTGCGAGGCGATTGTGCGGCGGCAGGGCGACTTTCTGGAAGAAGGCGTTGATGCGCTGAAGCCGATGATGATCAAGGAAGTGGCTGAGGAGATCGGGGTGCATCCTTCGACGGTGAGCCGGGCGGTCTCCAGTAAGTACGTGCACACGCCGCAGGGCGTGTACGAGCTGCGCTTCTTCTTCAGCGAGGGCGTGAACGGACCGGAAGGTGCGGGAACGCCGCTGATGCTGCTGAAGCGGAAGGTGAAGAAGCTGATCGGGGAAGAGGATCCGCGGAAGCCGCTGACGGACGACCAGATCGCGACCCTGCTGCAGGGGCAGGGCATCGACGTGACCCGGCGGACGGTGGCAAAATACCGCGAGGACTTGCGTATTCCCAGTACGCACCAGCGGCGCATCCGCAGCTAGGCCGCTCCCCAGGAAAGGAGCTTTCCCATGCAGGCAGAGTACACAGGAAGGCAGCTGACCATCACGCCGGCACTGCGCCGGCTGGGCGACGAAGGGATAGGGAGGATTGCCAGGGTGCTGCCCAGAGCGGTAGGCGCGCATATCGTGCTGGCCTCAGAGAAGAGCCGCAAGACAGCCGACGTGACGGTGAAGATGCGGGCGGGCAAGATTGTGGGTTTCAGCGAGTCGTACAACATCGAGACGGCGCTGCGCGAGGCGCTGGCCAGGGCGGAGACGCAGGCGATTCGAAGCCGCAAGCGGACGAATGCGATCAAGCGGCAGCCCAAAGACGAGAAGCTGCCGCACGAGGTGATGCCGGTGAGAGCCAGGAAGGCGAGCCGCACACGCGCGGAACATGCGGAACCGGAAGAGCCGGCGGCCGCCGCGACCAGGACGAATGCGCGGCGCGCCGGCAGGGAAGTGGTGCCCGTGACCGTGCATACATTCCCGGCGAAGCCTCCGGTGACGGAACCGCACGTGGTGCGCTCGGCGGATTCGGTGGCGCTGCGGCCGATGACGATCGAGGAAGCGGTGAAGGAAGCGGAGTTCCGCGACCGCGACGTGTTCGTTTTCCGCAACCATGCGGGAACGGTGTGCGTGCTGCACCGCAAGCGCGACGGAAAGATGGAGCTGATCGAGGCGCCGTAGCACCCCCGGGGTTACAGCGAGAGACCGAATGAGCAGCACGCCAATGGAGCTGATTCGCAAGCTGGACGAAACGGCGACAGCGCTGCTGGAGCTGGCCAATCAGGTGCGGCAGGCAGCGCCGGAGACGGCCGATCCGGAACTGCGCGCAGAGATGCTCGAAAGCGCCGACGGCATGGAGCGGCGCGCGGGAGAGCTGAGGGAGGCGACTGCGCGGTTGCGGGTGAAAATCAACTGAAGATGAGCGGCCGAGTGCGCCGCACGCGGGAATCCAAAGCGGTAAACCCGGTATACTTGGAATTCAGAGGCAGTTCCGAGAAAAGAAGACCCCGAAAGGCGGGGTCTTTTTCGATTTCGGGCAACAGGCCGCCTGTTCTGGTGTTTCTTACAGGCGTGGCCCTCCGGAAGCGGTTCATGGGCAACCTAATCGACACGATTCAGTCCCCCGCCGACGTAAAGAAGCTCTCTGTGCCGCAACTGGAAGCGCTGGCCCAGGAGATTCGCGAACGGCTGATCGTTACGCTCTCCAAAACAGGCGGCCATCTGGGGCCGAACCTTGGCGTGGTGGAGCTGACGCTGGCGCTGCACTACGTTTTCGATACGCCCACGGACAAGTTCGTCTTCGACGTGAGCCATCAGGCTTATGTGCACAAGATGCTGACCGGCCGCTGCGGCCAGCTGGACACGATGCGGCAGCCGGGCGGGCTGAACGGCTTTATGCTGCGCACGGAGAGCGAGCATGACTGCTATGGAGCGGGACACGCGGGCACGGCGCTGTCCGCGGCTCTGGGGATGGCGGTGGCGCGGGACCTGAGCGGCGGCAGGGAGCACGTGATTGCGCTGGCGGGCGACGCGGCCTTTACCAACGGGATTTCGTTCGAGGCACTGAACAACATTGCCGATCAGACGAAGCGGCTGATCGTGGTGCTCAACGACAACGAGTGGTCGATCGACCGGAATGTCGGGGCGATCGCGAAATATCTGCACAAGATTGTGACCAATCCACACCTGAGCCAGCTGCACGACAGCGCCGCGCGGCTGCTGGAGCGCGTGGGCGGCAAGGGAGCGCTGCACGTGGTGCGGCGCGCGGAAGAGGCGGCGAAGGGATTGCTTTGGCCATCGTTTCTGTTCGAGGAGTTTGGGCTGACCTATTACGGCCCGGTGGACGGACACAACATCGGCCTGCTGACTGAGACATTCAAATTCCTGAAGCAGCAGGAGCGGCCGGTGCTTCTGCACGCGATCACGCAGAAGGGGCGCGGATTCCAGCCGGCGCTGGACAGGCAGAAAAAGTTCCACGGCCTCGGGCCGTACGATCCGGAGACGGGCGACACCAAAGTGGCCGGGCAGCGGACCTATTCCGAGGTGTTTGCCGAAACGCTGGTGAAACTGGCCGACGAGAACGCGAAGATTGTCGCCATTACCGCGGCGATGCCGAATGGAACGGCGCTGGACCTGTTCCGGCCACATCATCCCAAGAAGTATTTCGACGTGGGGATTGCCGAGGAGCACGCCGTGATCTTCGCGGCGGGCATGGCGACGCAGGGGTTCAGGCCGTTCTGCGCGATTTATTCGACTTTCCTGCAGCGAGGATTCGATCCCATTGTGCATGACGTGTGCCTGCAGAATCTGCCGGTGGTGTTCTGCATGGATCGAGCGGGGCTGAGCGGAGACGACGGGCCGACGCATCACGGTCTTTTCGACATTGCGTATCTGCGCGGCGTACCGAACATCGTTCAGATGGCGCCTGCGGACGAAGACGAGCTGGCGGACATGATGTACACGGCGATGCTGCATGCGGGGCCGAGCGCGATCCGGTATCCGCGCGGCGCGGGACCGGGCGCGACCGTGAAGGAACATCCGCGGGCGCTGGAGATCGGCCGGGCGGAAGTGGTGCGGGAGGGGGATGAGTTCGTCATTCTGGGGCTGGGACCGCTGCTGCCGATGGCGAAGGAGCTGGCGCTGGCGCTGGAGGGGCAGGGCTCGACGGCGGCGGTGATCAATCCGCGGTTCATCAAGCCGCTGGACACCCAGCTGATCGCGCGTTATGCGCGGCGCGCCGTTGCGCTGGTGACCATGGAAGATCATGTGCGGATGGGCGGCTTCGGCAGCGCGGTGCTGGAGGCGCTGAGCGAGGCAGGCGTGGATACGCCGGTGATCCGCATTGGATGGCCGGACCGGTTCATCGAGCACGGCAAGGTGGATCAGCTGCGCGCGCGGCACGGGCTGAGCGTGGAAGCCGCGCTCGAGAAGCTGGCGCCCTATCTGAAGCACGGTCTGGGGCGGCTGGTGGCGCGGTAGAGGCATGGTATCCTGCGCCTGCCCACCCGGGGCAGGTGCGAGGTGTTTCCTGAACGGCTGGCTGCGATCGGTTGCGGCTCTCCTTTGCTGCGTTGCGGGTTCCCTGCCGGCGGCGGCGCAGAACGCATGGCCTTCCGGAGCGGAGTTGCAGGGGCTGCTGGTGCGCATGAAGGCAAACATGGCGAAGAATGGCCTGCTGGCAGAGCAGTACACCTCGGTCGAGTATTGGCACAACCTCAATTGGGGCAAGAAGGGCAAGAAGACCGACGATGAGTCGGCGAAATACGAGAATGTTTTTGTGGAGGGGCTGCCCTATCAGCGCAAAGTGGAGGAAGACGGCAAGCCGCTAATCGGCAAGGCTGCGAAGAAGGAGGAGCAGCGCTATGAAAAGGCGGTGGACGAACGGAAGCATATGACTCTGGACCAGAAGCGCAGCTTCTTTCACCCGACGTCTCATACCGGGCTGCCAATCGATTACCTGACGACGCTGTTCGACAACCGCGTCACCGGGGAAGTGATGCTGAACGGGCGGAAGACGTACGTGGTCGAATCCGTGCCGAAGCCGGACGCAAAGCCGACGGACGCCCAGGAAAAGACCGCGCTCTGCTGGAAAGAGACCACGTGGATCGATGTGGCGGACAATGTTCCAGCGCAGATGGAGGCCGTAGCGCTGGAAAATGTGGCGCACTCCGTCAAGGGCATGAGGATACGCCTGACATGGGAGCGCCTGGAACCTTCGCCTGACGATAAGGGTGGACAACCAGTCTGGGCTGAGAAGGAATTTGTCGGCCAGGGGCAGGTCAAATGGTTCTTCTTCAGCGGACGCGTGAGGACCGAGCAGGATTACTCTGACTGGAGGAAGTTCGAGGTCGACGTGCGCCTGCTGCCCGATTCAGTGAAAATGATGACAGCGGGGCAAAACGAGGAACACCCCTGATCTTCCGGACCGGATGCCTCCGGCGCACCTCGTTGAGCGCGACCAGCTGCAAGCCAGCACACGTTTTCATGCGCACTGAGCCAGCCTTCGAGTCCGTGACCACTCTGAATATTCCAGCGCGGCCGCACCGCGCCCGGTGGATCATTGCCATCGGCGTCTTCAAACTGCTGCAGGCGGCGGCGTTTCTGCTGCTGGGGTTCGGGGCGCTGAGGCTGCTGCACAAGGATCTGCTGGACGTCGCAGAACACTGGATCCTGGCGCTGCGGTTCAATCCCGAGGGCCACTTTGTCAGCCTGCTGCTGGGACAGGTGGCGCTGATCGATCCGCACCGGCTGAGGCAGATCAGTGCGGCCATCTTCGGGATCGCGGCGCTGGATGCAATTGAGGGAGCGGGACTGGTTCTGGAGAAGATCTGGGCGGAGTTTGTGACCCTGATTCTGACTGTGTCGTTTCTGCCTCTGGAGCTCGCGGGCGTGATTCGCCATCCGACGTGGATCCGCGTGGGGCTGGCGATCATCAACCTGGCGGTAGTGCTGTACCTGCTGTGGTTTGTAAGAATGAGAAAGAGGGAGCGGCGGTTGCGGTGAGCGGGCAGGGTCTGATTTCAGACCAGGGAGCAGAAGCGATGCGGCGCGCAAGCGTGATAGGAGCAGGTCCGAACGGACTGGCGGCGGCGGTGGAGCTGGCGCGGGCCGGGCTGAAGGTGCAGGTGCTCGAGGCTGAGGCGCAGGCCGGTGGCGCGGCGCGCACGATGGAGCTGACCCTGCCTGGCTTCCGGCACGATTTCGGATCCGCCATTCACCCGATGGGTGCGGGATCGCCGTTCTTCTCGACGCTGCCGCTGGCCGATCATGGGCTGCAATGGGTGCACGGTACGGCGCCGCTGGCGCATCCGCTGGACGACGGGACCGCGGTGACGCTGGAACACAGCCTGCACGATCAGGAGACGGCGCTGGGCGAGGATGGGCGCGCGTGGCGAGAACTGGTGGAACCGGTGGCTGCGCACTGGAGGGATTTTGCCGCCGATGCGATGGGGCCGACGGTTCATTTCCCTCGGCGACCGTGGATGCTGGCGCGATTCGGACGGCTGGCGATGCAGCCGGCGCGGACGCTGGCACGTCGCTTTCGCGGCGAAAGGACGAGGGCGCTGTGGGCGGGATTGGCGGGGCACTCGTTTCTGAGCCTGGATGAGGGGCTGAGCTCGGCGGTGGGGTTGGTGCTGGGGGCGGCGGCGCATGCGGTGGGATGGCCGGTGGCGCGGGGCGGGTCGCAGGCGATCACCGACGCTCTGGCGGCTTATCTGGCGAAACTGGGCGGCGAGGTGCAGACAGGGCGGAGGATTGGCTCGCTCGACGAGCTGGATGCGGAGGACGGCCCGATCCTGTGTGATCTGACGCCGCGGCAATTACTGGGCGTTGCCGGGGAGCGGTTGCAGAGGACGTATCGCCAGGCGATGGAAGAGTATCGCTACGGGCCGGGCGCGTTCAAGATCGACTACGCGTTGTCGGAGCCGATTCCATGGCGGGCGCGAGAGTGCAGTCGATCGATCACGGTGCACGTGGGCGGGACGTTTGAGGAGATTGCGCGTTCGGAGTATGCCGTATCGCAGGGCGGGATCGCGGAGCAGCCGTTTGTGCTGGTGGCGCAGCCGACGCTGTTCGACAAAACACGCGCGCCCGAGGGCAAACACGTTGCCTGGGTGTACTGCCATGTTCCGAACGGATCGAGCGAGGATATGGCCAGCCGGATCGAAGCGCAACTGGAGCGGTTTGCGCCGGGGTTCCGCGATTGCGTTCTGGCGCGGCGCCTGCTGACGCCGGCGACGCTGGAAAGCATGGACGCGAATCTGGTGGGCGGCGACGTGAACGGGGGGGAGCTGTCGATGCGGCAGTTTCTGCTGCGCCCGGCGCTGGGGAATTACTACACGGGGACGAAGAATCTGTATCTGTGTTCGGCCTCGACGCCGCCAGGCGGGGGCGTGCACGGGATGTGCGGCTATCATGCGGCGCGGATGGCGCTGCGGCGGCTACGCTGACTGCTTCAGCGTCGGGCAGACCGCTTCGATGGCACGGTCGGTCAGGCGCTGCTTCAGCTTGTCCATGGCGAGCCAGGGATCGCGCCTGAGACGGGACTTCCACTCAGAGAAGTTCGCGACGGAGAACTGTCTGGGATCGGTGCGGCCAAGCTCGGCCCAGGCGAGGGGGATGGACACGCGGGCTCCCGCGCGTGCGCGCGGTGAAAAGGGAGCGACAGCGGTGGCGCCTCGCTCGTTGCGAAGGTAGTCGAGAAAGATGCGGCCAGTGCGTGCGGCTTTGGCCATCCTGGTGAGATAGAGCTTCGGGTGGGCTCGCTCCATCATCAGAACGAAACTGTGCGCGAAGTTTTTCACGGCGGGCCACTCGTGTTCCGGCTGGATCGGGGCGACCACGTGGAGGCCCCTGCCGCCGGTGGATTTGACGAAGGATTCGAGGCCGAGCCGGTTGAAGAGGCGGCGGACTTCGCGGGCGCTTTCGACCAGACGGAGCCAGGGCAGAGCGGGATCGGGATCGAGGTCAATGATGAAGCGGTCAGGGGTTTCCAGCGCGTCGTTGCGCGAGCCCCAGGGATGGATTTCAAGCACGCCCATTTGCGCAAGGCCGACGAGGCCTTTCTCTGTGGAGAGAGTGAGGTACTGCTCCGGCGCGCCGCCTTCTTTTGGAGGGACGGGAACGCTGTGGACGCCCGCAGGGACGCCCATGCCGACGTGCTTCTGAAAGAAGCAGGGTTTGCCGGAGCCTTCCGGACAGCGAACCAGGCTAAGCGGACGGCCTGCGATGTGGGGAAGCATATGATCGGCAATGGCGGCGTAGTATTCGGCGAGCCGGCGCTTGGTGAGGTGCGACGGCTCGTCGAGAATCCTGTCGGGATGGGTGAGGCGCACGCCGGCGATTTCTTCGCCCGCGCCGGAGCGAGTTTTTGCGGCAACGGAGCGAGGCGCGGCGTGACGGGCGGAATGAGTGGCGCGTGGCAGAGCGGGCCTGGCAGTGGGTTTTAACGCAGAGCGGGATTGGTGCGCGGATTCGGAACGAGGCGCGGCCTGCGGCGATTCGCGGGTGACTTCGCCGGGGTCTTTGTCTTCGCGGAGACCGAGGAAGGCGGCCTGGCGGATGTTGCCGCTCGCGGTCCAGGTGGAGAAGCGAACCTCGACCACCATCTGCGGTTTCACCCACACGGCCTCCTTCCTTGCTTCGGCGGGCGGATCGTCGAAGGGTGCTTTGGACTGCCGGAGTTTTGCCAGTTTTGTGCGCAGCAGTGTGCGCATCTTCTGGTCGAAGCCCGTTCCGGTGCGGCCAGCGCAGATCAGCCGGCCGTGATCGTAATACCCGAGAAGCAGCGCACCGATGGCATCGCGGTCTTTGGAGTGGGGTGTGAATCCGCCGACGACAAACTCCTGCTGCAGAAAACATTTCGCTTTGAGCCAGTTGTGGGCGCGGCCGGAGCGCCACGGCGCATGGGCGCGCTTGGAGACGACGCCCTCAGCGCCCATCTGGCAGGCGCGGCGGAACATCTCGGCACCGTGGGAGCGGATGTGGCTGCTGTAGCGGAGGGTCGTATTATCGCCTGATTGCTGGAAGAGACCTTCGAGGAGGGTCTTGCGCTGCTCAAGGGGAAGGACGCGCAGATTGTGGCCATCGAGATGGAGAAGATCGAAGGCGAAACAGGTGAGCCGGTGAGGGGCACTCCCGTCGAAGGCCGCCTGCAGATCGGCGAAGCTGGTGCCACCCTGGGCGTTCAGCACGACTGCTTCGCCGTCGAGAATGGCCGTTTGCACGGGGAGACGCGCGGCAGCTTCGGCAATGGCCTTCATCCGGTTCGTCCAGTCAAGGCCTTTGCGTGTGTAGAGGCGGACGACCACTCCATCGCGCGAGACGGCCGCCCGCCGGGGGCCCCGGTTGGCGCGGCGGCTCGATCCTCTGGAGTCGATGTGGATCTGAATCCGGTAGCCGTCGAGCTTGAGTTCGTGCAGCCAGTCGTCGCCTTCCGGCGGCTCAGCGGCGGTGGTGGCGAGTTGGGGGGCGATGAAGCCGGGGAGCTTCTCCTTGGGAGCATTCTTCAGGAGGCCTGAGCGGTCGGGCAGGCCTTTCTTACGCAAGGATGAGCTATTCCTCGCGGGTCCGCTGGATTTGCGTGTCAGGCGAGAGCGGTTGGCGGGAGACTTCCTGGCGGGCTGAGAGCGGGCGCTGGAATCCCAGACGTGATCTTCGGCGGCAGCGATTTCGTTGAGGGTGCGGCCGGTGACGGCGCTGTTGGGGGATTCGTCGGTGACCGAGGGCGCGTCGGGCGTGCGGGCAAACTCGTCGTGCTCCTTGATAAGGAGCCAGCTGGGTTTGTCCGAGCTACCGAAGCGGTTCCCATGCATGCGCACCAGCACCCAGCGACCGTGCAGTTTCTGGCCGTGAAGAGCGAATTTCAGGTTGCCCTGGCGCAGGCCTTCGTCGACGTCGACGAAGGGCTCCCAGGTACCCTGGTCCCAGACCATCACGGTGCCGCCGCCGTACTGGCCTCTGGGGATGGTGCCTTCGAAACCGCCGTACTCGACAGGGTGGTCCTCGACCTCGACGGCGAGGCGCTTGTCCGCGGGGCTGGAGCTGGGACCTCTGGCGACCGCCCAGCTCCTGAGGACGCCGCGCCAGCCGAGGCGGAAGTCGTAGTGGAGGCGCGTCGCGGCGTGCTTCTGGATAACGAACGGTAAATTGTGTTTCGCGGACGCTTCGCCGGCTGAGCCACCACGCGGTTCTGCGGTCATTTCGAAGTCACGCATGGCGCGATAGCGGGCGAGCTGCCTGTCGACCTCGGCGGAAGGCGAGCGGCGGGGGCGGGATTGGCCCCGGGCCGGGGTGCGGCGGGCGGAGCGGGCGGCGGATTTGGGCTTCGTTTTCGGCATCAAGAGGTTGGAGTCGGCAGGAGCGGGGCGGGCTGCCAGAAATCTGCACAGAGCGTGGAGCGGGCTGGTTTCAGCCGATCTGGAGGGCGCCGGTCATGCGCAGGTCCTGTTCGAGGACTACGGACACCGCGGGCTTGTCTTCCTGATAACGGACCTGGATGTGGCGGCCGCGGAGGGCGTCGGCGAACTGCTCGGCCTGCTGTTTGCGGCGGAAATGGCGGGCGTATTTGCCGTAATAGTACTGGGAGCGGGCGTAATAGCGGTACTGGACGACGACGGTGTAGCCGTTTTTGCGCCGGACGCTGGCGGACTGGACTTCGCCGTCGGCGCTGGGCCACGCGGCGGCGCGGCGCTGGCGAAGCTTTTGCCAGAGGGTTTGGCCACCGAGAGCGCCTCCGCCCCCGACCACGATGGGGAAAAAGCCATGGAAGAGGGAATAGATTGGTTCCCACCAGTTCCACCAATGGCCGTGGAGCGGAATCATAATGGCTCACAGAATACGACAGAAAGCGAGAAATAAGCAGGGCGGACAGGCGACGCGGGAGGTGCAAAATTCGTCATTTCTTTATGGAAAGCGCGCTGGTCAACCGAGGCTGCGCGGGTTTATTGTAGTCAGTCGTCCTGGACCGAATCGCGCCCCGAAGCCGGCGAGGGTGGCCGGTCACGCGAAGGCCGCAGCCTGTAACGAGGAGATGTTCAGTTATGGCAACTGTCCTGCAGAATCCGGAAGCCGCCGCGCAGAAGGATTTTCTTCCCCTGAACGGGACCGACCACGTGGAGTTTTACGTGGGGAACGCGCGCCAGGCCGCCTACTTTTACCGGCTGGCCTTCGGCATGAAGCTGGTGGCCTATGCCGGGCCGGAGACGGGCGTGCGGGATCGCGCGTCGTTCGTGCTGCAACAGGAGAAGATCCGCTTTGTGCTGACCACGCCGCTGCGCCCCGATGGGGAGATAGCCGAACACGTGCGCGTGCATGGCGACGGGGTCCGCGACGTGGCGCTGTGGGTTTGCGATGCGCGGCAGGCGTGGAAAGAGACGACGAAGCGCGGGGCGCGCAGCGTACGCGAGCCGTTTGAGATGAAGGACGGGAATGGGCAGGTGCGGATCGCGTCCATCGCGGCGTATGGGGACACGATTCACTCGTTTGTAGAGCGCGGCGAATATAACGGGCCGTTTCTGCCGGGGTATCGCGCCGAGCCGGAAGACAAGCTGGCACGGCCGACGGGGCTGAGGTACATCGACCACATGGTAGGCAATGTGGGCTGGAACGAGATGAACCGCTGGGTGGATTTCTACGCCTCGGTGATGGGCTTCTCGCTGTACCAGCACTTCGACGACAAGGATATTTCGACGGAGTACTCGGCGCTGATGTCGAAGGTGATGGCGAATGGCAACGGGCGGGTGAAGTTCCCGATCAACGAGCCCGCGGAAGGACGGAAGAAGTCGCAGATCGAGGAGTATCTGGAGTTCTACCACGGGCCGGGCGTGCAGCACATCGCGATGGCGACGAGCGACATTCTGGACACGGTGGGCAGGCTGCAGTCGCAGGGCGTGCCATTCCTGACAGTGCCGCACACGTACTACACCGAGCTGGAAGCGCGCGTGGGGAAGATCGAGGAGCCGATCGAGGCGCTGGAGAAGCTGGGGATTCTGGTGGATCGCGACGATGAAGGCTACATGCTCCAGATCTTCACCAAGCCCGTGGAAGACCGGCCGACGCTGTTCTTCGAGATCATCCAGCGGAAGGGCAGCCGGAGCTTTGGCAAGGGGAATTTCAAGGCGCTGTTCGAGGCGATCGAGCGGGAGCAGGCGGCAAGAGGAAACCTGTAATCTCCGGGAGCAGGGTGAATTCAGCGGCGTGGATTGCGCGGCGTACCCAGCTTGGGCGAAGTGTCTTTGGATGAGCGCGACTCGCGCAGGAAGTTGAAGAGAATCCAGAGCAGGATGACGATACCGGCCGCGGAAGCAAACGCCAGGATAAGAATGGGCCAGCGGTGCAGGAGTTCCATGCTTCTTCCTCTGATTCCATGAAACGGGAGCGGGCACAAGCAGGACACAAAGAAGGCGTAAGCGATTCATAAGGGTGCAGCGGCCAGGGAAAACAATGAGTCCGAGCCGCTAGTCTGCGACCATCAGCTCGCCGGGGAGGATGGGGCGCGTGCGCGGGAGAACGCCGAAGGCGGCAAGCGTACCCATCACGAGCAGGACGGCGCACCAGGCCACCAGCTTGATCACGTCGTTGACGTGACCGCGCGGCAGGAACTTCCACAGGATGAGCAGGAGGCTCTGTGCGGCGGTGACGGACCAGACGGCTCCGTAGAAATAGCGGCGTTCCCGGCCTTCGCCCTCGGTGGAGCGGCGCACGCGCGGGAGGACTCCGGACAAGCCGAGCAGAAGGATAGCGATCATCAGCGGGAAGTAGCCGTGTTGGTAGATCTGCCTGAGCTGCCAGCGGCCGGTGGCGACGGCTCCGATGAGGCCGGCGAGGTTGAGCAGAGCGAAGTTGAGCAGGGCGTTCCAGGCGAAGGTGTAGCAGATGCGGCGGTAAAGGGGGTTGGGGCGGTCCTCCGTGAAGTGCAGGATGTACGGCGCGGGCTCGGAGCCGGGCAGCTTGCCGAAGACCAGGGCGTTGCCCGTGCCGACCAGCACGGCGCCCAGCCAGACCAGGTTAGCGACGCTGCCGCCACGGTCGAAGAGGCTGAAAGTCAGAGGTCCGGGCGCGAGGAAGAAAACCCAGATCCAGATGGGCCAGTGAGCGGAGCGGTAAAGGCGCGTGTTGCGGGAGCGCATTTTGAGCTGACTGGCGTATTCGACGCGGACGGGAATCGACATGATGATCAGCGGGCAGCGGCCGCGTCTTCGCGGCGAGCGGAAGTGAAGACAGGCACAAAGCGAATCTCAATGCGATCCCCCGCCATCTGCACGTGAACGTCTTCGAGCGAGTCGACGATCCAGTCGGCGTCGCTGAGGCTTTCGAGCGCGTGAGAGTGGAGGGTGGCTAACACGGGGCAGCCGGCAGCGTGGCCCGCCAACGCGCCGGAAGCGGAATCCTCGATGACAAGGCAATCGGCGGGCTCAAAGCCGAGGAGGGCCGCACCCTTGAGGTAAGGTTCAGGGTGGGGCTTGCCGTGGGAGACGTGCTCGGCCGAAATGATGCGGGCGGGAACCGGGATATCGCCATGGGCCAGGCGGCTGCTCGCAAGGCGATCCGTTGCGGAAGTGACCACGGTCCAGCGACTTGCTGGCAAAGTCTCAAGAATTAAACGAACTCCGGCCAGCGTCTCGAGGCCGACCTTGTCATCGATTTCCGTCTGCTCCAGCCATTCCAGTTCCTTCAGCGCGTCGAGATCGGGGCGAAGGCGGTGGACGGTCTCAATGGCGCGGCAGCCATGGGCTTCGCGGATGGCCAGCGCGGGATCGATGCCGCGAGCGTTCGCCCATTTTTGCCAGGTACGCTCGACGGAGCCGAGCGAGCTGACCAGGACGCCATCCATATCAAAGAGAATGCCACGAGGATGCAGGATGACGGGGTTCTCAGATGAGGGACGGCCCATAACTCCAGAGTAACAAAGCGGCCAGGGCACGCGGGTGATGAGAAGCCGCGTGGGGTGAGATACTTCCATGTTCGAGGGAGGCAGTGGCAATGACGGAGCAGACGATCCGCGCACCACGCGGGAGCCAAAGGGTGGCCCGCGGCTGGATTCAGGAAGCGGCGAAGCGGATGCTGATGAACAACCTGGATCCGGAAGTGGCGGAGAAGCCGTCGGAACTGATCGTCTACGGCGGGCGCGGCAAGGCAGCGCGCAACTGGGAGTGCTTCCATCGAATCGTAGAGACGCTGGATCGGCTGGAGAACAACGAGACGCTGCTGATCCAGTCGGGCAAGCCGGTGGCGGTGCTGGAGACGCAGCCGCTGGCGCCGCGGGTGCTGATCGCCAATTCGAATCTGGTGCCACACTGGGCCACGTGGGAAGTATTCGACCGACTGGATCGCGCGGGGCTGATGATGTACGGGCAGATGACGGCGGGGTCGTGGATTTATATCGGGACGCAGGGAATTCTGCAGGGGACGTACGAGACGTTCCGCAGCGCGGCGGAACGGCACTTTGGCGGGACGCTGGCCGGAACCGTGACGGTCACCGCAGGGCTGGGCGGGATGGGCGGCGCACAACCGCTGGCGGTGAAGCTGGCGGGCGGGGTTTCGATCTGCGTGGAGGTGGATCCGAACCGCATCGAGCGGAGGCTGGAGACGCGCTACCTGGATCGCGCGACGTCGTCGCTGGATGACGCCATGGGCATGGCGATGGAGGCGAAGGCCGCCAAAGAGGCTGTCTCCATTGGGCTGCTGGGGAATGCGGCGGAAGTGCTGCCGAAAATGGTGGAGATGGGGTTCACGCCGGAGCTGGTGACGGACCAGACGAGCGCGCACGATCCCTTGTGGGGATATTTGCCGACAGCGCGCGCAGACGAAGACCTGAACACGCTGCGGGAGCGGAACCCCGATGAGTATCTGCGCCGCGTGCGGGAGGCCATGGCGCGGCACGTGGAAGCGATCCTGAAGATGCGGCAGCGGGGCGCGATTGCTTTCGACTATGGGAACAACCTGCGCGCGCAGGCGGAAAAGGGGGGAGTGAAGGATGCGTTCGCGTATCCGGGATTTGTGCCGGCGTTCATTCGCGATGCCTTCTGCGAAGGGCGCGGACCGTTCCGGTGGGCGGCGTTGTCGGGCGATCCGGCGGATATTGCCGCAACGGATGCGGCGCTGCTGAAGCTGTTTCCGGAAGACCGGCGGCTGCACGACTGGCTGACGTACGCGGCGGATCAGATTGCATTCCAGGGACTGCCGGCGCGGATTTGCTGGCTTGGCTATGGGCAGCGGGACCACGCCGGGCTGCTGTTCAACGAGATGGTGCGGGACGGGAGGCTGAAGGCGCCGGTGGTGATTGGGCGCGATCATCTGGACGCGGGGTCGGTGGCGAGCCCCTTCCGCGAAACGGAGGCGATGCGGGATGGATCGGATGCGGTCTCGGACTGGCCGCTGCTGAATTTTGCGACGGGCATTGCCAGCGGCGCCTCGTGGATGAGTTTCCACCACGGCGGAGGCGTGGGCATGGGCTATAGCCAGCACGCGGGCCTGGTGGCCGTGGCGGACGGCAGCGAGGAAGCCGAGCAGCGGCTGCGATTGTGCCTGCGAAACGATCCGGCGCTGGGCGTGGTGCGCCACGCGGACGCGGGGTATGAGAAGGCGATCAGCGCGGCGCGCGAGCGCGGACTGGATATGCCGAGCCTGTGATGAGAGCCGATGTGCTGGTGCGGGGGATCTCACAACTTGTGACCGCAGAGGGCGCGGGGCCGAAGCGCGGCGCGGCGATGTGCGAGCTGCAGGTGGTGGAGCACGCGGCGCTGGCGATTGCTGAGGGGAAATTCGCGTGGGTGGGAGCGGAGCGCGAGTGGAATGGAGAAGCGGCAGAGACCGTGGATGCTGGTGGATGTGCGGTAGTCCCCGGGCTGGTCGATCCGCACACGCATGCGGTCTGGGCGGGGGATCGGCTGGCGGATTTCGAGGCGCGACTGAAAGGCGAAGCGTATGAATCCATTCTGGCGGCGGGCGGCGGGATTCGGAGCACGATTCGCGCGACCGCGGCGGCAAAAGTGGAACAACTCGTGGCGCTGGCGCAGCCGCGCATTGCGGCGCTGGTGCGGTCGGGCGCGACGACGATTGAGGTGAAGTCGGGGTACGGGTTTACTGTGGATGCGGAGCTGCGGATGCTGCGGGCGATCCATGCGCTGGCGGCCCAGGCTCCGGCCTGGATTGTGCCGACACTGCTGATCCATGTGCCTCCGGCGAATGCGGCGGAGCGCGAGGGGTATGTGGCCGAGGTGTGCGCGACGCTGATTCCGACAGCGGCCCGGGAAAAGCTGGCGCAGGCGGCCGACGTTTTTGTAGAGAAAGAAGCGTGGAGTGCTGCGGAGGCGGAACAGATGCTGACTGCGGCCCGAGCGCATGGATTGAGAACGAAACTGCACACGGAGCAGTTCCACCGCGTGGGCGGGCTGGAGCTGGGGGTGCGGATGGGCGCGCTCAGCGTGGATCATCTGGAGGCGTGCAGCGATGACCAGGTGGTGATGCTGGCAGCGAGCTCGACGGTAGCGACGATTTTGCCCGGCGTGACACTACATTTGGGATTGCCGGCTGCGCCGGGGCGAAAGCTGGTTGATGCGGGTGCAGCCGTTGCAGTGGGAACAGATTTGAATCCGGGATCGAGTCCGCTCTTTTCGACGCAAATGGCGCTGGCGCTGGCGGTCCGGCTGAACGGGCTGACGGCGAAGGAGGCGCTGATCGCGGGGACGGCGAATGCTGCGTGTGCTCTGGGACTGCGCGATGCAGGGCGGATTGAGCCCGGGCTGCCGGCGGATTTTGCGGTTCTGCACGGAGCGGACTGGCGCGAACTCGTGTATACGCTGGGAGGGAATCCGGCGCGGGAGGTCTGGATTGGCGGGCAGAAAGCGGCGCAGTTCCTCAGGCCTTAACGCCCTCCAAATCACGTAGCCGCTGCCGCGCCTGATCGATAAACGCATCCTGAGGCGCGTCCTGTTGCATCGATTCGAGATTGATCGTGACATTCGCGCGCGCGCCCTCAATCGCTGCGCGCGCCAGCGCAATCGCAGTCGTCAGGTCGGAACTCATCTTCGGATTGGTGATCGCCCTGAGCCGCTCCGCGATTTGCGCCACTTCAGCAGCGCCTTCCGCTACACCCAGCGGCACACTTGCCGCCTGGCACAGTGCGGCCGCGAGGTCGACGCCGCCGTTCTCCGATTGCTTTGCCTTCTTATACCCCTGGATCACCAGGTTGTAGGCCTCTGCGTCGGCATCCACAGCGGCCTTCAACTCTTCACGCAGCGTGGCCAGGCGCGCAATCGCCTCGCTGAGCCGCGTTTCGTACGGAACGTAGGCCTTCTTACCGCGCGACATGGACGCCACCATGAACGCCAGACCGGCGGCCATGGCGCCGCTCGCCGCCGCTGCACTGCCCCCGCCCGGAGCTGCGGTGGGAGCGGCCAGTTGCTCAATAAAGGGCTCAACTCCAGCGCGCAATCCGCCAACGGCCGTCTTGCCGCCCGTCACTGCGGCCAGGCGGTTCTCGAGAATCAGCGACGAATCGAAGTTCTCCACCTGCAAATACCATTCCGCAGCCTGTTCAAGCGCTGCCCTGGGGATGAGACCGATAATTTCGCTTGATACGGGGAGCACGCCGTGGCGCGCCGCCTCGCGCTTCACACATTCGAACACGCGATGAATGGGTGTTTGCTCAAAATCGGTCAGGTTCACTGAAACCTGCGCCAGCCCCCGCACCAGGAATCCGGCGGCCTTTACGAAACGCAATCCGCCCGAGGAGTAGCGAACCGCCTTCGCGATTCGCTTCGCCACGTCCACATCGGGCGTGCTGAGGAAGATGTTGTAGGCGATGAGGAATTTGCGTGCGCCCACCACGGTAGCTCCGGCGGTGGGGTGGACGCGCGGCTCGCCGAAATCGGGTTTGCGCGCGGCCACGGTCGCAATCTCCTCGCGAATCCCCTCAAACTGCCCGCGGCGAATGTTTTCGAGATTCTGGCGCTCGGGCGTGGTCGCTGCGGCTTCGTAGAGATACACCGGAATCTGGTAGCGTTTCCAGATCTCCGCGCCCACGTAACGCGCCATCGCGATGCAATCTTCCAGCGTGACGCCTTCAATGGGGATGAACGGCACCACATCAGCTGCGCCCATGCGTGGATGCGCCCCCTGATGCACATTGAGGTCAATCAGTTCCGCGGCTTTACCCACGCCGCGAATGGCCGCTTCCTGTATTGCCTCGCGTTCACCAACGATGGTGATCACCGAGCGATTGTGGTCGGCATCCATCTCGCGATCGAGCAGATGGACGCCAGGAATTTTCATTGCCTCAACGATGGCATCGACCCTGGCCGAATCGCGGCCTTCGGAGAAATTGGGAACGCATTCAACGAGCGCTGCAGACACGCCAAAAGCATACGATTCGTGCCTGGATATCGCAACCGGCTCGCGCTCGGAGGGCAGCAGAAACCCGGTGGTCACGCCGCTTTCGCCTGGACTCGAAAACAACGAATACGGAAGACCTCATCTAAACTGGGGAGGTTCAGAGAATCCGATACAGCAACAATTATTTCTCCGGCTCCTTGTAGCACCGGCGGCCAGGGATGCAGCGCGACAGGTGAACGTAATGGTCGTCGGGGCCGGCGGGGCTCATGGTGCGCAGGCACCAGTAGCTGGAGGCGGCGGCAATGCCGGGAACCCAGGATTCTGGATTTCGCGGCGTGGTGCCGTAAGGGTTCTTCGTCCGGAGGCACTGGCAAGGCTGCGTGGCTGGAGTCGTGGCGCTCATTGTTAACCTCCTGGAGCTATCCGGCGGCGCCGGGATCGCGATCGCGCAATCCGGCAGCGAGCAGAATGGTACGGTACACGGCGACCGGGAAGAGATCGAGTTTGTAGGCATTCATTGAGAGCGGCTGCGCGCCTTCGACGGAAACGCGACCCGCAGCGCGCGCGGTCTCTTCCGTGACGGGCTTGCCGGCGAGCGCGGCTTCGGCCTGCGGCGAGCGGCGCACCACGGGCGAGGCAGCCCCCATGGCGATGACGGCGCGGCGGCAGATGCCGCCGTCCATTTCGAGGACGACGCCCGCGTCGGCGATCGCCCAGTCGAAGCTCTCCTTCTCGCCGTACTTCTGGTAGGCGGAGCGCGTTCCGGCCGTGGGGCGAGGAATCACAATGGCCGTCAGCAACTCATCCGGCTCGATCACGGTGAATTGCGTTGGATTGGCGTCGGGGACGACGTAAAGCTCGCGAATGCCGACGGTGCGCTTGCCACGTTTGGCGGAGGTCAGCTCCACGCTGGCGCCGAGGCCGAGGAGCGCGACCGCCGCGGAAGAGGGCGCGACGGAAGGACAACCGGTGTACTCCATGATGGCGTGATACTGGTTCAGGCCTTCAAAGGCAAAGCAGAAGTCCTTGCCTTTGCGGAGGCACTGAAATTCCGACGAGCGGTAGTACCAGCACTGCACGCGCTGGAGCAGATTGCCGCCGACGGTGGCCATGTTACGGATGTGGGGCGTTGCGGCGTGGCCGCAGGCATCAGCAAGGATCTGGTAATGGGCGCGGATCGACGGATGCTCGCTGATTTCGGAGAGAGTGGCGAGGGGGCCGACGGTGAGGCCCTGCGGCGTTTCGTGAATGCCGTGCAGCGCGGCAATGTTGCGGATGTTGACCAGCTTTGGCGGTTCCTCGATGCCATCTTTCATGCGATCGAGGAGATCGACACCGCCGGCTTTCACCACGGCACCGTCGTTGAGTTGCGAGAGAGCAGCGTCGACAGTTGTGCAGTCTGCGAGGACAAAGCGGTTCATGCCAGGTCCCTCCCTTGCCGGAGCGCTGCGAGGACGATGGCGGGTGTCATGGGCGTGCGTCGGACGCGCACGCCCGTGGCGTTGTAGACGGCATTGCCGACAGCCGCGCCAATGGAGACGACGCCGGCGGCCTCGCCGATGCCGGACGCATCCGTGGAGCTCTGGCCGATGTAGTCCTCGATGAGGCGCACGTCGATGTCCGGGATTTCACGGGCGCCGGCGATTTTGTAGAGGTCGAGATCGGGGTTGACCATCAGGCCGTACACGGGGTCCAGCAGGCGGTCTTCGAAAAGCGTGTACGAAATGCCCTGGATGATGCCGCCGTTGATCTGGCTGATGGTCTGCTGCGGATTCATGGGGCGTCCGCAATCGTGGACGGAAAGCACCCGGCGGACGCGGATGCGGCCCAGCTCCGTGTCCACCTCGACCTCGGCGACATCGACGCCGCCATAGGTGAGGTATTTGCTCGGGTCGTAGTCGGGGACGCGCCGTGCCTGCGCCGAGATCTGCGAGGTGGTCATCTTTCGGGCGGCGCGGCGGAAGCTGATGGGCCGGACTTTGCCCGATCGGCTGCGGACTTCGCCGTCGATGAGGACCAGGTCCTGCGGCGCAGCGCCAAGTGCAGGAGCAATATCGGCGAGGAAGCTTTGCGCTGCCTGCCACGCGGCATCGCGCACAGCGGGCGTGAGCGACAGCGTGGTGACGCTCCCGCCGGAGTCCGGGCCGACCGGATAACTGGTGTCGCCGACCCTGACGGCGATCTGGGAAGGCGGCACGCCGAACTGCTCGGCGAGTATCTGCGCGAGCACGGTCTTGATGCCGGAGCCGATGTCCTGAACCGCGGAGAAAACTTCCAGCGAGCCGTCGCGGTGGACGCGGACTTCCGCCGAAGAGTTCATGCGGACAAAGCGGTACCAGACGGACTGGGCCAGGCCGACGCCGCGCCTGACGGGGCCTTTATCCGCGCCAGCGACGGGGTTGCGCGACTTCCAGAGCGCGCTCTCGCGGACGATCTGGCGTTCGACGCGGCGAACCGGGTGATTGTCGATTTTGTCGCGGAGATCGATCGGTTCCATGTTGAGGCGGACAGCCAGCTCGTCGATGGTCTGCTCCAGGGCAAAATCGCCCTGCGGATGGCCGGGCGCGCGCATGGCCGTGGCTGGTCCGGCATTGATGAAGACGTCGTTTTCTTCGGTGTGCAGGGAGGCGTACTGGTAGAGGTTCGCGGCCGGACCCGCGCAGCCCGCTCCGGTGCCGCATCCGGCGGTGCCATAGCTGACGAGATGGATGGCGGTGAGGGTGCCGTCCCTCTTTGCGCCGATGCGGAGGGTCTGGTCGGAACTGGGACGATTGCCGACAGAAAGATGTTCCTCCTGGCGATCGAGCATGAGGCGGACCGGAGCGCCGGTTTTCCTGGAGAGCGCCGCGGCCATCACACCGGGATTGCCGGCGCCGAATTTGGCGCCAAAGCCGCCGCCCATGAATTCCGTGATGACGCGCACCTGTGACATGGGGAGATTGAAAAATCCGGCGAGTTCCTCGCGCACGCTGGCGGTGCCCTGCGTGGAGGCCCAGACGGTCAGCATGCCGGGCTTCCAGTCGGCAACGACGCCGTGAGTTTCCAGCGCGGAGTGGGTCTGCACCTGAGTGACGTAATGACCTTCGACGATGACATCGGCTTCCTCGAAGCCGCGAGCGGTATCGTTGACGCGATGGACCGAGGGGCCGTGGATATTGCCCTTTTGCGGTACGTCGCTCGGGCCGCCTCCGCCGCCCGCGCTGCCTCCCTCATTGGCGGGACCGGGAAAGACCGGCGGAGCATCGGGCTCGCGCGCCTTGTCGAGATCGACGACGAAGGGCAGCTTTTCGTAGCGGACCTTCACGAGGGCCGCGGCTTCTTCGGCGGCCGCGGGGGTGGTGGCGGCAACGGCGGCGATGGGCTGACCGGCGAAGCGGACGACGGGATATCTGCCCTGATCGAGGGCGGGATTGAGAAGCTCCGCGGGACCGAGCACCTGCCCGACGACATGCACGCCGCGAACGCCTGGGTATTTCTCGGCTGCGGAGGTGTCGACGGAAATCACTTTTGCGTGCGGAACGGTGGCGTTGACAAACTTCGCGTACAACATGCCGGGCAACTGCACATCGGAAGTGTAGCGAGCGTGGCCGGAAGCCTTCGCCGGGCCGTCGTAGCGCCGGGCAGAGTGGCCCACGTACCGGAGATCCTTGTTAATGGGCCAGACGGGCGGTTCGGCGGCGGGAGCCTGGCGCGTCTCCTCGTGAAGAGTGTAACCGGGAACACCGACGGGCATCTGCACAGATTTTTTCGCGGGCAAGGCGGCATGAGGGAGAAGCGCGTCTTCGGTCAGGCGATTCGACATGGTTCTCCTCCTAAGCGCGGCGCGCGCCGGCGGCTGCTTCCAGGGTGGCTGCAAAAACTTTGGGATACGTGCCGCAGCGGCAGAGATTGCCGGAGACGGCGTGGCGGACATCGCGTTCGGAGGGATGTGGGTTACGTTCCAGCAGCGCAGCGCAGCTCATGACCATGCCGGGAGTGCAGTAGCCGCACTGCATTGCGTCGTGGCGAACGAAGGCCGCCTGGACCGGATGCAGCTCGCCTTCGGGGGCGAGGCCTTCGATGGTGGTGACGTGACGGCCGATGGCATCGACGGCGAGCGTCATGCAGCTGTTGACGGGCATCCTGTCGAGCCACACGGTGCAGCCGGAACAGACGCCGCGATCGCAGACGATCTTGGAGCCGGTGAGGCCAAGGTGAATGCGAAGGGCTTCGGCCAGGGTGGTGCGCGGCTCGATTTCGAGAACGTGTTCGGCGCCATTGACGTGCAGGTGGACCGGAACCGGTCCAGGGCCGATCTCGGTAACGCCGGGCATGGCGGAGGACTCAGCGCGGAGGGTCTGAACACCTTCGAGCAATGCGGTGCTGGCCGCAGTGATGCCGGCACCTTTCAGAAATCCGCGGCGAGTGATGCCGGGACGCGGGGTATCGGCACGCGAATCCGGGGGAAGCGAAGAGGAGTCAGACATGAGCGAACTCCCTGGGCGCCGGGCCGGTGAATGATGCGGAAAGCCCAGGCCGCGATGGGCAAACTATAACCCCTCCGGGCGGCGGAGTAAACAGGACCGCGGGGGAGGAGGGCGGCGCCGGCAGCGAGGGCGCGAGCGGGCAGCAGGAAATTCGGTGCAAAACAGGTCAATGCGATAAGAAATTTTATGAAGGAGGGCGTTTCGAGGTCGTGGCGGGGAGATTCCGCTTGAACTTCGCAGCAAATTGATCCACAATGAGGAACTCATCCGGACAAATCCAATCCGCCACGTAGCGGATGCAGATGGAAAGTGCCGGCGTCCCCGCCCGGCCGCAGTCATTTGAACTGGAGGAAAAAGTGACCAAACGCTGTTGCGCAGCCATCGCATTCGTGTTTCTGCTCGTCTTTGCCGCAAATTCCCCAGCCCAGACAACAACTACTTCTCTGCGTGGAGTCATCAGGGATCCGAGCGGAGCGGTGATTCCCGGCGCGAAGGTCAGCATCTACAACCCCGCGAATGGCCAAAAGTTCACCGCCACGTCGGATTCGTCGGGAACCTACATCTTTGCCTCCATCCCGCCGGCCAGCTATACCATCACCGTCCAGGCATCAGGGTTCGCCAGTCAGAGCAAGGTTGCCACGCTGCTGGTGAGCCAGCCGGCGACGGTGAGTTTCACCATGACCCTGAAAGCGGTATCGCAGGTGGTGAACGTGAGCGCGGAAGCGGAGACGCTGAATACCACCGACGCCTCGCTGGGGAATGCGATGGGCAATACGCTGATTCAGGCCCTGCCCAGCGAGACCCGTAACGTGCCGGACCTGCTGTCGCTGCAGCCGGGGGTGCTCTATCTTCCGCCGACGCTGGGCGCATCGGAATCAAACCCGAGCGGCGACAGCCGCAGCGGTGCTGTCAACGGCGTGCGTTCCGACCAGGGTAACGTAACCATCGATGGGGTTGACGACAACGATCAGTTGTTCGGATATGCCTTTACCGGGGTACTGCGCGAAACCCAGGACGCCATCGATGAGTTCCGCGTGACCACGGGCAACAGCAACGCCGACGAAGGAGGTTCCGCGGGCGCTCAGGTCAGCATGGTTACCAAGTCCGGGACCAACCAGTACCATGGCGCGGCCTACGAATACAACCGGCCGACATTTACGGTGGCCAACGACTGGTTCAACAAGCAGGCGGAACTGGAGAGCGGCTACGCCAATGTTCCCGGCAAGCTGATCCGGAACATCTTCGGTGCGGATGTGGGCGGGCCGATCCTTAAGAACAAGCTGTTTTTCTTCGGCAATTACGAGGGCACCCGAAAGGCGGAAGACCAGGAAGTAGTACAGACGGTCCCGACGGCACTTTACGATTCCGGTGAGCTGCAGTATCCCGGCACGATTCTGTCGGTGGCGCAGGTGACGGCGCTGGACGCTGGATGCCAGGTGTGCAACAGCGCGCAGTATCCGCCCGGGCCCGGGCCGGACCCGCATGCGCTGAGCTATTTCAAGTCCATGCCGGCGGCCAACGGAACGGTGGAGGGGGATGGGCTCAACGAGGGTTCCTACGCGTTCCCGTCGCCCAACCCGCAGACGCTGAATACCTCGCTCGCCCGGATCGACTACACCCCCAATGACAGGCACCGGATGTTTGTGCACGGCCAGCTCCAGAAAGACACGACCGGCGCGACTGAGCAGTTCCCCGGCCAGGGCCCGTCCAGTGTGTACGAGGACAACACAAAAGGCATCATCGCCGGCGACACCTGGTCGATCAGCCCCAACATGGTGAATGACATTCGCTACGGCTATATCCGCCAGGGATACAGCAATCGGGGACTGCAAACGACCGATCTGGTGGATTTCCGTTTCCTCTCGACAACAACGGCGGAAACCCCCACCAATATCACCTCGGTCCCGGTGAACAACATCGTGGACAACTTCAACCTGAACCACGGCAAGCATGACTTCCAGTTCGGCGTAAACCTGCGCTTCATTCACATGAATCAGTCCACGAACGCCAATTCGTTCAACGGAGGGAGCTCGAATCCCTACTGGCTGGGCGGGACTCCGCCGGGATATAACGCTGTGCCCACCGGTTTTCAAAACTCGTACGTGATTGCCTATGGGAACCTGGTGGGCGCGATCCCGTCGGTCACGAATAACTATAACTACAGAATCACCAGCGCAACGTCGGGTTCGCTGCTGGGGGACGGAGCGCCGATTGTGCGGAACTTTGCGTCGGTCGAGAATGAGTACTATTTGCAGGATGCCTGGCAGGCGCTGCCGAATCTGATGATCACCTTCGGCATCCGCCACACGATCCTGAGCACACCCTGGGAGACCAGCGGGCAGCAGGTGGCGCCCACGATTGACACGCACACCTGGTACCAGCAGCGCGAAGCGGCAGCGCTGCAGGGGCAGATCTACGAGCCAGCACTTGAGTTTTCTCCGACCGGTCCCTACTACGGCAAGCCGGGATACTGGCCGCAGTCGAATGACAATATTGCGCCGCGGCTGGCCATCGCGTACTCGCCCAACCAGAAGACGTCGATTCGCGCGGGCTTCGGCATGTACTACGATCACTATGGCGAAGCGCTGGTGAACGCCTTCGACCAGCATGGTTCGTATGGAGTGAGCAGTAACATCACGAATCCGGCGGGCGTCTACACGTCTGAGTCGTCCCCCCGCTTCGTCAGCCGCACCGCGTTGCCCTTCAGCAATGGAACGGCGCCGGCGACGAGTGCGTTCCCGTACACGCCTCCGCAGGCGTTTGCCATTACCTGGGGCCTCGACAGCAAGATCAAGACTCCGTACACGGAAGCATTTAACCTTTCGGTGCAGCACCAGTTTGCGGGCGGCTGGACGCTGGAAACCGACTACGTGGGCACCCTGGGACGGCATCTGCTGCAGAGCCTCGATCTGGCTGAGCCGGTCGACTTCGTCGATCCGCAGGGCGGCGGCGATTACTATGCAGCCGGCGACAAGCTGTCGCGCCTTGTGGATCTGAATGGCGGGAACTACGGATTCATCACGAACTCGATGGGTGCTCCAACCGGATCCGTGGTGAATGTGCCCAAGATCCAGTACTTCGAGGACATGTTCCCCTGGATGGCCAACTTCGATTATGCCGGCGAGAGTGCCACGCAGGCGATCTACGACGACGAATGGGCGCCATTCCGCTCGAACCTTGGCGCGACCACGGCGCTCTCCGACCTGGATTTCTACTGCTTCAGCGGTTCCGAGGAGATTCCCTATCCTTGTCCCGCAAACTTCCAGTCCCGCTTCTGGCAGAGCCAGTTCTCCTCGCTCTACGCTCTGTCGTCGATCGGCATGAGCTACTACAACTCCGCGCAGATCACGCTGCAGCACCCGTTCAGTCACGGGCTGGAGTTGCAGGTAAGCTACACGTTTTCTCATTCGATCGATATGGGGTCCGATGCGGAGCGCAGCACCGAATTCTCCACCAGCGGCTCAGGCTTTTCCTTCAGCGACATCCTGAACACCTGGAAGCCCTACCTGAACCGTTCATCGTCGGATTTCGATACCCGGCATCTGGTAACGCTGGACTGGGTATACGAGATGCCGTTCGGCCACGGGAGGGCGGTTGGCGGCAATGTCAACCGCTTTGTGAACGCATTCGTGGGCGGCTGGCAGTGGTCTGGGATCAACCGCATCACCAGCGGACTGCCCTTCTCGCTGTTCGAGCCCGGCTGGACGACCGACTGGCAGATTGAAAGCTACGGGGTGGAGACCGCCCCGATCAAGATGCGACGGTACTTCGATTCCAACGGGAACCCGCAGTTCTTCGCCAATCCGGACGCGATCAACGACGGACTCGCTACAGGCTCGCCGGAGCGGCTGCCCTATCCGGGCGAGGCGGGCGAGCGCAACAACTTCCGCGGCGACGGAATTTTCGATATCGACTCGGGGTTGACGAAGTCCTGGCATCTGAACAAGTTGCGTGAGGGTAGCGCGCTGAAATTTGACTGGGAGATCTATAACGTAACCAACACGGTGCGCTTCGATCCCGCATCGATTGGTGCGGGCCTGACCGGGGGAAATCTGGGCATCGCCAGCACGGAGCTGAGTCAGCCGCGCGTGATGCAGTTTGCGCTGCGCTACGACTTCTAATCATAATTGCCAGGACACCAAAAAGGCGCCGGGAAGCCGGCGCCCTTTTGGTGCACGGCGAAGAAGTTTTGGAGCACCGGGCGGGAATTGAACCCGCGAATACTGGTTTTGCAGACCAGCGCGTTAGCCGCTTCGCCACCGGTGCTCGTCATCGCCGCTCGAGTCGCAGCGGCGTGATCCAGCTTCATCGTACATGTCCGACTGGGCGGAGCCGGGAGTCCTGCCAGCCGTTGGCGCGCCGCCGATTACTGCGGCTGCGCCGCGGTGCGCAGATAGGGCTTTACGGTCTTGTAGCCGGGAAAGAGCTTGTCGGCCTCTTCGGGGGAAACCGCGCCGGTGAGGATGACGTCCTCGCCCTGCTTCCAGTTCGCAGGAGTGGCCACTTTGTGCCTGGCGGTGAGCTGCATGGAGTCGAGCACGCGCAGGATCTCGTCAAAGTTGCGGCCGGTGGTCATGGGATAGGCGAGGTGCAGCTTGATGCGCTTGTCCGGTCCGATGACGAAGACGGTACGGACGGTGGCATTGTGCGCCGGAGTGCGGCCCTCGCAGGAATCGCCGGCGTCGCCGGGCAGCATGTCGTAGAGCTTGGCCACTTTGAGTTCGGGATCGCCGATCATGGGGTAGTTGACGGCGTGGCCGGTAACGTCGCGAATGTCGCCTTCCCACTTCTTATGGCTGTCGACCGGATCGACCGAGAGGCCGATGACTTTGGCGCTGCGTTTGGCGAATTCCTGTTTGAGGCCGGCCACCGCGCCCAGCTCCGTGGTGCAGACGGGAGTGAAGTCCTTGGGATGGGAGAAGAGGACAGCCCAGTGTCCGTCGATCCAGTCGTGAAAGTGGATGGTGCCGTGGGTGGTCTCGGCGGTAAAGTCCGGAGCGATATCGTTGATGCGAAGCGACATGGTTCTGATTCCTCCTGAGGCGATGCGTTGAGGCTGTGCCGGGGGCGAAAAAACCCACCCGGGCTGTGCAGCGGGTGGGTTCTGAGGGATGCTCGAAGCTTATCGAACCGGTTCTCTCAGGTGCGCACCCGCATGGCGCAGCCACAACAGCAGCAGCACAGACCCATGCAGGTTGGCGAGAGAAGGCTCATCTGTCTTTCAGAGTAGGAGCCGGAGCGGGAGATGTCAATGGCCGGCATGAGGCGGACCCTGTCGCGCAAAAGGTAAGGCGGGTTCCCCGAGCCAGAACAAGTTGCTGCGGCGCGTAAGCCAGCCGGGTGCGCGGCCTTCCAGGCGTGTCTGAGCTTCGAGATAGGGGCCAACGAAGCGCAAATCGGCGGGCAAGATCCGGTAAACACGCGGGAACCAGCGGCGTGCGCGCTCGACAAGGCGCTGGTCGGCGGCACTGCAGGTGAGGTCGAATTCCTCGCGGAAGCGCTCCGGAAGCCAGGCGGTGGTCATGGCGCGATACCAGTGTGGAGGATGAATCCAGGAACCGGAGCCGGAGAGGATGGCGTGAGCCATGGACCGCGCAGCGGGACTGACGCCCAGCTCCGCAGACTCCGTCATCGAGCGGGTGTAGTCCTGAAAGCTGGTCCAGTTGGCCGCCAGTGCTGAGGAGGGAAGGCCGAAAAGCGCAGCCATGGTATGGCTCTCGCGATAGTAAGCCTCACGATCCGAGGGGGTGAGCGGCAGGATCCATTCGCAGGCGAGGACTGCGCTGTCGACGAGCGTCGCGTAAACCCACCGGAGGGCGGCGATCTCATTCGCTGCGTAGTGCGTGCCTGAAGGCCATCCGGCGACGGGCTCCGGCAATTCGCCCTGGATGCGGGTATGTAGCGTGTGCAGGTGGCGCGCAGCGGCCGTTGCCTGGCGCAGGGAGCCGAAGATCATCGTGAAAACGATGCGGAAAGTGTTGTGAAACCGGGCGACGGGCCTGCTGAGGAGCGAGGAGTGCTCCGCGAGCGCGGCGGCGACCCAGGGATGGGCGAGCTGCAGGAGCGCGGCGCGGCCGGCGCCGAGAAAAACGGCAGATTCGCGGCTGAGCGTCCAGGTGATGGAATCAGGGCCGAAGATGCCGGCGCGGGGATCGAGGCAGGAGTTCTCGACCGATGCGAGGAGACTTTCCAGCCCGGGGCGGGAGACAAGGCGCGCCTCAGGTTCGGGTTGTGGCTGCGCGGTCATCCGGGGAAAGAGCCCTTCACAGGATGAGATGAGAGTAGCGTACGCAAAGGAATGAAGGGTTGGCACATGGAGCCGGAGGCGCAGGTTGGGAACAGCGAGCTGACCCCGTTTCTCTCTGCGAAAATGGGAGTGGATGAGGGTCGAACGCAGCGTAGAGGCTGAGCGAGGGAGTGCAGCCGTACGCCTGGTCGCTGGACTACTGGTGGCGGCGCTGGTTGTGGTCGTCGCAGCCTTCGGCTGCGGGTGGTGGCTGATGCACGCCATGCGCCGGTCTCTGCCGCAGCTGGACGGAACCATCCATCTGAGCGGGCTGACCACGGCGGTGACGGTGCGGAGGGACGAGCACGGGGTACCGCACATCGAGGCCGCGAACCTGGACGATTTGCTGTTCGCACAGGGGTATGTGACGGCGCAGGACCGGCTGTGGGAACTGGACATGGAGCGGCGCATGGCCGCAGGCGATGCGGCTGCGATTCTGGGGCGGAGGCTGGTGGAGCATGACCGCATCCAGAGGGTGCTGGCCATCCGAGCAACGGCAGAGCGAATGACAGCGGAGCTGGATGACCAGGACCGGCGCTGCATGGAGGATTACGCGCGCGGCGTGAATGCCTATATCCGGTCGCATGAAGATCGGCTGCCGGCGGAGTTCCGGCTGCTGATGTACCGGCCGGAGCCGTGGACTCCGGCGGACTCGATCACGGTGGCGCTGGGCATGGTGCAGATGCTGGACGAGCACTGGCCGGAGAAGATCGAGCGGGAACGGATTACGGCGAAGCTGGGGCCAACACTGGCAGCGGATCTCTATCCCTCGACGACGTGGCGGGATCATCCGGTGATTTCGAGCCAGCCGCCGATCTCGGCGCCCGATCAGGTGCTTCCGGATGTACCGCTGGACAGGAGCCAGACGGGATTCTCTGCCAGGGTGCGGGGCGCGGGGTACAGCGGACAGGGTCCGGCATTTCCACGGATGGCGAGGCTTGCGACAACATGGCTCAGTCCGCGGGAAGCGAGCGATCCGTGGATGGAGGTTGTGGATGGCAGTGCGGCGGAATGCCTGGGGTGCGATCCGGGTTCGAACGAGTGGGTAGTTTCCGGCGCGAGGACCGCAAGCGGGCACGCGATGCTCTCGAATGACATGCATCTGCCGCATCAGATACCAAACATCTGGTACGAGATCGACATGGATGCGCCGGGATTTCATGCGGCAGGGCTCAGCTTGCCGGGTCTTCCGCTGATCGTGGCCGGCCACAACGAGCACATTGCGTGGGGATTCACGTCGCTGTATGGCGACACGCAGGATATCTACGTGGAGAAGACCAACCCGCAGGGCGAGTACCTCGGAACGGACGGGGCGTGGCATTCGATGGAGGACGATGTGGAGACCATCGCCGTGCGCGGCGGGCGCAACCTGAAGGTCGATGTGGAGCATACCGATCACGGGGTGGTGATCACGCCGCTGATTCCCGGCGAAAAGAGAACCCTGGCGCTGGACTGGACGATTTACAGTCCCGCAGCGCATGGCTTTCCGCTGCTGGCGATGGACACGGCGGCGAACTGGAGCGACTTTCGCCAGGCGCTGAGCGAGTGGTGGGGTCCGACGCAAAACGTGGTGTACGCCGATGATCAGGGAAATATCGGATACCAGGCGGTGGGGCTGATCCCGCTGCGCCCGAACGGGCTCGAAGGCGCGCCGATCACCGATAACAGGCATGAGTGGCAGGGGTTCATTCCCTTCGACGATCTGCCTTCGTCCTGTGATCCGCCGGGCGGGCTGCTGGCGACAGCCAACTCACGGGTGACGCCACTGGGCTATCCGTACCCGCTGACGCTGGAGTGGGGCGATCCGTATCGTAACGAGCGCATCTGGAAATGGCTGGAGCCGAAGACGCAACTGACTGCGAGGGACATGCTGACGCTGCAGATGGATGTGTATTCCGAGGTCGATCAGGAGATTGCGCAGCGCCTGGCGTACGGCATCGATCATGCCGATCATGTGGGCAGGCAGCTGCGGCAGGCGGCGAACCTGCTGCGAACATGGGATGGCAGGGTAGGCATCGATTCAGCGCCGGCGGCGATCGTTGCGGCGGCGAAGCAGGCGTTCTACCCGATGCTGCTGGAGCCGAAACTGGGCAGCGAGTGGAAGCACTATCGCTGGGGCGAGAGCATCTACGCCGGCGAACAGATCCTGATGAATGAAAATCCAGCATGGCTGCCGGCGAAATATCCGAGCTGGGACGACTTTCTGGCGGACATGGTGCGGCAGGGGCTGGTGAGAGATGGCGCGCCACCAGACCTGAGCAGATGGCGCTACGGCTACGCGCATCCTCTGGACGTGGAGCACCCGATCTTCGGGCTGCTGCCGTGGTTTCGGGACTGGACGGGAACAGGCGCGCAGCCGCTGCCGGGCGACACCACGACGGTGAACGACGAGGCGCGTACCTTCGGGCCGTCGCAGCGATTCACCATCGACTGGGGCGATGTGGACGGCGCGACGGAGAACATCGTGATGGGAGAATCCGGCAATCCGCTGAGCCCGTACTACCGCGATCAGTGGCCGTACTGGTACCACGGCCGGACCATCGCATTGCCCTTCAGCGAACAGGCAGTGGTCGGGGCCGCTGTGCATACGCTGCGGCTGGAGCCGTAGCTCCGGCCTGCGGCCGAACTAACCGCCGTCGCAGGGCTTTCTCGCGCCAGGACGCGGAGTTGCCGTTACACTGGAAGCGGTCAGCTATGGCAACAGCATCAGAAGACAGGGTGGCCACGCAGGCGGATGTGAAGGCAATTTTGCGCGAGGGCGTGGAAAGGGCGGACGCGGCGCTGGAGCGCCTGCTGCCTCCGGTGACGCAGGTTCCGGCCTCGATTCACGGGGCGATGCGGCACAGCGTCTTCGCGGGCGGCAAGCGCCTGCGTCCCGTGCTGGCGATGCAGACGGCGCGGATGATGGCGGCGGCGCGCGGATCCGCAGGCTTGCCCGATGGAGTTGAAGATCTGGGCGCAGCGATCGAGATGCTGCACACCTATTCGCTGATCCACGACGACCTGCCCGCGCTGGACAACGACGATCTGCGCCGCGGCAAGCCGACCTGCCACGTGGCCTTCGGCGAGGCAATTGCAATTCTGGCGGGGGATGCATTGCAGACGCTGGCGTACCAGACCCTGGCAGGGCTGAAGTGCGAGCCGGAGCGCGCGGTGAAGATTGTGGGCCTGATCGCCGGAGCGACCGGGACGGTGGAAGGAATGATCGGCGGCCAGGTGCTCGATCTGGAAGGCGAGCACACGAAGCCAACTGCGGAGAGCGTCGCGGCGATTCATCGGGCGAAAACCGGAGCACTGATCCGGGTGAGTATTGTGGCGGGCGGCGTATATGCCGGGGCGGATGCCGAAGATTCGAGGCGGCTGAGTGAGTTTGGAACGAAGGCGGGACTGGCGTTCCAGATTGTGGACGACGTGCTGGACATGACACAGGATTCCGAGCACCTGGGCAAGACCGCGGGCAAGGATGTGGCCAGCGATAAGGCGACATGGCCGGCGGTGTTCGGGATTGAGCAGTCGCGGCGGGATGCGGCACGGCTGATCGCGGAGGCGTTCACGGTGCTGGAGCCGTATCGGGCGGCAGCGGATGGACTGAAAGCAGTGGCCAGATATCTTGTGGAGAGAACGAACTGAAAGACAGGGAACAGGGTGCAGGGCTCAGGGTGCGCCGGCCTGGAGCCCGCGCGTCAAAGACGGGATTCCGGCGATTAAATCCCCATGCCGAATTCCGTGCTGAAGTCCTCGCCGGCGTGGGAGAAGAAGTCGGACGGCGTGCGATGGCGGATGACGTAGCGCAGGCGGAGCTCCCGGCCTACGAAGAGGCCGAGGGCAGCAACGCCGAGAGCGACCGAAGTCCAGCCGATTGCGCGCAGAGCGCCGCGTGAGCCGCAGGCGGATTCCGCCTGCTCAATCTGATCTTCCGCAGTTTTGCGGCACTGCGTCAGGCAACGGGACATGCGTACTCTCCAGGGCGCCATGGGTCCATGATAGCTCAGGATGCGGCGTTCCCTGTGGCGCCTGATTCTCTATATCGGCCAGGACATGCCGACGTACATACCTCATTCGAGGGATTCGAGCCGCCGAAGGATTTCCACTTTGCGCTCCGGAGGGAGAAAGCTGGCTTCGACGGAGTTGGACGCCAGTTCGCGCAGATGCTCCTGAGTGAAGGCGAAGCGTTCCTGGGCGATCCGATACTCGTCCTCGAGGTCGCTGAGGAACAGAGCAGGATCGTCGGAGTTGAGGGTGACCATGAGGCCGGCGTCGAAGTAGCGGCGGAGGGGGTGGTCCTCCGGGCGCAGGCAGCAGCCCGTGCGGAGGTTGGAAGAGAAGCAGATTTCGAGCGGAATCTGTCGCTCGGCAAGAACCCCCATCAGCTCGGGATCCCTGATGGCGGAAAGCGCATGGCCCAGGCGCTCCGCGCCGATGTTCAGCGCGCCCCAGATTCCTTCCGGGCCGACAGTTTCGCCGGCGTGAGCGGTAAGGCGAAGGCCGGCGGCGTGAGCCTCGGCATAGAGATCGCGGAACGGTTCAGCGGCAGTGCGGCGCTCATCGCCGCCAATGCCGATGCCGATGATGGAGGGGAACTGAGGGCGCAGCTCCGCAGCCTTGCGGAAGACGCGGGCAGCCTCGCCGGGGCCGAAGTGGCGAACGGCGTCAAAGATCCAGTAGAGGGAAAAGCCCAGCTCGGATTCTGCGCGGAGGCGAGCACGTTCCATACCCAGAAACAGCGGCTCGAATTCGCAGCGCCGCCAGTAGTAGACGACGCCGACGGAGACGTAGACCTCGGCGTGGACGACTCCCTGAGACGCGAGGCGCTGGGCCATGCGCCACGCAGCCAGCTCGTAGTCGTCGGGGGTGCGCAGGTGCTCGGTGATCGCTTTGAAGGCGAGGAGGAAGCCCGAAAAGTCGGTGTAGTGAAAGAGAGCACGCGCCTGGGCGAGCTCGAGCGGGGCGGAATCGTGACGCGTGCTGAGCTCGACCAGAGTTTCGGGCGTGACGGTGCCTTCGAGGTGGAGATGAAGCTCGGCCTTGGGCAGACGGCGAATGAATGCAACGGAGTCCACTGAACAGAGTACAAGGGGAAGGCGCAGGGCGAGTCTGCCCGCGCAGAGCTCGTTGAACAAGTCGGTACGCCAGGTGCGAAGGGCGCAGCAGGCGGGAGATGGAGGGCGAGTTGAGCCGGTACAATCCAGACATGGCACCGGGAGCAGCGGAGTTTCGGCGCAGGCTGCTGGCGTGGTTCGATCAGTGCGCGCGCGATTTGCCGTGGCGGCACACGCGCGATCCCTACGCAGTCTGGGTCTCCGAAGCGATGCTGCAGCAGACGCGCGCAGCCGCGGTGGTGGAGTACTACGAGCGGTTTCTGCGGAAATTTCCGCATCTGGCGTCCCTGGCGCAGGCCGACGAAGCCGAAGTGCTGGCGGCGTGGAGCGGGCTGGGGTACTACCGAAGAGCGCGAGCCCTGCACGAATCTGCGCGGGCGGTGATGGCTGAATATAAAGGGCAAATTCCCAGGACCGCGACCGAACTGAGCCGGCTGCCAGGCATTGGAGTGTATACGGCCGCGGCGGTGGCGAGCATCGCCTTCAGCGAGCCTGTAGCGGCTGTCGATGGCAATGTAGAGCGGGTGCTGACGCGCTATCTGGGATGTGAGCCCGTGCGGGGCGCGGCGCGCAGCGGTCATCTGCGCCAGGAGGCGATGCGCCTGGTGGATCCGAAGCGCCCGGGCGACTTCAATCAAGCCATGATGGAACTCGGCGCGACGGTGTGCCTGCCGAAAGGGCCGCTGTGCCTGAAGTGTCCGGTGCATGCGGGATGCATAACGCGCGGAGAACATCAGGTCGCTCCGGCGCAGAAAATGTTGAGCCGTAAGACGGCGCTGGCTCTGCTGCAGCGAAAACAGTGGCCGAAATCGGAAGTGCTGCTGGAGCGGAGACCGGCAGATGCGGCGCAGATGCCGCGCATGTGGGAGTTGCCGCGGGTGAAGGAAGGCCGGGAAAACGCCGATACCGTCCTGCTGACAGTGCGCCACGCCATCACCAACACGAATTACTACGTGACGGTGTACGGGCTGGACGCGGGCGAACGGAATCGCCTGGCGAGGCCAGGGGGCGAGCGGTCCTGGGTTCCGCTGATCGAGCTGCATGATCGTCCGCTGACCGGGCTGACGAGGAAGATCCTGAAGCGGCTGAGGGTGATGCCGGGTTACAACGGTGCTGGTCCCGCGGTGGCAATCGGTGAGCTGGTGCGGGACGCGAAAAAGGAGTTTGAGAGCGGCGTATTCGGAAAGTAACGTGGGGCGAGGTGGTTTTAAGGGTCAGCATACCCGGATTCCTCTGAACGTCAGGCGCCCTGGGCGATGCGGGCGCGATTCTGCGCGATGTAAGCCGGCGGCGGTAGTATGGGAAGGCTATGCCGGATACCGAGATACAGGCAGCGCTGCCGCTGACCCATCTGAATGAAGAAGAGACGATGCTGCGCGACACGGTGCGCCAGTTTGCGCAGCAGGAGATTGCGCCGCGCGTGCGCGCCATGGACGAGGCGCAGAAGCTCGATCCCGAAATTCTGCGCCAGCTTTTCGAGCTGGGACTGATGGCCATTGAGGCTCCGCTGGAACTGGGCGGCGCAGGGGCGTCGTTTTTCAGCGCGGTGCTGGCCGTGGAGGAGATCGCGCGCGTCGATCCCGCTGTGGCCGTGATGGTGGATGTGCAGAACACGCTGGCGGTGAACGCCCTGCTCCGCTGGGGAACTCCGGATCAGCAACGGCTGTATCTGCCGCGGATGGCGCAGCAAACCGTGTGCGCGTATGCGCTGAGCGAAGCGGGGTCGGGATCGGATGCGTTCTCGCTGACGACGCAGGCGCGCGCCGACGGCGACCAGTATGTGCTGAACGGGCGCAAACTTTGGATCTCGAACGCCATGGAGGCTGACCTGTTTCTGGTCTTTGCCACGGTGAATCCCGAAGCGGGCTACAAGGGGATTACGGCTTTTCTGGTGGAGCGCGGGACGGCGGGCTTCACGGTGGGACACAAGGAAGACAAGATGGGCATTCGCGCGTCGTCAACGTGCGAGCTGCTCTTCGACGACTGCAAAGTGAGGGCGGCGAACGTGGTCGGAGACGTGGGCAGGGGATACAGGATTGCCATTGAGACGCTGAATGAAGGCCGCATTGGCATTGCCGCGCAGATGCTGGGCCTGGCCGAGGGCGCATGGGGATTGGCCGTGAAGTACAGTCAGGAGCGGAAGCAGTTCGGGAAGCCGATCGCCGAATTTCAGGCGGTACAGTTCGCACTGGCAGAGATGGCGACGGAAATCGAAGCGGCGCGCATGCTGGTCTATAACGCGGCGCGGCTGAAAGGCGCAAGCCTGCCGTTTGTGAAGGAAGCGGCAATGTCCAAGCTGAATGCGTCGCGCGTGGCGGAGAGCGTGGCCAGCCGCGCGGTTGAAATCTACGGCGGCTACGGATTCGTGAAGGACTATCCGGTGGAAAAGTTCTATCGTGACGCGAAGATCGGAGCCATCTACGAAGGCACCTCGAACATGCAGCTGGCCACAATCGGGAAGGCTATTCTGGGCGGGGCGTGAGGACGATGACGCTGGAGGAGTTTCAGGCGTCGCTCGAGGCCAATGAGCCGCCGACCGGACTCAGCGCGCCGCTTGAGGCGCTGTGGTGGGATGCGCGCGGGAAGTGGGATCGCGCGCATGGGCTGGTGGATTCACTGGATTCGCGCGAGGGCACGGCGGTTCATGCCTATCTGCACCGCAAAGAGGGCGCCGACTGGAATGCGGATTACTGGTATCGGCGTGCGGGCCGCACCTTTCATCGTCCGAATCCGGAGGATGAATGGGCAGCGCTGGTGGAGGGGCTGCTTCCTCACAGCGGGTAGCGTTCGGCGGCGATGACAGCCTCCGCAACGGAGCGGCCGAGCGCGACGGTGTTCACGGGATCGTGCTTGCTGAGGCGCCGGTAGATCGCCATCTGCGTGCGGAGCATGTCGCCTTCGGCAATCGCACCCACAATGCGCTCGGCCGAATTCTGCACGATACCGAAGGAGCGCGCGGCAGAGAGTTGCGCGAGCGCGACGTGAAGCCCATCCTGTCGCTGAACCCGCCCTGTCCGCGATGAGGGTGCCGACAAGGGCGGGAGGCCCGCATGCGAGCCGGACTTTTCGGCGCGCAGAATGGCCGACTCCATGACCAGGATCTCGATGAGAATATCCGCCAGCGCGCCCATGATCTCCTGCTGATCCTGCAGGTTCGTCGGATATTTCTGGCTGGCCACGCCGGCGCAGAAAAGGCCGATCTTTTTCGCGGAGGCCAGCAGGGCCTTCTCAGCCGCCAGTGGCCCGCTGAGATCAGCGTGCGGAGCGGAGCCGGCCATGACCTCATCCATGATTTTGCCGATGGCGGGCAGCAGTGGCAATCGTCCCTGCAGGGCGCGTTTCAGCAGGAAGCCGGTGATGATGAGGCGGTTGATTTCGTTGGTGCCCTCGAAGATGCGATTGATGCGGGCATCGCGCCAGGCGCGCTCGGCGGGATACTCTTCGACATAGCCGTAGCCGCCGTGGATCTGGACGGAGCGGTCGACGGCGCGCTCCAGCATCTCCGAGCACCAGACCTTTACGATGGAACATTCGACGGCGTACTCCTCGATGCGCTTCTGCACTTCGGCGGCGGGGGCGTCGGCGGGCAGCGTGGAGAGCGCGGCGTCGATGGCGCCGACGACGCGGTAGACCAGCGCCTCGCCGGCGAAGATGCCGGCAGCCATGTCCGCGAGCTTTTCCTGAACAAGGCCAAAGGAGGCGATGGGCCGGCCGAAGGCGATACGCTGTTTGGCGTAGTGCACCGCGGTGCGGAGGGCGGTGCGGGCTCCGCCGAGCGCCGCCGCGCCTAATTTATAACGGCCGACGTTCAGAATGTTGAAGGCGATGTGATGGCCTTTGCCGGCTTCTCCCAGAAGGTTGCCTGCGGCAATGGCGCAGTCGGAGAGAACCAGCGGACACGTGGAGGAGCCGCGAATGCCGAGCTTGTGCTCTTCCGCGCCGATGGTGAGCCCGGGCGCGCCACGCTCGATGAGGAAGGCGGAGAACTGCGGCGGATGACCGTTGTCGCCCACAATCTTGGCGAAGACGATGAAAAGGTCGGCGAAGCCCGCGTTGGTGATCCACATCTTCTCGCCGTTCAGGATGTACTGCGAGCCGTCGGGCGAGAGGCGCGCCTGGGCGCGGATGTTCATGGCGTCAGAACCAGAAGACGATTCGGAAAGCGCGTACGCCGCGACCCACTCGCCGCTGGCGAGTTTTGGCAGGTATTTTTCCTTCTGCTCGGGCGTGCCGTACCAGACGACGGGCAGCGTGCCAATGCCGGTATGCGCGCTGATGCTGACGGAGAAGCTGGCACAGACGGCGATGCGGTCGGCGATGAGCGCGGAGGTGACCTTATCGAGCGCGAGGCCGCCGTACTGCTCGGGGATGTCGACGGCAAGCAGGCCGAGCTTGCCCGCTTCCAGCAGCAGCTCGCGGGTGACCTGGAAGTTCTTGGCCTCGATCTCCGGCACGCGGGGCAGGATGGACTTCTCGGCGAACTCGGCGGTGGTATGAGCGATTTCCTGCTGCTCGTCGGTGAGGTCCTCAGGAGTGAAGACATCAGCGGGCGCGAGGTTGCTGAGCAGAAAGCTGCCGCCTGAAGCGGCCTGAGGCAATGCGGCGGTGGTCATGCGGATCTCCGAAAGGGAATCGTACCCTGGTTGGACGAATTTTGGGGAAATCAGGTGGTACGGAAGCGGGCGGCGCGGCAAGTTTATTCGGGCGGCGAGAAGCCTGCCAAATTCAGAAGAAGGCCAGCCGGAAAGAACGATTGCGAGGGTTTTCCCGGGCAGCACAGATTGTTTTCTGCTGGGATGCCCGGAATGCGAGCGACTCCTTACAGCGGCTGGTTTTCGTGGTGGGAACCCATGCTTCGCGCCGCTCGCCTTCTTCAGTCCAGGCAGCGTCGACCTCGAGTCGACACACGAAGGAACTGCCCCGGGGGTTGTCCGAGATGCCGACTGTAACCACGCGGGTTGCGACCACGCGCGCGAGAAAGGCAGGCCAGGAATCATCAGGCAGGAACCATCTGCGATACAGCCGGGGTGCGAGGATGATCGTGGCGAGAATGACCAGGGGGACGCCAGCATAGCCGCCCCACTTACCGGGAGGGGTCTGTTCGTGCCTGTGCCTGGCCGCGTGATTCATGCCAGATTCTCGAATATCCCCGCAGCGCCCATGCCGCCGCCGACGCACATGGTCACCAGCCCGAAGCGGGCCCCGCGGCGGGGCATTTCGTGGAGCAGCGTCGCCGTCAGCTTCGCGCCGCTGCAGCCAAGGGGATGACCGAGAGCGATGGCTCCGCCATGGACGTTAACCCTGGCAGGGTCGAGAGAGAGCTGCCGCATGACGGCCAGCGCCTGGCAGGCGAAGGCCTCGTTCAGCTCGATGAGGTCGATCTGGTCGGGGGTGAGGCCGGCGAACTTCAGCGCTTTAGGCACGGCATACACGGGGCCAAGACCCATTTCCCCGGGATCGCAGCCGGCATAGGCGTACGCGACGAAGCGGGCGAGCGGGCGCACCCCCAGCGCTGCAGCGCGTTCGGCAGACATTACGACAGCGGCGGCGGCTCCATCGGAGGTTTGCGAGGAATTGCCCGCGGTTACAGTTCCATTGGCGTGGAAGACAGGCTGGAGTTTCGCGAGCGCTTCTGCAGTGGTGTCGGAGCGCGGGCCTTCGTCGAGGCGGAATTCCATGGCGGCGGCATGAGGCTGCGTGCCCGGTCCGGGTGCGGTATGGGTAACGGTGACAGGTACAATTTCGACGTCGAAAGCGCCGGACTGCTGTGCCGCGAGGGCCTTCCGATGGCTGGCCAGAGCGAAAGCGTCAGCGTCCTCGCGGGAGATGCCGCACCTTTTCGCCACGCGTTCGGCAGTGAGGCCCATGGTCAGGTACGAGTCGGGGTGATTGTCCACCAGCCAGGGGTTGGGCGCGATTTTGTGGCCACCCATGGGAACCATGGACATGGATTCGGCGCCCCCGGCGAGGATAACGTCGGCGCCGCCGCCGCGGATGCGCTCGGCGGCGAGCGCAATGGCCTGCAGGCCCGAGGCGCAGAATCGGTTGATGGTCATGGCGCCGGCGGAGACGGGCAGGGCCGCGCGGAAGCTGGCGATGCGGGCCAGATTCATGCCCTGCTCCGCTTCCGGCATCGCGCAGCCGAGGATAACGTCGTCGATCTGCGCCACGTCAAGAGCGGGCACGCGTTCGAGCGCGCCCCGCATCGCAATGGCCGCGAGATCGTCCGGGCGGGTGTTGCGCAAGGCTCCGCGGGGAGCCTTGCCGACGGCGGTGCGAACGGCGCTGACGAGGACGGCGTCTCTCATGCATGGCTCCTAATTGCGCAGCGGCTTGCCGGTTTTCAGGGTGTGGGCGATGCGCTCCTGGGTCCTGCGCTCGCCACAGAGCGACAGGAAGTGCTCGCGTTCGAGATCGAGCAGGTACTGCTCGCTGACGAGTGTGCCTGGTGTGACGCTGCCGCCACAGAGCACGGTGGCCAGATGCGTGGCCACCACAACGTCGTGGTCGCTGGCATACTCGCCTTCGCGCAGCATATGAACCCCAAGACGCAGCGCGGACAGTACGGCGTCGCCGGGAGCGGGGACGTCGGTGCGAGGCAGCGGGGCCACGTAGCCGGCGTCCGCCAGAGCCAGAGTTTTTCGTTTGGCGTCGTGGAGCACGCGGTCGCGATTCATGGTGATGGCGTCGGAGTGGCGCAGGAGGCGCAGATCGCGCGCCTCGAAGGCCGAGGTAGAAACCCTGGCAAGCGCCACGTTCTCGAACAGCGTGCGCATGACGTGGTGCAGTTCGACGGCATCACTGCGCGAAGCGGGCGGAGCCGCGCCGGAGGCAAGTTCGAGCGCGCGGAGGGTCATCTCCCTGCAGCCACCGCCAGCGGGAATGAGGCCAACGCCTGTTTCCACCAGGCCCATGTAGAGTTCCAGATGGGGCTGGCGGGCGGCGCCGTGCAGCGAGACCTCGCAGCCGCCGCCGAGGGTGAGACCGAAGGGCGCGACCACCACCGGCGCGGGACAGAACTTGATGGCCTGGGTCATCTGCTGGAAGGCGGCGATGTAGGAATCAATCTCGTCCCATTCTTCGTCCTGCGCGGCGAGCAGAAGCTGGACGAGGTTCGCGCCGGCGGAAAAATTCGCGGCGTCGTTGGTGATGACAAACGCCCGGAAGTTGCGGACCGGTTCCGCGTCGGGCGCGAGGGTCTGGCGGACGAAATTCACGATGTCGCCGCCGAGGGCGTTCATCTTGGTGTGGAACTCGATGCACCCGACGCCATCGCCGACGTCAATAAGCGAAGCGCCGGGATTCTCGCTCACAACGCCGCGAGTGCGTTTCGCGCGCGATAAGGTCATGACCGCGGAGGGCGGCTCGACGGGAACATAAGTGCCGGTGCGAGGATCGAAGTATTCGGATCCGGAATTACGGTACCAGGTTTTTTCACAGGTCTTCAGCAGCTTGTCCAGCGTCTCCGGCCATGGGCGGCTCGGCGCGCGCAGCTTCTCCGCGGTTTCGGCCACGCCGGCTGCGTCCCACATCTGAAAGGGACCCAGTTCCCAGTTGAAGCCGGTGCGCATGGCTCGGTCGATGTCGGCGAGGCTGTCCCCGATTTCGCCGATGCGGTGTGCGGCGTAGAGCCAGAGGTCGGGGAGGATTTGCCAGTAGAAAGCAGCGGCTTTGTCGTTCTCAGGACTGCCGGAGAGCAGGGCGCGAATCCGCTCAGGAAGCGACTCGATCGGCTTAAGCATGTCCAGCGCGGCGAGACGCGGCTTTCGCGGCGCGCGGTAGTCAAGCGTGGCCAGGTCCAGCGCGAGGCGCTCTTCTCCTTCCGCGCCCTTCTGCTTTTTGTAAAAGCCCTGGCCGGTCTTGTCGCCGAACCATTTGCGGTTCAGCATCTCTTCGAGAAACGCAGGCAGCTGTACGTCCGCGCGTTCGTCGTGGGTGTTGGCGGCGAAGTTGCGGATGACAGAACCGAGCACGTCGAGGCCGACCATATCGGCGAGGCGGAAGGTTCCGGTTTTCGGCCAGCCGACTGGCCGGCCGGTGAGCGCGTCGACTTCCTCCAGGGTGAGGTTCTGAGCCTGCATCACGCGGATGGTGTTCAGGAGCGAAAAGGCCCCGATGCGGTTGGCGATGAAGTTTGGCCGGTCCCTGGCGGGAACGACGGTCTTGCCCAGCTGAACCTCGGCGAAGCCCGCGACGGCGGCGACGGCGGAGGAATCGGAATCGGGAGTGGCAATGATCTCGACCAGTTGCATGTAACGTGGCGGATTGAAGAAGTGGGTGCCGAAAAAGCGGCGGCGGAGGTCGGCCGGGAGGGTCTGCGCGATCGCGGCCACGGGCAGGCCGCTGGTGTTGGTGGTCAGCAGGGCGTCGGGACGCAGATGCGGAGCGACGCGGGCGAGCAGATCGTGCTTGATGTCGAGATTTTCGGCCACTGCTTCGATGATCCAGTCGCACTCGGCGAGCCTGGGCAGGTCGTCCTCGAAAGTGCCGGTGTCGATGCGGCTGAGAAACCCGGGCGAAGCCAGGGCTGCGGGCCTGGATTTCTTCAGGGCTTCGAGTGCTTTGCCCACCAGGGCGCTGTCCAGATCAAACAGGAGGACGGGGAAGCCGGCGTTCGCCAGGTGTGCAGCAATGCGCGATCCCATCGTGCCCGCGCCCAGCACCGCCACGCGGCGGATCGGCCAGCTGGTGGCGGGCCGGGCGGGTGTGGCGGCTTCGGCAAGAGAAGCGGTCATGGCGGAAACTCCTCCAGGGAGGGAATTGAGGCCAACCTAACACCCTACCCGATCCGAGGTGGTTCCGGCATTTCAGGAGAGAAGTTGCCCGCGCGGCGAAACGGCTCCGCCGCGGCAAATTGCGACCACGCCTTCGATTGAACCTGTCGAGACGGCCACGCCGCGCCGGTTCTGGCGCTCAGGCAGCGGTGATGTCAGCGCTGCCGCCGTCAGGCGCCGGGGTCTGGGGCGATTCAGGGGCTTTGCCGCCGGGGTTCACCAGGTCGCGCAGTTCCTTGCTGGGCTTGAAGTAAGGAACTTTCTTGGCGGGGACTTCCACCTTGGTGCCGGTCTTGGGATTGCGGCCGATCCGCGGCTTGCGCTGGCGGATGCGGAAGCTGCCGAAGCCGCGGATTTCGATTTTGTCGCCGGAGCGCAGAGCTCCGATGACGGAATCGAAAATCGTTTCCACGATCACTTCGCTGTCGCGGCGGGTGAGGTCGCCGAGTTTGGTTACTTCCTCCACGAGGTCCGCTTTTGTCATGGCAAGATCGCTCCCAGTCGGAATCAGGTCCCGCTAACCATATTAGATGCAATTGGTTTGGCTTGCATAGTTGGGGACATCGGGCGCGAATCCCGGGGAGGGGGCCCGGATGCCTCCGGGGCGGGAAGATCAGGGGACGACGGCCTCTGCGGGTGTGAATTCGAGGGTGAGAACGGTGATGTCGTCCTGCTGGCCGAAATGCTGGGCCGTACGGGCGATGCTTGCAGCAGCCTGCCCGGAAATGGCGCGGGTGCGATCGAAGCCGAAAAGCTCGCCGATGGAGGACTGGGCTTCGACGACACCGTCGGAGAGGAAAGTCAGGGCATCGCCAGCGGATAGCTGCACGGTGATTTCGGCATAGTCGGCATCCGGCGTAACCCCGAGAGGCAATCCCGGTGGCAGCGGAATCTCATCGCCGCATCGATAAGGGGCGAGATGACCAGCGTTGGCGAGGGCGACGGCGCCATCAGGCGTAATGCGCGCGCACAGGCAGGTGACGAAACCGCCGTCCTGGGCGGAAATCAGTTGCTGGTTGAGCCGCGTGAGCAGCGCCGCCGGGCCCAGACCCTCCACGGCGAGCGTGCGCAGAGCGCCCAGGGCAAGAGTGCCGGTCATAGCGGCCTTCAGGCCCTTACCGCTGACATCGCCGATGACGACGAGGGTTGAACCTCCCGGCTGCTCGAGAACCTGATAGAAGTCACCTCCGACCTCCTCGGCCGGCACGTAGGCGGCTTGCAGGCGGCAGCCTGGAACGGCGGGCAGGGAGAACGGCACCAGCCGCTGCTGGATCTCGCGGGCGGCGTCGAGCTCTGCCGCGGATCGCGCCTGTTCGCGGCTCACGCGCGTGAAACGGAAAAACATGACGACGCCGATAGCGAGGACAAAGAGCAGATCGGCGATTTCGAAAATTTGAACTGCGAATGGGCCGAAATTCAGCGGAGTGCCGATGGTAGCAATGCGGGGAAGGCCGAGATAGCCGCCAACAATGCCAACGTCGGTGAGAGCGATGGTCAGCAGGGCCAGGATGCTGGGAAAGATAATCCATCCCGCCTCCCGATTTCCACGGCGAACCCAGAGGAGCAGAAGGATGGGCATACCCACAGAGGCGGCGACGAGCAGCACAATTTCTCCGACGTCGAAGAAACCGCGGCTGAGATAACCGAGCCATGCGGGCATCAGAAAGCACGCCGGGTAAGCAAGGAGAACCGCCTGAAAGATGCGCCATCCCCGCGGGACGCGCTGGCCGACGAAGCTGAAGGTGAACTGAATCTGGCAAATGGCCATCACGTAATTGGCGGGCGTTGAAATGAACCAGTTCAGGGAGAAGGGCGCGAGGCCGGAGACAGCGAGCTCATAGCTCACGGCGCCCAGCGCGTCGGCGACGAGATAGCAGCCGATCCAGAGGTATTCGCTATGGTCGGACTGGTACCAGAAGAGGAAGAGAAAAGGGATGCCGGCGAAGAGCACGACGAGATATCCGCTGACTCCGGGAGCGACATGGTCGAATCGAGCGCTCTGCTCGGAGCGGTGCGCATTTCGGATGGCGTCGACAGTGCCGACCGCTACCCTGAAAGCGCCTGGATCGGCGACAAACATCGAACTGGGCGGGATGAAGGTACGAAGCGCGATGGTGGTGCTGCCGGCTGCCATTGGCAGTGGGACGAGTTGTGAGCGAGGCCACGAGACGAACACCGCGCGACGCAGCTCAGGACCGGGCAGCCGCTTCCCGTTGACGTACACCTCATAGGTACCGCCGCCGCCCATCACCAGCAGAGCCAGGGGCGGATGCTGCGCCGGGAGTTGCAGGCGCAGGCGATACCAGCGCCGGCCGGTGTAGTCGTTGGGTGCGGCGAGCGAAATTGCCGGCCACGAGCTGTCGTCGAAGCCGGGATTTGCCCACTGCGGGTTGTCGCCGGCCTGGGTGCACCAGCCCTGATTCAGCGTCTGTGAGCCATTCGGCCAGCTCAAGACGTAAACGGCCTGCGCAGAAAGCGACGCGGCGCAGGCAGCCAACAGCAGCAGCGGAAGCAGCGGGGCGGAGATTCGGCGCGAGGCCTGGGCCATGGTGAGCCGTTTATGCCAGCGCAAGCGCCAGCACCGTGATGTCGTCCTCCTGGCCGAAGTTCTGGGCAGCGTCTGCGATTTCGGACGCGTCCAGCCGGGTCAGCTCCAGCAGCTTGTCGAAGCCGAGGAGCTGGCGTTTGGAACGGGCCTCGGGAACGCCGTCGGAGAGCAGGACCATGCGCTGGCCGGGATTCAGATGACCGGTGACGGTTGTGTAGGCCTGGTCAGGCTTGAGGCCGAGGGGCAACACACCGGGAGCTTCGATCTCCTGGCCGTCAATGTAAGGGTTGAGATGGCCGGCGTTCGAGAAGCTGTACTCGCCGTTGGCTTCCACGCGGACACAGCAGGCGGTGGTGAAGCCCATGTCGCTTTGGCCGAGGAGAACCTGGTTGAGGCGGCTGAGGACTTCGGCTGGTATGCGCGAGCTCTCGCGGTTCAGAGCGCCGAGGATGAGGGAGACGCGCATGGCAGCCAGGAGTCCCTTGCCGCTGACGTCACCGACAATGGCGACGATGGAGCCGTCGGAGTGAGGCGAGACCAGGAAGAAGTCACCGCCGACTTCGGAGGCGGGACGGTAGACCGTTTCGACGGCGTAGCCAGGAGTGGCCTGCTGCGAGCGGGCGAGGAGCAGAACCTGGAGAGTTTTGACGGCCTGCATTTCGCTGGCCGCGCGCGCCTTTTCGCGCGCCAGGCGGATGGTTCGGATGACGAGGAAGACGAGCAGAGCAACGGAAAAGGCGAAGGAGACGACTTCGACCCAGGCGATATTGAAGGACGTAACCGGCGTATATTCGGCGCTCACGAAGGCGCCTTCCGTGATGACGTGAAACAGGCGCAACAGGTAAAGGCCGAAACTGTAGTAGACCCAGGAAGCGTTGATAAGGAGCGGCACGGAGAGCAGGAGCGCGTCACGATTGCGCTTTCTCCAGGCAACCCACAGGGCGAGCAGAGGCAGCCCGGCGGTTGCGGGCACGCCGATCAGCTGGGTGAACAGACTGGCGGCTACGCTGAGGGGACCGTTGAGGGCATGTTGCGGCAGCCAGTAGAGATAGGTGCAGATGCCGACGAGCGGCGAGACGACGCCGAGCAGGGCGTAGTAGATGATGAAGGCGCGGGACCGGCGAATGCCGAGGATGAGGCGGACGAACTCAATGAGCCCGATGATCCAGACGGCACTGACACCGTAATAAAGCAGCCCATATCCAAGGGTGATGTGCGTACCAAAGATCAGGGTCCACAGGATCAACGCCTGGTAGCCGATCTGGCCGGCGAGGGCCACCAGAAGAGCCTGGTATTCCGGCTCATTGCGAACGGTCAGCGCCAGGGCGGCGGTGATGAGCAGGACGATCAGGACCAGGGTGAGGTTGGTCCAGTTGGAAGTGAAGTTGCGGAAGCCGAGGAGCGCAGCGGCATTGCGGATGGCGGGCGAGGGGCCGAGCAGCTCTTCCGATTCGACGCCGAGCGGGCCGACGGGGATATCGCCGCCATGGGTGATGTTGCCGATGCGGGCGCGGATGGCGATGGTCAGATCGCCGGAGCCGAGGACCAAGTCGGGGATGGCTCCTGTCCAGGAGATGATGAGGAGGCGAGATCCTCCAGGAGCCTGCGAACCCCAGCCGCCGATGAGCGCGCCGTTGGCGTAAATCTCAAGGCTGCCCTCCGTGCGTGTGAGCATGAGGGACAAGTGGCGGGCGTTGGGGGGTATGCGCACGTGCAGGCGATACCAGACGGCATCGACGCCTTTCATGCCCTGCCGGGCAAGCGGGACTTCCAGTTTGACCACCTGCCAGTGGCTGTCGTCCAGGCCAGGCTCAGCCCAGGCAGGGTTGTCGCCCTGATGGGCAAGCCAGCGCGCGCCGAGACTGACTGGCGCGCCCAGAGACATGCCGTCCACATTGTGAGGGTTGAGCGCCAGATGCTCGACAGTATGCTGCGCATGGGCGGTGAGGCCGGCGATTCCCAGCGCCAGCAGAACCGCCAGCGCCCGCTGCCTGTACTGCCTGCGCGCGTGGGTCATGGCGTTCCTCACACGGCGGCCAGCGCCGCAGCCTCGTCCTTGTGCAGGGCCGCATATTTGTTGATCCCCACCATGGTGAACACCTTCTGGAAATGCGGTGTCAGCCCGAAGATCCCGATGGTCTGCGTACCCGCCTTACCCGCCTCCAGCAGCATCTGGATGACGATGGCGATGCCTGACGAGTTGATATAGTCCACGCCCGTGAAATCCAGCAGGACATGGGACGCTGCCCCGTTCAGGCCGTGATACGCGCCCAGCACCGTGTCCTTTGAGGCCGAGGAAATGTCTCCTCCGAACGCCAGAACGGCGACGGTGTTGCCGGAGGCAGCGGTGGCAGTGCGCACAGTGACCCTGGTTGCGGTCTGCATTATTCATTCTCCTTGTCGAGGCGGATGACGAGACGGACGAAGCTTTTGCCGGGAGGGCCCTTGTACCATTCGGCTTCATCGACGAGAGCCTGGATGAGGAACATGCCCATGCCGCGAGGATCCTCCTCGCCATGGACTTTGCGGTCGATGTCCGGGGCGTGCGGAGCGGTCTTCACGCCGGCGCCGTCGTCGATCACCTTGATCTCGAGACGGTCGTCGCTGGTCGAGAGCACCACGCCCACCGTCAGCCCGCTGTTGAGTTGATTGCCGTGTTCGATGGCGTTGATGCACGCCTCGGCCACGGCCGTTTTAAGGTCTTCGATGCGGTCCTCGGTGAATCCCATCAGCGTGGCCATGCTGGCGGCCGTACTCATGGCGACTTTCTCAAAGCCGAGCTCCGAAGGAAGACGGACCTCGACGGAACTTCCGCTCTTCATGGGTGGATCTCCTGCTGGGAGGAATCGAGATGGCAGATCGCCAGCGCGGTCATGTCATCTGTTTGCGGTGCGTTCAGGGAAAAACTGCCCAGCGTGTCCCACAGCACATCAAGGATGGGCTCAGCATTCGCAGAGCGTGCGGCGCGGAAGGTGTTAATGAGGCGTTCGGTACCGAATTCCTCGTCCTCGCGGAAAACTTCGGTGAGGCCATCCGTGTACAGGAGCAGGCGCGATCCAGGAGGAAAGTCAAGAGTCTCGGCCGAATACGACATATCCGGCAGCATGCCGAGCGGAGGGCCTGAGGCTTCCAGCATGCGCACGCTGCCATCGCGCAGCAGAAGCGCTGCGGGATTATGGCCGGCGTTGACGATCTGCAGCTTGCCGGTGGTGGGCTGCAGGCGCAGGAACAGGGCGGTCATGTAGCGGCGGCGGGCTTCAGCACCCTCTTCCCAATGCTGCTGGCCGATGCGGGCCGCCAGATCCGCGAGCGGCAGCGGCTGGCTGGCCAGGGAGCGAAGCGCGGTGCGGAAGCTGGTCGCCACGATCGCCGAGGCGAGACCCTTGCCGGCGACATCGGCAACGACCATCAGGTGCGTGCCATCCGGCAGAGGCAGTACGTCGAGATAATCGCCGCCGACTTCATAACAGGTCGTCGAACGTGCCGCGAGCGAATAGCCTGGGATCTCCGGCATGGCTTTGGGGAGCAGCGAGCGCTGCAGAGAGCGTGCGGCATGCAGGTCCTGCTGAACGCGAGCCCACTCGATGTCGCGTTCGTGGAGATGGGCGTTCTCGAGGGCCACGGCGGTCTGCAGTACGAGGCCCTCCACGAAATCCTGCTCATAAAGAGTCAATGGGGCGCAGTCGGCCGTCGCCACGACCAGGTCTGCGAGACTCTGGTGTTCCCGCGACAGCAGCGGGAAGCGATGGCATCCGGCATAGGGCGGGGAAGGCAGATCGCCACGAGCGATCAGCGGCTGCTGGCTTACCGGATCCAGAAACACGGCACCCGGGAGTTCCAGCTCGCGGACCAGGATGTCGGCCGTCTGGAGCAGCACGTCATGGACGCGAATAGTCGAGTGGACATGCCGCGTGGCTTCCAGCAGTGCCTGCAGCCGGGCTACCTGCTGCTCAAATCGGTCCTGGCGCAAAAACGGTTCGGCAGTATCCATAACTCCATAACCCACCCCGATCCTCATGAGCGCAGCCTGCCACCAGCCGGCTCAGCCAGGCGCAGCAGGCCTGGGAACACGCCCGCAATGCCTCGATCATGGGGAGAGCGCCAGTGTCGCGCATCCACCGTGAAAATTGCAAGGAGATTCGAAGCCCTGCGTGGTCAACCGGGGTCAGGACCGGGTGTCGGATTCGGGAGCAGGGCTGGTTGGGTGCGGACCGGGTACGGGAGCCGAACGCATCGAGGGCTGAGGCATCGGCTGGTGCATGGTCACGATCAGGGCAACGGCCGTCATCTGGGCGGAGCAGCGGTAGGAATGAGGCGTGCCGGCATCGAAATAGACACTGTCCCCGGCTTCGAGAGAATGCGTGCGCTCGCCGTGGCGAATCTCAAGCTCGCCTTCCAGCAGATAGAGAAATTCGTAGCCGGGATGCATGTGGGGGCGAATCTCGGATGGATTGCGCACCGGGAGGAACTCGGCGTAATAGGGATCGAGCTGACGCTCGGGAACCGTCCAGGCGAGGCTTTCGAAGAAATAGGTAGGGGCGTCGACGCCGGACTGTGGCAGACGCACGCGATCGGTATGGCGGTGGAGGCGAAAGAGCGGATGCGGTTCGGGCTCGAAGAAGTACGACAGATCGCGGCCGAAGACCATGGCAATGCGGGCCAGGTTGCGCAGGGTGGGGACCACGCGGCCAGTCTCCAGTTGAGACAAAAAGCTGGCTGAAAGGCCGGTCTGACGCCCCATCTCGACCAGACCCATCGAGCGCTTGAGTCGCAGACGGCGGATACGCTCGCCGATGCGCTTTTCGGCGATATAGGCTTCAGCGGAGTGAAGGGCGTCGGGAGGAGTGTCGAACTGCGGCGAGGCTGGTTCCAAAGTGCTGTGCATGGATTCGCTCCGGGGTGAGGCCGCTGCCGGTCTGCGATGAATGAAAGTACCAAAATGTTTCCCAAATCACAAGGATTTTCATGAGATGAAGGGGATGTGCTCACGGACAGGTGTTCGACACGTCTGCCCAAACGGGAATGTCCGCAGCCAAAGAGGCCGAATTCCCAAAGAGGACGCACGAGGGATGGAGGCGAAGGCGCACCGGCTGCAAGACCGGATACGGGCATCGCTCAGCATAGCTGGCGTGGCAGGCGCGCTGCTCTGGGGATCCGGGGCGTGGGCGGCGGCAGCAACGGCGAAGAACAGCAGCGCAACTGGATGCGGAGCGGGCCAGCCGCGGTTCACGGTGATGACAGACAGTGGACAACTGGAAGCGGCTCCAAAGGAAAACAAGGCACGGATTGTGATCCTCCAGCCGGGGGAGAGCGTGACGTCTACGCGGCAGACGTTTCCCGTGGGATTGGACGGAAGGTGGGCCGGAGCGCTGCGGGATTATTCCTGGCAATTGTTCACGGTTGCGCCGGGAATACACCACGTATGCGTGAGCTGGCAGTCGCCCTGGACAGCGCTGGCGGCTGAAAAGACGCAGGCCGTGGTGCAGACGAAACCCGGGCAGACCTATTTCCTGGAACTGTCGGTGGCTGGAAGCGGAAACTCGGTTACCTCGTTTAATCTCTTTGGTCTTGGACCCTATGAGGCGAAGTATCTGGTGAAATCGCTCCCTCATGCGATGGTGATTCCGGCGAAGTAGAGAAGCAGGCGGTTCTTGCCGGGCGAAAAGTGCATTAGGCTGGAACTGCATGAGAATCGCCGCGCTCGCCGCATCGGGATGGGTGCTGTTGCTCGCGGGCTGCGGGCTCGCGGCCAATCCCCAGCCGCCAACCCTGTGGCTGCCCAGGCCGGTGCGCGGTTTGCGGGCGGAGCGCGTCGGGGATGAGGTCCGGCTGCGCTGGCGGATGCCCAGGCATACCACCGACAACGTTGAGCTGCGGGGACCGCAGCGGGCGCACATCTGCTGGATGGAGCCGCAGGGCCAGACCCTGGTTTTCAGTGACAGACTGTGCCGGACGGCGGGCAATGAAACCTTTTTCCCGGACAAGCCGGCTGAGTTCGCCGCACCCCTGCCGGCGGAGCTGAAGCAGGGAACGCCGGGCGCTGTGGCGTTTTTTGTGGAGCTGGAAAGTCCCGCGGGGAAAACGGCGGGTCCGTCGAATGCTGCGTGGGCGGCGACGGGTTCGGCTCCGCCAGGAGTTGCGGGTCTGGAACTGCAGACGGTGCGGGACGGGGTTGTTTTGCGCTGGAACAGGACACCCTCAGAGCCGGAGATGACGATGCGCATTCAGCGGACGCTGATCCCGCCGCCGAAGGCGCCCAAACCGAACGCGAAGAATGGAGCACCCCCGGCGCAGGAGCAGACGCTGGAAGTGGATTTGAGCCGCAGCGACCCGGGTGGGGCGGTGGACCGTGATGCCTCGCTGGACCGTGTCTACCTTTACACAGCGCAGCGTGTGCGGCGCGTGACCCTCGATGGGCGGACGCTGGAGATTGCGGGTTTGTCGTCGGAGCCGGTGATCATCGACGCCAAAAACATCTTTTCCCCGGCAGTTCCTACGGGGCTGGTGGCTGTGGCCGATGAGCAGGCGCACGCGATTGACTTGTCGTGGCGGCCGGATACGGCGCCGAATTTGGCGGGATACATGGTCTACCGGCGTGACGTAACTGCGGGAACGGGTTGGGAGCGAATCTCCGGCAGCGCGCCGGTCGTGCCGCCGTCCTTTGAAGACCACAAGGTAAAGGCCGGGGACCCGTACGCGTATGCGGTCAGCGCGGTGGATCAGGATGGAAACGAAAGCGCGCGGTCGGCGCAGGTAGTGGAAGAGCTGCCGCAGTCATAAGGGGGAGCGTCGATGAGGTATTGCCGGTTTCGGTCCGAGGATGGAATACGGTATGGCGAAGTGGTGGATCGCGGTGGCGAGCCGTGGATTCAGCGTGTGCTCGAACCCTGGCCGGAAGATCCGTGGGCAAAGCCCGCGGCTGGCGCTTTCACGCCGATGCCGCTCAGGGAGGCAAAGCTGCTGGCCCCTGCGGTTCCGTCGAAGGTTGTCTGCATTGGGCGCAATTATCGCGAGCATGCAGCGGAGTTGGGCAACGAGGTGCCGAAGGAGCCGCTGCTGTTTCTCAAGGCGCCATCCGCCGTCATCGCTTCCGGCGAGGCGATCCGGATTCCTTCGCTCTCGCAGCGCGTGGACTTTGAGGGCGAGCTGGCCGTCGTGGTGGGAAAGCGAGCAACCAAGATCGGCGCCAATGAAGATGTCCGGCCGTACATTCGCGGTTACACCATCGTGAACGACGTGACGGCACGCGACCTGCAGAAATCCGACGGGCAGTGGTCGCGGGCCAAAGGATTCGACACTTTCTGTCCAATTGGGCCGCTGGTGACGGACGAGATCGATCCTGAAGCCGGACTGACCGTAACGACTCGACTGAATGGCGAGGTGAAACAGCAGGGAACGACGCGGGATTTGATTTTCGGCGTGGCGGTGCTGCTGCGGTACATTTCAGCGGCGATGACGCTGCTGCCCGGCGATGTGATTCCCACCGGAACACCGGCAGGCGTGGCGCCGATGAAAAGCGGCGATAGTGTGGAGGTGTCCGTCGAAGGCATCGGGACTCTGCGCAATCCGGTGGAAGCGTAACGGAACTGCGCCTGGGGCGGGTGGGCTGGCATCTAACCAGAGCAGTGGATTTAGGGGATTTTCTTACTGGTGTCCGGGCGGATTTTCGTCGGGAAGACGGAATGCCGGATAATAGAAGCAGAGCAGGGAGGGATGATGGCGAAGACATTGCTTGCACAGCTCCGGGAAATGACGACCGTGGTGGGCGACACGGGCGACATTGACGCGATCGAACAGGTGCGGCCGCAGGATGCGACGACGAACCCGTCGCTGCTGGCGGCGGCGGCGCAGATGCCGCAGTACAGCAAGATTGTGGACGATACGCTGCTGAACGCGAAGAAACAGCTGGGCGACAGCGCCGACGATGCCAGGGTGACAAAGCTGGCGTTCGAGAACCTGGCAGTAGCCTTCGGCAGGAAGATCCTGCAGATCGTTCCTGGACGCGTATCGACCGAGGTGGATGCCCGGCTGTCGTATGACACCGAGGGCACGATGACCCAGGCCCGGTCCATCATTCAGAAGTACGAGAGCGCAGGAGTTTCGCGGGCGCGGATCCTGATCAAGATCGCGTCGACCTGGGAAGGCATCCGCGCGGCGGAGCAGCTGGAGCGCGAAGGCATTCACTGCAACCTGACGCTGCTGTTCGGGCTGCATCAGGCGATTGCGTGCGCCGAGGCGAAGGTCACCCTGGTCTCGCCCTTCGTCGGGCGCATTCTCGACTGGTACAAGAAGGACACGGGCAAGGATTATCAGGGGGCCGACGATCCCGGTGTGCAGTCGGTGACGCGCATTTACAACTACTTCAAGAAATTTCAGTACAGAACGCTGGTGATGGGCGCGAGCTTCCGGAATACCGGGGAGATCATTGAGCTGGCGGGCTGCGATCTGCTGACGATTTCGCCGCATCTGCTGGAAGAACTGGATGCGACGGAAGGCACGCTGGAGCGGAAGCTGGATCCGCGGCGAGCGATGGCCATGGTGAACATCGAGAAGATCGCGATGGATAAGTCCACTTTCGACCGGATGCATGCCGCCGACCGCATGGCGAGCGACAAGCTGAAGGAAGGCATCGAGGGTTTCAGCAAGGCGCTGGTGCAGCTGGAGGAATTGCTGGCACAGCGGCTGCGGGAAATCGAGAAGAACGCGCCGAGGCCGGTGGGAGCCCGTTAGCTGCACGAGTCAGGACACAGCAGTCATGGACACGGGCAGCCGAAAGGCTGCCCTTTGTGCTGCGGGCGGGCTGTCGGGCGCCATGACCTGGGAGGACTCAGCCGATGCTGTGCGTGGCCAGATCGACGACAACGACGTCGTCAGGAGTCTTGGTCGTGCCGCCGTCGTGCTGGGGATGGAACTCAATTCTCAGGGTACTGGCGTTGATCACGATGCGCAGATAGCCGTAGTCGGTATCGTCGTAGCTTTCCAGCGTCAGCGAGCTGTCGATGGTGTAGGGCGTGCGGTACGCAGCTCGCATTTTGGCCAGAGGCGAGTGGCCGCCGCAACCCGCGACGATAAAAGGAATCGACTGGCCGGCAACCGTGCGGGTGTAGCGCTGGTAATTGTGCGAGTGACCCGAGAGGACCGCATGCGGCCACACGCCCGCGGCCTTGCACGCTGAGTCGATGTCAGCCAGCATGCCGGGGCTGCCGCCATGTTCGGAGCCTCCGGTGAACGGGGGATGGTGTGTGGCGATGATGACCGCTCCGGTGAATTTTTCCGACTGGATGCGTTGGAGCGCCGCGGTCAGAAAGGCCACCTGGCGCTGATCGAGCGTGGAGTACGTTCCATTCTCGTCGGAGATGACGCCTGGATCCTCGAGCACATTGCTGTAGAGGCCGAGAAAGCGCACAAAAGGAGCCTCCAGCGTGAAGTACACGCCCGGCTGGATCATGGTCGTGCGCAGCAGGCCTCCGGCGTCCGGCGACGGGGCAGGCGCGGCCGTGCAGAAATTGCGCAGGAAAGCAGCGAGAGACGGAGCGGGGTCGCCTTTCCAGATCACGCCGTCGTGATTACCGGGGATGGCGACGATGGGCGCGGGATACTCACGAAATGGCTCGTAAAACTGATCGTAGTAGTACGCTGCCTCGCCGAAATAGTAGACGACGTCGCCGAGATGGTAGAAAAACGACGGCACGTCAGCGAGGTTGGCCTCGTGGAAATCCGCGACCATCTTGTCGGAGACAAGGTTCTGCGTTTCCGGGCCTTTGGCGCTGCCGGTATCGCCTGCGCAGTGCAAAACAATCTGGCCGGAGGCGGTAATGGCCTTTGTCTTCGCGGCGCCCTGGCTCCCATAGATCTGCGCCAGCGTCAGCACCGGTTCCACAGCGTTGACCTGCGGCTCGGGCACCGGTTCGACTGACGCGATCTCCTGTTCATTCTGATCGGTCACCGGATCTCTGAAGCCGGTGGGGTCGGGCGAAGGCGCGGGCTGAGCGAAGACGGGATTCCCGGATGCGGTGGCCGCCGCAGAGCGGCGAGGGTGCTTTGGAGGGTTGCGGGTGGGGAAGGTGCGCCTGGGCATACAGTGTGTCTCCTTAATCGACGATCTGCGCCGGCAGTGAAGGCGATTGTAAAGCGTCGGCGATCCGGCAGTCTCGCACTTCAGCAGCGAGAGTGCCAGAAAACTGCTCAGGGAATCCGGTAAGGGACTTGAATGGCGCAACAAATGCCGTAGAGTAACGGTTCATAAACACAGTGAGCTTCTTCGACCGGACGCGGGAGGAGCGGAACGAGGGTTTCTCCAGCCGGCGCGGGCGAAGCAGCACGGAGGGAGAATGATTTCCGAACGCCACCCCTTGCGTCAGCTCTTTCAGGAAGTGGTTGCGGGATGCTATGCCTCGGACGGCATTCAGGATCCGGAGTTGACCAGCTACGTAGGCAATCTGCTGACGGAATTTACCGCAACGGACAAGCTCTACCGGATCCGCGATACCGCAGGAAAACCGGTGAAGGAGATCCAGGAGATGGTCTCTGCGGCGGACCCGGTTTTTGGCGCGGCTGCGTCATTCGATGAAGAACGCGAGGTCCGACGGCACATCGGCGATTATGCGCTGTTCGCCACCGGGATGTATCCCGAATCTACGCAGCTTTGGCGGCATAGCGGGGAGTCAGGCTTCCTCGAGATGGTGCGTACGGGTAAGGAGAGCTACTACATCGTGTCGCAGTTCGATTTGTTCGAATACCAGAAAGAGGCGCCGCTGTTTGCGCGGCTCTCGGAGGAATTCGAACGCTGCATGCATGGACTGACGCGCGTGCGCGAGGAACTGGACCGCATCGGCAGGCTGGCGCAGTAGCCCGCGCGGATGATCACGCCGCGGGCTCGGATTTCGAGAGCGCGGCGGCGCAAATCATGCAACAGACGAGAAGAAGCTGCCCCGCCACGAGCCTCTGCGAAAACGGGGCAATCCACACCTCCGCATCGCAGAGGGACCACTGACCGAGGATGGAACCGTCCATGGGCATTCCCGTCATTTGACGCGGATGCAGATGACCATGGAATCAGTGAGCCGGGCGCGGGTCGAATTCGAGAACATCAATCTGATCAAACTCGCCGAGTTTGCGAACCTGGTAGCTTGCCGCTGCCTGCCGTTCCAGCCAGGCAAGTGTTTTCCAGGACGGATAGTACGCCACGGCCAGGAAACGCTCATGCTGTTGCGACGCCTGGCGCAGGAATTCCGAGCCCACGCGGATGGCCTCGCCGTTCAGCGATCGCGGCATGGGCACAACCGGAACCGTGAGCGGATAGTAAGAGAGCTGAGTGAAGAGATCGCTGGATTTCGCCGAGTGGATCGGCATCCGGGCAAAGTCGGATTCCGGAAAATCGCTGCAGAGGACCACCGGGGCATTGTCGGCGGAAGCGTTCTTCTCCGCGAACTGCAAAGCGTATTTCCATGTGTACATGTGCTGACCGGCGGTGGGCGAAAGCCAGCACTGCAGCACCGTCCCCGTCACGAAAACCAGGCAGAACAGCAGCCGCGGGAATCGCGAGCGAAAGGGGCTCAGAAGCAGAGCCCAGCAGAGGCTGATTCCCGGAATCGCGACGAGGCGGTGACGCGTGGCAAACACTTGCAGCGGAGTCGCCACACTAACCCCATAAAGGGTCAGAGCGGGAATGAGAGCCAGTGCGGTGCAGGCGAGGATTTGACGGCGGTCCAGATGAATGTCCTCCCCGTTCTTCGACCGAATGGCCATCGCCAGGACCGTGACAATAAAGGCCGGCAGCAGCCATCCGGGCGCCAGCGTCCAGAGCAGATCGCTGAAGGAGGGTGTGGGCATGTAGGAGTGCGCGCCGCTGGTGCGGAAGAGGTAGTGGAGTCCGGGAATCACAGGCAGCATGGCCACGGCGAAAGCTGCCACAGCGATGGAGAACTGTCGCGCCTGGACTTTGCGCGTTCCGCGATGCAGGACGAAAAAGCAGACGATGAGGGCCGGCAGGATGACGGCAAATAAATACTGGAAATAAACGATGAACGCTGCGGAGAAGCCGAAGAGTGCCGCCAGCCCGAGAGAATCGCTGCGCCGCAGGCGCAAGACCGTCCAGATGGACAGACTAATGGCCAGTGCGGCAAAGGCGTAGGGCCTGACGTCCACAGCGGCAAAAACGACAATCGGGTTCAGAGATAACAGGATGGCGGCAATAAAGGCCAGATCCGCGTCGACGATTTCGCGCGCCGCCCGGTAAAGCAGCCCGACCGCGCCCAGCATGGCAAGGACGGAGGGAATGCGCAGAGCTACTTCGCTGGTTCCGAGGATTTCGCTGAAGAGCCAAAGAATACCGGGATAGGCGACGAACGAAATAGTTTGGCGCGCCCACAGTTGCCGGAAGCCGCCGCTGATTTGCCAGTAACTGCCGGTTTCGTCGAGCCAGAGAGGCGCGCGAATCGCGAGTAACCAGACGGAGACGGAGGCAGCAAGGCATAGGAAGCCAATGGCGAAAAAAACGCGATCGGAAGGGGAGCTCTGAGGGCGCACCGCCTGGCCGGCAGTGTCGATCGGAGGCGATGAGATCACTCCGGCGCTCCTGTGGCAGCCGCGCGTGGGCGAGCCAGCATGGTAACGACGTCTCCGCGGCGGGGAACGTTCAGTGCATAGAGGTGGTACAGGAGGGAGGCCACGAGCTTTTGCGTCCGGCCGAACTCCCCGGTAGGGGGACCACCGGGGAGCCACTCGCTGACGGTGCGGTAGAGCGGAGAATAAAACGGAAAGCCCCAGCCGTAGATGTCGACGATTTCCAGGCCGGCGGTCTCCGCCTTGGCGCGCAGCTCCGCGTCGGAGTAATTGCGGTAGTGGCCGATGGCGATTTCGGAGGAGCGCATGCGTCCGCGCATAGTCGCCACCAGAACCCATTGCCGTGCCATGCGCGCCATGTTGCGCAGCGCGGCCGCGTCGTCCAGGAGGTGTTCGATCACCTGATTGCTGAGGACGAGATCGAACTGTCCGTCGAGGGTTTCCCTCTGCGCGTCGAGGAGGTGGAGAGCGGCGCTGGGAACGCGATGCGCCGCGAGAGCCAGAGCTTCGCTGGAAACGTCGGTGCCCGTCAGCACAATATCGGGCATCGTGGCAGCAATAGCGGCCAGATTGTTCCCGGAGCCGCAGCCGACGTCGAGGACGGAGCGGGGAGCGAGAGAGGCAATGGTATTCAAGAGAGCTTCGCGCTGGCGACGATGTACCGGGCCCTGATGCTGCAGGTCTCCCCAGGCGGAGGTCCAGAGCTGATCGTACGGACGATCGGATATCTCGCTCATGCCGTTTCCTGTTGCTGGTGCCTTCTGATCGTGCGGCAAACGGAGTTCGCACCTCTTTCTGCTCCTAGCATCAGAAACGCGCAGGCGACGACCGCAAAGCACGACGCTGTGGACAGCAGACGGTTGGCCAGCGCCCACTCCGAAGCCGATGCCAGCGAAATGCCGAAAAGATGCAGCGCCGTGACGGAAGCCAGTTCATTGACGCCCACCCCGCCAGGTGTGACGGCGACCACGTTGGCGAAGGAGGCGAAAGGCACGGCAGCCGCCATGCGCCAGAAGGCAATGTGCACGCCGATTGCCTCCGCGGCGCGAGTCGCCATGAACACAACAACGCCGAAGCGCAGTGCCGAGAGCAGGAGGAGACGCTGAGCCAGCCGCGCGTTCATCAGGCCGGAGTGCTGTAGATTCTCAACGTGTCGAAGCTGGCGACTGAAGAAACGTCTCGACAGGGAAACCTGGGCATCGGAGTTCCGGCGAGTCGCGCACGCCGCGGAAAAATTGCACAGCCACCGCAGGAGCCGGATACAGGGCGCAATACCGGCCAGCGCAATTGCGGTCACAAGAACCGCAGACAGCGTCCAGATGAAGGCATCGCCATGGCACAGCCAGGTGAATACCGAGGCGACAGCCAGGAAAACCACAATCAGGAGATCGAAACTCTGTTCAAAAAGAGTACCCCCGGTTCCGCGCTGGAAAGCGCGGCCGTAGAAATGTGTTCCCACGGTACGAGAGACAGTCATGCCGATTTGCACGGGGAGGATCAGCCCAAGGGCCATGCCGGCGCTGGTCACGAAGAAGGCCGTGATCCGGGAGGGTGCAGCCTCAGTGGGGCGGCGCAAAACAGCATCGATGCTCCGCCACTTGACCGTGGAGAACCAGACCAGGAGGCCATTCAGCAGAAGCAACTGCAAAAGAATGGTCCGGCGGCAATGCACCAGTTGCGTGACGGTCGCATGGACGTTCACCCTGGCAAGGCGCAGAAGCACGACCACCAGTATCGCGCCCAGCAGGGCCGACGCCAGCGCCAGAAGGAGCTTGCGGATGTTCACGGGCAATTCCTCGCAGCGGCGGATTGGGCGGGTGAGGAGACAGAATTAGCAGGCTTCCCTACACGGCTGAGGATATCGAGATAACGGTCCGCAGCGCGTGCCCAGGAGTAGCGGGAGACAGCGAAGGTGCGCCGTGCTTCGGCAGTCTGTGGTTCCCCTGCCGCGGAAGCGAGCGCCTCGTCGAGGATCGGCAGAAAAGCCAGAGCGGTTCGCTGATCCTCTCCGGGATATACGGGCGCGCCGTGCACGTGGCCCGCCAGGGCCGGATCGGCCTGCAGGGTTTCTGTCGCGCACACCACTGGGAGCCCGCAGGCCAGGGCTTCCTGGATCACGAGAGGATATCCTTCGCCCCAGCTGGGGAGCACCAGAGAATCGCAGGCGCGGTAGAGGTCGGCCATGGAGGAACCCCGCAGGTCGGAAAAGACGCGCACGTTCTCGGCCCCCCAGGCGGACGGGTTGAGAGGGCCCCAGCCGGCAAAAGCCCAGATCCAGCCAGGACGCGAGGCTGCCAGATGCCGCATGGCAGCCATGCCTTTCTTCTCAACGAAGCGCCCGACGAAAAGAACAACTGGCTGACTGTCCGGAAGATCGAAGCGGCGGCGGAGGCTGGCTTTCTCCACTGCGGGCGCCGGCCGATAGAGACCGGCATCGACCCCGTTGAAGATGACTTCCGGAGCGAAGCGGAAGCGGACCTGACTGAAAAACTGCCGAGTTGTTTCGCTGATGAACACGACCCGGTCCGCTTTCGAAAGCATGGGACGCGTCACGAGCGCGGTTGCCAAGCGGTTAGCCGCGCTGAGCAGAGGGTTGCGGTAGGGTACAGCAGCAATGTGCTGAACAATGATGGCCGGGGTTCGGAGCAGGCGAGCCGCGAGGAAGGCGACGATGTTGTGAAGGTACAGGCAGTCGTGCAACAGAAGCACGTCGGCACGGCGAACCTCGCGCAGAATCTGGCGAACCGCGCCCGGCGTGGGAATCGGAAAGGGGAGTCCGATTCGCTTCTCCAGGAAATTGAAAACGTGGAGGGGAGCTGGAGATGAAGCTCCTGCGGGCGCGGGCGGCGGAGTGACGCCCCCGGCCATCCACGTTACCTTCTGCTCGCGGGCAGAAAATTCTCGATACAGCTCGTCCGCTACTGTCTCAATACCGCCCTGGTGAGACGGGAAATAGTGGGACGCCATCAGAATTTTCATGGTTTCCATGTAGACGGAGACGCTCTCCGAGGGGCGGACCGCTCCGGTCGCCTCAATCTCCTGGATTCCGGCCTGAGAACCCCTCCGCAGACCGAGAATGCTGAGAAAGAAGCTGCTGCAGATGATCTGTACGCCGAGAGTCAGCGAGAAGACGGCAGGCATAACGATTCGCAGCATGTGGCCAGGATCCAGGGCACCGAAATTGGTCCTGGCCCAGCCCGATACGGCAAAGATCGATCCCCCCAGACCGAGGACCACCAGCAGAGCACCGACACTCAGGCCGGTTTCCAGCTGGATGTACTGGAACACGCGGCTGAGGCGCGGATCGGCAGGCAGCAGCCCCTCCGAGATGGCAAAGATTTTTGTAAACACGCCGAACGAGACGAACTGAAAACCGAGGAGCACGAAGACGAAAGCATACAACAGCGTATGCACGTCGAATCCGATGCCGTACACCACGCGTGGGCCGGGTAAGAGCCAGGCGCACCCGGCCAGGCCCGCCAGGATCAGAAGGACTCCGGGGTAGAGAAAAAGCCAGCGCGGGCTGTAGAGGAGCATGAACCGCAAATGCCGCCATCCATCGCGCCAGGGGCGCAGGTGAGGACGGCGGGAACGGCCATCCGCGCTGAGCGTGGCGGGAATCTCGGCGATCGGGAGTTTGAGCAGCGTAGCTTTGATCACCATCTCCGAGGCGAATTCCATGCCGGTCGTGCGCAGGTCCATCTGCCGGAAAGCTTCCCTGGAAAAACCGCGAATACCACAGTGGAAGTCGCCGGCTCCGGCCCGGAAGAAGAGCCTCCCGACGGTCGTGAGAATGGGATTGCCGAGATAGCGGTTCTTCCAGGGCATGGCGCCCCTGTGGATGCCGCCGCGGAAGCGGTTGCCCATGACCAGCGCACAGCCCTCCCGCAGCTTTTCGACGAAGGCGTCCAGGTTCTCAAAATCATAGCTGTCGTCGGAGTCGCCCATGATGCAGTAACGGCCGCGAGCAGCGGCAACCGCACCCGAAAGGGCAGCGCCATATCCACGGACCGGAACGGGGACGACGCGGGCTCCAAGAGCAGCCGCAATTTCCTGCGAGCCGTCGGTCGATCCGTTATCGCCAATGATGATTTCCCCGCTGATGCCGGAGCGATCGAGGTAACGTTGCGCCTTGCGAATGCAGGCGGCCAGGGTTTCAGCCTCATTCAGGCAGGGCATCACGATGCTTAGCTCGACGGCCATAAGGGGACAGCTCCAGCCATGCTCGCGGACGGGCACACTGGAACCGCGCAGCGCGCATGCCTGAGGGCCTTTATTATGACATTTTCAGGGTGGAAGGGAACTGCAACTTTTGTCGCGTGCAGCCGCGCGGAATCCGCTTACGCAATGGAGATGTAGATGGCTCCGTCCTCTACCGACAGCTCCACGCCAGCGGCTCTGGCGGCTTCCTGCAGGGCGGCGTCGAGCATCACCACCGGGTCGCGGCTGATGTCGAGCCGGCGCATGAGGCCGTCGCCCCTTTTCCCGCCCGCGGAGAGTGTGATCTTCAGGCCGCGCCGCTTGCAGCGGATCGCCGTGCCGTCTTCCAGCTTCGCGTTCATGGGCTTGATGTACGCGTCGATGTAGTGCACGCCGATGCCGGATTTGTCGTCGAACTGAGGGGGCAGCTTCTCTCTGGCTGCCGTGTTCACATCACAGAGTTTGACCTTCACGCAGAGCTCCAATTCCTCTGGATTCCAGAAACTCGTCCATCACGGTGCGGAAGGCGCGGATGTGCTCCGGCGTGCTGCCGCAGCAGGCGCCCACGATGTTCGCCCCTGCCTCGAGGAGGGGCATCAGCCCGCGCACCATCTGCTCCGGGGTCTCGTCGTAGACCACCTTCATGTTCACCAGGCGTGGCTGGCCTGCATTCGGCTGCACCATCACGGGCAGGCTGGTGACGGCTTTGTAGCGCTCCACGGCGGCCAGCGCGCGCTCCATGTCCATGCGCGTGCCGCAGTTCAGGGCGACGATGTGCGCGCCATTTTCTTCCATGAATCCGGCGGCGCGCTCCGGCTCGACACCCATCATGGTGCGAAAGGTCGAACCGTCGAGCGTCACGTCGTAGGCCATGGAGCCGATGATGCACGTTGCGCCGGCGGCTTGCGCAGCGCGGATGCCGAGCAGAAGCTCTTCGAGCGAGGTCTGCGTCTCGATGATGATGGCGTCAGCTCCTCCCGCGACGAGCGCCTCGGCCTGTTCCTCGAAGGCGCTGCGCACCTGAGCCTCGGTGAATTCGCCAAACGGCTCGAGCAGCCCGCCGAACGGCCCGATGTCGCCAAGAACATAGCCATCGCGACTGCCGAAGGCCTCACGGGTAATCTCCACGCCCGCCTTGTTGATGGCGGCGATGTGGTCGGCCTCGCCGTGGCGATGGAGCATGATGCGGGATCCGCCGAAGGTGTTGGTGATAATGCAGTCGGAGCCTGCTTCGGCGTAGCGGCGCTGAATGGCCAGCACGCGCTCCGGGTGGGTGAGATTCCATGCTTCTCCGCAGTTGCCCTGCTCGAGGCCGGCCAGCATGAGCTGCGTGCCCATGGCTCCGTCACCGAGCAGCGGCCGCTCGCGGATCACGTCCTGCAGAGGTGGTTTCACGAGATTTCCGTATCCTTTGCTGATTCCTGTTGTACCAGAGCGTAGTGGAGGGTTTCGAGCACCAGCGCCCATTTGCGCAGGCGGCTGGCCGGTTCGCAGAAGCATCCCGCGGCGCTGACCGGCGGCTGCCACTCCAGAACCGCGTTCAGGCGCTGCCCGTGTAGCGGTTCTTCCTGATCGATGGCGGTCATGAGTGTCCTGGAGTCGGCGACATACTGACACATGTAGGTGTGGCCGGTGTCTTCGGGAGCGGGCACGCACCGCTGTTTGCGGATGAGGTAGCCTTCGCCGCGCGGGCCCAGCTTCACGTGGTAATCGAAGGCCAGCGGGCGGCCCATGCTGGTACAGGTGGTGCCTTCGTAGCGGAAGACGGCATCGAGCGAGCCGTCCTCGGCGGTGCGTATCGACAGGCGCTCCTCAGCCCATCGCGCGAGAGCTTTGCGGTTCACGCTGTAGCGTGCATTGGCGTCGAGCACCGGCGGATTCGCTGCGACCTGCTCCCCGAAAACGCGTGGGGCGCGGCGATACGGCGCCCGCCGGTACTGGCATGGGCCGAAGGAGCAGCTCTCGCAGGGGACGAGACTGCTGAGCGGGCGCAGATGCTCGGTATGCCGCGTGAGGCCGAAGACGGCCAGCAGCGTCTTTTTCGGGCGCAACATGCCCGAATCCAGGACTTCGACGGGGGAAGGGAAGGCGGCAGCCCGCGTGCGCAGCATGAGTTCCAGAAGCCGCGGCTGCTCGGCCACATCCCATTCCGGATAGCCGGGGCTGTAATGCGGGAGCACAGCCATGCCGTGCTGTTCGGCCCAGGCGCAGAGACGCGCTCCTGTGGCTGTCGTCAGCTGCTCGACCACCGCGGAGCCGAGGATTTCGAGAAAGTAATACTCGTCCGGCTTCTCGTCCTCCCAGAGACGGTGGCTCTCCTCTTCGGCTTCACAGCCGGCGCCAACGGCGACGAGGAAGACACTGTGAGCTTCTGCCTGCTGGAGCGTGCCCTGCAGGCGCTGACTGTTGAAAGGGACTCCGTCGATGCAAATCGAGCCGCTGGCGAGCGAGAGATTTTCTGTCCGGCGCGCGTAGAACCAGGGGCGGCCGTGTTCGGCGTACCACTTCCGTGCCCCGTCCGCCAGCTCGCGCGCGCGGCCCTCGAGGATGTGGCCGCGTGGATATCCCAGCAGACGAGCGTATTCCTCCGGGGCGACATTCACCTCGGCCAGCGTGCCGGCCAGTTCCGGCGATTCAGCTAGGGAGCGCATGGAACCGCCTCCACCGGTTTGAACTGGCAGCCTTCGACGAAGTAATTGAAGAACTGGGGGTGGGTTTCCAGGCGGCAATGCTGGACCTTCTTCACGAGGTTTTCCAGTTCCTGGCGTTTCGTGCGCGAAAGCAGCGCAATGGTGGCGCCTTCGATCGCGGTGTTGCCGGCCTGCACGATCCTGGCAGAGTCGATATCGGGAATGAGACCGATGCGCTTCGAGGCTTCGACCTTAAGATGGCGTCCGAAACCGCCGGCAAGATAGAAGACATCGAGATCGCTGAAATCGATTCCATACGTGCTGAAGACGACATGCAGCCCCGCGACATTGGCACCCTTCGCCTGCGCCAGCTCGTTCACGTCGCTTTCCTGCAGGAAGATATCTTCGTCCAGTTCAGGGCCGCGCCAGAGGGTGACGCGGCTCTCGCCGTCCTCGAAGCGGCCCATGGCATTCATGCGCTCGGTGCGGAGCAGCTCGCTCAGTGTATCGACCAGGCCCGAGCCGCAGATGCCTTCGGGCTTCGTATCGCCGATAACGCGCAGCCGAAAGCTGCCGTCGTCTTCGATCGTGACGTCTTCAATCGCGCCCTCCAGCGCGGGCATTCCGCAGGCGATGGCTCCGCCCTCGAAGGCGGGACCGGCGGGACACGACGCGGCCAGGATCCGGTCTTTGTTGCCGAGAATCAGCTCCGTGTTCGTGCCGATATCCATGATCGTGACAAGGCGATCTTCGTGAGCAAGGTCGACGGCGAGCATGCAGGCAGCGGCATCCGCGCCGACATGGCCGCTGATGATGGGCGCGCCGTAAACGCGAGCTTTTGGATGGATGGGCAGGAGGCTGCGCAGACCCGTCTGGACGAGGCTCGTGGAGGCGCGCCTGCCCTCCGCCATTTCGATCTCGGTGATGGAGCGATAGGGCGTCTGGCCGATGGTGTAGACGTTCTGACGGAAGAAGAGATCCCGCATGGTGGAGTTTCCGACGACCACCATCTCGTAGATCGACTTCGGATCGACGGGGAACTTCTCGATTGCGTGGCTGAGATAGCCTGCAAGCGTGCGCAGGAGCAGGCGCCCCGGATGCTCGGTGTCATACGCGATGCGCGACATCACTTCGGGTCCGCCGAAGCGCTGCGGGTTCTCGAACGAAGCGTCGGCGATCAGCTCACCGGTCTCCAGATCAAGAAGGCGCAGGACAACCGTGGTCGTGCCGAGGTCCATTGCGAGACCGTGGATCGGACCGGTGGAGCGGTCGACCTCAACGCCATCGATGACAATACGGTCGCCATCGCGAGTGACGGCAGGATCGAGAGGGATGGAACGATTGCTTGCGGGAAGGCCGAGTGCGTGGCGCTCGATACGCATCTGGCCACGCCGCATGGTGTGGCAGCGAACGTGACCGCTGCGGCCGGCGACGGTGGTCTGGCAGGAAAGGCGAAAGCGGCCTTTCAGATGGTGCTCGGGCTCGGTCATGGGTGAAAGCAGGTCCATGCCTTCGACAACTTCGACCATGCACTCTTTGCACTTGCCCTGCTTGCGGCAGGACGTAGGAACGTCGATGCCGAGGAATTCCGCCTGATCGAACAGCGACAGCCCCGGCGAGGCTGGAATGGATTGCCCGTTGATGGTGAGGGTGACCGCCATGCCGAAGAGCCTCTAGAAGCCCTTCGCTTCGAGTTCCGCCTTGAGCGCATCGGCCACCTCGCGCGCGGAGCCGTCGCGCTCGGCTTCCTCGCTCCACCTCCATTGTGCCAGGTAATCGTCGGCGACCTGAAGTCCGCGTTTGACCGCGAGGATGTCGATTTGCTGCAGGAACCTGCCGTCCAGTTCCACGGTGACGTCGTCCTCGTCGTCTTCGGCGCGGATCTGCGTGGGAATTTCCTGCCAGTAGAGGATTTTGTAGATGGCCATATCTATGCCGCCGTCCGGGTCTCTGCCGCTAGGCGCAGGAATAAATCCACGGCTGCTGAGGCATTGGCGCCGTAACCGTCCGCCCCGATCTCGTCGGCGAACATCTGGCTGATGGGCGCGCCGCCGACCGCCATCTTGATGTGCGTCAGGCCTGCGGCATGGAAGCCGTCGATGACCGTCTTCATGTACATCATGGTAGTGGTGAGCAGGGCGCTCATTCCGATGATGGTCGGCCTGCAGTGCTCAGCCGCGGCCATAAACTTCTCGACGCTCTGGTCAACGCCGATGTCGTGGACCTCGAAGCCGGCGCCTTCCGCCATCATTCCGACGAGGTTCTTGCCGATGTCGTGAAGGTCGCCGCGGACAGTGCCCATCAGCAGGATGCCCTTGGGTCTGGTGCCACCGTCCCTGGAGGTGAGCAGCGGCTTGAGCACAGCCATGCCGGCCTTCATCGCGCGCGCGGCAATCAGGACTTCCGGCACATACAGAATGTTGTGCTTGAAGTCTTCGCCGACCACGCTCATGCCGGCGATCAGCCCCTCGTTCAGCACCTCCTGGACCGTGCGACCCTCGGCAAGAGCCTCTTTCGTGAGGCGCTCGACCTCATTGGCATTGCCTTCGTACAGATATTGGTTCATCAGGGCGTAGTCGGGCATGCGTTCGTTTCCTCAGCGAGCACCAGCGACGGCGCCGGCGGCGCGTTTGGCGTTGAATTCATTCAGAGCTTCGAGCATGGCCAGGATGTTTTCCTTCGGCATGCCGGGGCTGGTGCCGCCGCCGACGGAGAGAATGATCCCTTCGCCACCGGAGCCCTCCAGCACTTCGAGCGTTTCATCCTTCACTTCTTCGGGCGTGCCGCGGACGCCGACCTCCAGCGGGTTGACGTTGCCCATCAGGCACATGCGATCGCCAACGCGGCGCCTGACTTCAGTGATGTGCCGCTGCTTACCCCAGTTCAGCACGTTGAAGCCGGTGTCCGGCAGGTGGTCGAGACAGGCGTCCACTTCCGCGTCGTTGTGATAAAGCTTCACCCAGTCCCTGGGGAAAGCGTCGCAGATGCGCTTCAGATAAGGGTGAGCGAACTCAAGATAATGCTCCTCGTTCACGAAGCCGACGATGTCGTCGAGAACGAAGATGCTCTCGACGGTATCTCCCATCACTTTCTGCTGGGCCTTGAGCCAGTCGATGATGACGCGAGTGCACAGGTCGATGAGCTTATGCGCCCCTTCCGGGTTCTCAACCAGGTCGATCATGAATTCCGTTGTGCCGCGCACGAATCCGGCAGTGCAGAGCGGGCCGCGGGAGGTGACCATGGGCAGGATGTAACCGGCGTCGAAGATGCGCTGCCTGACCATCTTGATGCGGTGCAGGGTGAGGGCGGCGAATGCATCGGCCTCGACCTCGTACTCGGGGAGCTGGTCGATGTCCTCGAGGTGATAGAGCATGCGGTATTCGCTCGGGGTATTGTCCTGCCAGAACTTGATCTTCGCGCCCAGCACGGAAGGTTCAGCCGCCATGCCGTATTCCATCCACCACGAGGGGATGAAGATCACGTCAGGGAACTCGCGCATGATCTTCAGATTCGACTGGAACCAGAGCTCAGGATCGAGGAAGTAGTCGAGGTGATTCAGTCCGAGATAGCCGGGGATCCAGGGGCTGTCGATGATCAGCGCCATCGGAATCCTGTCCATTTTTTCGCGGCGCGCGGCGCGCTTAAAGGTTTCCCACTGTTCCGGCAACATACTCGGTCTCTCCTGATTGCGGTTTCGCGGCCCGGGCAGGGATATTGTTGTACAAGACAACAATATCACCATAAAGCAGCCGTTCGGAGGAGAGATTGAAAGGATAACCTTAACCCCTGCTCCGCAAGGCCGTCCACACAAATCTATTGTAAGCGGGCCGTCATCGGGAGTTCGGGCGTGACTGGACCCCTCCAGGGAGAGGGAAACTCGGTGAGCGACTGTCCTTATGCCACGTCGGCAGGCAGGCGGGGGTGGCGGCGGGCGACCTTTCCGTCGCGGACCACGATGCAATGGCATGCCGTCATGTCTTCAACCACGCGGGCGGAGAAGCGCGATTCGTTGTACTGGCAGAGGCCGGCGAGCCTGTCAGACCAGTGGTGGTCCAGTTCTTCCTCGTATTCGCACAGCCGGCCGAGGGCGAAGGGCAAATCCAGAGCCCAGGACATCTCCCCGGTGACCCGCAGGCCGGAGAAGCCGTTTTGCAGCGCCAATCTCACGTCGGCGTCCAGATCAGCGATCGTTCTCTCCGGCTCGAAGATCCCGTGGCGGAGATACGCGTCGTGTTGGGTGATGACGCTCAAAGCCCCGCGGGCGGTGGCCTCATTGATATCAACGCCGGCCCACCGAAACTCGGCCAGAACATGAGGCACGGTATTCTCGTCGGCGATGTACACGCATCGCTCGTGATTGCGCAGGCCGCTCAGAATGTAGGGAATGACAAAGGCCAGCCGTTCGGCGTTGTCTCTGAAGAAGAAGGCTGCGTGGTCGCCGAGTCCCAGTTCTTCGTTGATGGCGGGTGCAGGTTGAGCGCTCATCGCGATCTCCGAATATTAGTTCGGCGCAGTCCTGGGATACACGGGTTGGAAACTGAGGCGTGCCCGTGCTCCCGCCCTCCGACGCACTCAGGATAGCCTTTCCGCGGGAGAAAATACGCTAATGGAAGTCATGCGAAAGAATTTCCATCGAGTTGTCCGCCAGCGGCAGCAGGCGCGCGGCCTTTACATGGATCACGTTGTCCTGGTTCTGCAGGGGGCCTTCCACCAGCAGAAAACGCGATCGCGTGACAGCGATGCGTTCCTGCTCGTAAAGATCGGGCGTGACGATGACGTTGGCGATGCCCGTCTCGTCCTCCATGCTGAGGAAAACAAATCCCCTGGCCGTTCCCGGGCGCTGGCGGGCGATGACGCAGCCGGCGGTGCGCACGTATTCGCCGTCGCGGCGCTCCCGCAGCTCCTCCGCTGACAGCACATTCTGCGCGCGCAGGGCCGCGCGGCGGTAGACCATCGGATGTTTGCCGACCGTCAGTCCGGTGCCGGCATAGTCCGCGACCAGCCGCTCTTCGAGCGACATCCGGCGCAGAGGCGAAAGCTCCGGCGCATCGGCCAGCAGCGCGCCGCTCGCCGTCAGCAGCGGGCCTTCAGGTTTGCCGGCGCGCTCCACCTGCCACAGCGCGTCGCGGCGGTGCTCGATGCCGCCAAGCCCGTTGAGCGCCCCGATGCGCGCCAGCAACGTCAGTTCCTGGCGGCTGAGTGCGGGCACGCGCAGCGCCAGACCCTCCGCGGACTGGAACGGTCCCTCACGTTGTCGCGCCGCTGCCAGCGCCTGTGCGGCCGATGCACGCAGGCCTTTCGCATAGCGCAGGCCCATCCTTAAAGCCAGGCTCCCGTCCGGCTCATGCTCAACAGTGCAGGGCCAGTCGGAAACCTTCGCGTCGATGGGTTTTACTTTCAGCCCGTGCCGCTGCGCATCCTTCACCAGCACCGCCGGCGAGTAGAACCCCATTGGCTGATTGTTGAGCATGGCGCAGGTGAAGGCGGCGAGATATTTCACCTTGAAGTACGCCGACGCATATGCGATGAGCGCAAAGCTGGCCGCGTGCGACTCCGGAAATCCATAGAGCGCAAACGAGCTGATGTTCTGCACGATGGTGTCCTGCGTTTTCAGATTGATGCCGTTCGCCGTCATGCCCGCGCGCAGCTTGCCTTCGAGATTCTTCATGCGTTCCCACGAGCGGCGCATGCCCACCGCGCGGCGCAACTCCTCGGCCTCTGCGCCGGAGAAGTTGGCCACGACCATCGCCATGCGCAGCAACTGCTCCTGAAAAAGTGGCACGCCCAGCGTGCGCTCGAGCACTGGCTTCAGCGAAGGATGCGGGTACGTCACTGGCTCCTTCTTCTGCCGGCGGCGCATGTACGGATGCATCATCTGGCCGACGATCGGCCCCGGGCGGATGATCGCCACCTGCACCACCAGATCGTAGAAGCGTTCCGGGTGATTGCGCGGCAGCGATGCCATCTGCGCGCGGCTCTCAATCTGGAACATCCCCACGGTGTCGGCCTTTTGCAGCGTGCGGTAGACCTCCTCGTCCTCCGGTAACTGCGCCAGATCCACCGGCTCGCCGTAGTGCCGCGGGATCAGCTCCAGGCAATCCTTCAGCACCGCCATCATGCCCAGGCCGAGCAGATCCACCTTCACGATGCCCAGATCGGCGCAGTCTTCCTTGTCCCACTGCACCACGGTGCGTCCCGGCATCGACGCGCGCTCCAGCGGGACAACCTGATTGAGTGCGCCCTGGCAAATCACCATGCCGCCGGAATGTTGCCCGAGATGCCGCGGCAGATCCTGAATTCTCATGCAGAGATCGAGATACCGCGCGATGCGGGGATGCCGGGTGTCGAAGCCGGCATGCCGGAACGAGTGCGCCATGGTGTCCGTCGGCCCGCGCCACTCCCACTGGCCCACCAGGCTTGACAGCCGCCCCAGCGCGTCAGCGTCGAAGCCCAGCGCCTTGCCCACCTCGCGCGCCGCCGACTTGCCGCGATAGCTGATCACGTTCGCGGTCATCGCCGCGCCCAGCTCGCCGTACCGCTGATACACATACTGGATGGCCTGCTCGCGCTTCTCCTCCGACGGCAGATCGAGGTCGATGTCCGGCCACTCGCCGCGGTTCTCAGTCAGGAAGCGCTCGAAGAGCAGCTCCATGCCTACCGGATCGATGGCCGTGATTTCCAGCGCGTAGCACACGGCGGAGTTGGCTGCCGAGCCGCGCCCCTGGATCAGAATGCCGTTGCGTTTGCAGTACTCGACGATGTCCCAGACGATGAGGAAGTAGCCCGCGAAGCCCAGCTTCGCGATCAGAGCCAGTTCGTGTTCCACCTGCTTCTTCGCGCGCGCCATTAACCCAGCGTCGTTCTTCGGCCCGTAGCGCCGCTGCACGCCCTCCTCGACCCGCTTGCGCAGAAAGCTGTCCATCGTCTCGCCGTCTGGCACCGGATAGGGCGGAAATTGATAGCCCAGGTCGTCCAGTTCAAATGCCAGCCGCTGCGACAGCTCCGCTGTGCGCGCCACCGCGCCGGGCACATCGCGAAAGAGCGCCGCCATCTCCTGCGCACTGCGCAGGAACCGCTGCCGATTCACAGTGAGCAGCCGCCCCGCGCGATCGAGCGGCAAGTGATGGCGGATCGCCGTGAAGAGATCCAGAATTTCGGCGTCGCAGGCCTGGGCGTAGCGCACGCCGTTGGTGGCCACCACCGGCAGCCGCAATGAGCGCGCAATGCGCAGCGCCGCCTGATTGCGCCATTCCTCTTCGCGTTCCTGATGCCGCTGCACCTCGACAAAAACGTTCTCGCGGCCGAAGATCGCCATCAGTTCCTCGACGCGTCGGCGTCCGGCCTCCTCTCCGCCCTGCATCAGCGCCGACGCCAGCGGTCCTTCGTCGCCACCGGTCAGGCAGATCAGCCCGGCGGCATACTGCTCCAGATCCGCGCGCGTCGCCGCGCCCTCAGCTTTCGTAGCCTCCCGCATTTTGAACTGCGTGATCATTCGGCACAGGTTCTGGTAGCCCTCGCGCGAGGCGCACAGCAGCGGAAGCCGCGCCGGTTCGACGGGATGCTGATGCGGCACCCATGCCGGAGGCGTCAGCCGCGGATCGAAACCCGCGACAGCCACTTCGGCTCCGACATGCGCGCGAACCTCGTTCCTCTTTGCGCTGGTGTGGAAACGCGCCGAGCCGTAGACGCCGTTGCGATCCAGCAGCGCCATCGCCGGCATTTCCAGCTCCACGGCCCGTCCGATCAGCGACTCCGGTTGCGAAGCGCCTTCGAGAAAGGAAAATGCGCTGGCGGCATGCAGTTCCACATAACGCTCAGTCATACAGCGCCACCAGATGCCACAGGTTCTGCCGCAGGTCGAGCGCCAGGCAGGCGCACAGGAACGCTCCATCTGATGAGCGCGCGGTCACATCCCACTGCTCCAGTTCCCATGCGTGTGCCCACCATCCGCCGCTCTGCCGCCACGGTCCCCACACATCCTCAACGGCGTAGCGCCGCTCCCGAAACACAAATGCGACAGGCTGCCGACCGCGCACCGTGACTGAAGAAGCTTCCGGTGGACGCAGTTGGCGCAGCGCGGTGCGCGGCTGCACGGCCGCGATTTCGGACGCGACGCGGGACCGGCCAGCCGGCACAGTGAATGTCTCGACCCGAAAATTCTCCGGCGTGTGCGTATCCCGGAGCGCTGCGCGCCCCACATTGCCCTCGCCCACCAGCGCGCGAATCCGCGCCAGCGTCACCTCCAGCTGCGCACCTTCCGGCAATTGCGGAGAAAACAAACCGAGCTGCGTCTGCCCCATCCTGCCCGGCTCGGCCTGCATCGTCACCGCAACAATGGCAGCTGACGGGGAATGCGCCTCCAGATCCAGGTGCAGCAGCTTCAGCCACAGGCGCTTGTCGTTGCTGGGCAGCGCCGGCCGCACCGTCCGCGTTGAGCTGGTGCCGTCGTCGAGCGTGCAGGTGAGCGTGATGGAAGCCAGTGCCAGCACTCTCGCCGCCGTGCGCGCCAGCAGATGATCGAGCAGCACGCCCAGAACAAACAGCAGCGACTCCAGCAGTTCTACCGGTGCATCCAGTTCCATCCGCTCCTCGGGAGCAAAGACCGGCTCGACGGGAAGAAAAAGATGCGGCGCCTCGCCTCGCGCCATGCGCCGCAGACGCGCGCCTTCCTGTCCCAGCCGCGCCGTCAGCTCGCGCTCCGGCAGCTCCGCCAGCATGCCCAGCGTGACAATGCCCCATTGCGTCAGCGTCTCCACGTGCTCGGCAGAAAGCCCATCGAGCACCGCGAGCGGCAGCTCGGCCAGCGCGCTCTTCACTTCGCCTGGCGGGATTGCCAGCACCGGCGCGGTTCCGCCGCGCACCGCGCATACCGCCGCATGGAAATTGCCGCTCACCGCCACGCTGGCCCGGATTCCAGCCGCCTGGGCTGACTGCACCAGCTGCAGGCCGAGCTTCCGCGGCGCGCCGAAGAGCCGTTCCATTCCCGCAATGTCGGCCACACAGAGGAACTCCGTACCCACGTTCGCTGCTTCCGCTCGCGGAGAAAACCGGCCCACGCATTCGAGCAGCGCCGCCTGCGCCGCTGCTTCTTCTGCCGGAGCTCGCCGCAGCAGGACGACCACAGGAAATGTCTCCATCTCCGCGCGCGTCATTCCAGGAACGACGCCCAGTGCCGCCGCCGCGCCGTTCCGCGAACAGACCCGCTCCAGCGGCGGCGCGCCGACCAGCACCGCTACGGCCTTCCCGCGCAGCTCCGGCCGCAGACGCAGCATGGCCTGCGCGGGGAACTCCCGCGCCAGCAGACAGGCATAGAGTTCGGCCGGCTCTTTCGTTATCCCCTTCATCGTCTGGTTCATCGCCGCCCTGTCCACGCCGTGCGGTTCGTCCAGCGCGCCTCCTGTACCCGTTGCGGCGGTTTGCGCATCCCCGCATAGCGCCGGCGATCCACCGCCGCGCATCCTTCAATCTCCGCCAGCACCGTCGTTCTTTCCTCACTGGCTTTCCCCGAAGTCAGCCGCAGCAGCACCTCCGCACTGCTCTGCGCGCAGGACTCCTGCGTCAGCAGCACCAGGCTCGTCTGCGTTCGCTCCGCGGCGGCGCGCCAGCGAAACCAGGTCGCCAGCGGCACGCGCGCGGCATATTCCGGCGCAATGCTGCCCATATCCAGCACGATGGCGCTGAAGCCTCCCGCCTGCAGCAGCAGATCCGTCGCCCGCAGCGCCTGATCCATCCGATCCCACGGCTTCTTCGTTTTCTTCCCTCGCGCAGGCGGCAACATGCGCGCAGCCAGCCTCATCGGAGCCGCCGGCACGCTCATCACCTCGGGCTCCCGCCGTACTCTTCGCTGCGGCTCGGCGCAACGCGGACCCAGCAGTTCAGGAATCGCGTGCTCCAGCCCGCGTGTTTCCGTGCGTGGATGCGGACCGAAGCCTCCGCCGTGCAGCCCTTTCCTGATCGGCGGAGGCACCGTATATTGTTCCGGCAGAGCAAAGCCCGGCAGCGGCAGTTGCTGTTCATTGCCGCTCGGCTTCATGCCGCAGCGTACCCACAGCAGCCGCGCCAGATCCACGCCGGCGGCTGCGGCCGAAACCGGATCGAGCGCATCCGAGACATCCACCCAGGCGCAGACCTTCGCCGCCTGCGTCAGCCCCGCCACAAAAGCCAGCGCCACTGACATTCGCCCGGAGCACTCCGGTCCCGCCAGTTCGCTGATCGCGCCCACCGGCAGCCCGCCTTCCAGCCGGTCGTCGAGCACCGCAATCCCGGTAGACACCACCGGGCGCAGCAGCCTGGGAGCAGGCGTGAGCGCAGAAGGAATTCGGGAAGCAAGAGCCGATTCAATCTGGAGCCGGAGTGCGAAGGCGGACGGCATGGTGCACCACTATTCGCCTTATATTCGCCTATGTGGACGGGGTGCTGTCAATCCCGTCTGCACAGCTTCTGGTGCAATACCTGTGGAATCAGGAAATTAGCGTCCGCCAGCTCCCATTTCAGGCCGCTTTTGCGGTCCGAGGCGACCGCACCGCTCGCGAAGATCCTCAATGAGGAGCCGCATCAGGCTGTGCCGTTTCTTTTCGGTTGGTGCCCGCAGAATCGCCGACGGGTGCCAGGTCGCCAGCACCGGAGGAAGTTGCGTGAACCCTGTCAAATGCGAAGCTTGCGGATTCATGTTTTACAATCCCCGCATTGAAAAGGTCGAGCTGGGAATGGCGATGTTACGGCTCCACGGTGCGAAACCCCGACTGTTGGGCTGCTTCCAGGAGTTGCGCATCTCCCGAGATGAAAACCCGGCCCTGAGGTTTCCTCAGCGTCCATGCGAGTGCAGCCGCGAGTTGAAGGGCATCCGCCGCCGTTAGCGGGGAGCTGTCCAACAGCGTTTCCGCTTCCGCACGCAACTGTTCCGTGGGCTGTATCTCACGCCAGGCGCGTCGCAGCTGATCCATCGCCTGCCCCGCCGCGATGAGTTCGGAAGGTGTCAACTGCCCCATGCGCCGCAGGCGCGCGAAGGCGCTTCGCATCTCGACAGGAGTCGACCACCATACCACCATTTCGTACCGCTGCACGAGCCGGCGCAGGACAGTGCTGGCCTGCCGCTGGACGCATAGCGGAACCAGGGCGCTCGAATCCCAAAAAGCCGGCTCCACTACCGATCACCTCGGCTTTCGACGGCGGCCGCAACGGCAACTTTACGGGAGACGTTTCCTTTAGGTCGGGAGAAGAACGAGTTCCAGTTCATTTTCTGCTCCGGCAGCTTCATGGCTCCCGACGCCACGAGCTGCGCTTCCTCATCCGAGGCCGATGTCCCATGAAACGGCAGGATGCGAGCTACCGGGACGCTGCGGTCGCGCACCACCACCTCTTCGCCATTGCGTACGTATTGCAGATAGGCACTCAACCGGTTCTTCAGTTCCCCGATATTCACCGTCTTCATGGAATCATTCTACCTCATCGTGGCTAACTTGGCTATATTCGACGATCAGGTGCCACTCCGGGCGGCAGATACGGTGGTGCTGCTATCGTGCTCGATTGAGGCGTTGGGATGGAATATGGCAGGGACACGCAGACAGCGTGGTACTGGCACTGTTCTGGCTGACGATCTTTGACCAGGACAAAGTCCCCCACTGGAAATTGGTGAAGGCGACGGCGTTTCCGCTACCAATCCATGGAACGCCGGTACTGTCGACGAGTCGGCGGGTTTTTCTTCGATTGACCATTGGTGTCGCTTACGATCCGAGTCGACGATCATCCATAGCGAATGCCCTTTCCTATCGCGTGTGCGGAGCTGATGCCACTTTTCCGCATCCCGGATGGACCGTCAGCTTCCAGACCTGGAATTCTTCGGCGGCAACGGAGGGCAATTAGCCGTAAGACCGGCCAGCCCGGACGCTGGCCGAACCTGAGAGCGGTTTAAGCTGGATCAGGTCACCGATGAGACGATACGTGGTTAAGCTGTTGGTTTTCTCCATGCTGGCCCTGGGCTGCCGGCTCGGCGCAGCACAGTCCAGGTCCGCGACCCTGGACCAGGACTACGCGCGCGCCCGGGCGATCGTAGCGAAGATGACGCTCGACGAAAAAATTACCGAGCTGCACGGCATCCACACGGCCGAGCATTACCGTTACGTCCCGGGGATTCCCCGCCTGGGCATCCCGGCGTTTCCGATGACGAACGGCCCGGCTGGAGCGGGTCCCGGAGGCGCGAGCCCGCAACTCCCGGCGACGGCGCTGCCGGCTCCCATCGCCCTCGCCGCGTCCTGGGATCCGGCGCTGGCGCGTCGCTACGGCGTAATTGCCGCTGAGGAAACACGCGACCTGGCTTCCGATCTCCTGGAAGCGCCGGACATCAACATCATCCGCATCCCGCAGAACGGGCGCACCTTCGAGAGCTACAGCGAGGATCCGTATCTGGACGGCCGGATCGCGGTGGCAACCATTCAGGGCATCCAGAGCGTCGGCATTCTGGCGAATGTGAAGCACTACATCGCCAACAACCAGGAGGAGGACCGGCACTCCATCAACGAAATCATCGACGAGCGGGCGCTCCGCGAAATCTATCTGCCGGGGTTCAAAGCCGCCGTGCAGCAGGGCAATGTGGCCTCGGTCATGTGCGCGTATCCGAAAGTCAACGGCGCCTTCAACTGCGAGAACAAACCGCTGCTCTCCGTTCTGGAAGGTGAATGGAAGTTTCGCGGCTTTGTGCTCTCCGACTGGGGCGCGGTGCACAGCACCGTGCCAGGTGCGCTGTGCGGCCTCGACCTGGAAATGCCGACCGGCGTCTATTTCGGCGATGCCCTGAAGACAGCGGTCCAGCAGGGGCAGGTGCCCGTCGCCACCATCGACGAAATGCTGGTGCGGCGCTTCGCCACAATGATGCGCTTCGGTCTCTTCAATACGAAACCGAAGCACTTGCGGCCCATTCCGGTGCTTCAGGATGGTCAGGCCTCGCGCGAGATCGCGGAGCAGGGCATGGTGCTCCTGAAGAATGAAAACAACATTCTGCCGATTGACGCGACGAACCTGCGGTCGATCGCGCTCATCGGCCCGGATGCGGTCGCGGCGAAGACCGGCGGAGGAGGCAGCTCGCATGTGATCCCGCTCTACAGCATCGCCCCGGTCAGCGGGATCGAGGCGCATATGCCCCTGCAGAACCGTGTGGACCTGCTCGACGGCTCGAACGTGGAAGCCGCGGTGCGCGCGGCGAAGCGCGACGACCTGGTGGTGATCATGGTTGGCGACAACGAGACGGAGGGGCGCGATCATCCCATCGAATTGCCCGATGCGCAGAATGCGGTGATCGCCGCGGTCGCCGCCGCGAATCCCAGGACCATCGTCGTGCTCAAGACTGGCTCGGCGCTCCTTATGCCCTGGATCGATTCGGTCGCCGCGGTGCTGGAAGCCTGGTATCCGGGTGAGGAAGACGGCAACGCCGTGGCGGACGTCCTCTTTGGAACCGTCAATCCCTCAGGGAAACTGCCGTTGACCTTTCCGGCCAGCGTCAGCCAGACATTCGCTGGGAATCCGCAGTGGTATCCAGGCAACGGCCAGGAGGTTGACTATGGCGAAAAGCTGGATGTGGGGTACCGCTGGTACCAGTCGCAAAAGCTCACCCCGCTGTTTCCTTTCGGATTCGGCCTCTCCTACACCACCTTCTCCACCTCAGACCTGACAGTGACGCCGGCCACCGGGAAGCCCCACGCGGTGCAGGTGAAGCTCACCGTGACGAATACCGGACATCGAGCCGGCGCCGAAGTGGCCCAGGTCTACGTCGGCTTCCCGCCCATCCCCGAGGGCGACGAACCGCCGCTTCGCCTGGTCGCGTTTCGCAAACTCATGCTGGCCCCGGGCGAATCGAAACGGATCACGCTGCCGCTCGACGCGGGAGCCTTCTCATACTGGTCCGTCGCCGATCACGCCTGGCACATTCAGTCGGGCGACTACACTATCAAAGCCGGAGATTCTTCGGCCAATCTTCCGCTTGAGGCGAGCGTCACCGTACGCTGAGCGCAGTATGACAACCCCGGCGCGAACCAGCAGGCCGCTGTTCTGCACAGAAGCCTGTTCCTCGCGGAATCTGCCGGCCGCTGCGCGAAGCCACAACAGGGAGCGCCGCCACGAAAATAGACTGAATTGCCCCCGAACCAGGGAGCCTGAGGTCTCTGGACGGATGACCGTTGGCCAACATCGGAAACGCCTCGGCGGGACAGGTTTGGGTGAGCCTCGGAGCTGATCCGACGGGACTGGCCGAAGTGGCAAGCCTCCCCTGGTAGGATTCGGAGTGGTCGCGTCATCGGGCTGGAAACCTCATTGGCCGACGGAACACTGTGTTCCGCGTCGCCTGGTTCCGATGGCCTCTCAAGTGATGAGTCCGGAAACAGAAAATCTTCCACGGAGGTCCGGGAAAATGCGAAGCGTATCGAAAGCTCTGGCATGTGTGCTTCTGCCAATTGTCTGCACTGGATCGGGATTCGCCCAGGCTCGCAGCAGCGTGCCAACGCCTCGCGTCCTGACTCCGCTGCTCGTCGTTCACCTGCCCGCGCCGGTTCCCTGCGACGCAAAGAAGGGCAGCTGCTGGAAGCCAGGCATTGGGATGGAGTGGCAGTGGCAGTTGAGCTGCGATAGGGCAAGGACATGCACCAACCTCGAGGTTCACGTGCCGTTTTATGTGATTGACGCGGTGGAGAATCCCGCTTCCACCGTGGCCGCGATCCATAAGCGGGATGAGCATGCGTATTGTTACGTGGACATCGGCTCGTGGGAGGATACCCGCCCCGACGCCGCCAAATTCCCTTCGAGCGTGCTCGGCAAACGCTATATAGGATGGCCTCATGAGCGCTGGCTGGACATCCGCCAGCTTGGCGTCCTGGCGCCGATCATGATCGCGCGTATGAAAGTCTGCGTCCAGAAGGGCTTCGACGGCGTCGAGTTCGACAACGTGGAAGACTGGGATAATCCCACCGGATTTCCGATCACGCAGCGCGAGTCCGCTTATTACGCGGCGTGGATGGCGAACCAGGCGCATGAGATGGGGCTTTCCACCTCATGGGAAAACGCGCCAACCAATGTTGCGGTGCTCGAGCCTTATATGGAGGCTCTGATCTTCGAGTCGTGCTATCAGTACCACTTTTGCCGGAAGTCCGCACCCATGATCCACGCCGGCAAATGGGTGGGAGGGGTGGAATACAAGGCGGCCTTCAAAGACATGCGTTTCTGCCCCACCTACGCGAAGTACCGGATGGTGGGCGCGTTCAGGAAGCTCGCGCTCAAGTCGTATCGCATCCCATGTGGTACGGCAAAGTGAAACCGGATATCGGCCCCGGCGCGAGTCGCAGCGATATGCATGGCCGGGAGTCACTGGAGAATCGGCCAGCGTGATACACCGCCCTGTGGATTCGCAACTCCGCTGCGTGAAACCATTCCGGGTTGATGGTCCCAGGAGCTTGGACCTCCGTGAAATCAGCTTTAGGCGCACGCGCAAGCGAAGATCGTCGAGCAGACGTTCAATACCTGACGGCAGCAAACAGAATCTGCACTATTTACTCATGGGAATGGATCAATCGGGATGTCCTTGGGGGGCTGCACAGCGGAGCGGCGTGAACTCGTTCGGAAAGGATGTCTTCTGCAGATTCCGGAAAGACGGTGGATCTGTCCACGTTCTGAAGGCGCGGGTATTGTTCGTCTGAAGCTTTTGCGATACTTGCAAAGACTAATCCTCCGGCATTGCAATCAAGATTTCCCTTTGGCGGTCCTGCTGAATTGCCTGAATGCAGCGACCGCTGGAAAATCATCGACATCCGTGTAGCGGTAAAAAGCAGATGCGCTACCAGAACCGTCTGTATCGCTTGATTTTTCAGAGGATTGGAATGGTCGGGGCGGAGGGATTCGAACCCCCGACCCTCTGCTCCCAAAGCAGATGCGCTACCAGACTGCGCTACGCCCCGACTCCTCGATTGTAGCCCAGCGCGGATCGCATCCCCGTCCTGCTGACGCGCCGTCGACGGCGCTGTACCTGCTTTCACAACTGCCGCATTCGCGGGCAGATACGGTGCTGCAAGTCGCGTCCCGAGCGCGGCGGAAGGGGCAAGTGCGGATGCTACAATCAGAGCTGGTATGGCGGCTATAGTTCAGTGGCAGAACACCGGACTGTGGCTCCGGGTGTCGTGGGTTCGACCCCCACTAGCCGCCCCAGCCGATTGCCCCGAGCGCCGTTCCGGTGCCAGTTCCCGTGAAGCGTAATCCAGCAAATGCCCAGGGCGGCCGCGTCTACGTGGGCTGCTCGGGATGGGCGTATCCGTCCTGGAAACCGGATTTTTATCCGGCGAAGCTCTCCTCGAAGAAGCTGCTCGAGCATTACGCGACGCAGCTGAACTCCGTCGAGGTGAACTACACGTTTCGTTCGCTGCCCAGCCGGGCTATGGTGGAGAACTGGCTGGCGCAGACGGGCGAGGATTTCCGCTTCTCCTTCAAGGCGCCGCAGCGGATCACACACATCAGGCGCCTGCGGGAGTGCGGGCCGGAACTGATGGCTTTTGCCGAGGCGATTGAGCCATTCGCGAAGGAAGGCCGGCTGGGGCTGGCGCTCTTTCAGCTGCCGCCGAATTTTCGCGTCGATGTGGAGCGGCTGGCCGGCTTTCTGGCGAAGGCGCGCGGGCTCGGGCTGTGCCTGGCGTTCGAGTTTCGGCACGAATCATGGTTCGACGCGGCGATCTACCAGCTGCTGGAACAGTATGGCGCCGCGCTTTGCGTGGCGGAAAGCGACGAACTGACCACTCCTGATGTGGCGACGGCGCTGTTTGCCTGTTACCGGCTGAGGAAGAGCGAGTATTCCGCCGCGGAGCTGAAGGCAATTCGGGAGCGGCTGGTGGCACGGGCGCAGACAGGCGATGTGTTTGCCTACTTCAAGCACGAGGAACAGCCGACCGGCGCGCTGCGAGCGGTGGCGGTGCTGTCGGCGCTGAAGGAGCCGAGCCGGTGAATGAGATTGCCGCAGCATGGCTCACGGATTTTGTGCCGCGGCGCTGGCTGCGCAATGCGCATCTGCAGACACTGGCCGGCAATTTTCTGCCGCGCCGGCTCCAGTTGCCCGAACCGGAATCGCTGCAGGTGGAGGTGGAGGGCCCGGTCGGCGGTTACGGACCGAGCCGGGTGCTGTGTCACTGCCACTGGCAGCCGCGCGAGGTGCGGCGGCAGCGGCTGACGCTGATCCTGGTGCATGGACTTGAGGGCTCGTCCAGCTCACAGTACATCGTGGGCAACACGGCGCGCGCGCTGGCCGCGGGAATGAACGTGGTGCGCATGAACATGCGTTCCTGCGGCGGAACCGACGAGCTTTCGCCGACGATCTATCACTCCGGGCGCTCGGGCGATGTGGGCCGGGTGATCGACGCTATTATCCGCGATCACGGGCTCGGGGCCGTTGCGCTGGTGGGCTACTCCATGGGCGGCAACCTCGTGCTGAAATTCGCCGGAGAGTTGGGCGGGTCCGCGCCGGCGCAGCTCAGGGCGGTGGTCGGCGTGTCACCGCTGATGGACCTGGCCGCTTCCTCGGCCGCGCTGCACCTGCCGCAAAATCGCATCTACGAGCGGCACTTTCTGCGCGCGATGCTGGCGCGGGTGCGGCGGCGGATAGAGCTCTATCCCAGGATCTATGGCAACGCGGCCATCGGGCAGATTCGATCGATGCGCGACTTCGACGACCACGTTGTGGCGCGTTACGGAGGATTCAGTAACGCCGACGACTACTATTTCCGCGTCGCCAGCTCGCAATATGCCGCGGAGCTTCGCGTGCCGGTGCTGGTCCTGCATTCGCTCGACGATCCGTTCATCCGCATGCTGCCTGCGACGCGCGCGGCGCTGTTCGGGAACCCGCACGTGACGCTGGTGGAGACGCGCCACGGCGGGCACTGCGCGTTCCTGGCTCCGGCGGGTAAGGGAAGCGGCGACGGTCGCTGGGCGGAGCAGACGCTGCTGGGGTTCCTCAGCAGGTTCGGGGCAGAGCCGGCGGGTTAACAGCCCGCTACAATGAGGTTGGTTCGAACCCACCCTGTCGCCAGAAGTCGGCGACAAGGGTGGGGTAACCAACCGAGTGATCGGGGCGAGTAGCTCAATCGGATAGAGCACCGGCCTTCTAAGCCGGGGGTTGTGGGTTCGATTCCCGCCTCGCCCGCCATTTACATTCAATGGCTTACATCGTTCGCTGAGAAGCGCGCCTTTCTGACTCCGGGGGATTTTGTGGGAAGTCTCGTTCAATTATGCCCACTCACCGCGACGAACTGCGCCTGTGGCTGAACCTGTATCTGCCCTCGGTGAAGCTGGTGAAGAAAGTGCGGGTGGGATCGAAGCTGCGGCGGGTGTACGACCAGGCGCGAACGCCCTTCGAGCGGGTGCTGGCTTCCGGGCAGGCAGACTCGCGCCGGGTGAGGCAACTGACGGAACTGCGCGCATCCCTGGACCCCTTCGCACTGGGCAAATCCATCGACCGGAAACTGGAGAGGATTTACGGGATGGCTAACCGGCGGCTGAGCCCGAAGGCGACGCCGGTGCAGCCCGGCACCCCGCGCGGCGCGGCCAAAAACGGGCAACCACAGGGCCGTGAAAATGACACTCGCTGCGCGAACCTGGAAAGCGCTGCGCATTTCCCATATTTCCACGGCCCCGGCGACGGGTTACATCCTTAATGTCTCGACAGCCGACCTGAAAGTTACATTTTTTAATGGATTGACGCGGATACCTAACCGCCCAGGGATTCTCCTCAGCTCCGTCTTTCTCCTCTTGCCAGCGCCTTCCAGTACTCCAGCAGCTCAGGATTGCACACATGGTATTTTTCCGCACGAATGAGGTCGAACCCTGAGAGGGAACTGCACACCGTCATCAGGCATTCCATGCAGACGGAATCCGTCGTGCCGTCGGAGTTGGTGCGGTGTACGAAGGTGGGAGGATGCGGTGATGCCATGGCAAGCCTCCACAGGCAACGATTCGAGGCCCAATGTGATTCCTCGTTATCGAGGACGTGATCCTGCGATTGGCCGCACTCTGGCGCAACAGGCGGACGTCTGCTGCACAAAAGCGGGCATGGTCTGAATACAAAAGAACCACCCCGTCTGAGGACGGGGTGGGTGAACGTAATGGATGCGGTCCCCGTTCTCTGATTTACAGGCTGCTGCTGACTGAGTTGAACGTGTTCCCGATGTCGGCACCGAGCGTCTGCATCGCACCGATTGCCGCCAGCGCGATGAGAGCCGCGATCAGTGCGTACTCAATCAGGTCCTGTCCGGACTCTTCACGCACAATCCTTGCAACAAGTTGCTGGGTCTTTTCCATGGTTGTCTCCTCTTCGTTTTCTGGGGGTGGGCTACACAACGAGAGCCTGACGACACCACCTGTTTCCCCGTGGCGTTATCGTAACTAACTTAGAGGTTACTCAACGGCAAGGACAATGCCCCGTTTGCGTCATTACGAATCGCCTACTACCTCCGAGGTATCCGGCTGCCCTGGCTCCTTCGGCTCCCGGAACGCATCAGCGATACGCTGTTTGCCGGATTGGCGGTAGCAGGAGCGGCCACACGTCCGAGTCAGGCCGCTTTCTTCTTCGCCTTCAGCTTCGCCCAACGCTTCCGCTGCGCCGCTGCGATCCGTGCCCGGCCCGCGGCGCTCATGGCACGCTTCTTCTTCGCTGGCTTTGCGGCGCGTGGGCCGCGTCCATCCTGATCGGCGAGAAGTGCGCGGGCTTGTTTAAGGTTGGCAATCTCGGAGTCGATAGAGGAGAGAAGCGCGGAAGTGTCCATGTGGGACAGTGTAACTCAAACAGTTGACTCAGCCCTTCACGGTCCGAAACATGGGATGCTTTTGTGGAACGGCTGGGGGCACAGCGAGAGCGTGGCCTCTATAGTGGTACCCAGATGGTAATCACACGGGCGACGCATTGTCTTCGCAGGGCCTACCTGTCAAGCTGCTCATGAGAGTTGCATCATGAACCTGTGGCTGCTGCTCTCACAGGCCGATGGCAATCCGGTGCTTCATAATCGATGGTGATCTCGATTTCTCCTATGGCTCAAATCTGGTGGACGGGCTTTTGTAAAAGAAAAGGGTGCCAGCAGCGGCTCCCGGTTCGTCCGTCGCTGGCAAGCGATGTGGTGCGTAATCCAAATCGGATCGCACGTGTCCCGTGTCCTCACTGCCGGTACGACAATCAGTTCTGCGACACTGAGCTGGAGCAGGTGCCGGCAACGGCTATTCTGCCGATGAAGAATTAGTTCTCCGCTGTACTCGCCCGCGATGTGCTTTGCGACTTCGTATCCAGTCCCGCCCAGAGTCGGCAACAGAACCCCGTAGCGCAATCCGAGCGGCAACAATCGCTTCCATACCCCGTTAGTCTTTTCGATTTCAGCCGCATCGTTGGCAATCCGCAAAAGTCTCGCCGTGCGCTTTGGCCCGATGGCTTCCTCAGGTCCGGACATCATGGCCGACTTCCTTACCGCTCCCAGGTCCCAGTGCGGCTTGCGTTGCGGCAACCGCTCCCCCGCAAACAGCCTGATGCCGACACTCAGGAGCTTCGCGAGGCAACAGATGGCTGTGGCCTCGTGGGGGCGCCGCAGCCAACCCGCGTTCCCTGAGTTGCATTCCGAGTTGTTATGTCGTATTTTGACATAGTGCCGCTCCGACGCCCCACACTGATACAGGCACTCCACATAGCCCTTGAGCGCCTTCAGGAGCGCGAACAGCTCACGCCCGACGATCCCTGTCTGCTGGAACTGAAAAAATCCATCGTGCGAACGATAACCGAACTGGACCTCCAGCCGCGCGGGCACTCCGACTCTCACGCGGCTTAAATCGCCTGTGGATTCAAACAGGCCCAATCCCCGCAGGCATTGCTTTCTCAAGTGCTGACGCGGTGTTCATGCTGGGCAAAATCATTGGACGCAACTCTCCACGGTGAACTTTTCCAGAGCCTCACGCGGGATGCAAAGCGTCCTGTACCGGCGCTTGAGTCGCGACTGGCCGCGGCCGATGCTGATGACGGCGGGGTATCGCTCGAAACAGCGGATCACAGTGTTCCTGCTGGCCGGGCGGAATGACGGCCGTGGCTGTGGTCTGACTGGCCGGAGGCTGCTGAGCTGACGGGGCCTGAGCCAATGCCGGGAAGGCAACCAGGGCAAGTCCGGCAACAATAGTAATGCTGCGCATCCTGTTCATCCTGTCTCCTCCTGATCTTTGCGATCCCGGCGACAGCGGAGGTGCACTACTTTATGGAAATCCGGAATGCGGGCGAGCAAGAACGACCCAATACAGCCAGAACGCCGGCCTTAACCGGGACTCGGAATTCTACGCCTCAAACCGACTGTTGCATTGAAGAAAGTAGGAAATCCGAGGCTGTCAGCCCATGGATCGAGGCGACCCGCGTGGGGGCGCGACTTTCAGCCAGCGTCCGGAGTGTCTTAGAGTCGTTGATGGCGGGTGAATAGCGATGAAGAAAACCTCAGGTCATGGGCTGCCGGCGTTTGTAGTGCTGGAGGTTCTGCTTCTGGCGGTGAGCGGCGCGAAGGCGCAGCAGGCGGCGGGGCCGGGGTTTGCCGTGAGCGTGCAGCCCGATCGGGTGGTGCTGACCAAAGACCGCACCACAGTGGTGCTGGAGCCGTATGCGCCGAATATCGTGCGGGTGAGCGTCAGTAGGCTGAAGAGCTATGCTCTTGCGGCTCCTGGTTACGGGATTCTCGCGAAGCCTGATGCGAGCGGGTGGAGCTATCAGGCGACGGCGGAGGGCGACACGTATCGCTCCGGGCAGTTGTCGGTGACGATTCCCGGGCCGCCGACGCAGCACAGTCCGGCGCTGCTGCATCAGGAGACGATCAATCAGTTCTTCAGCTCGAATGGTGGGCTCCCGTATGCGAATGTGCAGATCAGGTTCCAGCTCCCGAATGGCAGCACCCTGGTGGATATGCAGAGCTGGTTCATGAATCCGCCGAGTCCCGGGTCGGGGAACATGGATATTCTGCACGACCGGCGGCCGACGGATCCCCCGTTTTATCAGGTGGGCGCGACCTTCAGCGTGCAGCCGGGCGAGCATTACTATGGGCTGGGTGAAAACCAGCAGGGAAGACTGGACCACCGGGACCAGAGCGTGCGCTGCTGGAGCAACTACGGGGCGGCGGGCGGCGAAAGCTTCTGCGTGCCGTTGCTGGTGACGAACAAGGGCTATGCCGTGCTCTGGGATAACCCGTCGAAGACGATTGTGGAGCCGTACTTCAACGAACAGACAAAGTGGAGGTCGCAGGTGGGGCAGCGGGTGTCGTTCTTTGTGATTGTGGGCAGGACGACGGACGCGCTGTACGAGGGGTATCGGCTGCTGACCGGGCCAGCGCCGCTGCTGCCGAAGGCGGCGTATGGGTTCATCCAGTCCAAGGAGCGCTACGCCACGCAGGCGGAGATCATGGCGGTGGCGAAAGGATACCGCGAGCGACATTTGCCGTGCGACACCCTGGTGGTGGACTTCTTCTACTACCCGCACATGGGCGATATGGATTTCATCCGCGCGGACTGGCCCGATCCGAAGGAGATGAACGACGAGCTGCACCAGATGGGCTTTCACACGCTGATCAGCGTCTGGCCGCGTTTTGCGCCGGGGTCGCGCTATTACGAGATGCTGCGAAAGAACGGATGGTTCTATCACCTGGCGGATGGCCAGCCGACGACGACGAATGGATTGCCGGAGGACAAGACCGGATCGAATCTCGACATGACCAATCCGGCGGCGGCGCAGTGGTTTTGGCACACAATCGACCAGAACATCATCAGCAAGGGCTTCGACGCGATCTGGACGGACGAGACGGAGCCGGATATTCCGCCGAACGGCAGTTACTATTTCATCGGACCGGGGACCGAGTATTTCAATGTCTATCCGCTGTTTGAGACGACGGCAGTGTATGACGGCATGCGGCGGGACATGAAGGAGCGGGCGATGATTCTGGCGCGGGCGGCGTACACGGGCGCGCAGCGGAATGCGACGATCTTCTGGTCGTCAGACATTTCGCCCACCTGGAACACGCTCGAGCGGCAGGTTCCGGCGGGGCTGGACGTGACGGCGTCGGGGCTGCCGTACTGGACGGACGACGTGGGTGGGTTCTGGAGCCTGCCGACGGTGCATCATCCCGTGCACGCCCCGCTGATCGATCCGGCGACGGCGCGTTATAACGTGGGCGGCGATGAGGATTACCCCGAGCTGTACGTGCGCTGGTTTGAGTACGGGACCTTTATGCCGATCCTGCGGACGCACGGGATGCGGCGGTTTAACACCGTGTGGTCGTACGGGGACCAGGCGACGCCAATTCTGGAGAAGTATCTGCGGCTGCGCTATGCGCTGATTCCGTATATCTACTCGCTGGCGTATCACACTTATGAAACCGGCGCGCCGTACATGCGGGCGCTGTTCATGGATTTCCCGAACGATCCGAAGGTGGACACGCTGGCGGATGAGTTTATGTTCGGGCCGGATTTCCTGGTGGCTCCGGTGACCCACCAGGCACAAACCAGCCGCAGCGTGTATCTGCCGGCGGGAGCGGACTGGTACAACTACTGGACGAACGAGAAATATCGCGGCGGGCAGACGATTGTGGTGAGTGCGCCGATCGATTGGATTCCGCTGTTCGTGCGGGCCGGGTCGATTCTGCCGATTGGCGATCCGGTGGAAGACACGGATCAGCCGCAGGGAATCCGGCAGATTCGGATTTATCCGGGCGCGAACGCGACCTTCCGGCTCTATGAGGACGATGGAACCACTTATAACTACGAGAAAACGGGTGGAAGGATCACAGTGCTGCACTGGGACGATCGGGTACATCGGTTTTCGCACACGGGCGCCACGGCGTGGACGGTTCCGGACGCGCAGGTGGTGAAGGTGATGCAGGCGGCGCAGTGAGCAGGCCCACTCTGTCGCCGGCAGCCGGCGCCTGGGGTGGGACGCCCAGGCTGGCCCTGCTTCAGAAAGCCAGTTTCAGAGCCAACTGGATCAGGCGAGGATTGTTCACCGTGGAACTCACGGAGCCGAATCCTTCCTCGTTGATATCGTTCGTGGGCATGCCGAACTGAGGGTGATTGAAGAGGTTGAAGAACTCGGCGCGGAAGTTCAAATCCATCTCCCGCCGGGGCAAAGGAAATTGTTTGATCACCGAGAAGTCGGAGTTCACAAAATCGGGCCCAACAACGGGAACACGCGCAGCATCGCCGAGCTCTCCGCCGGGCGGCGCGACGAAGCAGGAGGCGTTGATCCACTGGTGTTGGCCATGACTGGCGGCGTAGGGGTTGCAGCTGGCGACCTGATTGGGCCGGTTCCAGTTGTTGTCGTCGCCGCCGTTCTCAAAGAAAACGCCGGACTCGTTATCGCTGTCGATCAGTGGAACCGGGAATCCGGAAAGGATTCTTTCTATCAGCGCCAACTGGAAGTTGCCGAGAAGTGCGTTGGTCGCGCCATTCCATCCGTTGCCAAGCATCCTGCCCCGGCCGATGGGCAAATCGTAGATGACGCTGCCGGTAAAGTTCTGATCGAGATTGATCTGAGATAAGGACCAATCCAGGTTCTGCCAGTTGGGGAGGGGAAAATAGGGAGCGCTCAACTCGGAGCCCAGGCCGTCAGAGAGGCCGTTGTCGTAAGTGCGCGAGTAGGTGTAGGCAACCAGCGCGTAAAGACCGTTCTGGGATTGATTGGTCTCCGCCTTGAGCTGCAGCGAGTTGTAGTGCGTCTGGCCCACATCGCCAAAGAGGAAGATCACGTTGTCGTTCGGAGGATTGTAGGGGTATAGGTAAGGAGCGCCGTTCGCCAGACAGCCGAGCGTGTAGCCGGAGACGGTTCCGCAGGCCGAGGGGCTGTCCGTGTTGAGGTCGTTGCCGTACTCAAGGAGATGGCCGCCGACCGAGCCGGCATAGCCGGCGGTAAGCACGACGTTGCCGGGCAACTGGCGTTCGACGTTGACGTTATATTGGCGAACTCTGCCCGGCTGAAGGTTGGTCGGCTCGTAATTGAACGAGCCGGTGAAGTTGGCCACCGTGGGCGGAGCGGGGAGGGGTGCAAAGCCGCTGGAGAGGCTGACAGCAGCCGGCGACTGGCCGAGGGTGACGGCGCAGTAAGAGGTTGCAAAGGCGCAGCCGGCTCCGGTAAAGGCATCAGATTCGCCGAGATTGGGGGGATTTTGCCACAAGCCCTGCGCGCCCTGGCTCCATGCCGAATCGTGATAGATGCCAAAGCCGAGGCGAAAGACGGTTTTGTCGCTGCCGAGTACCTTCCAGGCGAGGCCAACACGGGGTTCGAGTGCGGCCCAGTACATTTTGATGCCTGCGGATTGGCTCACTCCGTTCTGGCCAGCAATCAGAAGCTGTCCCGCAGAGGGGATGTAGTCCGACATCCGATTGTCGACCTCGGTGATGGGAGTGGTCATGTCCCACGCCACGCCGAGGTTGAGGGTGAGCGAGGAGGTCGTGCGCCAGTCGTCCTCGACGAAGGGCCGGTAGACCTTCCAGCGACGGCCGGTGATGGCGCCGTCGTAGGTCTGATCGTGGATAGCCCCTCCGGTGATGCCGAGCAGCAGATCGGCCTCGGGATTGCCGGGCGTACTGGTGCAGGAGCCGGAGCCGGTCGGGCAGCTGTAGCCGCTGAAGTTACCGCCGCTGCCGATCAGCCAGAAGCCGTCCTGAAAGGCTTCCGTGCCCACGTTCATCTGATTGTCACGGAAATCGATGCCGGTGCGGATTTCATGGCTGCCACGGATCAGGTCGAGGACATCGCGGAACGAGAAGATATTCGTTCCTCCCTGAAACGGCGAGTAGCCGCGATCGCCGAGGGACCAGTAACCGCCGTAGACTTCGGTGGACACCAAACCCTGGCTGTAGGAACCGCCGGAGATCGGGGAACCACTGGCCGAGCACCCCAGATCGGCGTTGGGAATTCCACCGGGCACGATGGTGGCCGAGGCGCAGGTGAAGTTATCCATCGAGTCAATGTAGTCGAAGATGCGGTTGTAGCCGAAGGTGGCCTGGTTGAGGGTTCGGGGCGAGAGGACGTGAGTTTCGCCGATGGCGATGTTGCGCGCGTGGTTGATGAGGTTCTCATTGCTGCCGAATGGATTGGCTTCGGCCATTCCGGGTGCGCCGCCGGGCACAAAGGAGAATGCCTGTTCGTAGCTGAAACGAGCGAAGGCCATGTCATTGGCGGAGAAGTTCTGGTCGATGCGGGTATCGAACCGGGTGTCATTGAGGCTGCGGACAGGTTCGTTGACGTAGTTATAGCTCGCACTGGAATTGCCGGCGCTGGCATTGGGCGCGGGATAGAGGTTGATGAGGGCCTGTCCGATGTTGTTGATCAGGCCGGACGGAATTTTGTTGCAGGGAGTGCCCCGGGGCTGGCTTCCATCGGTGTTGGCGGGGAGGGGGTTTCCTGAGCTATCGCACTGGAAGTAGACACTGGGATAGGTGGCCGGGTTGGTCGACGCCCCGATCATGTTGGGGTTGACGATGGCGAAACCGGAGACGGCATTGCCAAAGGGGTCGCTGGAGAAATCGCCGCTGCGCATGGCGAGCGACGGAACCAGGCCGGTGAAGGTAATGCCCTCGCGTTGATATTTCTGCTCGCCATCGACGAAGAAAAAGGTCTTGTTCCTGCGAATGGGTCCTCCGACGGAGCCGCCGAAGTCGTTCAGATTGAATTTCGGGGTTGAGGTGTCAAAGTCGCCCCTCGCGTCGAGGTCGGTGTTGCGGACAAATTCGTAAAGAGTCCCGTGAAGCTCGTTGGTCCCCGATTTTGTGGTGACCAGCACGGTAGGTCCGGCTCGGGTGCCGTATTCGGCGGAGTAGCTGTAGGTCAGGACCTTGAATTCCTGAATGTCGTCGATCGAGGAGAAAATGCCGATACCGCCTCCCGTGAGTTCGTTGTTATCGGCGCCGTCCAGCAGCCAGTCCGTACTGTTGGGGCGGGAGCCGCCCACGGAGAGCGAGAAAGATCCGCGCGCCGCGACCTCGCTGTCGCTGCCGGAGGTGAAAAAGCTGCCGGGGTTAGTCTCTGCCGTCGCGCCCGCGGTGAGCGTGGCCAGTTGCACGAAATCGCGGCCATTGAGGGGAAGCTGCGACACCTGCCGGGAAGTGATCACCTGTCCCAGGGATGGATTGGCTGTGTCCAGGGCAACCGCCTCACCGGAGACGGTCACGGTAGTGGTTACGCTGGCAGGCACCAGCGTAAAGTCGAGCTCGCGGGCTTCCGCGACCTGGAGACGCAGATCTCTGGAAACAGCGGTTTGAAAGCCCCGCGCCGTGACGCGCACCGTATAGATTCCGACCGGGAGCAGAGGAATCAGATAGTGTCCGGCATTGTCGGTCTTCGCGATTCGAGTGAGGCCGGTCGCCGCAGACGTCACGGTGACTGCGGCTCCCGGGAGAACCGAACCGGATTTGTCCATCACATTGCCGGAGAAGCTGGCAGTACCCTGGCCATACGCGGCCGGAGCGGCCATCAGCGCGAGCGCGCATACGGCCGCAAAGAAGGTTATTCTGTTGGATCTTCCCTCGGCTGAGCCTTCCACCGAACCTGGACACCGTGTGCGCAGCAACGTGCGATTCATCATGCGACCCCCCTTTCGAAAACGCGGACGAGGCGCGTACTGAACCACTTGGTTGCAGGGATTCCTAGACTGTAAGAATTGGCCGCTCAGGTGTCAACAACTGTTTTCGCCGCATGCCAACACGGCAGCCTGGCTGAATGCAGGATCCGTTCCGTCGAGCGAGCAGCGCGCCCGGGAGCGGCCCGGTGCATGCGAGGGTCGCTCCTCCGGGGCGCACTTTTCAGATGGGCGGCTTATCCAGCGCCGAAGTGCGGGATTAATCGGCGCTGCGCCTCCGGCTCGGGGCGAACCGGGTCGCCGCGGCGCCGCGTGTGGCGCGCGGTACTGGGCGGGTACGGCGATTGAGTCCGAGCCCGCCCGATCACCGGCAGTCCGATCGATCGACCCTGGTCAGGCCATGTTCAGCACGATTCTGCCTTCGATCTGGCCCTGATGCATGCGATGAAAAATGTCGTTGATGTTTTCTATCTTTTCCGGCGCGACGACGGCTTTCACTTTGCCTTGTCCGGCCAGTGCCAGCGAGTCATGCAGGTCGCTGCGCGTGCCCACAATCGATCCCCGTATCGTAATAGCGTTCAGCACGATATCGAAGATACTGAGCGGGAAAGTTCCCGGCGGAAGCCCGTTGAAGGCGACCGTACCGCCCCGCCGCACCATGCCAATTGCCTGTTCAAACGCCTTGAGGGACACGGCCGTGACGAGTACGCCATGCGCTCCTCCAATTTCCTTTTTGATGTAGTCGGCCGGATTCGTGTTCCGCGCATTGACGGCGAGCGTTGCCCCGAGCTGTTTGGCAAACGCGAGCTTGCTGTCGTCCACATCCACGGCGACGACGTGAAATCCCATGGCTCTGGCATACTGAACGGCGAGATGGCCCAGGCCGCCGATCCCGGAGATGACGACCCACTGACCCGGCCTGACCTCGGTCATTCTGAGCCCTTTGTAAACAGTGACGCCGGCGCAGAGGATGGGCGCAATCCCGACGAAGTCGGCTCCGTCCGGCACACGACCGACGAAACCGGGGTCTGCGACGGCGTATTCGGCAAAGCCGCCGTTGACCGTGTAGCCGGTCATCTGCTGATGCTCGCAGAGCGTTTCCCAACCGGCGACGCAGTAGTCGCACTTCCCGCAGGCGGTATGCAGCCAGGGAACGCCAACCCGGTCGCCCTCTTTGATGTCCTTCACGCCGTGTCCCAGGGCGGAAACATAACCCACGCCTTCGTGGCCGGGGATGAACGGTGGCTGCGGTTTGATGGGCCAGTCTCCTTCGGCTGCGTGCAGGTCGGTGTGACAGACGCCGCAAGCCTGAATCCTGACCTGAATCTGACCCGGACCGGGTTGGGGAATCGGCGCTTCCTCAATCACCAGAGGCTTGCCAAACTCGCGAACAACTGCTGCTTTCACCTGAATAATGCACAGGGGCCATTTGGCGGCCCCTGAGAGTTCTGTTTTACAACAGTAGGGACGCGAAGTTGAGAGCTTCGCGGACCGAATTCTCAGGAGCCACCCAAATGGTAGGCAATGCCCATC